>Ga0224512_10005528_pt1 | contig 10377 bp, 9 predicted proteins | sample SF_May12_sed_USG_4_FD_169103 | JGI IMG/M metagenome (GOLD analysis project Ga0224512, IMG submission 169103) | Sediment microbial communities from San Francisco Bay, California, United States - SF_May12_sed_USGS_13 | ecosystem: Environmental > Aquatic > Marine > Sediment | place: USA: California...
ATCATCCGGCAGGCTCATCACTTTGCCGAACATCTCGTCGGCTGAGTCCTTGACCGAAATGAAGTTGTCATAGCTCTGCGACATCTTGCGGGTGCCGTCGGTGCCAACCAACAGGCCTGTTGTCATCGCGACCTGGCCGGGCTGGCCGTGCTTGGCCTGGAGCTCGCGTCCCATCAGCAGGTTCCACAGCTGGTCTGCTCCCCCGAGCTCGATGTCAGACTCCACGGCCACTGAATCCATTCCTTGCAGCAGCGGGTACATGAACTCGATGAGCGAGATGGGGTCGTTGTCTCCGTACCGCTTGGCGAAATCGGCACGCTCCATCATCTGCGCCAGGGTGACTTTGGAAGCCAGGTCCAACACCTCGGGCATGTTCAGCTTCGACAGCCATTCCGAGTTGTATCGGATCTCCAAATTGTCCGGGCTCAATAGGTTCTTCACTTCCCCCAGCACCGACGAGGCGTATTCCTTGACTGCAGCGTCGTCCAGCCGCTGGCGGGTTTCGCTCTTGCCAGAGGGGTCGCCGACTTGGGCAGTGAAGTCGCCAACGATCAGCACGGCGGTGTGGCCCAGCTCTTGGAACCGTCGCAGCAAACCGATGACGACTGCCCACCCCAGATGCACTTCGTGGGCAGTGGGGTCGAGGCCCAGCTTCACCCGAAGCGGCTTGCCTTTGGCGAGTAGCGCGGCAAGTTCAGGCTCTGGGACCACCCGCTCCACGCCTCGCATGAGGATCTCGAGTTGTTCTTCGGCCGCCAGCATTGGCGGAGGGTAGCGACGGCGGATATCCCTGCCTGACAAGCGAAATCCCGAGTTTGGCGGCCCGCCAGGCTTACCGTTCATCGGTGAAGCGCTGGCTCACATCGCTGGCCGCTTTAGCGGTCGTTGCTTCGGCGTGCTCGGTCGAGCCCCTGCAAGATCCGGGGCTTGGGGAGCGCGGCCTGTCGACCGTCGTCTACGCCTCAGACGGAACAGTTCTTGCCACCTGGCATGCGGAAGAGGACAGGACCCTTGTCTCATACGACGAGCTACCGAAAGTTCTGCTCGACGCGGTCGTTGCCATAGAGGATGAGCGCTATTGGAGCCATCCCGGTGTCGACCTGCGAGCAGTTGCCCGAGCACTCTTCGCCAATGTAGAGGCAGGCGAAGTGGTCGAAGGCGGCTCGACTATCACCCAGCAATACCTCAAGAACGTGTTGTTGACTCCCGAGGTGAGCGTTGATCGCAAGATCAAAGAAGCATCGCTTGCGCTGCAGTTGGAACAGGGACTGACGAAGGAGGAGATCCTCGAGCGATACGTCAATACGGTCTACTTCGGCCACGGTGCGTACGGCGTGGGAACCGCAGCGCAGCTCTACTTCGGCGAGGATACGGGGGACCTGACGCTGGCGGAAAGCGCCATGCTGGCCGGACTCATCCAAGCGCCGGCTTCGTCGGACCCCTACGTCGACCCCGAACCCACGCTCGAGCGAAGGCGCGTGGTGCTGGAGAAGATGGGCTCGCTGGGGTGGATCACCCCGCAGGAGGCAGCCGACGCCGACGCCGAACCGCTGCTGCTCCAGCCGATCGTGAACGACACCAAGGCCCTCTATCCGTATTTCACAGAAGAGGTGAAGCGGCGATTGCTGGCCGATCCCGCCTTGGGCGAAACCGCGACCGATCGATACAACGCGCTGTTCCGAGGCGGGCTCCGCATCTACACCACCATCGACCCGATCGTGCAGGAGTCAGCCCAGGCCGCCCTGGCCAGCGTTCTCCCCGACGGTGGCCCATCGGGAGCGCTCACTGCCATCGACCCCAGAACCGGACATGTTCTCGCCATCGTCGGTGGCAAGGACTTCTACGACCCAGACGACCCCGTGGCCCAGTTCAACCTCGCCACCCAGGGGTATCGCCAACCGGGATCGGCATTCAAACCATTTGTGTTGGCAGCAGCCTTGGAGCAAGGCTTCGGGCTCGACTCGGTGTTCGAGGGAGGCCAGAAGGTCGAGATAGTCACGAACTCAGGGCCATGGTTGGTGGAGAACTACAACGGCGCCTCGTTCCCCAATCTGGCTCTTGCGGAAGCGACCGTGTTCTCGGTGAACGTCATCTTCGCCCGACTGGTCGAGGCGATCGGACCCGAGGCGGTCGTCTCCTTGGCCACCGCCTCGGGTATCGGCTCGGACCTGCAGCCGTTTCATGCGGTGGCGCTGGGCGCTCAAGAAGTGTCGGTGATCGACATGGCTTCGGCCTTCGGAACGTTCGCAGCGGACGGCATCCACATAGATCCGATCTTGGTGACCTCGATCGAAACCCATGACGGCATCAACGTCTGGCAAGCGACGCCGATCGTGACCGAAGTGATGGACAAGAGCGTGGCTCGCGAGGTCACCGCGGCCTTGGGAGAGGTGGTGCAGAGGGGTACCGGCCAACAGGCTCGCATCGGTAGGCCCATAGCTGGCAAGACAGGCACGTCACAAGAGCATCGCGACGCATGGTTCGTGGGCTACACCCCCGAGATGGTCGCGTCGGTATGGGTGGGGTTCCCTGAAGGGTTGATATCGATGCAGTACCCGGCAACCCCCTTCAACATCACAGGAGGAACCTGGCCTGCTCAGATCTGGGCCCGCTTCGCTTCGGGAGCCCTGTCGGGCACGCCTTACGGCCAGATCGCCTCGGCTTCCGCTGATGGGTTGACGACGGTTGAGATCGACACGTCTACGGGCTTCATCGCCGGTCCGCTGTGCCCGCGTCAGCACGTGCAGCGACTTCAGGTGCCGATCGACCAAGCCCCCACGGTGATCTGTCCAATCCACAACCCGCAAGGACTCACCGAGATCGGCGCCGGGTCGACTCCCGACCTCATTGGTCTGGGAATCGACGAAGCGGTGGCCCTCCTGACGCAGCTTGGTTATCAAACAACGGTCGATTGGGACATTCCGGGGCCGCTGGCGCCTGGAACGGTCTACGGCCAAGACCCCTCTCCTGGCATTCCGGCCCAGGCCGGGTCCCAGGTTCGGCTCACCGTCGCAGGACCCGAGCCGGGCTCGGTGGTGCCGCCATTGCTTGGTCGCAGTGTGAGCGACGCCATCGCCTTGTTGGATGAGATGGGCGTTGAGGTGACCGTCTTCACCGAGGCCGAGTCCGATGGTGAGTCAGCCTCGGCGCGGCCCGGCATGGTGTGGAAGCAAGAGCCCGGAGCGGGAACCGTGCCAAACGGTGAAGTTCGGTTGTGGGTGAATCCGTAGCTATACATCTGCTCGCTGGACCGGCAGGTCGCTCTGTTATGCATCCCGGGGCTGGCCAGCGAGCGGCTGCCGCTATCGCTTCCGGCTGGATCGTGGCTCGGCCGCCGGCCTCGCCTGGTTCCAACCCCGTGCAGCATCGGCGCGCCCGCGCTGATGGCTGATTTCTGAAAACTGAATACTTCTTCAGCCGCTAGCCACGAAGCGCCATTTGCGATCCTGCGCGTTACTAATGCCGATTCGGGGCGTCGCCTTGATCTTTGGTGGCAACTCACCCTCGAGCAAACGCACACTTCCTCGACCAAGAAGATTGGCTCCGTTGTCTTCGCCTGTGACGCCCAGCGCCTGACACAACTTGCCGGGACCATCTGTTAGGTGGTCTTTCCTACCCCTGCGAGCCACCATCACTTCTCGACCCATGGTGGGCACTCCCCCGCGCAGTAAAACCGCGGCTGCACGACCCTCCTCCCCGATCACCACGTTCATGCACCAGTGGATGCCGTAAGCCCGATACACATAGAGGTGCCACGGCGGCCCGAACATCACGAGGTTGCGAGGAGTACGTCCTCGATAGGCATGGCTGGCGGGATCGTTGCCCCCGTCGTATGCCTCGACTTCGGTGAGTGCAACCTCTGCTCTCTCACCGTGAAAGATGGTTCGCAACCGCCACCCCAACAGACTGCGCGCAACGTCGAGAACATCACCCGTGATATCGGCGGAGGTCACCTTCCGAACGTGTGCAACAGCAACGCCTTGAAGCTGTGGAGCCGGTTCTCCGCCTGATCGAAGATTCGGGACCTGGCGTGGTCGAGAACATCGTCGGTTGCCTCATCACCTCGATGAGCTGGCAGACAATGGAGGAAGATGGCGCCATCGGCCGCCATGTCGAATACCGCTCCGTTCACCTGATACTGCATGAACAGCTTCTTGCGCGCTTCGGCCTCCGCCTCCTGGCCCATCGATGCCCACACGTCGGTGTAGACGACGTGGGCGTCGCTCACCGCTTGGCGCACATCGTTGGTAACGGTGACCGCTCCGGCGTAGGCGTTGGCGGCTGCCAGAACCGAGTCTGCTGGCTCATAGCCGGGGGGCGTTACGATCCTGATCTCCATCCCAGCCATCGCCCCGGCCAGCATCAGGCTGTGGGCGACGTTATTGCCGTCGCCAACGTAGGTCAGCACCGTTTCGGGAAGCGGCCTCGTCTCTGCCACCGTCTGCAGGTCGGCCAGAGCTTGGCACGGGTGCTCCAGATCGGATAGAAGATTGATGACCGGCGCTTCGGCGTTGTCGGCCAGCGTCACAAGGTCGTCATGGCTGAAGACCCGAAACGCCAAAGCATCGAGATACCGATCGAATACCTTGCCAACGTCGGACACTGCCTCGCGCTTTCCCAGGCCGATCTCGTCAGCCTTTAGAACGATGGGCGTCATTCCCAACTCCGCTGCCCCAACTTCTGTGGAGATCCTGGTCCGAGCCGAAGGCTTCTGAAAGAACAACCCGATGCTCTTGCCGCTGAGCGCCCCGGCGGATGCCGTCGAATCCTTCTTAACGGCGGCAGCCTTGTCCAACACCTCGATGAGCTCCGACGGAGCCATATCAGCAACGCTCAGGAAATCGTTCATCGAGTACCTCCCTCTGCGGTCCTCAGTTTGGCACCCGTTGCGGACTCCGCGCTCGCTGCGATGGCCTGGCGGATCGGTGCCACCTCTTCGTCGGTGAGTGTGCGATCGAGCGCCCGAATCGTGAGATGGAACGCAAGCGACTTACTGCCGGCAGGGAGCGGGTCGCCGCGGAACTCGTCGAACACTTCGACCTTCTCCAGTAGCTCGCCACCACTCGATCGGATGGACTCCACAAGCTGACCGGCCGACACCGACTCTTCGCACTCGAAAGCAAGGTCGAAGACGACGGGTGGATAAGCCCCCGCCGGCCGATACTGCCACAGACCTGGATCCGCCAACAATGCCTCGAGCATCAACTCCCCCGCCGCCACTCTTCCATCGAGGTTGAAGGCTCGGGCAACCCGTGGATGTAGCTCGCCAATCACCCCGACGGCTTGGCCATCGATAGCGATTTCGGCGGCTCGTTCCGGATGGAAGGGCGCTGATCGAGTCGCACTCACTGAAACCCTGTCGGCCACGCCCATGGCGCGAGTCACCATGTCCCATGCCCCGGTCGCATCGAGAACATCCCGATCGAGTCCCGGGCCGAACCATCCCCCGCCGGCGCTGCCGACCGCGATGAAGGCCAGCACTTCGGGTTGAGCTGGGATGTCATCACTGGAGGGAAGGAACACCTTGCCCGTCTCGAACAGAGCGACTTGGGAGATCTGGCGGTTGGCGTTGTACTCAGCCGCTTTGAGCAGACCCGGCAGAAGCGTGGTTCGCATGACACCCTCTTCCTCCCGCAGCGGGTTGACCAGGCGGATTCCCGCTCGACGTGGGTCACCGGAGGGCAGCCCGAGCCGATCCAGATCGGCCTGCCCGATAAAGGAGAAGGTGATCGCTTCGTGGAAACCGGCGCCGACCATGGCCTGGCTCACCAACCGATAGCGGCGCTGCTCAACCGACAGGCCTGCCCCGGGGCCGGTTGCCACCGAGTTGGGGAAGTTGTCGTACCCGTGGAAACGCGCCACCTCTTCCACGAAGTCGACAGATCGAGACACATCGGGCCTTCTCGTGGGGACGGTCACCGTCAGTGGGTCATTGCCGCTGGTACCGAAGCCGAGCGGCTGCAGGATGTCGACGACGTCTGCGGATGCGAAGGCGGTGCCGGTGACGCGCTCGATCTCGACCAAAGGCAGTTCCACATCCCACGGTTCGATGGGTACCGGATACGCGTCGGTTACTCCCCCCAAGGTCCCTCCGGCGTGTTCCACCAGGAGTTGTGCCACCCGGTCGGCGGCGCGGCGGGGGGCGTTGGGATCCATTCGCCTCTGGAAACGCGAAGATGCTTCGCTGTGAAGGCCCAACCGCTGGGCCGTGAACAGAACGGAGGCCGGATCGAAGTAGGCCGCTTCAACGATCACCTCTGTTGTATCTTCCCCCACTTCTGTTTCCGCGCCCCCCATCACTCCGGCCACCGCCACGGCTCGATCGGGCGTTGCCACGACGATGTCGGATGGCTCGAGAACTCGCTCGCTGTCGTCAAGTGTTGTGAGCTTCTCGCCTGCCTCGGCGCGTCTCAGCACGATGGAATCGCCAAGCTTGTTGGCATCGAACCCATGGGTGGGGTGACCCAACTCGATCATGGCGTAGTTAGTGGCGTCCACCGCATTGCTGATGGGCCGCACGCCTACGGCGCGCAGTCGCAACCGAAGCCACATGGGCGATGGCCCGATGTTGACGCCCTGCACCCGTCGGGCAACGAAACGAGGGCAGCCGTCGGGGTCTTGGATCTCGACTGACGGGCCACCATCGAGGTCGGGCAGATCGATGACCGGCTCCTTGAGGGGTACTCCGTATTTGGCCGCCAGCTCTCTGGCCAAGCCAACCACAGACATGCAATCGGGACGGTTGGGGTTCACTTCCACCTCGATGGCTGTATCGGGGTACGGCACCAACGTGGCGAAGTCGGTACCCACAGCTACGTCGGGTCCCAGAACCAAGATGCCTTCATGGTCATCGCCCAGGCCCAGCTCGCGCTCCGAAGCGATCATCCCGGGAGAGTTAACGCCCCTGATCTCCTTTTCGCCAACTTTGAACCCTCCGGCCAATACGGATCCGGGCTTGGCCCAAGCCACAACAGCGCCGGCTTCAAAATTCCACGCCCCGCACACCACTTCTGTCTCCGATGAGCCGTCGTCGAGTGTGGCCAGCCTCACCTTGTCGGCGTTGGGGTGGAACCGAACCTGCACCACCTTTGTCACCACAACGCCGGAGAAGTCAACCGAGAGAGGCTCCATGGCCTCGAGGGCGAACCCGAGATCGGCCAGGGCGTCCGTGATCTCGACAGCGTCGTCGGTTGGCAGGTCGACGAACTCCCTGAGCCAATTCAGAGTGAACTTCATCGGAATTGTCCGAGGGTGCGAAGATCGGACTCGAAGAAGACCCGCAGGTCGGATATCCCGTGGCGCACCTGAGCGAAACGATCGACGCCGATACCGAAGGCGAAGCCGGTGAGCTTGGTCGAGTCGTAACCCGCGGTCTCGAGCACGCTGGGATGGACCATGCCGCAACCCAGGAGCTCGATCCATCCTTGATTCGCGCAGACCCGACACCCCGAGCCGTCGCAAGCGAAGCAGGACACGTGCATCTCGGCCGAGGGCTCGGTGAAGGGGAAGTAGTTTGGAAGGAACCTGACTTGCCTCCCTGAGCCGAAGAACCGATCTGCGAACACGCCGAGCGTGCCTTTGAGATCTGCGAAGGTGATGTTCTCGTCGACCGCCAGGCCCTCGAGTTGATGGAACACCGGAGAGTGGGTCGGATCGATCTCGTCTCGACGAAACACCCTTCCCGGGACTACCAGGTACACCGGTGGGTCGTTCGCCTCCATGAATCGCGCCTGCATGGGAGAGGTGTGGGTGCGCAGCACCACGGTGCCGTCTCCGTAGTCCAGATACAGGGTGTCGGTCTCGGCCCGGGCTGGGTGATCTGGCGGAATGTTGAGCGCGGTGAAGTTGTAGTAGGCGGTCTCGGCTTCAGGCCCCGTGGCCACCGAGTACCCCATCGATACGAAGATATCGACCATCTCTTCGAGCACCTGGGTGAGCAAGTGGTGGGTGCCACGAGCGGGAGTCCTTCCCGGCAGAGTGACATCGAGTCGATCGGCGGCAAGGGAAGAAGCGTCGGATTCGATCTCGAGAACGGAGCGTTTGGCGGCGATGGTGCCGCTGATCTGTGACGCCACCCGATTGATGAGCTCGCCAAGCTGTTTCCGCTCGTCGGGGTCGGCCGCTCCCAGGCCCCTTCTCAGCTCGGCCAGCGCCGAGCGCTTGCCGATGGTGTCGGCCTGGATGGCCTCCAACTCGTCGAGTGATGAGGCGGCCTCGATCCTGTCGGCTGCGGTTGTCTCCAGCGAGGCCAGCTGACCATTGATGTCTTCGCTCACCGCCGAGAGCCTACGACTCGCTGCCGGAGCCATCCACCTTTGCTCCGTAAAGGGCATATGCCAGTATCGAGCCGGCCACGCCGGCGTTGAGGCTCTCGGTTCCCCCTGGCATGGCCAGGGCTACCACCTCATCCGATGCGCCGACGACTTCCGGCGGCAGACCATGCGCCTCGCTGCCGACCACCAGCGCACTGCGCAGCCCAATGTCCACGCCCGACGGAGAGTTCCCTTCGCTCGGCACGGATGCGATCACTCGATAGTCCATCGACTTGAGGTGCGCGATCGACTTGACGTCCTCCATCCCAACGGTGAAGTGACCGCCCGCTCCCGATCGGAGCACCTTGGGTGCCCACACGTCGGCCGTGCCCGGCCCTACCAGCAGATCCAGCTGGAACGCCTCTGCCGTGCGTATCAGTGTGCCAACGTTTCCGGGATCGGCTATCTGCCACAACACGATCGCATGGCTGCGCCGCGCCGGGTTGGGATCGACCTTCACCACCGCTATCGGGCCGCGCGGGCTCTCGGTTCCCGCCACTCGCTCCAGCACCGGCTGGGTGACCGTTAACAGCAGCTCTGGCCCAACGAGGGCGGCCGTTTCGACGTCGTCCTCCAGCGCGAAAACCAGTTCGATCTCCGCTCCAGAAGCCAAGGCCGCCTCCACCAGGTGAGGACCCTCGGCCAGGGTCAAGCCTGTGTCGCGGCGATGCTTGCGTTGGTGCAGCTTGGCAGCCCGAGTGACGCTCGGGTTGGAACGCGAGCTGATAGTCATGTGCGGGCAGCCGACTACTTGGAGGCGGAGTTCGCTGCTTTCACCAGTTCGCCGAAGGCCTTGGGATCGTTCACTGCCATGTCCGCCAGGATCTTGCGATCTACGTCGATGTCCGCCTGCTTGAGGCCCGACATGAATTGGCTGTACGTGGTGCCGTTTTGGCGGGCCGCGGCGTTGATACGGGCGATCCACAATCGGCGGAACTCGCCCTTGCGGGCACGCCGGTCGCGGTGAGCATCGCTGTGAGCATGCATCACCTGTTCGCGAGCGGTGCGATAGCGGCGACTCCTGGCCCCCTTGTAGCCCTTTGCCTGGTCCAGGACCTTGCGGCGGCTCTTCTTGCCGTGGACTGCCCTCTTTACTCGTGCCATGGCTCCTCCTCAGCGTCCCAACATTTTTCGTACCCGAGGCAGGTCGGCGCGGTTGACATCGGCGTCACCTTGAGATCTAGCCCAGCGAGTGTTGCGCTTCTTGTGACGGTTATGACCGCGCCACGACTTGCGGCGCCGGATCTTGCCGGTGCCGGTGGTCTTGAACCGCTTGGCGCCGCCTTTGTGCGTCTTCTGTTTTGGCATCTCTATCCCTCTACCGGTTCGGCTTCTATCACGGCTGCGTCACCGTCAACCGATGCATCGTCCAGCGCCTCTTCGGCGCTCAGTTCCGCATTCGCCGACTCAACTTCGGCCGCCGACTCAATTTCGGCCGCCGCCTCTTCCGCTGCAGCCTCGTCGTTCGCCGCTCTGGCGGCCGCCTTGCGACGGGCCTTGGCCTTCGGATCCGGCACCAACAGCATCGTCATGTTGCGACCCTCAAGCGACGGAGGCGTCTCGACCACTGCGATTCCTTCGAGTTCGGCAACCATCCGGTCCAATAAAGCCCTTCCGAACTCGGGGTGAGTGACCTCACGGCCCCGGAACATCATCGTGACCTTCACCTTGTGGCCTTCCATCAAGAAGCTCACTGCCTTCTTGTTCTTGGTGTCGAAGTCGTGATCATCGATCTTGGGGCGGTATTTGACCTCCTTGATGACTGTCTTGACCTGGTTCTTGCGAGATTCGCGGTTCTTAACCGATTGCTCGTAACGGAACTTGCCATAGTCCATCAGTCGGCACACCGGAGGCTTCGCCTCGGGGGCCACCTCGACGAGATCCATGTCCAGCTGGTTAGCCAGCCATAGGGCCTCTTCCTTGGTCTTCACCCCGATCTGAGAACCGTCGGGTGCCACCACCCGCACTTCCTGGGCCTTGATTTTGTCGTTGACACGCAGCTCTGCGATAAATGGACTCCTGATCTTTGCGAACTAGAAAAGCAGCAAGAGAAAACCTTGCTGCT
>Ga0224512_10005529_pt1 | contig 10375 bp, 10 predicted proteins | sample SF_May12_sed_USG_4_FD_169103 | JGI IMG/M metagenome (GOLD analysis project Ga0224512, IMG submission 169103) | Sediment microbial communities from San Francisco Bay, California, United States - SF_May12_sed_USGS_13 | ecosystem: Environmental > Aquatic > Marine > Sediment | place: USA...
AAGACCTACGCTGGGATGCCGCGAGACCAGCGAGGATCGGCCGTAGGCCGACCGGAGCTGAATCCGGCCGTCCCGATCGGAGGCCCGGGCCCGCGAAAGCGGTGCCCGGGCTTTGACTTTGTGGGTGCGGATGAGAACCGGCGAGGAGCGGCGCGCGAAGCGAGCCGCTCGCCGGGTTCGAGCCGAGCGGCCAGGATGTCTAGGGGGAAGACCTACGCTGGGATGCCGCGAGACCAGCGAGGATCGGCCGTAGGCCGACCGGAGCTGAATCCGGCCGTTACCCGCCCATTGGGGACGTACGCACAAGAAGGGCGGTGACGATCAGGACGATCTGGGCCACCGCCAGCTCGAACAGAGCGGAGCGGCGCATTGCGCGGTTCCCGCCTTCGGTGCCCAGCCGCGGGGTGAGGACGCGAAAGTTTCGGGCACCCAGAGCGAGGACCAGGGCCACAAGGCCAAGCTTGGCCGCAAGGAGCCGGCCGTACGTGGTCGTGAACAACGCGCCCGGCGACGGTAGGTGGGTCCATGAGGCGAAGGTGCCCGTCACGACGAGGGCGCCCACCGCACCGATGGCAACGGTAGAGAACGCCGGCACCAACGCCGGCAACAGGCTCGCGCGGGACTCCGCCCCGCTCGACGATCGCCACTCCAGCCACAGCACGACCGCGAGCCCCCCGATCCAGGCACCCGCACCCCAGACGTGCGCTACGTCGGCCAAGATGTAGAGCGCCCTGAAGCGCTCCTCCGCTGCGGCGTGACCCGTGAGCGCCGGGAACGCCCCGAGCGCCAGTACGATCGGCGTGGCGATCCGCCAGCCATGGTCACGGCGTCGCGCGACCGACAGGGAAGCGACCCCGACGACCGACGCAACGCCCGCGACCATCCATGATCGTCCCCACGAAGTCCCGAGGAGCAGAGTGGCCTCGTCGACCCAAGCCGAGAAAGGGTCCCGAAACTCGATGAGCTGGCGGACGAAGAAGAGCGACAACCCGAGCATGAGGAGGAGGCCACCCATCTGACCGACGCGGGCGGCTTCTTCGCGGAGCCTCGCGCCAGGCGGATCACCCTGCGGGAACCCTCGGGGGATGATCAGCCACCGGGATGCGACGGCGCCGAGAGAGAGCGCGAGCCCCGCGAACAGCGTCCAGCCGGTGACCGCACTCAGCACGGGAGGGTCGCTCGGCTACTCGGCTCGGCTGCCGACTACTGAGCCGAGACCGTGAATTCGAAGCTGTCTCGCACAACGTGCCCGTCGTCGCCCATTCCTCGCCACGACACCGTGTACGTGCCGGCAGGCAGCGTTCCGTGTAGCTCGATGTAAAACGACGTCGGGTCGTCGGCGTCCTGCGCCACGTCCATGACGTGCACGCCGATTTCCTCAGCCTCGATCAGCCGGATCTGCGTAGTGCCCTCCTGCGGCTCCTGCGTGAACCAGAGTCGGATTTCGGAAGGCGAGGTGACCGTCGCGCCGGCTTCGGGCGATGATTTGCTGAGCGCGAAATGCAGCCGGACGGACCTGTCGGGGGCGACCGCCGCGGACAGAGTGGCGATGAGCGCGATCGCCGCTATCGAGGTCCCCAGGAGTTTCTTCATGATTGCTTGCCGTGGAAGATAGGTTGTGTCAGTGGAGTCGCGCTTCAGCAGCCGGGAGCCCTTCCCTCTCGCGAGCCCAGAGCGCGTCGACGACGGGGCGAACTTCGGCCAATGGGTCCTTCATACTCTGCGCACGCTCTGGCGTGCCAACGGCCGCATCGGGGACGTTCCCCCGCGCGCAATCCACGTCTCGGCCCCTATAATGGTTCCTACGCCGCAGTTCGTCGTCCCAACGGAGCGCATTCCATGCTGAACCACCCCTCCGGCCGCACCCTCGCCACGCTCGTCACACTCATCGCGCTACCTGCCCTCACGGGCATCGCCATGGCGACGCCTGCCGCCCTCGTCGCCCAGGAGAGCGCCCAGGGCGAGACCGTCACCTTCAGCCGTGACGTCGCGCCGGTCCTTCAACGCAGCTGCGTACGCTGTCACCGACCCAACGGCGTCGCCCCGATGTCGCTCATGACGTACGAGGACGCGCGTCCCCACGCGCTCCGCATCATGCGACGCACCGGCATCCGCGACCGCATGGGGGCGATGCCTCCCTGGTACGTCGAGAAGGACATCGGCATCCAGCATTTCAAGAACGATCCCTCGCTCACCGACGAAGAGATCGGGATGATCGAGGAGTGGGCACGCGGCGGTGCTCCCGAAGGCGATCCGGCGGACATGCCGCCACCGCTCGAGTTCGACGATTCGGGTGCATGGACGCTGGGCGAGCCCGACGTGGTCGTGACGACCGACGAGTTCCTCGTGAGGGCGGGGGAGCCGGACTGGTGGGGCGACATCACCCCGATCGAGATCCCGCTCGAGGAGGACCGGTACGTCAAATCGGTCGAGATCCGTGAGATCAACGATGTGCCGGCCGCCGGGACGGGACGAGAGACGGTGGGCGGCCGCTTCGTGATCCATCACATGGTATGGAGCACCCGCACCCAAGAGGGAGAGGGGGGCCGCACCACGTGGCCCGTGCACGAGGTGGGTCGTAACGGCGACGTGTTCGACGAGGAGGCCGGCCGACTGCTGCGCAGAGGCTCGCGGCTCGTATCCAACTCGACGCACCTGCACTCGAACGGACGCGACACCCGTGCCCGGCTCCAGTTCGGCTTCCGCTTCCATCCCAGGGACTACGAGCCCACCTACCGTGAGTCGATTCTCGGTCTCGGAAACGGATCGGACATCGACATCCGCGCCGGCGAGAAGGACCAGGAGCTACACGCGTACACCGTGCTTCGGACGCCGACCAAGATCGTGTCGTTCGAGCCGCACTTGCACGCGCCCGGCGACCGGATGTGTCTAGAAGCGATCTGGGGCTTCAACGTCGAGACGCTCTCCTGCGTGGGCTACGACCACAACTGGGTACGCACCTACACGTTCGAGGACGACCACCAGCCCCTGCTTCCGGCCGGGACGGTCCTCCACATCACCGGCTACATGAACAACACCGAGGAGAACTTCAACGTCCCGGACTCGCGCAACTGGCAGGGCTCCGGTAACCGCTCGGTGGCGAACATGTTCATCGATCTTGGAATGAGGCTGTCGATGACCCAGGAGCAGTTCGAAGACGCGATGGCCGAGCGTCGGGAGCGACTGAGCCTGGGTCCGAACGACCACGTGATCGGGTGTCCGCTCTGTCTCGTCGTCCCGGACGGTGGTCGATGACCGGAGCACGCTCGGCGCGCCGGGTCTTGGCCACGGCGGTCGCCGTCGCCGGCCTCACGCTCGCGTCGCCGTCGAGCCTCCACGCGCAAATCTCGTATCAGCGAGGTCAGAACGTCGCGCCCGCGTACGAGGGCTGGCTCGAGAACGAAGACGGCTCGTACACCATGGTCTTCGGCTACATGAACCGAAACTGGGCGGAGGAGCTCGATGTCCCAGTCGGCGAGGACAACTTCTTCTCGCCGGGACCGAGTGATCGGGGCCAGCCGACGCACTTTCGGCCGCGTCGCAACCGATTCGTCTTCATGGTCGACGTGCCGGCCGACTTCGGTGATCAGGAGATGGTGTGGACGCTGACCACCAAGGGAGAAACCGAGCGAGCCTACGGAACGCTCCACATCGATCAGCGGCTCGACAACATCGTGATCGCGTCGGAGACCGGTGCGTTGGGCATCGGGGCCAGTGATGCCGAGACGCGAGCAAACTCGGCCCCGGTCATCACGGTCGAGGGAGGCACGGAGTTTCGGGTCGGGGTGGGTCAACCCCTCGTGCTGGCGGTGCGGATGGAGGACGACGGGCTGGAACGTGCGGTCCAAGATTGGAAGCAACGGGAGGCGCGGGCTGCGGCGGCCGCTGCAGAGCGCGAAGGTCCGCCGCGACTCACCGACGGGCAGCTCCGTCCCCCGACCCGCATCACCGTCCAGAAGATCGTCTGGCACCACGTCGCCTGGTTCCTTTACCGCAGCGACGGGGATGGCAGCCCGACGTTCGATCCCCCGCAAGTCAAGACATGGGAGGACACCCGCAGTGGCGCGAACTCGCCGTGGGCTCCCCTGTGGCGAGGGACCCCCATCCCCGAAGACGGCGTGTGGCGGACCACAGTGACCTTCGATGAGCCAGGGACTTACATCCTTCGAGCTCGAGGTGACGACGGGGCGCTCTACCACGATCAGGACGTGAGGGTGGTGGTGCGGCCCGTGGCCTCGGATGGAGCGGGACCGAGGTAGCGGTCGCTGGCCGGTGCCCTAGCGGGGACCGGCCGGGGCCCCAAAAAGAACAAGAGGTCCTGGGCGATGATCTGCTCAGGACCTCCGGACGGTTTAGCAGTTTGATGACCCAGCTGCAATCGTCCCAACTCGCTGGAGCGCCCTCGCTGGAGCGCAATGATAATATAACACATTTCGATGAGATGTGTGAGGGGTCCCACCCCTGGCCTCGGCGCCGCGAGACAGAGCTGCAGCGAGCGGGGCCAACCGGTAGCGCCTCGGCCCTAACTTCAGTGGTTGCCTCCGTACCGAATCCGTGCGCATCTTGGCCGCTCGTCGCCGGAATCGGACAAGCCACCGTGGAGCTCTACCCTGAAACGTCGCCGATCCTTGCTCGTGTCGGTCTTCGCGTCGGCGGCTGTGTTGGCGGGCTGCGGGTCGGACCAGGGTCCGATGGTCGAGCTACCGATCGACGGCACGTGGGATCTCGTCGGGCTCTATGCGCTCGACGTCGAGGGACGCGTGCGGTGCAACATGACGGGCACCCTCCAACTCAGGCAGCTTCCGGGCGGCGTGAACACAATCGTGGGGACAGGGCAGAAGTCGTTCGACTGCATCATCGATGGCCAGCACGAGACGTGGGAGACCTCCGCGGATCTGACGAACAGCCGGCTCACCGGTACTCAGCTCAGCATGACAATGGGAGCATGCGGATCCGTTGCGGAGTACGATCCGACTCGGCCCGACGTTCTCGGCGGCGGTGTCGCCTTCTGTCAGACCGCCTTCCTGACGACCGGAATCGTCGACTTGGCGGGTACTTGGGAAGGCCATCGGAGGGACGAAACGCCATGACGCTACGGATCGGACTGCTCGTTCTGGTGACCATGCTCAGCTCGGGGTGCGTCCTGAGGTACTCCCAACAGGAGATCGACGGAACCTGGTACGACGACAAACTGGAGAAAGGTTGGCGCCCGCCGGTCGAAGTGTCGTTGATGACCAACGATATTCCGATCGGGCCGAGCGCCGTGACTCTTTCGCTGGAGTTCTTTCAGCAGGAGCTCGACGTCTCAGCCGTGCCACCGATGCACGATTGGCAGTCGATTTCGATCCGGTCCACGATGGTCGGCGGCCGCTTCTACCCGGTGAGGCGCGGGCCCATCCTCCCCTACGCAGGGGCAGGCTTCGGTCGCACGACACTCTCGGCCGACTGGGTCGAGTACGAGGGCGGATTCGACCCGCTCTTTCGGTGTATCGCCTTCTGCAACACCGGGACAGACATGAGCGGTAGCCTGGCCAGCGGCTATCACCCGTACCTCGCAGCCGGGGTCGAGCTTCGGCCGGGCTTCATGCCACCCGCGCTCCTATTCGAGTATCGGCGTGACTTCGATCGGGGCGACGACTTCTACCAACTCAGTGGTCGCAGCTTCTCACTCGGACTGCGGTTCCGGATCGATTAGCCTGCCTCGAAGATTCACGGGCCCTCGTCTACGGCGCTAATGCCTTCCACAAGTTTGTCCGATCGCGGAACCCTGGCCTCGACGACGCCGGCCCGCATCGACTACGACGCGTATCACGAGGCGATGGCGGACCGGTACCACCCCACGGAGAACCCGGACGGCAAGCTACCGCTCAACATCGCCGAGAACCGCCTGAGTTGGCACGAGCTGAAAGCCCGCATCGAATCGATCACGTCGGAGCGGGAGATTCCGGAATGGGTGGCGGGCTATACGTCCGCGCGTGGCGCCCTCACGTTTCGGAAGGCAGTCGCGCGCTTTCTCACCGCGCATCTGACCGGCTGCACGATCGACCCGGACCACCTCGGCGTCTCCGCAGGCGCAACGAGCGTGATCGAGATGACGTCTTTCATCCTGGGCGAGGCCGGTGATGTCGCGGTGATCCCTGCTCCGTGCTACCCCGTGTACCGACAGGACATGGCTGCGTTCGCCGGCGTGGAGCGTTACGACCTGGTGACGCACCACGAACTGTCGGAAATCGCGCGCGGCCCGGCGCTCACCATCACGCACCTCGAAGACGCGAGGCGCGAAATCCAGGCGTCGGGGCGTCGCTTCCGCATGCTCGTCCTCACCACGCCGGACAACCCGACCGGTGGGATCTACTCGACGGGCCAGCTCTCGGAGATGGCTGACTGGTGCATCGAGCGCGAGATCCACCTCGTCGTGAACGAGATCTACGGACTCTCGCTCATCGACACGTCGCACCCTGGGATCGCGGGTGACTACGGTGACGTCGAGCCCTTCCACTCCTTCGCCAATGTCATGGCCGACAAGCAGAGCGACTACTTGCACCTATGGTACGCGCTCTCGAAGGACCTCGGCATTTCGGGCTTCAGGGTCGGGGTCGTCCACTCGCGGAATGCTCCGTTCATCCGGGCATACCAGAACCTCAACCTGACGCACTCGGTCTCGAACCACACGCAGTGGCTCCTGTCGCACCTGCTCACGGACGCGGAGTTCATGGCCGGGTACATTGCGCGGAACCAGCGTCGACTCACCAACTCGTACGCGCTCGTCGTCGATTGCCTGAAGCGCCTCGACATTGCGTATGCGCCGAGCCGTGGAAGCCTCTTCGCCTGGATCGACCTGTCCGAGTTCATGGAAGGGGATTCCGAGGCGGACGAGCTGACGCTTTGGCGAGAGATCTTCGAGGAGGCCGGCGTGGTGCTCACGCCGGGGCCGGGGTTCGGCCATCCGAAGCGTGGGCTGTTCCGCGTTGTGTACCCGTGCGTGACGCTCGAGGAGCTTCGTGTGGTGATGGAGCGGATCGAGACGTTCGTGGAGTCGCGGCGAGGGTAGGACAGGGTCGGACCTAGTCCTCCAGCCCGTCGGCCCTGCGTAGCTTGGCACCGAGCCCGCGGGCCAAATTTCGGTATACGACCGTGCCGATGTCGGGTCTGCGGCGCACCAGCGCTTCGAGACCCGAACGCGTGAGCACGCCGACTTCGAGCGGCGTCTCCGCGACCGCTGTGCCCGAGTGCGGCGTGTCATTCAGGAAGGCGACCTCACCGAGGCATTCCCCGGGTCCCACGGTGCCCGTAAAACCTCCCCCGAAGTCGACCCCGACATCTCCATCGAGGATCAGCAACATATGATCCGCCGGATCGCCTGCGGCGAAAACGGTCTCACCCTGGGCGACCGACCGTGCGGTGAACTCCGTGACCAGACGATGTGTCTGCTCTTCGTTGAGTGACGCGCAGATCGACAGCCGCTGCATCGCCCTGGCGATGCGCGGCTCCAGATTGCGTGCCCGGAAGCGCTCAAGGACGTGGAGGCCGACCGTGTGCGTTGGCTCCGGAGCGTTGAAGGGAAGGTCCATGAGCGGCTCGAAGAGCCGGTACATCTTCACCACGTCGACGCGCTCCACGTCATTCAGCGCCATGACCGGGACGTACGCTGCAGGCAAATATCCGCACTCGAGGAGGGTGCGCTGCATGCGGGTCGCGTGCGCGCCCACGTCCACTTCGGCGCCCATGATATGCTCTTCCCGGCAGCGTTGGGCCAACGAGTCGAAAAGCGCGTGGACGACCTCGTCCTCCGTATGCACGACCTCGAAGACGCGGGCGTGGCGCTCCACTTCGTCTTTCATGTACCCGAGCGCGCCCACCACTCGATCATCGCGCTTGGCGACGACGTAGCGGGAGTCCGAGGCTTCGAGCCTGAAGAGCCCGTAATGGAGCCGCTGTGGGCCGAAGACCTCGCGGTTCCGCACGCGCCCGCGCTCGATTCGTAACACCGACGAGTATCCGCTCGCGGTGAGCTCCTCGATCGAGTGTCCGTTGCCAGGAGGATATGCCGCAGCCTGCTCGTCGACGATGGCGTCGGGACTGAGTCCCGCGCCTTGGAGAGCGGTTTCGGCCAGGCCGTGAGCTTCCGGGATGATCCGAGGGTGGTTCCGCCGGAGCATGAGCGCGTCGCCGAATGTTCGCACCAGCAACGCGGCGTGCTCTCTCGTGTTCCCGAACTTCAGCTTCTGAGGCAGCGCGCCCACCGGAAAGAAGCCGTGCGCCTGCGAGACGCGTGCCGAGTGAGAGGTGCTCACGCGCACCTCCACGAATCCCAGATGGAGTCGACCCCCCACGCGTGCGAGGCGCTCGTCCATGAGGCGGTGGCCAATGCCCCGGCCCCGCCAGTCGGGGTCAACGACCAGGCGGCCGAACTCGCCGACCAGGTCGCTGTAGGCCCCCATCTCGAATAGCACGCCGGCCGTGCCCACGATCCGCCCGCTGGGCGCGTGCTCCGCGACCAGGACCAACGTGTCCTCGTCGTAGATCATCCGCTTGACCTCGCGGGGGTCGTACACTTGGGGGTGTACATACCCCTCCCCGTACGCCGTGCGGAAGAGCTCCGTCACCGCAGGGGCGTCGGCCTCGTCGGCGTCCCGATACCTGATCTCGGAGGGTGGACGATTCGTCATCGTCCCCGAAATCTGTGCGGAGGGGTGGCGGTCGCGCTGTCGGGCGATTACCGAGCGGCACGTAGGGGAGCTTGGGGTCACCCATCGCATTCTGCGGGGTCACCTTGTGCCCGAGCACACGTTCGCCCGACTATGTCGCCCCCCACCCTCCCGACGGAGTGTCCGCCCATGAAACACTACGGACCTGAAGACCTCGCTCGGAGCTTTCGCACGGTTCGCATGAATACGCTCGCGGCTGCCCGGGACATCCCGGCCGACAAGTACGACTTCAGCGCAGCCGACGGCTTCATGACGGTCGAGAAGCTACTGACGCACATCGCCATCTCGTACCGCTGGCAGCACGAGATGCATGCGGTCCTGAAGCTGTCGAGCATGGACGGGTGGGACTACATGCCGCTCATGACCCAACTTCAGGAAGAGGAGGCCATGTCCCGTACGAAGGACGAGGTCGTCGCGCTGCTCGAACAAACCGGCGAGATCTGGGCCAGCTTCCTCGAGGGCGTGTCGGACGACTTCCTGGCCGAGTCGGTGACGTTTCCGCCCGAGTTCTCGCAGCCACCGAAAAGCCGTTTGGAGATGCTGCTGTCGGTCAAAGAACACGAGATGCACCACCGCGGTCAGCTGATGTTGATTCAGCGGCTGCTTGGCATCGTGCCGCATCTTACAAAGCAGCGGATGGAGCGGATGCAGGCTCGGGAGGCCGAGCAGACCGCTTAGTTCGAAGGTCTAGTCGGCAGGGCTAGTGCGAGAGGTTGATGCCAACGCCGACGTAGCGGATGTCGTCTCGATAGAACTGCCCGTACGGCGCGGTGCCGTTGTAGTAGTCCGCGACGATGCTGACGACCCTCGGGGGATGCCCTGGACTGGGCACGCGCGCAAGCTCGATCCCGGCCCGAACGTTCCACGCGTAGCTCCACGAACCATCGTCGACCAGCTTGTAGTCGACTGCGGCCAGCGCCCGGCCGGCTCCGAAGAGCACGGGACGGAGCTCGGCTCCGGCGTGCACGAGTCTGCGCGCCAAATCGTCAGGTTCTTTGCGGAAGAAGCTCTCGCCGCCGCCGTAGATCCGTACCAGCCCGATCTCCTGTGAGAGGATGACCTCGAGGGACTCGAAGGAAAGGTTGATCCGCTCCGGTTGACGGTTGAGGAGGAACTCGTCGCCGAGGTGCGAGCTCTGGTGATACGGGCGAACCCGGATCGAGAAGCCCGAGAAGCGAGCGGTGACTGGGAGGCCGACGAGGTAGTCGGCGTTGATCAGGTCGAAGCTGGGACGATCCAGATTGAACTGGCTGAAGACCGCTCCCGCCACGTCGAACTGGACCCCGTTCCCGTGACGCCTCGCGGCCCATCGAAAGAGGGCGAAGCTGTCTCCGAACCCTACCGCCGCGATATTCGATGCGACATCCGGGGGTCGATCGGCGATCGTCGCAAAATCCCCTCTCAGGTAGCTGACAAAGGATCGCTCCGCCTTGGGGTCCGCGGCGAGGGGGCAGAAGATCTGCCCCTGCGGAACCGAGATCCAACCGGAGCCCTCGTCGTCATGGACTGCGGCACCACATCGGTTCAGGAACGACTCCTGGGCCGAGGCGTCACGGCTCACCCCCGCGGCGAACAAGCCGACCAACAACACCGTATTGATTGTGCCGCCGACGGCGTGGGCTCTCCCTTTGGACCGTCTCATTCAGTTTGCTTCCTCAGAACGCCTT
>Ga0224512_10005530_pt1 | contig 10374 bp, 11 predicted proteins | sample SF_May12_sed_USG_4_FD_169103 | JGI IMG/M metagenome (GOLD analysis project Ga0224512, IMG submission 169103) | Sediment microbial communities from San Francisco Bay, California, United States - SF_May12_sed_USGS_13 | ecosystem: Environmental > Aquatic > Marine > Sediment | place: USA...
TGCGTTGGCGGAGCGTCCGCAACCTCATCGGTATCCTGCACGCCTGTGATCCGTTCAGGACCGACGACAGTCCGTTCGTCGGCGGCATCGCTACCAAGATCACCGAGAACGTCAAGCGGGATATCGAGGCCTGGGTCTCGTGACCCAGCACGCCAAGAGCCGGCTTGGCGGGGCGATGAAGACGCTATTCCGTCGGGGATGATCGACTGCACGACGTCGCTCTACTTGGGTCTCCAGCACGGCAGTAGGTCGCTCGGGCCTTGGCAGCAGTTCAGCACAGGCGCTCCGGCGGCGCTCAGACCTCCGCTGCAGGCAGAAGCCACGGCACGAAAACTGGCAGGCCTGATGGGCTGCGCGGCGGGCGTCTTCGGCTCATCGACGCTGCACTTGTTCTGGGATCTCTTCGGGATCGCGGCGGCGGATCCGCTGGCGATCTACGTGGATGCCGGCCTCTATCCCATCGCGGGTTGGGGTGTAGAGCGGGCGGCCGCCAAGGGGGCGCAGGTGCAGGTGGTGCCCCACTTCGAGCCGGAGTCTCTGGGTGGTGCGCTCGGGCGGGCCGGCAACGGCCCGCGGCCTCTGTTGGCGGTCGACGGAGTCTGTCCCGCGTGCGGGCGGTTGGCGCCGATCCGGGACTACCTCGAGCTCCTCCGGCCCCGCGGCGGGCTTCTGGTACTGGACGACACCCAGGCGCTGGGGATCTTCGGGCGGACGCCCGGCCCTGGTGCGCCGTATGGGCGCGGGGGTGGAGGTGCGCTTCGCCGCGCCGGTGTCTCCTCGCCCGACATCGTGGTCGTGAGCTCCCTGGCCAAAGGCCTCGGAGTGCCGATCGCCGTTCTGGCCTCGAGCAGCGAGTTCGTTGCCCGGTTCCAGCAGGAGAGCGAGACTCGGGTCCATTGCAGTCCACCCTCGATTCCGGCGGTCTTGGCAGCCCGGCGGGCATTGAGGATCAACGAGACGCGAGGCGACGCGCTACGGCTGCGCCTGGCTCGCAACGTACGGCATTTTCGCCGGCGGTTGATCGCGGTGGGACTCACGCCCGGTGGCGGGCTGTTCCCTGTCCAGTCTCTGGCGTCGACTTCCGGCGTCGACACGGAGGCGGTACGGCGGCTGCTGTTGCGGCGCGGGATCCGGAGCGTTCTCCTGCGCTCTCGCCGCCTGCTGTTCATTCTCAGAGCGGACCACACGAGGAGCGAGATCGACCGGCTGGCTGACGCGATCCTCGCAGCGATCTGACGCCGGCGGCGGCGATGGACCCGCCGCCTCCTTGTTCAATCCATCTCGAACTGTAGCGATCGGGCGCCCGCGGCGGGATACGCAGCGCGGGCCAGCGGGTGCGCCCGGAGGGCGCGGAGCATCAGCTCCTCCTCGCTCGGGTTGAGCTTGATCTCGACGTGGTACGCGGGATCGCCGTTGGCCATGATCACCTTGTCGATCTGCCCGGCCGCGCGGGCGGCCTCGAGGGCGTGTTCGAAGGCGCTCTTGTCGGCGATCGATGAAGGAGCGACGTCGAAGACGTCGTGGTCGTCGCTGGCGTGCTTGGAGACGTTGGCGGGGCCCAGCTGCAGGATCCTGCTCTGCATGGCCTGCCTGATGGCGTCGGGGCTCTGGCCGGCGCCCTTGCCGGCGGCGTAGACATCGATGACCTGGTCGCCGTTCGAGCCGTAGAGATCCTTGGCGTACTGAACGCCCTTCTGCTGGATGAGGTTGTACATCACCCGCGCTTGCTCCTGGCTGGTGCGGCGTCCGCTGGTGATGGTGGCGCTGCCGAGCCGGGCCGATCGGAGAACCTCCTTGAGAGTGTTGACGGCATTCGGAGAGATGACGACCCCCTCATTGAGGTGGACCGTGGGCTCTCCGGGCGCCGCCGGGGCTGCGGGCTCCGCGGGCGGCGCCGGTTCGCCCTGCGGGGGCGCTGCCGGCGGCGGCGTAGGTCGGGGGCGCGGTCGGGCGCTGTGCACGGCCTTGCGCAGGGCCGCCAGCGTGCGATGCCCGAGAATCCCGTCGACCACGAGCCCGACGCGCGCCTGGAAGGAGCGGGTGGCGCTGCGGGTCTGCGGTCCGACGATCCCGTCGACGGCCAGGCGAAGGCCCAGGACACGGTTCAAGGCCTCCTGGGCCCAGCGAATCCGGGCGCTGCCAGTGGCCGGTTGTCGCGGCCACCGCGCGCCGCTCCGCGGGGCCGCCGTCACCGGGCGCCGGCGGCTGGGACTGCGCTTGCGGCGCCGTCGTCGGCGCCTGAACGCCTTCACGACGGCCAGCCGGGCGGCTGTCCGCGGTGGCACTTTGCGCGGGATCGCCGCGGCCCGCCGCGCTGCGGAGGATGCGCGGCGCAGAAACCTGCGCGCCCGCTTCAGCTCGTCCTCGACCTCGGAAGACTCAGGATGGCCGAGCGCCGGCAGCTCTTGCCTGGCGATCGCTTTGAGAATGCCACCCAGGACCCTCCCTTGTTCGGGTGGCAGCGCCCGGCCTGCAGCGCGACTCGCCCCGCGGATGAGGCCCCCGAGGAATCGGTCCAGCTCGTAGTCGTCGTCGAGCGAGAGAAGCTCGCCGGCCAACACCAACTCTTCATCGAGCATGGAGTCTCCTTTCACGGCTGTTTCGCGTCTTTTGCGCGTCTACGACGGTGCAGGTCCCGTGCCAGGCCGAAAGCCTCACCTACGGCCAATGTCCGCGAACTCCATTTCGGTGGCCGCGGCTCGGCGGCACGCCGCGGCCGAAATGACCTTCGGGCGCCGGCCTCAGGGAGAAAGCTCTCTGGCGACCCACGGGTCCGGCGCCGCCTTTTGGAGCGGCGACCTCCTCACGGCCGGCGCTGCGGGAGATCGCGGCTTCGGGCGGACCCGGGAGATGAGCCGCAGGAGGTTGCCGCTCAGCACCAGGCGCTCGTCACGCGAGGGCAACCCCAGGGCCCGCACCTTCGCCAGCTCGACCCCGGGGTGGAGCCAGGGGCCGTCCGAGCCAAAGAGGATCTTCTTGGCGCCGGCCAGCTCGACCGCCTTCTCGAGCAGGTCGAAGCGCCGAACGCCGGAGGTGTCGGTGTAGACGTTCGGGTGCCGCGCCAGAAGACCGATGAAGCAGGTCTGGGCCGCCCAATCGTCGGCGAAGCTGCCCAGATGCGGAATGATGAAGTCGACTCCTGGGTATTCGCCGGCCAGGAGCTCCACCTGCGCCACCTTGCCCATCACGTCGTAGAGCACCGGCAGCGCGAAGGAGCGCGCTACCTCGCAGATCTCCCGGCTGATCGGAGCGTCGTAGCGATGCACCTTGATGCCACGGAATCCATGGCGCCGGACAGCCTCCCGGACCATGGGCTCGACCCGGCCGCGGTCGCGCTCCGGATGGACGAAGGCAAAGCCGTAGAAACGCTCCGGGTGCAGGCCGATGATGCGGGCAACGAGGCGGTTGGCGCGGCGATAGTCCGAATGAAAGGCCGCGAACAGCACAGTCCGGGAGATATTCGCCCGCGTGGCGCGCACCAGGTAGTCCTTGATCGGCGCTCTCGTGTCCCAGGGCCCCCGCAGCCCGTCGCCCGGACCGGCATGGCAGTGGCAGTCGATGATCAGCATTGCTCGGGCACCTCGCTTGCCGGAGCTCGGTGCAGATCCCGTGCCGAGTGAAAACGCCCTTTGCGCCGGGAAATCGCGAAGCGGATTTCGCGGGGGCCTTCTCGAAGCTCCGGTCCGAGCGAAGCTTGTTTCGGCAGATCAGTGGCTGCTCTTCGCCCTCTCCTCCCAACCCCGGCGCCGCAGCTGAATCGCCCGGTCGGTGACTCCGAGGCGGCGGGCTACCCGCCTGACGTCGCCTTTCTCGTCCGCCAGCGCGATCCGGACCGCGGCGTCGGCGGCGGTCTCTTTGATCTGTTTGAGCCCCGCGCCCTGCGCCAGAGCCGCCCGGATCGAGGTTTCGAAGCGCCCATCCCGCCCGAGCGTCGGTAGCTTCCCGGGATCGGGACGCTGGTCCTCGGGCACGCTCCCCATCGTGCACGGGCCCGGCCCCACGTGGCGCAGGCCGATCTGCAGCACGAGCTGGCGGAGATCGCGGACGTTGCCCGGGTACTCGCGAGTCAGCAGGTAGTCTCGCAGGGCGGGGTCGAGCGCGGAGGTCTTCCTGTCCGGCCGCCCTTCCAGCAGGAAGTGGCGCGCCAGTGGCAGGATGTCCTCGCGCCGTTTGTCCAGTTCGGGCAGGTGGATGCGCGCACTGGCGATGCGGTAGTAGAAATCCCGACGCAGGGCCCCCGAGTCCAGTTGGCCTTGGAGATCACGATTCGTGGCGCAGACCAGTCGGAAGTCCGTCTTCTGCCAGGTGCTGCCGCCCAGCTTCTTGTAGGTGCCCTCCTGGACGACTCGGAGCAGCTCGGCCTGCAGGCGGAGGGGGAGCTCGCCGACTTCGTCCAGGAACAGGGTGCCCCGGTCCGCCAGGGCAAAGGCGCCCTCGCGGGCGGAGACCGCGCTGGTGAAGGCGCCTCGCTCGTGGCCGAAGAACTCGCTTCCCGAAAGCTCGGGCGAGATGGTGGAACAGTCGAGGACGATGAGGCCCGTCTTGTCCGGGCGCCGGTCGATGGTATGGATCAGGCGGGCGACGAGCTCCTTCCCGGTCCCGGTGGCGCCGGTGATGAGGACTGAAGTCTGGCTGAAGCAGGCCAGCTCCACCACCTGCCGGAGCACGCTCATCCAGGCGCGACTACGACCGACCAGATGGTCGCGCACCAGCGGTGTCTCGACGATCGCGTCGATCTCGCGCCACTGCTCCACGCGGGCGCGGATGACTTCGGCGGTCTCGGTGCCATCGCTCCATTCCAGGACGTCCGAGGCGCCGGCTCCCAACAGTTGCCAGTTCTCGACCACTTTGACGGGCGTCGGCCCCACATGAACGGCCAGGATCCTCTCGCACCCGCAATCGCCGTAGCGGCGGACGCTTTCACGGAGACCTTCGGTCGTCCGGTCGAAGAGAATCAGGCCAGGCCCGTTCGGGGCGGAGCTGGGCGCGGGCTCCAGCCAAAGTCCCACCTCGTCCAGAGCCGCTTTCACCTTCGCAAGCCGCTGGGGAGTGACGTCCGTGGCATCGTGCCAGAGCCTCAGCGGAGACCCTTGGTCGCGCTCCCCAGCTGGGCGGCCCTGGTTCGCGGAAGAGCTTCCAGGATCCGAGGTCGGCCTTCCGCTTGACTCTCTTCCTTTCATCTCCCCGCTGGTAGACGGGAAGACGCACCCACCGTCGGTGGGCTCGCTGCTCGGTTTCTTCGCGGCCGTGCCGAGGCGTCGCGTCCAAACTCGCGGCTAGCGAAGCCGCACCGTGTCTCGGAGGCTGCGTCTTCCTCCCTGGTGCCGCTTTCGGTGGCTGGGCTTTTCGCAAGATTCTCACGTGCCGCTGAGCGCGTCAAGTCCAAGAATGGCGCGACAAGGCCTCCGAATCTCATCGCGGGAGCTCACAGGCGCGCAGTCGAGGAGGCAGCTTCAGGCAGCTCGCAGTGAGACGCCGAGCCGAGCAACGCCTACTCGACGGGGTGGCACTCTGCGCTCTGATCCAGGCCACCCTCTCCCGCGCGCGCCCGGCGCGCCGGCTTGGCGCTCAGCGCTGTTCGCCGCTCGAGAACAGGCGAAGGCCCGCCTTCCCGGCCGCGTCTCGCAGCCCGCCGTCGAGCCAGGATTCTCGCCCAGCAGTTCGGACGGTGTTCGTCGCTTGGCGAGGGAAACGGAGAAACAGCGGGCGGAGCGCGTCAGCTCTCCGGCCAGAGCTCGAAGCCGGCCAGCGCGAAATGGCGGTCGAAGCCGAAGACCCGGGCGATCCCCAGCCGGCGCATGACGGCGAAAGAGAGGGCGTCGGTGAAGCTCACCCCCTGGTCGGCGAAGCTCTCGAAGAGCGTCACGGCGGACAGCTCGTCCTCGAGGTCCGGGCGCACGAGCCGCAGCGCGTGCGAGGTCAGGATCCGGCGCCCCCGCTCGGCCGCGAAGGCGTTGCCGGCTCGGCGCCCGAGGAGGGTGAGCGCCTCGTCGAGCACGTGACTCGTCGTCACGATCCGGTGGGCACGGGCGCGGCGCCATCCGTCGAGCGCCCGCTCGTGGTACTGGTCGCGCTCGAGGTGGCGGGCCACGAAGGCCCCGGTGTCGACGAAGATCAAGAGCCGTCGCCGTACAGATGGTCGTCGTGATCGGCGGCGTATCCCGCCGGCACTTCTCCGGCCCAGGTCGCGTCATCGCCGAAGATCGGATCGTCCGCGACGGAAGCCGGCTGCGCCAGCGAGCGCTCGAGCGAGCGGCGAACGAGCTCGCCGAGCGACAGCCCATCCTCCCGGGCCTGCCGCTCGGCGCGTGTCTTGAGGTCTTGCGGCAGCATGATCGTCGTCCGCTTCATGGCGACGCCATAATAGCACAGCCATAACATCCTGCCATGACGTCGTGCCACGGCGCGCGACGGTGCTATTCTCTCGAAAACCCGAGGAAGGAGCCCACCATGCATTGGAAGAACGCCATCGTGTCCCTGGTCTTGCTCCTTCTCGCGGGCGTCGCCCCGGGACTCGCCGCGGAGTACCGGTCGGGCGGCTTCGTCCTGACGGAGGAACAGGTCGAGGCGATGCGCCATGCGAGCGTCGCCGGGGTCGCGACCGGCGTCGGCAACGTGCTGGTCAACCCTGGCTTCGAGACCGGCGCGCTGCCGCCGTGGACGACGAACAACTGGACGGTGACCAACGCCGACGCCAACAGCGGGATCTTCTCGGCCGAGGACATCGGCAACTTCTGGATCGAGCAGGCGTTCCCGCCGGTGGACGTGACCACGATCACGAGCGTCACCTTCTTCTCGATCCAGCCCGAGGCGGCGATCCAGGCCGTCGACTTCTTCTACGGGCCGGCGGATTTCGACGAGTTCCTCGTCTTCCCGGGAGCCACGTGGGGACAGCTCGACGTGACGAGCGAGCTCCGGGCGGTCGGGCAGCTGGAGCGCATCCGGATCTGGGGCTATTCGGGAGGCGGTCCCGATCCGGACCTCACCCGGATCGACGACGTGGACATCGAGTCGACGGTGATCCCGGTCGAGGTCCAGGGCTTCACCGTCGACTGACGGCCGCGGCGAGTCGCCGTCTACCTCCCGTCGAGCGCTTCCGGCCGCCGCGGACGAGCTTCGCGGCGACGGCTTCTGGTCGCTGCCGACGTCGTAGCCCCCCGGACCGTGCCTCCCGCGTCCCATCTGCGCAGGTAGGCGGCTGCGCTACCCGCCGAGTCGTGGTCGAGAGACCGCCGGGGGTGCATACTGGCGCTCGAGCCGCTGGGTGAAGGAGCGGCTGCGCAGGTAGATCGAGCCCGACAACGGCACGGCCGGCGAAAGCGGGTGTCGCAAAGCCACGGTCCTCGCCCCCTCCTTCCGACTCCGGAGATCCCAGGACCGCCGAGCTGCTGGAGGCGCGACATTGACAGAAGCATTGGACGCGCCCGGACCAAGGGGTGCTACCGCGCCGCCTTGACCGGTCCGGGCGAACGACCGGAGGCAGGACCATGCGACAGAATCTGAGAATTCTCTGGCTCACCGCGCTCGCGCTGCTGCTCGCCGCTCCCATCGCGGCCGATCAGGGCTACTGGATCCTCCGCTTCGGCGGGATCGGGGTGGACTCCGATCTCGGGTTCAGCGAGGTCGACGAGGACGGGACGAGGATCGATCTGACGACCAGCACGGGCTCGGGGGCCGGCCTGAGCGCCGAGTACCAGACGAGCGAGCGGCTCGGCTTCGAGTTCGGAGCGATGCGCACGAGCAGCGACGTCGAGCTCAGCGCCTCGTTCCTCGACTTGGCGTTGACCGTCAAGGACTCGATGACCCCCACGACCCTGAGCTTCGGGGCCAACGTGCACGTGACGCCGGATTCCCGCGGCGACCTCTACCTGGGGCCGGTCGTGGCCTACATGCAGACCAACGACGTCCGCTTCGCGCTCATGGGCGAATCGATCGACGTCCGGGTGGACGACGCCTACGGCTACGGGGCGGTCCTGGGCTTCGACTACCCGTTCGGCGAAGCGGACTGGGTCTTCTGCACCAGCGTGCGCTACCTCGAGGCCGATCTCGACTTCAGGGCGCCCGACGGCGGCCGAGACACCCTCGCCTACGACCCGCTGGTCTTCGGCATCGGCCTCGGCTACCGGTTCTAGCTCTCCGCGGCGAACAACGTCCCCCCAGTTCCGGCCAGAGATCGAAGCCGGCCGGCGCGCGGCCTCACCTCCGGGCACCCGAGGACCGCCGCGCGCCGGCATGCCCGTCCGAGAACTCCCCGGCGGCCCTGCCAGTTATTACCCGCTCCGCACTGTCGACGGCTGGCAGAGATCGCTCGCATCTTCCGTAAACTTCTCTCTTGCAGCTACTTAGGTCGCCGTGTGAGGCGCGGCACGAGAATTGCGCCCGGGGTCGGCAGCGCCGCGAGAGAGCGGGGCTATACACAAGGAGGACGTTCCATGGCGGTGCTCGACGGTCCCCTCGATGCGGTCATCAGGAACGACTTGGACGGCCTGCTGCTGATCCCCGGCAGGCCGCCGTGCCTGCGCTGTAGCGGCAAGGTGGTCGAGGCCGGGACGCGCCGGCTCGACGCGGGCTCCATCCTGGAACTCCTCTGCGAGGTGGCGCCCGAGGGCGTCCCCCCGAGCGCCTGCATCGGCTCGTGCTGGAAGTTCGTCTACCGGCGCCGGCGGGTCGACTTCCAGTTCTCGGCCGGACTGACCCTCCAGGGGTGGTCGGCGGCTTGCTCGCCCCGGGTCCGCGTCTTCCGGCCCGGGGCGGCGGCGGCCAGGCCGCAGCGCTCGGCGATCGCCGCCGGCCTGGGGGGCAGGCTCGTCGAGGCGACGCGCACGCAGGAGCTGGGTCGCCGGAGGTTTCCACGGATCCCGGTCCGAACGGAGATCCAGGTCACGGTCGACCTGACGACCTTCTCCGCTCAGATCTCCGACCTGAGCGAGGGGGGCGCTTTCGTGGAGACCGCCAGCCCGCCGGCCGCGGGTACCGAGCTGGATTTCGAGTTCCGCCTGCCGGGGGACGGCTGGCCGATCGAGGGCAGGGCCAGGGTCGCCTGGCGGGAGCCGATGGTCGGCATGGGCATCGAGTTCCTCGCCCCGCCCCAGGCCCGGCCTGCTCCCCGGACCTCGCGTTGCGCCACCTGCTGACCTCCCCGCGGGCGGGCGCGTCCCCGGGCTCGGGGCAAGGCCTCGATCCTCGTCGGCGCGTGAACGCGGGGCACGGTCCTGTCGACTGGTAGAGTGCGCGGGTGACGGCGCGCGCTCGCCAGGGAGGACGATGACGCTGACGCTGCTGCCGTGGTTTCTGGCCTACGCGATCGCGCTCTCCGTCGCCCTGGCGCTCGCGGGCCACCGGTCGCGGCCCGCGCCCGCGGCCGGCGAGCCGCGTCCCGACCCGCGGCGGATCCTGATCGTCGGCGCGACCGGGGGCACCGGCCGCCGGCTCGTCGCCCAGGCCCTGGAGCGCGGCTACGAGGTGACGGCGCTGGCGAGAGATCCGTCGAAGCTCCAGCTCGAAGATCCGCGCCTGACGGTCGTCCGCGGCGACGTGCTCGACCCGGCCTCCCTCGAGCCGGCGGTGCGCGGCCAGGACGCGGTGCTCTGCGCCCTCGGCCACAAGCGGTTCTTCCAACCGACCCGCATCCTCTCGCAGGGGACCGCCAACCTCCTGCGCGCGATGGACGCCCACGCCGTCCCCCGCCTCGTCTGCGAGACCGCCCTCGGCATCGGCGACGCCGCCGGCCGCATGGGCCTCTACTACACGTTCTTCGTGATCCCCGTGATCCTGCCCTTCTACTTCTGGGACAAGACCCGCCAGGAGCGCGCGATCGCGGAGAGCGGCGTCGACTGGACCATCGTCCGCCCCGCGGTCCTGACGAACGGCGAAAAGCGGGGCACCATCCGCCACGGCCAGGTCGGGAGCTTCCTCCTCACCCTCCGCGTCTCCCGGGCGGACGTGGCGGCCTTCATGCTCGACCAGCTGCGCTCGAACGAGCACCTGCGCACCGCGGTCGGAGTTTGCGGGTAGGGCGCGAGCTACGAGCCGCGCGAGTGTTGTTCTCGTTCCTCCTCTTCCAGGAGCTGGACGACTACCCTCGAGAGGGGCCACGGGGGAGTGCTGCGCGTTGCGGCGCGGCGGCTAGAAGTCCCGCGACGCTCAGGTCCTCGTCGGCCTCCGGCCAGTGAATCCCCTCACCGTCGCCCAGCAGCTCCCAGTGCCGGCGGGCCGCGGGAGATGCCGACCGAAGACGCGGAAACCACGCCAGAGGCACGGCCAGGCGCCGCCCATCGACGAGCACCACCCGCAACTCGTGCTCGGTGACCTCGACCTCCCGAGCCAGCGGACGTGGATCAACGACTGAAGAACTCATGCCAGGCCTCCAAGAGT
>Ga0224512_10005532_pt1 | contig 10371 bp, 11 predicted proteins | sample SF_May12_sed_USG_4_FD_169103 | JGI IMG/M metagenome (GOLD analysis project Ga0224512, IMG submission 169103) | Sediment microbial communities from San Francisco Bay, California, United States - SF_May12_sed_USGS_13 | ecosystem: Environmental > Aquatic > Marine > Sediment | place: USA...
CCGTAAGCCGAGCATTACCGTGAGCCATGAAGACCTCCTTGTGGGTGTGACTGCAATCACCACTCCACTCGGAGGTCTTCACTCATCCAAACACCGTCACCAACGTCCCGGCCGAGTACACCTAGGCGGGGCGTCCGCACTCCTCAAGGCTGAACCACCCGCTACCGACAGTGAGTGCAGTGCCCCGAGTCGGCACGAGGTTGCCGTCGCGTCCCATGCCACCTGTAACCCAACCACCCTCTGTGCCTATCCCCTCACGGCCTCGTCGCTCGGCGACGGGGCGGAGGCTGGATCACAACGTCTCCCTGCTCACCGGGGTGCTGGGCTTCGTCGTGGCCGGCTACTTGCTGTTCGATCGGGCGTTTGCCTGGATCCACATACCCGGCACACCCATCTTTGTCGGCGAGGTCGCACTCGCGGCCGGGTTCTTCGTCGTTCTCCAGACCCCACAGCTCGGACGCCTCATCCGAGTGAGCCGACCGATCCAATTCCTGTTGCTCTTCATGCTGTGGGGATTGGCGCTTGCATTTCAGGGTTTCGGCAATTGGGGCATCGATGCCGTGCGCGACAGCGCCCTCTGGTACTACGGGGGCTTCGCGCTCATCAGCGCAGCGCTTCTGTTGTACAAGCCGGACCTGTGGGAGCAGACCACCGATCGCTTGGTCCGCTTCATCCCATTCCTCTTGACTTTGCTGATCGTCCGCCTCGTCTTCGCCCAGACCGCAATCGGTCCCCGCATTCCCGACTCCCAAATCCGGCTCACCGCTCACAAGCCGGCCAACATCGCCGTCAACGTCGCGATCGTGCTGGCGCTCCTGCTGATTGTTGCGGGGCCATCGGTATCCAGGGAGCTGCGCGGGCGGGCTCGGATCTTCACTCTGCTGGGGCTGCTCCTCGTGGTAGCGGTCGGAACACAGAGTCGTGGGGGTTTCGTCGCCGCCTTCATGGTGCTTGCGGTCGTCTTCTATGTGGCTCGCCATGTCCGGGGACTCATAATCGGGGTCGTCGGCCTGGCGGTTCTGGTTGCCGTCCTCGCCGCCGCCCTCGATGTCAAGATCCAGCTCGAGCGGCGCGAATTGTCGGTCGAGCAGGTGCTCGAGAACATCAAGTCGATCACGGAGGAAGCCTCGGCCGGCGGACGGTACGACAACACCACACAATGGCGCTTGGCACTCTGGAAACTCGTCTCCAAAGATGTGCTCCAGACCGAGAGGGTGCTGGCTGGATTTGGTTTCGGCGAGAACCTGGCGCTGCGATTCGACTTCGAGAGCGAAAGCGAATCGGTGCCGCTGCGCAACCCGCACAATTCGCACCTGTCCGTCCTCGCCCGCATGGGCACGGTGGGGATGGCGCTATGGATCGCCATGTTCGCCACCTGGTACATGGGCCTCATCCGGGCGCGTCGGCAGTTCCTCGAGTTGGGAGAGGACCGACGGGCCAATCTGGCGCTGTGGCTCATGCTCGGGGTGTCCGGCATCCTCATCAATGCCTTCTTCGATCCGACGCTCGAAGGGCCCCAGGTCGGCATCATCTTGTGGCTGCTGTTTGGGGCCGGAGCAACTCTCGGGATCGGCGCCCGCTCCCTCGGCGGGCGGCGGCGAGGCCGCCACAGTCCTCGTGTCGTCGAGTGGCTTCTCCACGAAACGGTCGCGCCGATCAGTTCGGCGCATCCCTCCCAGCACCTCTCTCCCGACCCGCTCGAGGTCGTGACCGGCTTCGACGAACTCCTCGAAGAGACGGGGGACGCAAGCGACCCGGAGTAGAGCGCTCAGCATTCCACGTCGGAGGCCGGCGCGGCTCACCCGCTCGAACGAACTACCCACGAGAAAAACCCGGCGCATCGCGCCGGGTTTTCTCGTGGGGAACTGCGCGCAGGTCCCTACATCATTCCGTGCATGTCGCCGCCGCCGGGCATGGCAGGAGGCGCATCTTCCACGGGCTCGGCCACGACCGCTTCGGTCGTGATCAGCAGGCCCGCAATCGATGCCGCGTTCTGCAACGTCGAACGAGTGACCTTGGCGGGGTCGATGACTCCGGCCTTCATCAGGTCCTCGTAGACGCCGGTCTGGGCGTTGAAACCCTCCTTGCCCCCTTTGAGGCTCTTGACGTGCTCGACGATGACACCGCCTTCATAGCCGGCGTTGATCGAGATCTGGCGCAGCGGGGCCTCCAACGACTTGAGGACGATCCGGCGACCAGCCTTCTCGTCGTCGGTGCCGCCGCGGAGCTTCTCGATCGCCGCGGATGAACGGAGCAAGGAAACGCCGCCGCCGGGGAGGATGCCTTCCTCGACCGCCGCCCGGGTCGCCTGAATGGCGTCCTCGATGCGGTGCTTGCGCTCCTTGAGCTCGACCTCGGTGGCCGCGCCGACTTTGATGATGGCAACGCCACCGGCCAGTTTGGCGAGCCGCTCGGAGAGCTTCTCACGATCCCAGTCGGAGTCGCTGTTCTCGATCTCGCGGCGGATCTGCGCAACGCGACCCTCGACGTCGGCCTTGTTGCCGTCGCCTTCCACGATGGTCGTGTTGTCCTTGCTGATGACCACCTTGCGGGCGGTACCGAGGAGTTCGAGCGTTGCGTTCTCCAGCTTGAGGCCGACTTCCTCGCTGATCACCGTCGAACCGGTCAGGATCGCGATGTCCTGCAGCATGGCCTTGCGACGCTCGCCGAACCCGGGAGCCTTGACGGCAGCCGAAGCGAACGTGCCGCGAATCTTGTTCACTACCAGGGTCGCCAGAGCTTCGCCCTCGAGATCCTCGGCAATGATCAACAGCGGCTTGCCCGATTGCATGACCTTCTCGAGCACGGGAAGCAAGTCCTGCACCGCCGTGATCTTCTGATTGGCCATGAGGATGTACGGATCCTCGAGGACGGCTTCCTGGCGATCGGGATCGGTGATGAAGTAGGGGGAGATGTAGCCCTTGTCGAACTGCATGCCCTCCGTGAACTCCAGCTCCACTCCGAACGTCTGGCTGTCCTCGACGGTGATGACGCCTTCGTTGCCGACCTTGGCCAGCGCCTCAGCGATGCGATCACCGACGGCCTCGTCGGCTGCCGAGTTGGCGGCCACGTAGGCAATCTTCTCTTTGTCGTTCACCGACCGGCTCGGCCTCGTCGATGAGGAACCCAACCGAAGCCTCGACGGCCTGCTCGATGCCGCGCTTGAGCTCCATAGGGTTGGCGCCGGCGGCCACAAAACGAAGGCCCTCGCGCACCATAGCCTGGGCGAGCACCGTTGCGGTGGTGGTTCCGTCGCCGGCCACGTCGTTGGTCTTGTTGGCAACTTCCTTCGCCAGCTGGGCGCCCATGTTCTCCCATGGGTCTGCCAGCTCGATTTCCTTGGCGATGGTTACGCCGTCGTTGGTGATGGTGGGTGCACCCCACTTCTTCTCGAGGAGCACATTGCGACCCTTGGGCCCGAGCGTGACCTTGACGGTATCCGCCAACTTGTCGACGCCGGCCTGAAGGGAATGCCTTGCCTCCTCATTAAACTGCAGTTCTTTGGCTGCCATATTCTCTTCTCCTAGCCGATGACCGCGAGCACGTCGCGGGAGGACAGGATCAAGAACTCCTGGCCTTCGAATTTGATCTCCGTACCGCCGTACTTCGAGTAGACGACGACGTCGCCTTCTTTCACGTCCAACGGAAGGCGCTCGCCGTCCTGAAACTCACCTGGTCCCACTGCCATGACGTCGCCCAGCTGGGGCTTTTCCTTAGCAGTATCTGGAATAACGAGCCCCGACGGCGTTGTCGAGGTCTCATCTTCCTTGGGTTTCACGATGATGCGGTCGGCCAATGGCTTCAGCTTCATACGATTCCCCTCCTTTAGCACTCGATACTTGTGAGTGCCAAATATAGCACTCTTCATGAGCGAGTGCTAACGATGTTTTCGCGCCTCGGCCCGCCACAGGGTTTCCCGTCCTCGGGCCTGGCCCTTCAGGCGCCGGCTCCCGATTTCAGATTCGGCGGTCTCATTCGATTCCTCCGCCGGCTGGGCGACCGTGCTGAGAGGCCGCGGGGTGATCGAACGGAGGCGTTACAGCGTCAACCCCGCGTCGACATCGGCGCCCAGATCGGTCGTTTCACCGCGTGCGAGCTTGTGAGCTCCGACGACGGCAATCATGGCGCCATTGTCGGTGCACAGGTCGCGCGGCGGGACCAGAAGCGTGACACCGCGTTTGTCGGCCTCATCCTGGAGGCGGGCCCGCAGCCGCGAGTTGGCCATCACCCCTCCCCCGCCCCCGACCACAGTCACCCCGGTAGCGTCGACGGCATTGAAGGTTTTGGCCACCAGAACGTCGACGACTGCCTCCTGGAGGGACGCGGCCACATCGCGAATCGGCGGAAGGGTTCCGGCGTCCCGGTGCTGGCGAACGTAGGTCATGAGCGAGGTCTTGAGACCCGAGAACGAGAAGTCATACGGCCGGTCCGGCAACGCCCGGGGGAAGCTTATGGCCGTTGGGTCCCCATTCTCAGCCTCCCGATCGATGGCGGGACCGCCCGGATAGCCGAGCCCGAGGAACCGGGCAGTCTTGTCAAGCGCTTCGCCGGCGGCGTCGTCGATGGTCGAGCCGAGAATCTCGTAGTGGCCCCACTCCTTCATGTGAACGACCTGGCTGTGACCACCCGACGCCAGCAAGACAATGGCGGGCGGCGCAAACGTCGGGTCGCCGAGCAGGGGGGCAAACAGGTGCCCTTCCATGTGATTGACGCCGATGAGGGGCTTGCCGAGCGCCCAGGCAAGCGATTTAGCAAAGGTGAAGCCGACCACGAGCGCACCGACGAGACCCGGTCCTTGGGTGGCGGCAATCGCGTCGAGATCCGCCTGATGGACTCCGGCCTCCGACAGGGCCCTGTGGGTCAGATGCCGAATGGACTCGACGTGCGCCCGGGCGGCGACTTCGGGGACCACGCCACCGAAGCGGGCATGGATGTCTACCTGCGAGGCCAGGACGTTCGCCCGCAGTTCAGTTCCGGCAACGACCCCGAGCCCGGTTTCGTCGCAGCTGGTCTCGATGCCGAGCACCACAGGTGGATTGCTCACGACGCCTCCTTCCGAATGGATGTCAGCGTCCGCTGGTAGTCGACCGAATCAATGTCAACGGCCCACATCACCACGGCGTCCTCTGTCGTGTAGTAGGCCTTGCGCACCCCGGCTGGTTCGAACCCGAACTTGCGGTACAGCTCGAGGGCGGCCTCGTTCGACTCCCGCACTTCGAGGGTCAGGTGACTGGCGCCGCCATCGCGGGCCGCCTCGACGAGATCGATCATGAGCCGCGAAGCCACCCCCAGCTCCCGATGGCCTGGAGCGACTGCGATGGTCACGAGATGGGCATCCTCACCCGCCAGCATGATGCCCCCGTAGCCGCACACGGTAACCCCTTCCAGGGCAATCAGATACCGCCTGGTCGACTGGACAATCTCCTCGGCGAACATGGCACGAGACCACGGTTCCACGAACGACGCCTCTTCTATCTCCATCACGGCATCGAGATCGGATGCGTCAAGCGGGCGGATGTGAATGCTCATGGTTGCTCCGGCCACCCGATCTCCTGCCGGAAGTCCTGCCAATTGATGGTGACATCCGGTTCACGCAGGTAGAGCGGCCGCACGTCATCGGGCGCCGGCAAGTCACCCTTGGTCATCCGCGCCAGGGCCAGTTCGAGCAGCACATCAGCGCTCGGCCAGCGAGGACGACCCACCTTGACCCTATGGAGCCCCCGGAGCGTGCCTTCGGGAAGGGCCCCTAGATCGCCGACGATGAGAGAGTCATCGGCCGTGGCGTCGAGCAAACCGGCCAGGCCCTTCGGGCTCACCACCTCGGGAGATCCATCCCGGATGACCCCGCCGGGGACGGGACGGTACGGAGCCGTCGCCACTTCGTTGCGACGGATGTCGACCACCGGCCAAATGGTCCGGCGGCCGGTAGAAGCTCGGAAAGCCAGCGCGTCGAGCGACGACAAGCCGAGCAACTGGGCCCCGGTCGCCGCCGCCACTCCCTGGGCTGTGGCCAGGCCTGCCCGAAGGCCGGTGAAGAGGCCGGGGCCGACATCCACCACGATGGCGTCGAGCTCGCCCGGGGTCCAGCCCACCTGCTCGAAGCAGTACTCCAACGCCTTGGCCAGAAACCGGACGTGGCCGCGACGGTCGACCTGGAGCGCCATCGCCAACAATGCGTCGTCGGTCCCAAGCGCCACCGATGAGGCCGGGGTCGAGGTCTCGATGGCGAGAATGTTCATTGCGCGACTTCCTGGATGGGACGCGTGACCCAACTTCCATGCGGTGCCAGCTCGATTCGCCGCCGCTCGCCGTCCTCGACGGTCAACCGCACCACGAGGTGGCTGGCCGGCATCCATTGTTCGATGGCGGTGCCCCATTCCACCGCCAGCACGCCCTCGGCCGCGGCCTCCGTGAGCTCCAGATCTTCGACTTCAGCCAGAGTCTCCAGCCGATACACGTCGGCATGGGTGAGCGGAAGCAGCCCGGGATAGGTCCGCATGAGAATGAACGTTGGGCTGGTGATGGGCTCATCAACGCCGAGGCCTTCGGCCAGACCGGCCACGAAGGTCGTCTTGCCCGCACCCAGCTCGCCCTCGATGAGCACCACGTCCCCGGCCCAGAGCAAACCCGCCAGACGACGGCCAACTGCCATGGTTTCGGCAGGGGTGTCGCACACGATTTCGACGCTCATGTGAACAACTCGATCTGCTCGGGCTCCCTGACCTCTGCCACCTCGACCGGGGCTGGAGAAGCGGGTTGCTCGATGACCTGAACCGCCAGTTGCAGGTCGGAGACCATCTCTTCGACTACCCGGGCACCGCTGCGAAGGGCGGCGGCGGGATGGAACGTTGGCACCACGTGACGGCCCCACCACGGGTAGGCCTGGCCCCGCATCCGGGTAATGCCGACCTCCGTCTTGAGGAGCAGCTTGGTGGAGAAGTTCCCGAGCGTGACCACGGCCGCCGGGTCTATGAGCTTGAGCTGCTCGACGAGGTACCCCTTGCAGGCGTCGATCTCGGCAGGACGGGGATCGCGGTTGCCGGGGGGACGACACTTGACCACATTGGAGATGTACACCTCCGATCGGTCCAGGCCGACCCGTTCGAGGAGCGTGGAGAGCAGCTGACCGGAGCGTCCGACGAACGGCCGGCCCTGCTCGTCCTCACGCTGGCCGGGGCCCTCGCCGATGATCATGAGGTCGGCGTCGGGGTTTCCCTCTCCGAACACCACGGTGGTGCGGCCCTCATGCAATGGGCACCTGGTGCAGGTGGACGCTTCGGTTTGTAGCAACCGGAGCCTGGTTGCACGGTCCTCGCTTGTCATCTCTCTTCCTTGGCAGTTAGCGCCGCGGCGATGGCATCGCCCACCGTCACGAACGCCGCTTCTCCCAGCGCGTCGAGATCGGCGGGGACCTCGCCACAAGAAACGGCAAAAGCGACGTCGCCATCATATCGGGTGTGCCCGGGCCGAATGCAGGCCGCCACGGCGTCCTGCGCTCGTATCGACAGGCGCAAAAGGTCGCTTCGTTCGATCCGAGCATCTGTCGCGACCACCACGAGCGTGGTGTTCTCGAGGGGGGCCGGTGGGCCGGCCGGAGGCCCGGGTCGGAGCGATCCACCGGTGAGGGCGGCACCTTCGAGCGTGAAGACGTCACCGACGGCGTTGACGACCGCCAGCGCGCCGACCACGGCTGGACCGACCGTCATGCTGGCCGACCCGACGCCGCCGGGCACCAGGTGATCCATCCCCCGCCAACCGGCTACAAGCGCTCCGGTACCTGCTCCTCGGGCTCCCATCGGCACCGGAGCGTCGGCGGCCGCCGCGTAGGCAGCGGCTCCTTCGTCCGGCCCCGGGCGGGCGTGCGGGTCGCCGGCCAGAAGGTCATAAATGACCGCGGCCGGCACGATCGGCACCGGGCCTTGCAGAGTCTCATGACCCCGGCCGTCGGCCTCGAGGGCGCGAACGACGCCGTCGACTGCGGCCAACCCGAAGGCACTCCCCCCGGTGAGCACGATCGCCTGGATCTCCTCCACTCGCATGCCGGGTGCCAGCAGGGCCAGTTCACGGCTGCCGGGGGCGCCCCCCCGAACCTCGGCGACCACCCGGTTGGGCTCGGGCAGCGTCACGACCGTCACTCCGGTACGGCCAACCGGATCGGTCCAATGGCCCACTCGAATGCCGGGAACGGCGGTCAGGGTCATCCGCGGTAGCGCCGGGGAAGGCGTGGGCCGAAGCCGCACAGAACTTCCCAGCTGACCGAATCCAGGCGATCCGCCCACTCGTCGGCGTCGATCTCCTCATCTTCCTGCCTGCCGAGCAGCACGACCTCATCACCCGCATACACCGGGTCGTCACCCATGGCGATGACGATCTGGTCCATCGTCACCACCCCGGCATGCTGCCGGCGCTTGCCGCCGATGAGCACTTCACCGCCGACCTTGGCGAGACGTCGGGTGACGCCATCGGCGTACCCGATGGGGACGGTGGCGACGGTGGACTCCACTTCCAGTGCTCGAATGCGGCCGTATGTGGGACGAGCCCCGGCGGGAAGCCGCTTGGTGTGAACCACCTGTGAGACCACCCGCATCGCCGGCTGCAGTGCCACCACCTCGCGGCAGGCCGGCGACGGGTAGCAGCCGTACATGGCAAGCCCGACACGGACCATGTCGAACCGGGCTGCCGGGTAGAGCAACGCTCCGGCCGAGTTGGCGGCATGGACCAGCTCCGGTGTCAACCCTGCTTCTACCTGGCGGTCGACGAACTGGCGCAGCTGCTTGATCTGGGCGGCGGTGAAGTCGGGCTCTTCTTCGGCGGACGGGAAGTGGGTCCACAGACCCTCGAGGCGCAAGCGGGAGTCGGCCCGGATGCGGGCCACGAGTCGGGCGGCGGTTGTTTCGTCGGTTCCGACCCGGTGCATGCCGGTATCGACCTTCACGTGCACAGCCAGAGGCTCACCGGCTGCCGTCGAAAGGGCCATGAGAAACCCCTCCGAGTACACCGTCGGCGTGAGCTGGTTGGCAATGAGCGTGGGAACATCGGAATCGGTTGTCTCCGAGAGGAGCAGGATGGGGCCGTCGATTCCGGCCTCCCGCAGGCGCATTCCTTCGGTGACCGTCGCCACGGCGAGCCAATCGGCGCCCGCCTGCAGGGCCGCCTCGGCAACCGGGACATCGCCGTGCCCGTATCCATCGGCCTTGACGACGGCGCAGAACTTGGCGGGGGCCACCACCCGGACGATCTCCGCTACGTTGTGGCGAATGGCATCGAGGTCCACCTCCACCCACGAAGGCCTCATCGCAACACCACGCCGATCTCGCCGACCAGTTCCTCAGCGGTGACCATGGTCCAATCGGCCAGCGATCGACCAGCCCGGCCGTGCCAGAACGCGCCGGCATAGGCAGCGGTTTCCGGATCGAGGCCGCGCGCCCATAGGGCGGCGACAGTTCCGGTCAGCACATCTCCGGTACCTATGGTTGCCAGCTCGGGGCCGCCCTCGGTGATCACCCACGGAGCGCCGGAGCCGGCGACGATCGTTGGGTTGCCTTTCAGAAGCACGGTGACATCCTGGGCGCTTGCCAGATCGGCGGCGGCTTTGTACGTGGCCTCATCCCCGGTCAGGCGCCGGAACTCGCCGGCGTGGGGGGTGATGACGGTTCCTCCGGCCCTCCGAAGTTGGGCAGGGTCGGCGATCGCATTGAGACCGTCTGCATCGATCACCAGTCTGCCGTCCCAGCGACCAACCAGCTCGGCCACGAACTTCTCCTGATCGGGCCCCAGCCCCGGCCCGAGTGCGAGCACATCGAACCGCGCCGCCTGCTCGAGCAACTCGGCTACGTCGGCCGGATCAAACCGGTCACCGACCCCAATCCCCCGGGTCATCACCCCGGCACTCATACCCTCGAGCGCCGCTTGCCACCGCCCCGGCACCGCCGCCGCGACCGCGCCGGCACCGGCCTGGAGGGCACTCGAGGCCGCCAGCATGACGGCGCCGGTCAGGCCGGGTGATCCGCCGACGACGAGCACCGATCCGGCGGACCACTTGTGGGCGGTTCGTGAGCGGGTGGGGACTGTGGCGTCGGCTTCTTCAACCAGGCGCAGCTCGGCGGTGCCCCCTTCGAGCCCAATGTCACGGACTTCGAGGCGGCCGCATCGTTCGGGGCCTTCGCCCAGGAGATGGCCCACCTTGCGGGCGTGGAAAGTAACGGTGCGATCACCGTAGAAGGCCTCACCCAGGACACTGCCGTCGGCGGCGCTGAGTCCACTCGGCACGTCGATCGCGAGGACGGGCGCCGTGTGGCCCAGCCAGGGATGAACGTCCGCGGGAAGCTCGCCATGAAACCCGGACCCGAACACGCCGTCGATGACGAGATC
>Ga0224512_10005533_pt1 | contig 10370 bp, 11 predicted proteins | sample SF_May12_sed_USG_4_FD_169103 | JGI IMG/M metagenome (GOLD analysis project Ga0224512, IMG submission 169103) | Sediment microbial communities from San Francisco Bay, California, United States - SF_May12_sed_USGS_13 | ecosystem: Environmental > Aquatic > Marine > Sediment | place: USA...
GTTAAGCAGAAATTAGCTTAACAATTATCTATATATAACTGTTTTAATTAAATTTTTATGCAGGCCACGGCGGGCGCTAAACGACCTGTTAGCGACGGCTAAAGGCGTCGGGCTAGAAGCTGAACAGATAAACTGCACCGGCCTCGGCAACGGAGTTGTCCGTTTGGTCGCCATCGATCCCGGTCGCACCGCTGTCCTCGCCGCGCGCGCCGATGGCGAGCAGGCGCCCGTCTCGGCTCAGGGACAGCGTACTGCCGAACTCGTCGTAAGCCTCGGTGTTAGAACCTTTGATATAGGCACGCTGCGACCAGACCCCGTCATCACGCGTGAATAGATAAGCGACCCCGGCTTCCTGGGCGCTATCGTCGTTTTGCTCACCGTCGATCCCGGTTGCGCTGCTGTCCTCGAGCTGTGCGCCAGCGACGAGCGTATCGCCGTCACCGCTGAGCTCGAGTCGCGAGCCAAACCAATCCTCACGACCCGTATTCGACGCCTTCAGATAAGCCTCCTGCGCCCAACCGTCGCCGTCGCGAACGAATACGTACACACCGCCCGTCGATGTATCGGACTCCCAATCGGGCTCGGGCACCGGGTTGATACCGGTCGCAAAACTGTCCTCATCGAGCGCCGTCGAGACAAGCGTGCTGCCGTCGTCGCTGATATCAACGACGACGCCGATGGAATCGTTCCGCTCGACATAGGAGCCTTTGAGGTAGGCCGTCTGGACCCAGGCGTCGCCCTCACGCTCGAACACATAGATCGCACCCGATCCGGCTTGGTCGTCGTTCTGGACGTCGTTGTTGCCGGCCAGCGAGCCATCTTCGTCATAGCTGCCGACGACGAGGGTATTTGCGTCAGCCGTCAGCGCCAACGAGTAGCCGAAGAGGTCGCCTTGACCGACGTTGCTGGGTTTCAGGTACGCCTCTTGCGTCCACATAGCGCCCGACCGCTCGAACACGTAAACGGCACCGGCCGAGAGCAGCGAGTTGTCGGATGGGTCATTGATATCACCGCCGTCTTCGGCAATCGCGCCGACGGCAAGCGTGTTGCCGTCATCGCTGAGCGCAATCGCAAACCCGAACTGGTCCCCGTCGCCTATCTCATTCGGGTCGTCAGGCAGATGCCCGGTATTCGACGCCTTCAAGTAGGCCTGCTGCGACCAGCTCTCGCCGTTGCGCGTGAATATGTACACGGCCCCGGCTTGCGGAATAGAGTCATCCGCCTGATTGGCACCGACACCGGTCGCGCCACTGGCCTCGAAGTAGGCCGAGACGGCCAGCGTGTTGCCGTCCTCACTGAGCTCGACGGCATAGCCAAAGTTATCGGTCAACCCTGGGTTCGACGCCTTGATATAGGCCTGCTGCGTCCAGTTGCCGTCGTCATTCGAGAAGACGTAGACGGCGCCTGCGCCGTACACGGAATCGTCGCTCTGATCGCCGTTGACGCCTGCGGACCCGCTGGCCTCGAAGGTCGCCCCAACGGCAAGCGTGCTGCCGTCGTCGCTGAGTGCAACGGCATCACCGAGCAACGTGCCGCCCGTGCCGAACTGATCCCCGAAGCCTGTATTCGATGCCTTGACATAATGAATCTGCTCGAGCACGCGTTCGGCTACAGCGGGTGAGCTCATCGTCGCGGGCGCCGACGGCTCTTCGGCGGCTGGCATCGGTGCATCCATACCGCCGCCACAAGCCGCCACTGCCGCTGGGATCATCGCGGCAAAGCACGCGTTGCGTAGTCTATTGATCGTCATTGTCGAAAGGCCTCTCGAAAAAAGCAGATAAGCAAGATCGACAGGATTCTACCTGCGTCCCAGAGAGGGGTAAATCTTCGATGGCGCGGAGAAATCCCGCCGTTTCAACCGGATAGTCGACGCCGATGCGGTGCGCGTCGGACCCAGCCCAGGTCCGAGGCGCTACGACCTAAAGGCCGCAGTGGGGACACTGGCCGCGCGAGTCGCGCAGCGCTGATTGGAACAGAGGCAATAGATGGGCTGACCAGAGCCAGAAGAGAATCGCGTTTCCGACGAAAAGCAGCACGGCAAGCTCGTAGCGCATAGGTCACCTCGTTCCTTGGGCACGTGTGGGCGTTAGGTGAAGGTGTACCGCACGGCCTGCGGGCGAGCCGTGACCGGCCTCACAAACCTGACATAAGCTGGTCGAGTCGGGGTGCCGGAGCGTCAGGATTGAGGCTGCTGCTCGTCTGGCGCGGGGGGTGCGCCGTTACCCAAGAAGTCTGGGGGTGATTCGAGGCACGGGCCCCGCCCCGCCGCCGGTCGTGCAGAGCCTAGCTGCTCGGGTTGCGGAATGCGCAGCGCATCTGTCTCGTTGGGAACGCTCAGATCGCCGGGCACTCGCACTGGCGGAATCTCCTGGCTGCCGCTGTAGAATTCAGGATCCTCGCACTGCATCGCGAATCTCCGCCCGCATCCTGCCACGACCGAAGCAATAGCCAGCCCAATAATTAACGCGCGAATCATGCTGCCGCGGCGATATCCACGCCGGCAGCCGACATCGCTTGCCGGACGTCATTGTGATACTCGTTGGCCAAGCTGATCAGCGGTAATCGGATCCCTGGGCCCGAAAACCCCATCTGCGCCATGGCCCACTTGACCGGAATCGGATTGCTCTCGAGAAACAGCGCCCGATGCAAGCCTCGGAGCTCGGCATCGATCCGCCTCGCTTCTTCATGCCGCCCCGCACGAGCGGCGTCACAGAGTGCGCGCATTTTCTTCGGCGCGACGTTGGCCGTAACGGAGATACAGCCGTCGCCACCCAGCAGCATGAATTCGGCCGACGTGGCGTCGTCACCGCTCAGCAGTGCGAAGTCCTCACCACAACCGTTGCGCAGAACCTCAACACGGTCGACATCTCCCGTCGCTTCCTTGACCGCGACGATATTGGGGTGGCGCGCGAGCCGCGCGATAGTCTCAGGGAGAAGGTCGACGCCTGTTCGCCCTGGAACGTTGTATAGGATGACCGGGCGCTCAACGGTATCGGCGACGGCAGCAAAATGCCGGTACAAGCCTTCCTGGTTGGGTTTGTTGTAGTACGGAGTCACGACGAGAAAGCCGGCTACCGGCAGTGCGTCGACGGTAACTGACAGATCGAGCGTCTGCGCAGTCGAGTTCGAGCCGGTCCCGGCGATGATCGGAATGCGTCCATCCGCGAGCTCACAGGCCCGAGAGATGAGATCGATATGCTCGTGCTTGGCGAGCGTCGCCGACTCCCCCGTCGTCCCGGCAATGACCAGCGCTTCAGTACTTGCGCTGACATGGAAGTCGATCAGCGCACCCAGATCACCATAATCGATCTGCCCGTCAGCGCTCATGGGCGTGATTAGAGCGACGGTGCTGCCTTCGAACATCTAGTCATCCTGACCCTTCGTTAGGCCGCGATGGTACTGGCGCCCATGAGGTCACGCAACTCGCATGGGCGAGCTCATGGGACTACAGGCGGCGTGCAACGAGCCCTTGTCAGCACTGGCCGATTTTGGGCTAGCTTCTCGGATCGCGGTACACTGCAGACCCCGCCACGACTGCCAGGATCCCCTCGCATGGAACAGCTCATGGTAATCTCTGCCGTCGGTGGCGATCGCACCGGCGTCGTCCATGATCTGACCCGTGTCGTCCTCGATTGTGGCGGCAGTATTCGGGAAAGCCGCATGACGACACTCGGATCGGAGTTCGCCATGCTCGTGCTCGTCTCCGGAAACTGGCACTCGATCAGCCGGATGGAGCAGGAGCTCATGCGCTTCGCCGAGAGCAATGCACTCGTCATCCAGATCAAAAGAACGGAGCCGAAGCAGCTTGCTAGAGAGCTACTGCCGTACGCGATCGATGTCGTGTGCATCGATCAACCCGGCATCGTGCACAATCTCGCGGGTTTTTTCGCCAAACAGCAGATCGAGATCGGCGAGGTGACTACGCGCAGCTACCCCGCAGCGCATACCGGGACGCCGATGTTCTCCGTGCAGATGTTCGTGAACATTCCTGCGAGCCTGCATATCTCGCGACTCAGAGAGGAATTCATGGATTTCTGCGATCAGCTGAACCTCGATGCGATAATCGAGCCGGTCAAAAGCTAACTATTCGGGAAACGAGCTTATGTCGAAGGTCACCGTAGGAAAAAAAGTGCCCGCATTTGCAGTCGAGGCAACGGGGAGTAAAACGATTCGTTCCAAGGATCTAAGGGGCAGCCATGTCGTGCTCTATTTCTATCCGAGGGACAGCACGCCTGGCTGCACGTTAGAGGGCCAGGATTTTCGCGATAATCACACGCGCTTTCGACGCGCGAAGACCGTGATCCTCGGCGTATCCCGGGACAGCATCGCCTCGCACGAAAAATTCAAGGCCGCACAGGGCTTTCCGTTCGAGCTGCTCGCGGACACGGACGAGACCCTCTGCAAGCTCTTCGATGTGATCAAGCAGAAGAACATGTACGGTAAGAAAGTGCTGGGCATCGAGCGCAGCACTTTTCTGATCGACAAGGAAGGCGTGTTGCAAAAGGAATGGCGCAAAGTCAAAGTCGCCGGACACGTGGAGGACGTTCTTGCTGCTGTGAAAGCCTTATGAGGGAACAATGCCTGGGAAACCAGGGTCGAATCTGACAATGCATAGATACGCCGTGATCCTGCTCTCGCTGCTATCGGGTCAGGCCCTGCTCGCGCAGGAGCCGAACTTGCCCGATTTCGGCAGCCCCGTGGATGCGGTCATCAACAAGAATCAAGAGGCGCAGCTCGGGCGCAGCGTCGTCGCTCAGCTGCGTGCCGCCGGCGCCATCCTCGAGGACCCGCAGCTCAAGGAGTACATCCAGAACCTCGGCTCCCGGCTCGTCGGTCACACAAGCGACGGCACGCAATCGTTCGAGTTTTTCGTCGTCGACGATGAAGCGATCAATGCATTTGCGCTACCGGGCGGCTATATCGGCGTCAATGCCGGCCTCATTCTCGCGAGTGAGAACGAGAGCGAGCTCGCGGGCGTGCTCGCACACGAGATCGCGCACGTCACGCAGCGCCATATCGCTCGATCGATATACGACAACCAGCGGTCGAGCATCCTCTCGATGGCGACGATGATCGCCGCGGTTCTGCTCGGCGCGGCCACCGACTCTTCCGACGCCGTCCAGGGCGCCATCATGGCGGGCCAAGCAGGCGCGATGCAGCGCCAGATCAACTTCACGCGGGCGAACGAGCGCGAAGCAGATCGTTTTGGCATCGAGACGCTCTCGTCTGCCGGTTTCGATACGAATGGTATGGCGACGTTTTTCGAGAAGCTCGGGCGCCGCTATGGCATGGCACGCGGGCAAGTCCCCGCAATACTCCAGACCCACCCCGTCAGCATCGAGCGTATCGCCGAGGCACGGGAGCGCACTCGCCTGCTGCCTGTGGCGAAGCCGACCGACAGCATGAACTACGGCCTCGTCAAGGCGCGACTCATGATCCACCAAGCCAGCACACCCGAGGCGGCGCACGCGATCTTCGAGACTCGCATGACAGGCAACAGGACAGATCCATCCAATCGTTATGGGCTGGCTCTGAGCCTCGCGCAACTGGGCCTCTTCGACGAATCCGAGCGCCTATTCACCGATCTCGCCCGCGAATACCCGGGTGTCATCGCATTCTGGATTGCCCGTGGTGAGACGCTGATGCGCACGGGCTTCGTCGATGCGGCGCTGCGTGTCTATGTCGAGGCCGTCGACCTATTCCCGCGCAACATCCCGCTGACGATCAGCTACGCCGAGGCCTTGATCGTTGCCGGTGAGCCTGCGCGCGCACACCAGATTCTGCTCGATCTGCTCAACAACGTTCCACCCACGCCCGCGCAGATTCGCTTGATTGCACGTGCGGCGAACGCCGAGGGAGATAGCGGCAACGCGCACTACTACATGGGCGAGTACTACCTCGCGATCGGTAACGGCCCGCTGGCTATCGGACAACTGCGCATGGCGCTCGAATCGCCCGACGTCAACTCCGTCGACCGCGCGCGCTATCAGGCTCGCCTCAAGCAGATCAACGAGTGGCTGCCCGACGAGCAGCGCCGCCGGCGCAACGACGCGCCCGTTGAGCACCAGCCGGAGCCCTAGAGCGCCCCCGCCACGCGGGCGATCAGTCACCCGGCCTACACGGCTTTACGCCGAGCCCTATAGGGTACTAAAATAGTCCCATATAGATCCAACCACGGACGTGCCGATGTTACGAATCAGTAGGCTGACCGACTATGGAACGCTCATTCTCGCCCAGCTGCCCGATACGGGCCGAGGCCTCGCGAGCGCGGGTCAAGTGGCCGGGCAGACACACCTGGCGCAGCCAACCGTGAGCAAGTTGCTCAAGGCCATGACGCGTGCCGGCCTCGTCGTCTCCACTCGTGGTGCGCAGGGCGGTTACGCCCTGGCTCGCCCGGCGACCGATATTACGGCGGCACAAATCATCGATGCGCTCGACGGACCCGTCGCAATTACCGAATGTAGCTCTGCGGCCGGCAACTGCGACCTGGAACCGGTCTGCCGAGTCGGGCACGCGTGGCAAAAAATCAACGTCGGAATTCGCAAGGCGTTGGCGCAGGTCAGCCTCGCCGACCTGCAACATGCAGCTGATCCACTCGACACGCCTGACCTGCGCGGCGCACTGCAGCTGCATGATGGTCGTGGAAACTCAGCGGGGCTCGGAACCTAATGGCAACTGACTCCAAAGAACTTGCCGGGCTCGTCGGGGGCAAATACCGCTATGGCTTCGTCACGGACATTGAAGAGGACCGCGTACCGCCCGGCCTCAACGAAGATGTCGTTCGCCTGATCTCGGCAAAGAAGAACGAACCCGAATTCATGACCGAGTGGCGGCTCAAAGCTTATCGGCAGTGGCTGACGATGACCGAGCCGACTTGGGCTCAGGTTAGCTATGAGCCGATCGACTACCAGTCCATCTGCTATTACGCAGCACCGAAGAACCCGGATGATGCGCCCAAGAGCCTTGATGAGGTCGACCCGAAACTTCTGGAGACCTACGACAAGCTCGGTATCCCGCTGCACGAGCGAGCGCGCCTCGCCGGCGTCGCAGTCGACGCTGTCTTCGACAGCGTATCGGTCGCAACCACATTCAAGGCGAAGCTCGCCGAAGCCGGCGTTATCTTCTGCTCGTTCTCCGAAGCCGTCACCGAATACCCCGAGCTCGTGAAGAAATACCTCGGCACCGTTGTGCCTCGCGCGGACAACTTCTTCGCGGCACTGAACTCGGCCGTATTCAGCGACGGGTCATTCGTCTACATCCCCAAAGGCGTGCGCTGCCCGATGGAGCTGTCGACGTACTTTCGCATCAACGCTGCCAATACCGGACAGTTCGAGCGCACACTCATCATCGCCGACGAAGGCAGCCACGTGAGCTATCTCGAGGGCTGTACGGCACCGATGCGCGATGAGAACCAACTGCATGCCGCAGTCGTCGAGCTCGTCGCATTAGACGACGCCGAAATCAAATACTCGACTGTGCAGAACTGGTATCCCGGTGACGAGAACGGCGTCGGCGGGATCTACAACTTCGTGACGAAGCGAGGCGATTGCCGCGGGGCAAACTCGAAAATATCCTGGACGCAGGTCGAAACCGGCTCTGCGATTACGTGGAAGTATCCGAGCTGCGTGCTGCGCGGTGAGAATTCGGTCGGCGAGTTCTACTCGGTCGCCGTCGCGAACAATTACCAACAAGCCGACACTGGCTCGAAGATGATTCACATTGGCCGCAACACCCGCAGCACGATCATTTCCAAAGGCATCTCTGCTGGTCATGCGCAGAATGCGTATCGCGGTCTCGTTCGTATCATGCCGACAGCGCAAGGCGCCCGCAATTACACGCAATGTGACTCCCTTCTGCTCGGCGACCAGTGCAGTGCCCACACCTTTCCCTATATCGAAGCCCGCGAGCGCAGCGCGCACATCGAGCATGAGGCAACAACCTCGAAAATCAGTGAGGACCAACTGTTCTACTGCCGCCAACGTGGGCTCTCGGAAGAAGACGCCGTCAATCTGATCGTCAACGGCTTTTGCCGCGAAGTATTTAAGGAGCTGCCGATGGAGTTCGCCGTCGAAGCACAGAATTTGCTCAATGTGAGCCTAGAAGGCGCCGTTGGTTGAGCTCGGAGACCCCAACCCTATGCTAGTTATCGATTCGTTACACGTTCGCGTTCAGGACCGGGACATCCTCGACGGCCTCTCGCTGTCCGTCGGTCTTGGCGAAGTGCACGCCATCATGGGGCCCAACGGCTCAGGCAAGAGCACGCTTGCGCAAGTACTCGCTGGCCGCGACGGTTATGAGGTCACCGCTGGCCGAATCGAATTCCTCGGCGAGGATCTGCTGGCACTGACTCCCGAGGAGCGCGCCCACGCGGGGCTCTTCCTGGCCTTTCAGTATCCGATCGAGATTCCAGGTGTGAACAACGCCTATCTGCTAAAAGCGGCGCTGAATGCGCAGCGACACGCGCGCGGCGAGCCAGAGCTCGACGCCTTCGAATTCATGCGCGTCATCAAGGACAACATGAAGCTGATGCAGATTCACGAGGACTTCCTTTCCCGTAGCGTCAACACGGGATTCTCGGGCGGTGAGAAGAAACGCAACGAGATCCTGCAAATGCTGACGCTGGAGCCGCGCCTGGCCGTGCTCGACGAAACCGATTCGGGACTCGACGTGGATGCGCTCAAAATCGTGGCGAATGGTATCAACAGTCTGCGTGACCCACAGCGTTCGATGATCCTGGTGACGCACTACGAGCGCCTGCTCGAGCTCGTCAAACCTGATCACGTTCATGTGCTCGCCCACGGCAAGATCGTGCGATCCGGTGATCACACGCTCGCGCGTGAGCTCGACGAGCGCGGTTACGAGTGGATCGAGCAGGAGGCCCAGAGCGCATGACACCCGAGCAGCTACACACTCAGCTTGCGGCTCGGATTGCCGAACTACCCGGCGGTACGACGGTCGCGGCTGCGCGCGAGGCCGCTTTCGCGGCATTTGCCCGGCAAGGCTTCCCGACACGTAAACAGGAAGCATGGCATTACACGGATCTGAAGCGGATCTCTGACGCCGAGCTCGATCTGTTTCCAACCGCACCAGATGCAGCCGACCCTGCCGCGCTATTGCGCGCCGCTGGCGTCGATTCCGATGCCGCAGCCCTCGTGTTCGTCGACGGTTTTCTCGTAGCGAACTTCGCAGCCGAAGTGCTCGGGGATGGCGTAGACATCTCGAGCCTAGGCGAGAGCCTCGAGACGCTCGGCCCGCTCGTCGCGGCTGAGACGCTTCGCGGCCAACCGCTTGCGGCGCTCAACGTGGCTTTCGCGCGCCACGGCGTGCGAATAGGCGTGCCCGCGGGCACCGAGGTCGAGGCACCGATCCACCTTCTGTTTGTGAGCCAGTCGGCTCGACCCCAAGCGTGCCAACCACAGATCGCGATCGACGTCGGCGCGAACGCACGAGCCGATGTCGCGATTCATTATGCAGGCGGACCGAGCTGCTCGGGCTGGGTCAACGCCCTCACCCGCATCGCGCTCGACACGGGCGCGCACCTGAAGCTGACCCGCATTCAAGATTACGGCCCCGCACAGACGCACACGGAACTGACCGACGCGCAACTTGCCGCCGACGCCGCATTGAACATCATGATGATCGATGTCGGTGGCGCTCTGGTGCGCAATGATCTGCACGTTCGACTATCCGAGCCGGGCGCAAACTGCGAGCTCGCCGGGCTACTGCTCTGCGCCGAAGGCCAGCATGTCGATAATCACGTAGTCGTCGATCATCTCGCCGCCCATACGACGAGCGAGCAACGATTTCGTAGCATCATCGGCGCGCACGGACGCGGTGTCTTCAGCGGCAAAGTCTCCGTTCATAAAGGCACGCGCGCGATTTCGGCCGATCAAGCCAGCAATAATCTCCTGCTCGCCGCCACGGCAGAAATCAACACGAAGCCAGAGCTCGAGATTTACGCGGACGACGTCAAGTGCTCACATGGCGCAACAGTTGGTGAACTCGACGACTCGCACCTGTTCTATCTGCGTTCGCGAGGCATGGCCGAGGCCGCTGCGCGGGGCCTACTCACGCTCGCATTTGCAAAGGCGCTGTTTACCGAATCCCCATGGCCGGGGATCGATGACCGAATTGTCGAGAAATTCGGCCTTGCACTACCCGAGGACATCGGCTGGAGCCCGTCCACGTGAGCAGCGCTCAGCAGCAAACGCCCGTCTCGACTGCGGGCCCCATTACCGACATCGCCTCGTTGCGTTCGGATTTTCCAATACTCGACCAGATGGTCCATGGGAAGCCGCTCGTCTACCTCGACAGCGCAGCCTCGGCGCAGCAGCCACAAGCCGTCATCGACGCCATGGTCGCTCACGAGC
>Ga0224512_10005534_pt1 | contig 10370 bp, 11 predicted proteins | sample SF_May12_sed_USG_4_FD_169103 | JGI IMG/M metagenome (GOLD analysis project Ga0224512, IMG submission 169103) | Sediment microbial communities from San Francisco Bay, California, United States - SF_May12_sed_USGS_13 | ecosystem: Environmental > Aquatic > Marine > Sediment | place: USA...
CAAGTGGCTCAACTCTGCACCAAAATAAGAAACGCGAATTGTGGAAAGACGATTCTGGTACGTCCGGATCGCAGATCGCTTGTTGAACCATATGTCCGCTGTTTTGACGGCTGGTTCTGGCCGAGAAATTTAGTGAATGTGTTGCGTCGACCGGTTGAAACCGCAATCCAATGTTGCCATTAGCTTTCACTCCTGATGATTGGGGCGCTTTGTATCCCCAGATTCGTACGTGATTTTCCGAATAGGCGATCAGTTGGATAAAGGTGCAGACTAAATCACATGCTTGAAGCATTCGGACCGTCTCTGTATTTGGCCGAAGGGCCGACCGTGTCATTTTATGGTTTCCCATACCCTACGCGCATGGCTGTTGTGCGGCTTTCTGATAGAAGCACGTGGGTGTGGTCGCCGGTCGCACTTACAGACGAACTCTTCAATTCCGTACAGGCTGTTGGACCGGTACGCCACATCGTCTCTCCGAACAGGATTCACCATCTTTTCCTGGCTGAATGGGCCGAGCGGTGGCCCGAAGCACGCGTATATGCACCGCCAGGTCTTGCTAAAAGGCGGCCTGATCTCCGGTTTGATGCAGAGCTCGGTGACGAGCCAGATCCGGCATGGGTCGCCGACATGGACCAGGTAATTTTCCGTGGATCGTTGGCTATGGAGGAAGTCGCTTTCTTCCACCGCGCGTCACGCACAGCGATCATTTGCGATCTTATTCAACGGCATCCCGAGACGACAATGACGGGCTGGAAAGGCGGTTTGATGCGGCTTGACAGTCTGGTTGGTGAACACGGCAGTACGCCGCGCGAATGGCGAGCCAGTTTCCTTCGGCGCGGCAAAGCGCGGGCTGCACGTGAAAAGGTACTCAATTGGAAAGCCGAGCGGCTGCTTATTGCTCATGGCGACTGCGCAGAAACCGGCGCAACACAGATAATCGATAGGGCGCTAGACTGGATCTAAGAGGTCATGATCTTCATAGTCGTTTTTGCCATAGGTTCTATTCCGATCGTCTGGCTGTCGAGACGGTCACTTCTCCGCCCTGCGACCCACGGCTTCTCGCGTTTTTTCGCCTTCGAAGCCATACTCGCTTTGATCGTACTAAATGCTCCGCACTGGTTTGAGCACGCCTTCGGCGCGCAGCAACTCGTCTCGTGGTTCCTGCTGGTCGTGTCCATCGTTCTCGTTGTGTGGGGTGTTATCCTTCTACGCCGCTTCGGACGGTCCCGCCCAACGACCGTAGGGTCACCAGAGTTCGAGTGGGAGAATACCGAGGCTCTGGTTACGACCGGTATTTACCGCTATATCCGCCATCCCATGTATTCGGCTCTACTCTTTCTGGCTTGGGGCGCGCTTCTGAAGTCCGTGTCGATCATTACGCTCGTTCTGGCCGGCGTAGCTACTCTAGCCGTCGCTGCAACTGCCAAGGCTGAAGAGGTGGAGAATGTTGCTCGGTTCGGCAAAGTGTATCAGGGCTACATGAAGCGGACACGTCGCTTTGTGCCGTTCGTATTTTAGTGTCAGATTGCTGTGAAATCGAGAGCAAGAGTTACACTTATGTCTGTCGTTCTCGCAATACACTTAGCGTGGCGGAAGTTCAAACGCTGGCCGCTCGGCGTTGCCGCAACCTCGATTCTCGCTGTTTGTAAGTTGGTAGAATTTAGGAGGCTTAGGAAACACGGGTGCGCATTAAACGAAGTCGGCACCTAACAAATTGTCGCGGCGGCCGCCTATTTGAATCGCAATTCAGCGGATGCTTCTGGCCGGAACCAGCCCCTGACCCAGTCTGCGGTAGAATGACGGCTTCTGACCCAAGCAGACGGTCGCGATTCCGATGTGTAACGGGTCAATTTTGGCACCGATAAGGAGCAAACCGCATGTCCAAAGAGCGAAATACGAAGAAAGAAGGCAAAAAGCAACCGGCGATGACTCCGAAAGAGCGGAAGGCGGCGAAGAAATCCAAAAAAGAAGCGATGAAGTCTAGGCATATGTGACGACTGGCCGCTGTACGGCCGAAAGCAGCCGGTCACGTGGTTGTGTGCTCAAAGGCTGCTACTGACTGTGACTTCAATCGGTCGTTGCCTGCGGTCTATTCGCGCTCATCTTGGCATTTCCATTTCATCCGATAACCGTGCTCGGATGGGTTATCTGGTTTGTCGCCGCGCTGCCTATCGCTGGGGCCGGCGAGGCGGCTGGCTCCGCCGTTTTCGACAGAAAGATCGGAGAGGCGATAAGCAATCACACAGACCACGTGTCAGCAGTCCGAGTCGCATATGGAGTAATCGCAGCGTTCCTTTTCTTGACGATTGTGCTGTTCGTCGTTTGGTTGCTTGACGTTGGATGGGGCGACTTCTGGGATACACATTTCTCCAGCAGTTGGTAGAGAATCCTGGGGAATCGTATGGCTGGTTTTGGCCGGAAGCCGCCTCCCGGGTATTTCGCGGTAGAATGACGGCTACTGACCCAAAATGGTCATCCACATTCGTTTTAAGAAAACCTTTGCAGCAAGGTGCAAGTTCTGGATTGGACTTCGCACGCAGCTATTGCCGTCGTAGTGGCTGTCGGTATATTCGTATACGGATTTATCAGCGGCCTAATAGAGACCAAGAAAGAGCGAAAAGAGGCTTGGCAACGCCTCCCGGATGCTTTCGACGGGGTCACGGTACGACGCGTAATGAACGCCGCCCCGACGGACTCGGCTGATCGCCTGGACTACGCCGGTGTCCCATTCTTAGGCGCCTTTGAACTGACAAAAGATGTCTTGAGGTTCTACAGATTCAAGGTAAAGAACGGCTCCATCATTGAGTTTCCTGTGCACCGAATACGCGAATCAATCCGTATTGAAAACCACCACGAACCGGCTGCCACACTAACGATTGGAGCTCCGGATGGGAGGCAATTTACAACTGACGCAGTTGTGCCGGAGAGCCTATGCACACGCCTAGTTCGTCTTGCAAACGAATCAGGTTCTAGCCCAGAATAATCTACTATCGAGGGCCTGCTTCTGGCCGTTCTGAGTCGGTCGCCAGGAACCAGGCCGTGGGGCTGCTTCGCGCCGCATGGCAGCCGCTCAAAAAATCTGCGGTATGATGACGCCTTGTGACCCGAAGCAGACAGTCGAAACGCGTTAAGGTAGAACCTTCTCGATTGTGTTGCGAGATAAAGCAAGCAAGAGGAAAAGCGCCGTGCAGATCGGGTACCCGACAAGAGGTAGCTGTAGCAAGCCAGCGAACAATATTCCCGAAATAGTGCCAAGAACACTGAAGGCAACGTGCAGTTCGCGCTCGCTGAGATTCCTAATATCCCGGTCTAATTTTTTCAGTGACTGATTCTTCTTCTTCCGACTCTCATTGACCTGCATGAGCGAACCAATGAAGGCGCCGAATATAGCGCCGCCCGCGATGAACGCCGCCCAATTCAATGACCCGCCGGCGCCACTGCCGGTTACATACGCAAAGATTACCAGTGGCCCACCCAACGCCCATGGCACGAGTTTTTTCCAGTTCTTGAAGCACAAACAGCCTATGGCGAGATAGACGCGCATTTGATCGAGCCGATTCTGAGAAGTTGATGGTTACTTATACTTTGTGCTTAACCGCCAGACAAGAAACCACCATATGTGACATTCCTTCGGCCGCTATTGGCCGACTGCCGTCGGTCACCTGGAAGCTGAACGAACGTCTGCTAACCGAAAGAGCAGACGTTCAAACGGAGTTTTCAAAGTTTTGGCCTTCGAATGACTGCTTCACATCGCATAGTCGCCGGTCGAACGATCTGAGGTAAGATGTCAGCTTGTGACCCATTGCAGCCTCTGGCAATAAGCGACCAGTTCTGTATCCGTACCGTAGAATTGGTCTGATGTCACTGGAAGTGGAGCCAAATTGACAGCATCAATTCGCACTTTTGTTGCCGGCATAATTGTTCCCGGTTGGGGCTACTGGATCGTCGGTCGAAGCAAGCACGGCGCTGGTGCGGCCTGCCTGACAATTGCGTTGATTCTGATCTTTTGCTGGACTCGCCTTGTCCTCAATCCGGTCGGATTGCGCGTATTACTCGTCTTCGTCCTGACAATTCTGATTGGTGCGGCGGTCCACTCTGCATTGATCGAAGTTCGAGGCGGCGAGATCGAGAGAAATTGGAAGCGAGCATTCATGTTCGCTGGGGCGTACTTTGTAATCGCTTTTCTCTTGTTTTCCAATCGCGGAACATTGCTCGGTTACGAGATATTCCGGCTGCCAGCTTCGTCAATGGCACCAACGCTTCTAGAGGGCGACTACATCATTGTCGATACATGGCGGTTTCGTGATGTCGATCCAGCCTATGGCGACATAGTTGTTTTTGAGCTGCCTCAGTCGGGTGTCAACTACATTAAGAGGGTCGTCGGCATACCACGAGACGAGGTTCGCTACGAACAACATAGGCTGACCATCAATGGCTCGGTTGTACCTTTGGAGCCGCGCCCAGATGCCACTCGATTGGATCCTCGTTTCATTGAACGGCTGGGCGACCAGGAACACGAAATACTAATTACCAATGCCGGATTTAGTATTAGAGACGGTATATTTAACGTACCAGACGGTCATTACTTCGTGTTGGGTGATAACCGCGACAATAGCCGTGACAGCCGCTATTTCGGGATGATTCCGAGAGACAATATCCGCGGGAGAATTGCCCACATCTACTATTCATCCAGTGAAGCCACGGGGATCAGGTGGGACAGATTTCCGGCACAGTTTGACTGAGAATTAGCGATATTCTGGTGGCTGCTTCTGGCCCAACTGAGCCGGTCGCCAGGAGCCTGACCAAACGACTGCTTTCCGTGAGAGCTGACGCGCAAACCCAGGTCTTCGGAAACTCAGCGATCGAACGACTCCTAAGCGTCGCATAGCCGCCGGTCGAACGAATTGTTGTGAAATGTCGGCTGATTGCCCAAAGCTGACATCGACGTTTACGAATCCAAACCTCACAGGCAGGCATCTTAATTGCGATACGGCTCAACCGTGGGTCAGCGACTAATTAGGAGATCAAAGAATGCCTAGCCTGAATCTGCGAACAATGGTTGGACTGTCGATGCTTCGGCAGTCGATAAAGAATTTCATATTTATCCTCGTTTTATTGGGAGCGACTGGAGCATCGCACGCCGACGAACGAATAAGTTCAGAAACTAATTATCCCGAAGTGGCTGCTGCCATAAATTCGACGATGCGTACCTATCACTACGATCCGGAAGAGTTGGACACGCCTGAATATCTGCGTATTGAGGAAGCAATCTCTGCGCTGGGCAAGTCAGTCACATCGGATGAAGAGTTCACTGAGGGCTTTCGGGAAATTTGGTCAAATGGTCCGTTCTCACATGTCACGATCAATGATGCACAGCAGTCGGCCGATGATCTCGCAGACTATCTGGACACGTTGCGGATTGGCGGTGGGGGTGCGTCGTTGCGCTGGCAGGGCAATGTCGCGATCTTGACCGTCGACACGATGATGGGGCTCGACACTATTGAGGAGATAGATGCTGCATACGCAGCAATCGCTGAAAGAGACGCCTCGGGACTCATCATTGACCTTCGAGAGAATGGTGGCGGCGCTTTCGCAGTCCGGCCGCTCGTGTCTCACGTGCTGGCCGAGCCATTAGACGCTGGAGTTTTCGTTTCCCAGCCCTGGAATTCTGCACACGAGCGTAAGCCGAACAAGGCCGATCTTGAAGCAGTCGAGCCTTGGGAAGGCTGGTCTGTTAGGACTTTTTGGGCTGACGTCCGGACCAAGCCCGTTACGCGCATATCTTTTTCGCCAGCCGAACCGGTTTTCGGTGGGCCCGTATACATTTTGACGAGTAAACACACCGCGAGCGCAGCCGAACTGGCAACCGATGCGCTGAGAGTCGCTGAGCGGGTAACAATCATCGGCGAAAGAACCGCTGGTGAGATGCTTTCTCAGACGATCTTCGACATTCCGGGTGGCTTCCATCTGAGCTTGCCGATCGCAGACTATTATTCTGTCGCCAATGGTCGGATCGAAGGTGTCGGAGTTGCACCCGACATCGCGGTAGAGGCGGCGCACGCGCTTGACACTGCCCTGGAGATTCTCAAGGACTAAGGTGCTGGAGTATCTGCTATTGGCCAACTGCCGTCGGTCACCAGAAACCTGAACGAACGGCCGCTCACCGGAAGAGCAGACGCTCGATAATTGGTTATCGAGTTTTCGAGTTCTGAGTGACCCCTAAGCATCGCATAGCCGCCGGTCGCTTAGTTCGCGCTATAATTTACGCTTGTGACCCGAAGCAGGAGTTCTGGCTATAGCGAGAAAAGCCAGCGCTGATAGTGCTGCGTCGAATCATGACGGCGACGCTGGATTCATCGTTCTTCTATTTATTAATAAAGCATGGCGTATGCTTACTCTGGGCCAGGACAAAAAGTCGAAGCGATGCAGGTTTTACTGAAATGGTTGTGCTTGGCGCTGCTGCATATCTTTGCCGCTCTGCCTCACCCTATTAAGAAAATAATTGCCACTGTATCAGAATGGCTTTTGTACTATGCGAACGGCCGAATACGGAAGATAACCGAACGTAATTTGGCGATCTGTTTTCAGAATGTGCCAGAAGAAGCGCGGACACAACTCGCACGCAGAAGCATGTTCGAACTGAGTTTCGGTGTGCTTGATCTAGCGCGATGTTGGATCTGGAAACTGCAGGACCTTGAACAAGAAGTTACTGGTGTCGTGGGATCGGCTCATTTTCGCGCTGCTGTTACGAACGGCAGAGGCACGCTCGTGCTACTGCCGCACTTGGGCAGTTGGGAGCTTGCAAATCTCATTCTCAGCAAGGATCACACAATCACAACGCTGTATCGGGAACCGAAAACGGCGGTTATTGGTGACCTGATTCGTCGCTATCGACAACGGTCCGGCGCGAAGTTGGTACCAATCGGAACGCCCGGTCTGCGGGCAGTACTTGAAGCGTTGCGGTCCAACGAGATGGTCACGCTACTACCAGACCAGGTGCCGCCGCGGCAATTCGGCAAGTTTGCACCGTTTTTCGGGGAGCCAACGCTGACAATGACCTTGGCAACAAACCTTATCCAACGCACCGGCGCAAAGGCAGTATGTGCCTACTGTAAACGTCTCCCCCGCGGAAAATACGAACTGGTATTTCTGCCAGTCGATGATGCCATTTATGACCCGGAGTGTTCGGTTGCGGTGGCAGCGCTCAACAGATCAATTGAACGGTGCGTACTGGACTGCGTTGAACAGTACCAGTGGGCGTACAAACGGTTCAAGATTCTACCGAATCTGCAAAAACGAAACTATCTCGAAACGCCCGTCTCAGGTAATGAGGACGTCGGTCATCGCCAGGCTTGATTGCCGGCATGTTCACGGCATTACACACTAAAACCCAAATTGATGATGCAATACGATTATCCGACCAGACTCGGGCCTGGAAAAATTTCCGATGTTTCCAGGCCATACGAAATACGACGTATTTTCATCTGATTTAATGCTGAGTAAGGACAAGAAAAAGGGGCACCATCCTGAGAACGCAAGTTGATTCTTGCGATTTCAACCGGTTAATGCAACACCTAAGCTCTGACTATAGAGCGGGAGTTGATGATAATGAAGCAACGAGCACGAAGATATTTCACACAGACCGAGATGACATAGGTCTGGGATCGCTGAGAGAACGGCGAGCGCCTTAACTCGATAGCGCGCTGTCTGGAGCGAGGCCATTCAGCCGTTCAAGGCATGCAATCGAGAACCGTGGCGTTCGTCCCGCACCAAAGCGGCGGTCGCGGCAACGCTATTGTGGGGGCCACTGACCCTGCCCCGATACAGGTTCGCCCGTTAGTCCGCTACGTATTCCAGGGAGGCAAGCATGAAAATCCTGATTTTTGGCGCAACTGGCACCGTCGGTCGTGAGCTCGTGACACAAGCACTTGAAAAGGGCCATGAGGTTACAGCATTTGCCCGTAATCCATCGAAACTGGAGATCGAACACCCCAGCCTCGAAATCATTGAAGGCGACGTAATGGAGTCGGCGCTCGTCGACCGGGCTGTGCCGGGTCATGATGCTGTCCTGGTTGCGCTGGGCGCAGGCACTAAAGGTCAGGTTCGCGCCACGGGTACCCGCAATATCGTCCAGGCAATGCAAAAAGACGGAGTTCGGCGGCTTGTCTGTCTCTCGACTCTCGGCGTGGGTGACAGCCGCGTCCATCTGAACTTCTACTGGAAGTACATCATGTTCGGCATGTTGCTACGCGTAGCTTTCGCCGATCATGTATCGCAGGAAGAGCATGCGACGCGAAGTGGACTGGACTGGACGATTGTCCGTCCAGCGGCGTACACCGATGGTGAACGTACAGGCAACTACCGGCACGGATTCGCTGCTACTGAAAAAGGACTCAAACTGAAGATCTCCCGGGCTGATGTCGCTGAGTTCGTGTTGGCTCAGTTGGATGACAATAGCTACATTCATAAGACACCGGGCGTTTCGTATTAGATAAGATAAGCGCCAGAGAACAGTGACCGTCGGCGCGGGTGATATAACTACGATCACCCGAGGGCTTGATTGCGGATATTGATATCTACGCAGTTTCACGCATTGAATCTCCCAACTTCACCCTCAAAAAGAAGCTGTTAAGGGCAAATCTGTCGAAAGGCAGAGACGCAAAGCCACGGATCCTCGCTTCCTTAGCGACGCGTTCCGCTACGCCACGAAGGACCCCAAGATCGCCGGGCTGCCGCATCACGCGGAAATACCACGATCCGCAAGGAGAAGGCGATGAAACCAAGTTTGGGCTTGTACCTTGTTGCGATTATCGCGGGCATGCTGGTCGCAGTACCTGAGGCCACAGCGAGCTCCAGGAATGTTGACTGCGATAAGGATGATTCGCTAACGAAAGTTCTGGCATCTAGCATCGGATCCGCCGCTACGCTGGAGATTAATTTGCTGGGAACCTGCTATGAGAATGTCACTATAAACCGTGATCGTGTACGCATTCTCGGCGATGGCAACACCACGGTTGTTGGAAGATTTCGGGTGTTCGGCTCCGATAATGTTTTTTTCAGAGACCTGACGATCACTGGCCCGGGTAACGGACTCACTATTCTTAACAGTCGTGTTCGTGTGATAGATGTACGAATAACAGGAAATGAGGGCACCGGAATACTGCTGGACGAGAGCGCTTCAATTCAGATGAATGGCGGCGAGGTCAGCGCTAATGCCGCTTCAGGCGTGTATCTAACAGGGTCACATGCGAAGTTCTCTGATGCTCAGGTGATAGGAAATTCCGGCAGCGGCATTGCTGCTACCAGCGGCTCGACGGTCCAAATCGAGGGAGGCTCTGTCAGTAATAACGAAGTACACGGCATTGATATGATGTTCAACTCGGCGTTGTCATTGTGGGGCACGGAGCTATCCAATAACGGCACTGTCGAGGGCTACGGGGCCCATTTCAGTCATGGGTCGTCTGGCGAATTGCACTTCGCAACGATCACAGCGAATTCCGGCGAAGGAGTGGAGGCCTTTGCAAACTCTGCGATCAGCATCAACGGCGGGCATATTTTTGAAAACGATCATCATGGAGTATCTCTGGGACTCGATACAGTTGCGGAGCTGAACGATGTTCAGATCTACGGCAATGTCGGTCACGGAGCATTTCTCTGGGCCGCGTCAGGTCTTTTCGTTTCCGGTAATACCAATATCCCGCCAAATAACGCAGGATGGTCAGTCCAGTGCGACGGAAAAAAATCCAGCGTCCGGGTTCACGATCCGGCAACTGTCGCAGCTATCGATTGTTCCGAACCGGACTTCTGACCCCGTTTTTCGGCTAACTTGGGCAGGCTGTAACGAACCGCCTGCCCAATCTGTACGAGTCCTGCTATGTCTGCTCACAGGCCCTGCCCGGGTTAGGTGGACACCTTTGAATGTCCGCGCAATGCGGAAGCAGGCGTCCCTTGCCAAAGAACAAAGGCCCTGCTACTGGCAGGGCCCATGCAAGCTTACATCTTCGCATTGCGGCGATTGTAGCAGCTAGAATTCACCGACTGTTACGACGCCATTCGTGCAATCAGGAAGATCGGTACACGGCTGGTAGGAATAACCCCACTCAACAAATAGATCCCGCACCAGGAAGTCAGGTCCGGGAACGAGCCGCCTGAGACCACCCGGGACCACGAAATCGGTTGATCCCGTTCGGAACAGATGGTCCGCGACCCTCTCATTGAGCGGTACCGCATTCTCAGGCTCTTCGCCTGGGGGGAACCCGCAAGTAAAGCATTTGAAAACCGTCACGGACCCAAAGAAGTTATCGAGAACGGAGCGGTAGGCTTTCAGCGCCTGCTCTCGAACCAGTTCATCCTCAGACAACACGTTGCTG
>Ga0224512_10005535_pt1 | contig 10367 bp, 11 predicted proteins | sample SF_May12_sed_USG_4_FD_169103 | JGI IMG/M metagenome (GOLD analysis project Ga0224512, IMG submission 169103) | Sediment microbial communities from San Francisco Bay, California, United States - SF_May12_sed_USGS_13 | ecosystem: Environmental > Aquatic > Marine > Sediment | place: USA...
TCAACCGAATGCGGTCGGTTACGGCGGCCAGTGCGCTCGCGGTCGTCCAGCTCTCCATGAACGTGGCGTCGGGAGCAAACGAATCGTTGACGGTGCCGGTCGGGATGAGGATCTCGCGCGCCCCGGCGCGCTCGGCCGCCAGGGCCACGCGGCGCAGGTAGTCGAACGTCGGCGGTCGCTCGGGTCGTCGGGTTCCCAGAAGGCGACCGTCCCCCTCCGAGGGGCAATACCAGGCAAGGGTCACATCGGGGATCGTCTCAGACCCGATCCGGATGCGTCTCATGCAACTCGTCGAGTTGGGCGGCGAAGCGCCGGCCTCGGTCGGTGCCCGCTCGCAGAAAGAAATCCCGCACCCCCTCCCGATAGACGCCCGAGCGCGCCTCTTCGATGGCGTCGTCCCAGGCGTCTGACAGTCGTTCGATCCCTGAGGGGTCCGGGTCGCTCAAATTGATCCGGATCGTCGAGAGCGCCCCGACCTCACCGAGGCCGTCACCCGGATAGACGGCGATCTTACGTCGGCACAGCGCCACTGTGAGCTCTTGCGCGCTTACGCCGAAATCACCCACATCGAGCACGCACGAGTAGCCATACGCGGGCCGAATTACCGGCTGCGCGAAGGCGGCTACAGCCTCGAGATTGCGCCGGATGATCTGCTCGCCGCGTGCGAGCCATTCCGTGTCGCCGATGGCGGCCCGGGCTCCGGCGTGCGCGACGGCGCTCGTATTCAGGCGCACCGCCGCGATCTTGACCTGCAGGCACGCCCGGACCAGCTCCGGCGGGCCCGCCAGGGCGCCGAGCCGGGCTCCGGCCATCCCGTAGCCGTGCGCGAAGCCGCTGCTGGACAGGACGACTGCGTCCGGTACGTCGATCGCGAGCCGCGCCAGTGAATGATGTGTGGCCTCAGGGTCAACTCGGTGCGCCGCATGCGTCGTGTCGCTGAGCAGGATGATCCGGCGGCGCGCAGCGAGCTCCAGTAGGCGAAGGAGCTCGTCGGCGCGCTGGACCGTGCCGAACGGATTCACGGGATCGCAGACCACGATCATCTTGGTGCGGACCGTCACGGCAGCCTCGACCACATCAGGGTCCAGGCGCCAGCCGGTCGTACAAGCGAGCCGGACCCAGACCGGTTCGGCGCCGGCCAGTCGTAGCGCCGGCACGAAGTGAAAGTAGCCGGGGTCGGTCACGATGACCTCATCGCCCGGATCGAGGCATGCCAGGGCGGCGTAGCCCACCCCAGCCTGGGCGCCCTCGGTTCCGATGACCTCGAAGCTGTCATCGCGCGGACGATCAAAGAGGGCATCGGCGAAGAGGCTCCTGAGATCCGCCTCCAGGTCGGGGCTGTAGGGGCCGATGATCTCGGCCCGGGCTGCCTCCTGCATCGCGGCCACGGCACCGGGCGGGGGACCGATGTGGTTGGCCAGCCACCCGAGGTCCGCCCACTCCCGGCGGTCCAGCGCGATACGGCCGTCCCGATAGATCTCGCTCGGGTCCCAGCCCAAGATGCGATACGCGTCACGGTAGGTCATGTAGTTGCCGAAGCCCTGAGGGTCGGACAGGACCGCCTGCGCCCGGTCGGAGGTGGCCCAACGCAGCCTCCCGGCCCCGGGTCGCCAGGTCAGAATGGAGCGACGGTCGCTCACGCCACGATCCGCGTGCCCGCGAGCCCTTCGAGCCCCTCAGCGCCATGCTTGAGCGAGGTGATCACGGCCTGGATGCCGCCACCTTCCACGAAGCTGGCCGCAGCGGCGATCTTCGGGCCCATGCTGCCGGCGGGGAACTGACCCTCCGCGAGATGCCGCCGGGCCTCAGCCACCGTCAGCCGGTCGACCGGCGTCTGCTCGGGCGTGCCGAAGTCGAGCATGACCTCGTCGACTCCGGTCAGCAGCAGGAGCGTCTCGGCACCAACCAGCCGGCCGATCAGCGCGGCCGAGAGGTCCTTGTCGATGACCGCGTCCACTCCGACGAACGAGTCATCGCGGCGCGCAACGGGCACCCCGCCGCCCCCGCAGGCGATCACGATCTTCTCCTTGGCGAGCAGGGCACTGATCTCGTCCCGCTCCAGCACCTCGATCGGGCGAGGGGAGGCGACCACCCGGCGCCAACCGCGGCCCGCGTCCTCGGCAACGGCCCAGCCGCGTGCGGCCGCCAGCCGGCGTGCCCTCCCCTCGGGGAAGAACGGCCCTATCGGCTTGCTCGGGCTGGAGAATGCGGGGTCGGCCTCGTCCACGAGCACCCGGGTCACGATCGCGGCGATGCCGCGCTCTCCCCCACGCTCGCATTGGATGGAGGCAATCGCCTCTGAGAGCAGGTAGCCGAGCTGCCCCTGGGTCATCGCGCCGAGCACGAAAAGTGGCTGAGGGGGGAGCTCTCGCGAGACGGCTTCTTGGGCGATGGCGAGGGCCCCGACCTGTGGTCCGTTGCCGTGCACTACGAGCACACGGCGCCCCGTCTCGCTGATGGCGACGATTTGCTCGGCGACTTCTCGAGCGCGCAGACGTTGAGCGCTGTCAGCCAGCCCGCCGGCGGGGGCCAGCGCGTTGCCGCCAACCGCGAAGACTGTGGTCGCGCTCACTGAACATCCTCCTGGCCCGAAAGACGCGCCACGCAGCCCGCGCCGTTTGCATCAATGACTTGCCACACTATTCCTAGCGTTAGAGACTTGCGGAAAGCGATTACCGAGACGGGAGCGCTCCCGCGCCAGTCAGCCCAGGCGCGCTCCCGCCAGCCCAAGTGATCCAGCCGGGAGGCGACTGTGGCAAAAATCGAAGGAATGGTTCCCGAAGAGGGCCAGCAGCTCTTCGACATCGAAGAGAAGATCTTCCCCGACATCCAGGCGGAGGCGGGGCAGGAGGCGTGGACGTTCATGCACACCGTGCCGTACGAGGGTTCGGTTGGTCTCGTGAACCTGCTGACCACGACGCGACTGGTGCGAAAGGGCTTCAAGGTCCACCTTGTGCTCTACGGCCCCGGCGTGCTGATGGCCTCTGGCACTCGTGGGTACCCAACCGTCGGCGCGGAGGCGTTCCCCGGCCACATGGCGATCAACAACCAGCTCAAGACCCTGCTCGACGAGGGCGCGACGATCTATGCATGCCGGTTCGCGATGGGCGCGCTCTACGGGATGCGCGAGGACGACCTCATCCCCGGAGTGACGGCGTTCAATCCGCTCGACGTGCTCGACGCGGCCCTGACCGCATGGCAGAACAAGGCATTCCAGCTGAACACCTGGACGGTCTGAGTCACGGAGGGGCCCGACTCTCAGGTGAGCGAGCGGGACGCGGTGGTGCGCGAATGGGCGACGGCCGAAGAGGGGCTGTACCCGATCGTCACCACCCGCCCGGACCTCTATGAGGCGTGCACCGGCCTGGTGCGCTCGCTGGCCGATCACCTGCGCGACGTGCCCGACCTCCACGGCCTGGTGGCGACGTTCCGTATGACGGACCTCGCGACCGACCTCGAGCAGGCGGGCATCGACCCAACCGGCATCTCGCCAGAGATCAGAACGGATCTCGTCAGGGGCGCGGCCTATGCGATGCGCTCACGGGAGCTGATCGGTGAGGACCAGACGAGGGCGGCACGCGCCGCCATCGCCCGTGCACGTCGAACGACGGAGTCGACGGTCACGATTTGGGGCAAAGGGGACAACGAGCTCCATCCCCCGTATCGCAGAGTCGAGATGGCGCTGGACACCGGGCGGGCGGTTGCCATCTCGACCGAGATCAGCCCCGACACCATGAGAGCGATCTTCATCGTCGCCGGCATTCAGCTCGACCCGGAGACGGGGGAGGCCATCGACGACGACCTGCTCGCAGCTGAACGGACATTCACCGATGCCAAGGAGTGGCACGCCGCCGCAGACGAGCTGCGGTCCTTGCTGCTCGAGCCTGAATAGGAGGAGAGATGGGACTACCTGAAGGAATGAAACGAGCGGTCATCGACGACCACAGCCACATCGGTGAGATCGAGGGCTTTCCGTTCTATGGTCTCGTCGAGCCGGTCAAGCCGATCGTCTACGACTTCCCCAAGACCAAGGACATGCTCAAGTTCATGGACAGGTACGCGATCGAGCGCGCGCTGGTCATGAGCAACTACGGCGTGCCCAAGCCGGAGCAGCCGTTCAGCCTGAACCCGGTCGTGATGGAGGCGGCCCAGCAGAGCGACCGGATCCGGGGCCTGCTGTGGGTCTCGTTCCTCGAGCGCGACCGTGAGCACACGCTGGAATCGCTCAAGCACGCGGGCGAGGCCGGCATCCTGGGCCTTAAGACCACCTTCCTCCTGGGCGGCAACCCGAACCCCGACGAGTGGGACGCGGAGACCCGCGAGCTCGCGGACATGTGCTTCGACGTCTGCGAGAAGCACGACTACGTATTCCACTTCCACACGTCGCCCGGAGGCGCCAGCGACATCAACAACTTCATCCCGATGGTGGAGGCATACGGCAAGCGCTGCAAGATCCACCTCGTTCACTTCGGCGGCGGCGTCAGCGGCCACATCAAGCTGGTTCCGCAGTTCCTGAAGTGGGTGGAGGAGGGCTTCAAGGTTTACACCGATACCTCCTGGGCGGTTGGCTTCGGCGCCCGGTGGCTGCTGGTGGAGATCGAAAAGCAGGGCATCGGCGGCGACCGCGTCCTGTTCGGATCCGACGAGCCGTGGTCGGACTTCATGAGCGAGTACTGGAAGATCGAGGGCGCGCCAGTGTCAGAGGAGCTGAAGCGGATGGTCTTCAAGGAGAACTTCGAGAAGCTCCACGGGGACCGTTGGTGAGCCAACCCGATCTCAAGACCCTCGCTGTCGAGCTCCAATCGCTCGGAGTCCGCACCGTCGACAAGCGCCCCCGCGAGGAGCTGCGCTCCGGGGGTGCGGGCCCCTCAGACGCGGGGTTCCTATGGATCAACGAGACGCCGCTCACCGTGCCGGTGCACGGCGAGTACGTGGAGCGCTCGCCCTACGAGCTGGTGCTGCACCAGAGCGGCCAGTTCGGCGACCTGCGCCGCGAGGGGCACAGCGTGGGGAGGGTGCGGTTGCACCCTCGCCCCCGTATCTACGACCTCGAGACCGAGGACGGCATCCCCTACTGGAAGATCGCCCTCATGCACCTCGACAGCCTGGCGTCGACGGTGATGCAGCACTGCGTCTACTGGGGCACCAAGGAGCAGTGCCATTTCTGCGCCATCGGCACGACGCTGCTGAACGGCCGGACGATCGCCGTCAAGACGCCGGAGCGCCTGGCCGAGGTCGCCGCCGCCGCCAAACGACTCGACGGCGCGAAGGACGTCACGCTCACGACCGGAAGCCCGAACCGCATCGATCGCGGCGCCGACTACATGTCCCGGTGTGCCGCCGGGATTCGCGAGGCCGCCGACCTGCCGGTCCAGGTCCAGATCGAACCGCCTCAAGACCTCGGCTGGTTCGGCCGCATGAAAGACGCCGGTGTCGAGGCACTCGGACTTCACCTCGAGGTGTGGGACGAGCAGGTGCTGGCACGCGTCGCGCCGGGTAAGCACGCTCAGGGGCGCGACTCCTACCTCACCGCCTGGGAGCGAGCGGTCGAGGTCTTCGGGGCCGGCCAGGTGTCGACGTACTTCATCCTCGGGCTCGGCGAGGACAAGGACTCCGTCATCGAGGGCTGCCGTGCGGCGATCGACCGCGGAGTGTACCCGTTCGTCGTCCCGCTGCGGCCGGCTCCGGGGGCGATCACCCAGACCGCGACGCCGCCCTCGGTCGAATACGTCCACGAGGTCTACGAGGCCGTCGCCCCTCTGCTCGCGCAGGCCCAGCTCATGAGTCAGAACGCCCGCGCGGGCTGCGTCCGCTGTCAGGCGTGCTCCGCGCTCTCGACTTTCGAGCAGGCCTTCGGCAACGAACGCAACAACGATCCCGAGCCGACGCCGATCGGCGGGCCGGCAATCGCATGAGGCCGAAGCTGAGGATCGCCCGATCCGAGCCGGACCTTCGGGCCCACTACTCGGTGCGGCGCAGCATCTTCGTGCGGGAGCAGGGCATCTTCGCCGAGACGGACCTCGATGAGTGGGACGACAGCGCGCTGCACATCGTGGCCGAGACCGACGGGGAGATCGTCGGCGCCGTGAGGATCTACCGCTTGGACGACTTCGGCTTGTGGAAGGGGGATCGCCTGGCGGTGTTGCCGCACGCCCGCGGTGGGGTCGGAATGCTGCTGGTCCGCTTTGCGGTCGAGTCCGCCGGCCTGCGTGGCGGGTACGTGATGGTCGCCAACGTCCAGGAGGCGAACGCCCGCTTCTTCGAGCGGCTCGGCTGGAGCGTCAGGGGGCCGAAAACGGACTACCACGGTCGGCCTCACAGGGAGGTATCGATCTCACTGCGGGGAGCGGTGGCGCCCGATGCGCACGCCGCGTCTGTCGCGTGGATTACCGGTTAGCCCCCGCCGAACCCCGTGAGTCGATCCACCGCGAAGTCCCAGACGCTCCGCAGCTCGGCCCCTGACCGAAGCCGCACGAGGCCCGAATCGTCCAGAGTCCCGACCGTGGCGATGGGGATCCCCGCCGCCTCGAATCGACGCAACAGCGCGTCCGGGTCGCCGACGAGCAGGAAGCCGTAGGACATGAAGACCCGTAGCCAGTCCACCAGGTGCACATCCGCGGGCCGTGGGATCGCGTCGACATCGAGCGAGCACCCCAGGCCCGTGCCCTCCAGCATCTGGATCAGGGATCCGGCGATTCCCGGCATCGAGACATCCCGTGCTGCCCAGAGCTCGCCCGCGTCGGCGGCCTGCGGCAGCAGCCCGAGGTCGTCTGCGGCACGATTCCGCCGCGGCCCCCGGAGGTGGCTGAAGAACGGCATCGCGCCCTCATCGCCGATCAGCTCGCCATCGGTGCATATTGCCGCGCTCACCACATCACCTGCGGCGGCGCGGGTGATGCGAAGCGGCGCACGGCAGCGCCCGACCCCGACGACCGAGATGGCACCGTCGCCGATCTCGCCGATGGTCGTGTGCCCACCCACGACCGGGACCCCGTACACGTCCGCGCCGGCCCGTACGCCGGCCAGGGCCTCCTCCACGACGGCTGCGGTGCCGACCACCGTGTCGAGCAGCGCGATGGGCTCGGCCCCCGCCGCAGCGATGTCGTTCAGCGTCGCGACGACGCCCGCGATCCCTGCGACCCGTGGCGCCGCCGCCACGAGGTCGGGAACGACGGCCTCCGCAGCGAGCGCGAGCCGTTCATCTCCCACGGCGATCACCGCGGCATCCTCCCCGTCGCCGCCCATCAGGCGCGAGACCATCTGGAGGTGCCGCTTACCGGTCAACCCTGGGTGGCTTCGGACTGCGGCGACGAGCGAAGCGAGGTCCACCACGTGACTAGGCTACGCGTTGCGACCGCCGGCCTGGACCTTCTCGCGGAGGCGATCGAGGGACAGAACGCCGAGGTGACGCGGGTGGACTGGGCGCCTCCTGCCGCGGGAGAGCCGGCGGCGCTGCGCCACCTGACGGCACTCTTTGCCGACGACCGTGTCGAGAAGGCCAACTCCGAGGCGATCGCCCGACTGCAGGCCGCCGAGCCCGAGCTGGTCGATGCCGGGCCGGCGGCGAGCCTGATTCCCGGTCTCGACGGTAAGACGGTGCTGCACGCCGGACCACCGATCGAACCGGGGCGGATGTGTCAGCCGCAGCGGCTGGCGATCGCCGGGGCGGTGCTGCTGGAGGGCTGGGAGAGCGATGTCGATGCCGCCCTCGCGGCGCTGGACTCGGGGGAGGTCTCCATCGCCCCGGCGCATTCGCTGGGCGCCGCCGGAGCGATGACCGGGGTCATCTCGCCCTCGATGGCCGTGTGGCATGTCCGAAACACCACCCACGGGATCGATGCCTGGTCTCCGCTGAACGACGGGCCGGGCGATGCGTTCTGGCTGGGCGTGGCGAGCGCGGAGGCGATCGCGCGACAAAGAGAGCTCGCGCAGGTGATCGCGCCGGCGTTCTCGGCAGCTCTCTCCAAGAGCGGGCCGATCCCGGTCTTCCCGCTCAACGCCGAGGGCATCGCGATGGGAGACGACTGCCACATGCGGCACCAGGCGACGACGATGCTGCTGCTGCGGCAGCTGCTGCCGTCGCTTGCGGAGGTAGCGCCCGCTGCCGTGCGGGCCATCGGCGAGCTCCTCGCCGCCAACGGGCACTTTGCCCTGACGTTGACCATCGCCGCGTGCAGGTCGGCGCTGGCGAGCATTCGCGGAATCCCGCACTCCAGCTTGGTGACCTTCATCAGCCGCAACGGCACGGACGCGGCTATCGAGCTGGCGGGGCTGCCGGACCGGTGGTTCGTGGCGCCCGCCGTGATGGTCGGCGATCCGCTCTACCGCCCGGGCTTCGGCGACGGCGACGCAGCGCCGGACATCGGCGACTCGGCACTGGTCGAATGCTGTGGCCTCGGCGCCGCGGCCTCGGCATCCAGTCCCAGCGTGGCCGCGTTCCTCGGCGGCGGTCTGGCCGACGCCGTTGCGCGCACCCGTTCCATGCAGGCGATCTGCGTAGCCGCGAGCGAGCGCTTTCGCATCCCGACGCTCGACGGAGAAGGGACGCCGCTCGGAGTAGATGCGCGCGCCTGCGTCGATCTCGGGCAAACGCCCTTGATCAACACGGGGATCCTCGATGCGGCCCGGGGAGGTCAGATCGGCGCGGGCGTGGCCCAAGCCCCGCTTCAGCCCTTCAGCGAAGGCTTGGGCGCGCTAGCTGCGGGCTTGGCGTAGGGCCGCCACCGACAACCGGTACAGCGGACGCCGGCCGCCGGCTATCCACGTGGGGCCGACCTCCCGCATGATCTCGGCCCCCTCTCCACGGTACTTCTCGACCTCTACGGCGCCGCGTAAATCGATGAGAGCGATGCCGAAGATGACCCCACCCACCGGCGATGCGATCGCCGGTGAGCCAATGAGGGCGACTACCACGAGCGCGGCCCAGACCAGCAGGGTCAGGGAGAGGCGCAGACGCGTCCGGCCCCCGGGCTCGACCTCGGCTTCGGGCGGCGCGTCGGGCGCCTCGGCTGCGGCGGTGAGCAGCCAACGGTGTCCCGTCCGGTATTGGATGAGGCCAAAGAGCGCCGCGAGCATCAGAAACGGGAGCACGGCCGCAGCGAAACCCGCGCCCGCGGCGAAGGCGCCAACTTGACCCGCGAGCCCGATGACGACCCCTCCCACCCCGGTGATCAGAAGCTCGCGTCGAATGGGCGCGAGTGGTCGCACGCCCTGGGATACTCGCAGAGATGAGCGCCATCGGAATCCCCGTGGACATCCAGCTCACCGGCGAGACGCCCGAGGAGCTCGCCGCGACCGCGCGCCAAGCGGAGAACGCCGGACTGGCGCGGATTTGGAGCCCGGAGCTCCAGCGTTCGGCGACCATCCCACTCGCCATCGTGGCCGCTGCGACAGAGCGCATCGAGATCGCCACGGGAATCGCGCTGGCCTTCACCCGCAGCCCGATGGTCTTCGCCCTCGAGGCGCTCGACCTCGATCAGCTGAGCGGCGGCCGAATGGTGATCGGCCTCGGTGCGGGCGTGAGGCGTCTCAACATGAGCTGGCACGGCGCGCACTACGACCCGCCGCTCGGGCGCATGCGTGAGCTGCTTGACGCGGTAGATGAGCTCGTACAAGCGATGGCCGAGGGCCGCGACGCGCGGTCCCCTGGGCGCCACTACGACATCGCAGTCGTCGGATTTCGCCGTACCGCGCCGGCGCCACGCGCCAGGATTCCGATCTGGCTGGCCGCGGTCCTGCCCGGCATGGCCGGCGTCGCCGGATCCCGGGCGGAAGGGCTGCTGGACCATCCCATCACGACCCCGGAATGGCTCGATGAGATCCTGCGGCCGGCAGTAGCGCGCGGCGCCGAGCGGGCCGAGCGAGAGCCCCCGCTCATCGCGGGCGCGCTCACTTGCGCAGTCGACGACGATCGTGATCGGGCCCTGAGGGCGGCCGCACTGACTGTTGGCTTCTACGCCACGGTGAAGACGTACGAGCGGCTGTTCGCGATGCACGGCTTCTCGGGTCGCCTGAAGCGAATCCGCAAGGCCTTCCTCGGTCGAGAGCCCGACGCCCTGATCGATGCGGTCGGCGCGGAGATGACCGAGCGATTCGCCGCGGCCGGCAGCGCCGACGAGGTACGCGACCGAGCGCGTCGGGCATACGCCTCCGGTTGCGCGCGACTCTGGGCGACCCCTCCACACCACCTGCAGAGCCCCGAAGACATCGCCCACTGGCAGACGGGCATCTGTCGCGCCTTTGGAAGGTAGGCTCGACGAGTATCAGCGCAAGCGCAACTTCGGCTTCACGCCCGAGCCGGCGTCGGCTGACGCGGGCCCCGACGCGGGCAATCGCTTCGTCATCCAGCGACACGACGCTCGCTCGCT
>Ga0224512_10005536_pt1 | contig 10364 bp, 7 predicted proteins | sample SF_May12_sed_USG_4_FD_169103 | JGI IMG/M metagenome (GOLD analysis project Ga0224512, IMG submission 169103) | Sediment microbial communities from San Francisco Bay, California, United States - SF_May12_sed_USGS_13 | ecosystem: Environmental > Aquatic > Marine > Sediment | place: USA: California...
GGTGGCTGACCCGTTCGACGACGGCGAGATCATGGCTGATGAACAGATAGCTGAGCCCCCGCTCGGCCTGCAGATCCATCATCAGGTTGATGACCTGGGCCTGGATCGACACGTCGAGTGCGGACACCGCCTCGTCGGCCACCACCAGCTCCGGTTCCAGCGCGAGTGCCCGGGCGATGCAGATCCGCTGTCGCTGTCCGCCCGAGAACTGGTGGGGGAACTGGTCGATGTGCGAGGCTTCGAGGCCGACGACCTCGAACAGGCTGCGAACCTTCTCGTCGAGTGCGTTGCCGCGCTTGGCCACCCCGTGAATCAGCAGCGGTTCGGCGACCGCCTTGCCCACCTGGCGTCTCGGGTCGAGGCTGGCGAACGGATCCTGGAACACGATCTGCATTTTGCGGCGATGGGGCTTCAGCGCCCGGGTGCCGAGATCGGTGATGTCGGACCCGTCGAGCTCGATCCGGCCGCTCGTCGGTTCGAGCAGCCGCACGATCATGTTGGCCAGCGTCGACTTCCCACAACCGCTCTCTCCCACCACCGCCAGGGTTTCCGCCCGACCGATCGACAACGACACCTTCTCCACGGCGTGCACCGTGTCGGCGCCAACGGGAAAACGTTTGGTCAGATCGGTGACCCGAACAAGCGGGTTGTCGGCGGCGCTCCGGACAGCAGCGGCGGCATCGGCCGTTGCGGTCATGACGCCGCCCCGTCGGCGGCGCCGACGAGGTCGAATCGGGCCGGAGCGGCGGATCCGGTCATCGAACCGAGCCGGGGCACGGCGGCGAGCAACGACCGGGTGTACTGCTGGGTCGGGTTCTCGAAGATCTCGTAGACGGTGCCGGTCTCGACCACCTTCGACCGGTTCATGACCACGACCTCATCGGCCACCTCGGCCACCACCCCCATGTCGTGGGTGATCATGATGACCGACGCCCCGGTCTCGTTCTGCAGCTCACGCATCAGCCCGAGGATCTGGGCCTGGATCGTCACATCCAGCGCCGTGGTCGGCTCATCGGCGATCAGGACCGTCGGGTCGCACGACAACGCCATGGCGATCATGACCCGCTGTCGCATCCCCCCCGACATCTCGTGCGGGTACTGGTCGAGCCGCTCGGCGGGATTCGGGATGCGCACCAGCTCGAAGGTCTCCAGGGCTCGTTGCCGGGCGGCGTCCTTGCCGAGGCCCTGATGCAGCATCACGGCCTCGGCCACCTGATTACCGACGGTATAGACGGGGTTGAGGCTGGTCAGCGGCTCCTGGAAGATCATCGAGATCTGATTGCCCCGGATATGGCGCATCTCCTCCTCGCTCGTCCGGACCAGGTCGACAACGGAGCCGTCCGGCCGCCTGAACAGGATCTCGCCGTTTTCGATCCGGCCCCGGGTGCCCAGCTCGACGAGTCGCATGATCGACAGCGCCGTGACCGATTTCCCGGAACCGGACTCCCCCACCACGGCCAGCGTCTGTCCGGGACGCAGGTCGAATGAGACGCTGTCGATGGCGGTGAACGAACCGAACGTCACCGTGAGGTTGCGGACCGACAGCACGGCGTCGGCGGGATTCGGGATGGTACTCATCACCGACCCCGCAGCTTCGGGTTGAAGGCGTCCTGCAGCCCGTCGCCGATGAGGCTGAAGCTGAGCACGGTGACGAAGATAGCCAGGCCGGGGAAGGTCACCGACCACCAGGCACTGAGGAAGTTGGCTCGGTTCAGACCGATCATCAAACCCCAGCTCAACGTGTTGGGGTCGCTCAAACCGAGAAAGGCCAGACCGGCCTCGAACAGCAGCGCCGCTCCCATGAGCAGCGAAGCCGACACGATCAGCGGCGGCAGCGCATTGGGGAAGATCACCCGCGACATGATCGACCAGTCACCGGCCCCGATGGCCCGGGCCGCCTTGACGTATTCGAGGTTCTTGAGCCGCAGGAACTCCGCTCGGGTCAGCCGGGCGATGCTGGGCCAGGCCACGAGGCCGATGGCGACCGAGATCGTGGCGATCGACGGGGTGAACAGGGCCACGATCACCATCGCGAACAGCAGGGCGGGGAGCACCTGGAAGAACTCGGTGAATCGCATCAGGACGGTGTCGACCCAACCGCCGTAGTAGCCGGCCGTCGCACCGATGGTGACACCGATGAACACGACCATCAACGCGGCCATGGCGGCCACCAGCAGGCTGACCCGACCGCCGCTGATCACCCCGGCCAACACGTCGCGGCCGAGATAGTCGGTACCGAGGAGCGGGGCCCCTTCGGAGCCGGGGGCGAGAACCGGGCGGGCCACGATGTCACTGGCGTCGTTGTCGTACAGCATGGGCCCGAAGATGGTCATCAACAGCACGGCCACGAAGAGGATGACCCCGAACACCGCGGCCCGGTTGCGGAGAAACATCCGCAAGGCCTGGCGGCCGGGCGGTCCGGCGACCTCGATGTCAGCCGCCACCGCGCCGAGCGGCCCGACGAGGACGTCGGCGTCGGAGACACTAGCCACCGGAACCTCCTACGCGGATTCGGGGATCGATCAGCCGATAGACGAGATCGGTCAGCAGGTTGGCCACCACAACGAGCACCGCCGACATCAACAGCACGCCGAGCAGCACCGAGGTGTCCCGGCGCAGGATCGAGTCGAACGCCAACCGGCCGAGACCTGGCCAGTTGAACACGGTCTCGACCAACAGGGCGCCCGACAGCAGCGCCCCGAACTGGAGGCCGGCGATCGTCACCACCGGGATGACGGCATTGCGAAGCGCATGTTTGTACACCACAACCCGCTCCGACAGCCCTTTGGCCCGGGCGGTGCGGACATAGTCCGACTCGAGAACCTCCATCATCGACGCCCGGGAGAGTCGGGAATACTGGGCCAGATACAACAGTCCGAGGGTGAGAGCGGGAAGGATGAGGTGTCGGATCACATCGATCACCGCCGAGAACGTACCGCCCTCGAATTGCACGTCGCGCATACCGGAGATCGGCAGAATGTCGAACACCGACGCGAACAGAATGATCAGGAGGATGCCGGTCCAGAACACCGGCATCGAATAGCCGACCAGCGCCAGGACGGTAACAGCATGGCTGGCCGTCGACTCGGGGCGGCGGGCGGTGAACACCCCAGCCAGTACGCCGAGCACGATGGCGAACACCAGTGAGGTACCGACCAGCAACACGGTGGGCCACAGCCGTTCACCGATCAGCTCGGTGACCGGTCGATCGAAGAAGAACGAGAAGCCGAGGTCGCCCTGAACCACGTCACCGATGTAGCTGCCCAGCTGAACCACAAACGGGCGATCGAGCCCGTACTCGGCGCGGATCTGGGCGATCGTCTCGGGATCGCCGGCCCCGCTCTCCCCGGCGATGACCGTCGCCGGGTCGCCGGGAGTCAGGTGGATCATCGAGAAGTTGAGCACGATGACGGCCAGGATCAGACCGAGGGCCTGGGCGATCTTGGCGATGATGCTGCGCATGAGACTCGAGCTCTCCTCGGACAGCCTCTACTCCGACAACCAGACCTCGTGCATCGGCGACATCTGGCCCCAGATGGTCAGCGGAGGGTTCTGGACCGACGGCTGGTACACCTGCCAGAACGGCGGGTTCGAGATGAAATAGATCGGGACCTCGTCGGCCACGATCTCCTGGAACTGGGCGTACAGGTCCTTTCGCTCCGCCTCGTCGAAGGTCTGTCCGGCCTGGTCGAGCAGGGCGTCGACCTCGGCGTTCTCATAGCCGGTGTTGTTGGTCCAGATGGCCCCGACGCGGTTGGAGCTCAGGTACGTCCGGTGCACGCCGATGACCGGATCACCCCAGTTCCATACGTTGTTGGTTGTCATCTGGTAGTCGCCCTCGGACACCCGTTGGGCCCAGGTCGGGAAATCGGGTGACGGGTTCAGGCTGACGTTGATCCCGATCTCCTCCAGCGCCTGCACCGTGTACTCGGCGTAGGCCGTTCCCTGCGCGAACCCGGGGATGTATTCGATGGTGAGCTCGATGTCACCTTCGGCGAAGCCGGCGTCGGCCAGCAGCTGCCTCGCGGTATCGAGGTCCTGATCGTACCCTTCTACGTCGGGATTGTAGAACGGGCTGAACGGCGTGATGCCGGTTTTGGTCGGATTCGTCAGGCCCAGATCGAGAGCATCGACCATGAAGTCACGGTCGAGGGCATAGGCAATGGCCTGGCGGACCTCCTTGACACCCAACACGGGGTCGGCCAGGTTGAACTCGAGCCAGGTGATCTGGCCGATGGCCTCGTGGCCATCGCTGGTTACGACGAGGTCGGGATTGTCCTGCATCCGCACCAGGTCGGCGGGTCCGGGCGATGACGAGAGGTGGACCGTTCCGTTCTCCAGACCCAACACGATCGGCGACGAGTCAGGGGAGATCTCAACGACGATCTCGTCGAGATACGGCAGACCCTCGATGAAGAAGTCGTCGAAACGCTGCATGCGGATGATCGACTCGGGGTTGTACTCGACCAGCTGGAAGGGACCGGACCCGACGAAGTCCTCGCTGTTGCGGGGATGGGTGGGCAGGTCCTGGCCGTCGTTGAAGATGTGTTCGGGAATGATGGGCAGCAGGGCCGGCGACATGGCCAGCAGGATGGCCGGGTGGGGCTGGCTCAGGTTGATGACAGCGGTGAAGTCGTCGGGCGTGTCGACCGAGGTGACCGGAGCGAACATCGTCTTGAACGGGTGGTGGGCCTGGGCGGTCAGGATGGAGAACGCGACGTCCTCGGAGGTGATGGGTTCGCCGTCGTGGAACACGGCGTTCTCCACGATCTTCACCGTGACCGACAGACCGTCGTCGGCCACCTCCCAGCTCTCGGCCAGATACGGCTGTGGGTTCCACTCATCGTCGTAGAGCAGCAGACCGGCGTTCAACTGGGTGCCGGGCACGGCCGTCGCGTAACCGGACTGGACGGCACCGTTGAGGTGACGGGGCACCTGGGTGCTGCCGATGACCAGCGTTCCGCCTGCCACGGGGTCCCCGTCGACGGCAGCCGCGTCGCCGGCGTCGCTGCCCTGGTCGCCGGCGTCGGCCGGCTCCTCGCCCTCGGCGGCCGTGTCCTCGGTGACCGTCTCGGCCTCTCCCTCGTCGGTGGCCGACTCCGAGTCGTCGGAGCCTCCGCAGGCAGCGGCCACCAGGGTTATGGCGATGAGGAGCGCAAAAAGAGCGCGCAATCGGTGGAACGTCATCAGGATCTCCCTTTTCGGCCGACGCATCCGGCTGCCTCGGGCCTTCCTGGACGCTAGCCAGCCGACTGAGAACCTGTCAATCTGCCCGACCGGGCTCATGCGATTCCCCGGTGGGCGAACCGTCGACAACGGCCAGGTTGAGATCGAGTGCCTCGGCCAGTAGTCCGGAGCGTTCCTGGGCCGAATAGATCTCGAGATCGAGGTCGAGTCCGCTGTCCACGGCCACCGGGCGAACGATCAGCCAGGGCCTGTCGGGAAATGTCTGAGGGATGTCGGCAGTCGGCGGCCGATCAAAAACCGAGACCACGACGTCGCCGACGGAACCCTGATGTCCCCGATCGAGGCCGATCGCCACCCGAAGCAGACCGGCCAGGATGCGAACCCGTCGCTGGTCCTCGCGATCGAGACGGGCGAACTCGGCGTGTCGCTGCGATGGATGGCTCCGCCGATGGTAACGGGCGATCTGGGCCAGCAGCTCCAGCTCGCGGTCGGTGAAGCCGGTGAGCTGCTCGGAATTGCGGACGATGTAGTAGGTGTGTTGATGATGGGCGGCATGTGAGATCGACAGGCCGACGTTGTGGACCAGTGCGGCCATGTCGAGGAGCTCGCGATCCTCGGGGCCGAGCTCGTGGAGCGATCGGGTCTCGTCGAAGAGACGAACGGCGAGTCGGGCACACACCTCCGTGTGCCTCGAATCGGGATCGAGCTGTTGGGAGAGCCGGAGCGCATTCGATCGCCGCAGGTCCGAAAGCCGGGTGTTTCCTCGCTGGTGCGCTGACAGCCGATCGTAGAGGACACCTTCTCGGAGGGCGTAGTTCGACACGGTCATCGCCGTCACGCCGAGCATCTCGAACACCGCCTCCAGGAGCAGGGCGCCGCCGACGATGATGTCGACCCGGCGTTCGTCCATGCCGTCCATCGACAACCGCTCGGCCACCGTCGAAGCGGCGAGGCGGTCGATCAACTCGGCCAGCTCGTCCGCGGTGAAGACGAGACCGTTGGTGGAGGCCGGATCCTCACCACGGCGTGCGGCGATCAGCGAGCCGAGAGCCAGGATTGTTCCCGAGCTGCCGATGGCGATCTCATGGCCGAAAGGCTCCAGATCATGAGCGGCGGCGGCGAGGATGCTGCGAACGTAGCGACGGCACCGCTCGACCCGCCGGGTGTTCGTGACCGTGTCGTTGCCGGTCTCGGCCCGAAAGAACCGATCGGTCAACCGGATGGAGCCCAACTTGACGCTGCGCACCGCCTTGATCGAGTCACCCTCGCCAACGAGCAGTTCGGTACTGCCGCCGCCGATGTCGACGATCAGGATCCGCTTGTCGAAGACGGGCAACGCCTGCAGAACGCCGAGGTGGATCAGCCTGGCCTCCTCGAAGCCGCTGATCACGTCGACGGACAGTCCGGTTTCCGCCTTGACCCGGTCGAGAAACTCCGCCTGGTTCCGGGCCTCCCGGACGGCGCTGGTGGCCACGGCGAACACGGTCGCTCCGTAGCTGGCGGCCACGGCCAGCATCCGCTTGAGTGAGGCGATGCCCCGATCCATTGCTTCGGGGGTCAGGCGCTTCATCTCCCCGCTGCCACGGCCGAGACGGACCATGTCCTTTTGGGTGGTGATCACCTCGAATCCGCCATCGGGTGCCCCCCGGGCCACGATCATGTGAAACGAGTTGGTTCCCAGGTCGATGGCGGCCAACACCGGCGAATCGAGGCGGTCGACGGTAGGCCCGGCCCCATCGGAGCCGGTGGCCGGTGGATTGGGGGCGGACATATCAACGATCGTACGGCACCGGCGCGGACATAGGCTGTTCGGATGCCCTGGCTGGTTCGCTATACGGCCCCGTCAGTGGACGGGGCGCCGGCGCCGTCGAATCTCCTCGACCGTCATGGCGCACTGCTATCGGCCATCTGGGACCTCGGTACGAGTGGGATCGCCGAGGCGGGTCCATCGCTGCTGGCCGGGTTCGATCGGCTCGAATCGGCCCGGTCGGCGCATCGTCTGGCGGCGCCCCACGGTCTGGTCGCCGCCGTCGAACCGGTCGACGACGGCTGGATCCGCCACGAACAAGTCGAGGTGGAGGTCGTCACAGCCGTAGGCATTAGATCCTTCCCGATCGTGGCCGCTGCGGCATTCGGCCACGGCGGGCATCCGACGACCCGACTCTGCCTCGACCTGATGAGCCGCGTGTACGGTGCAACCGGGTCGCCCACGGCCCCAGGTGCGGCCTGTCGGCGGGTTCTCGACCTGGGAACCGGCTCGGGCGTCCTGGCCATCGCCGCCCACCACCTCGGCGCGACGGCTATCACGGCGTGCGACGTCGATCCGGCGGCCGTCGACGCGGCCCGATTCAATACGACGGCCAATGGCCTCGACATCGAGCTGATCCACGGGGACGTCGCCGAGGTGGCGGGTCGCGTCGACCGCACCGGGGCCCGGTTCGACCTGATCGTCGCCAATGTCCTCCTCGTGGTCCACGAGCAGGTGGCAGCCACCGTCGGCCCGCTCCTCACGTCCGACGGTGTGCTGGTTCTGGCCGGGTTCCTCACCGACCAGGCCGACCGGGTGGTCTCCGCCTACCGGGGGGCGCGACCGGCGCTCGATGTGATGGAGCGGGCCGACGTCGACGGGTGGTGTGGGATGACCCTCGCCGGATAGCCGGTGGCGGGTCGGCATGAAGCCGATCCAAAGACGCCGCGGTCAGCCACCACCGCCCGATGCGTCGAGCCGCGGTTGATCCGGCTCACAGGCCTCGCGGTCGTCGTCGGTGTCGAGGCCGTAGACGTCGTCGCCGAAGACGGCCACCGGTGTGGCCTGGAATGCGGGGCCGTCGCCGTCGCCCTCGCAGTCGACGTCGGCGGCGACCGGAACGCAGCCGCCGTAGTTCGAGTGGCAGATCTGCACCGAGGTGCTGCTCACCCGCAGCGTCGGTGCCGTGGAGTCTATGGTCGCGGCGTCGCCGGATGGGGAAACCACCGTGGTCGATGAGCCGGCAGTCTGCTCGTCGGCGGCAGCGGCGGCGGCATCGATCCCGGTTGCGCCGGTGTCTGCTCCGACACCGGCCGTGGCCGGTGCAACGGAGCCGGCGACCCACTCGATCGGTTCGCCACGGTCGCCCGACAGGAACCCGATGAGTGCGATGAGCACGAGGGCCACGACGGTGACCAGCCCGAGGATGAGCACCTGTCGTTGGCGGAGCATCTCGACCCATTCCGACTCCCGACGTCCAGCGAGGAGGGTGGAGCGAATGTCGAGACGCGGTCCGGCCCCCGACTCGGCCGACTCGGCGAGGTGGAGACGAGCGCCGCTGATCTCGGGAACCGGAACGGCGTCGTGTCCGTTCCGGCTCCGCCCACGGCCGGTTGCTCCAGCCCGATTGCCACGGTCACCGCGTTCGTGCCGGTCGCCACGGTGGGCGGATCGGCCGAACGCCTCGGCGTTGTGGGCGCTCTCACCGCCGAGAAAGATCTCGGTGCCGTCGACCGTGCGCCGCATGAAATGCGTGGCGGTTGCGTCGTGATCCTCTGCCTCGAGGGACGGTTCGGAGTTCGATGCGGCCGGTCGGGCTTCGAAGCGGATGGCATCGCCGACGGAATCGCTCTCCTTTCCGTCGTCCTTGGGCCAACGGAGATCAGACCGGGACGTGGCACCGTTCACGCCCGCCTCCGGGAGCAGGCCGTTGCCGTCGTCGACGCCGAGTTCGTGACCGTTGAACGGGTCGGCGGTCGGCTCGTCCCCGAAGATCGTCGATTGGGGCCGTGGCGAGCCGGGCGCGGGCACCGGGCGAGCTTCGGCGGCATGGGGGACGCGGTCGTCCACCCACTCGTCGACGACCGCGGCATCGATCGTGGCCAGTGGATCGACAATCGGCCGGGACCGACCGGCCGACGGGCCCTGTCCGCCGTCACCGTCGCCGGGGGGCCGACGGCGGCGCTGTTCCTGTTCGGTGGCGTACCGGATGGCATCCCGGTCGGACTCGTCGAGCCGAAGTATCGGCGGCGGCGTCGATTGCGAACCGTCTTCGTCGTCGCCGGAATCGTCGGGATGGCCGGGCTCGATCTCGCTCGTGCCCGACGGACGATGCGACGAGTCAGTGCCCGATCGAACACTCCCCCGGAGATCGAGTGTTGCGGCGTCGTCCGATGCTTCGATGTCACTCGGCGCCGAGAAGCCGTTCCGGCCCGGTTCACCGTCGGACGACGGCTCGTCCCCCCGGTGACCGTTGACCATGCCGTGGGAGTGACCGTCGGCTGGGGCTGCCGCGGACGACGTCGTTCGCTCGAACCGAACGTCTTGTTCGACCTGGCTTCGACGCGTCGCCTGCGCCTGGAGCTGCAGCCACCGACGGAAGATGTTGCTGCCGAGGCGGCGGCTGACCGTGAAGCGGAGATCGCCGTGCGTCGGCCAGTTGATCGGCAGGATCACCTCACCCGATGGTGCTCCCTCCTCAGGTCGACCGATCGTCAAATCCTTCCATCGAGCAGCGATGGCGAACATGATCGAGGCCCGGCAGAAGATCAGTCCGCCGTCGGTCGCCACCAGCTGGAAATGATCATCACCGACCGCCCGACCGCGCCTCAGCGCCTCGGCTTCGAGGGCCTCGTCGATCCCGTGCAGGCGGGCTCCGCCGCAGTCGAAATACTCACCGGGCTTCAGAGGATCGAGAAAAGCTCGGAGATCGACCGAGGGCTGACGCCTCTCGAATGTCATGCGGGTATCAACGCTCACCAAACAAAATAATACAGCATATTGTCAAGCCCTCCATTGTTATTCAATGACGCGACAAGCATCAACATATGGAGACAAATAAGCTGCTTTGTGGCGACGACTATTTCGGGTCGACAACGGAACCATACCGGCACCGGCGCCGGCCCCAGGACCGAACACAGGCGGCGGATTGGCCGACATGGCCAATTGCACCCAGGCGGATGACCAAATGATCTCCATCGTGGTTGGATGGAGACCGTCAAGGTCAGTTCGATAACCGTTTGGACATGCTGATAGCATTCCCGACAAGGAAATCGGGCCAAACCGGAGCGGGAACCGTGGCCACCCACGCACAGTTGGTACCGACCGGATGCCGACAGGAAAAATCCAAGAACCCCGGCGGTCGAAGCGGTGTCCGCGGCCTGCCCCGGTCGCCGAGCCGTCGACTGGTGGGCCTGGCCGTGCGCGTGAC
>Ga0224512_10005537_pt1 | contig 10364 bp, 9 predicted proteins | sample SF_May12_sed_USG_4_FD_169103 | JGI IMG/M metagenome (GOLD analysis project Ga0224512, IMG submission 169103) | Sediment microbial communities from San Francisco Bay, California, United States - SF_May12_sed_USGS_13 | ecosystem: Environmental > Aquatic > Marine > Sediment | place: USA: California...
GGTCAAGCTTCCCGACGGATTTGCCGCCCGGATCGGGGAATTCATGCCGCCGTCGCGGCCGCGCGGGTGCCGGGCGCTCCGCAAGCTGTCGGAACCCAAGCGGCTTTCCGAATGGCAGGCGCTCGGCGTGCGCCGCGCTGACGGCGCGGCGCTGCCAAAGCGGGACCTCATGGCCTCCTTGGTCGTGCCCGACGGCCCGGATGGCCCAGCCTACCTGGTTTACCGCAATTTCCGCACGACGCTCCGTTGGAACTGCTCGATATCTTTTGCCGCTGCGGTGGGAATCCTTGCCGACCGGATCGCACGGCGATAGATTGCCTGCCCCATGGAGATGACCCGGACCAGCGACACCGCCTTGGGTTTCCATTTTAGGATCCTCGCCTGCGGCGCGGCGTTCGCGCTTCTTGCCGGATGCTCGGAAACCAAGCTCCTGGTCCATACCGCGAAATCGCTGACCCGCGACGACGGCGGCTCCGCCCGGGGGACCTACAAGGTGGGCAACCCCTATCGGATCGGCGGGGTCTGGTACTACCCCAACGTCGATTACCGCTATCGCGAAACCGGCATCGCATCCTGGTACGGCCCCAAGTTCCACGGCAACCGAACTGCCAACGGCGAAAGGTTCGATCAGAATGCCATCACCGCCGCCCACCGGACCCTCCCACTGCCCAGCATGGTCCGGGTCACCAACCTGGAGAATGGCCGCGCCCTCAGGATTCGGGTCAACGACCGCGGTCCATACGCCCATGGGCGCATCATCGATCTTTCACGCCGGGCGGCCCAGCTTCTGGGGTTTTCCAGAAAGGGGACGGCCAAGGTGCGGATCGAGATCCTGCCCGATGAAAGCCGCCAGTTGGCGATGCTTTATCGAAACGGCCGCAACCAGGTGCAGATCGCCCGCGCAAATGGGAATGCACCGGTTCCGTCCGGCAGGCCCGCGGTCCGCGCGGCGCCCCGGATGGCCGTGACCAAGGCACCTCTCGAACCCGTCGGCGAGGGGAAGTCGGTGCCGCGCCGGGAATCTCCCGCCGGGACCGCCCCGCCAAAAGCCCCCGATCGTGAGGCCGGCTTGGAACCCCAGGCCGATGGTCAGGTCACCCAGGAGCCGGTGTCGGCGGCGCCGATGTACATTCAGGCCGGTGCCTTCGCCCAATTCGACAATGCCAACCGCTTGCGCGCCCGGCTTTCCGTCCTCGGCCGGACCGAAGTGGTCGGAGTCATGTACGGCGAGCAGCAGTTGTTCCGAGTCCGGGTCGGACCGATCCGCCGGCTCAGGCGGGCCGATGCGATTCTGGAGCGATTGATCGGCGCCGGCTATACCCAGGCCCAAATCGTGGTCGACGGCTGAGCGGCCCGGGGCGGCCCATCGAAGGACCGTCGTTACTTTGAGCAAACCAACGGACGCGATGACTATGAACGGAAAAACGCTTCCCCCCAAACTCGGTCGCCTGGCGGTCAGTACGCTGCTATGTCTGTGCGTCGCCGCGGTTATCGCCATGCCCGCCAGGGCCCTTGAGACCTCCGCCAAACAGGCGATTCTGATCGATATCGAGACCGGAACGGTGTTGTTGGAAAAGAACGCCGATGAACCGGTGCCGCCTTCGTCGATGAGCAAGATGATGACGGTCTACGTGGTGTTCGAACGCCTCAAGGAGGGCACGCTTTCCCTGTCCGATACCTTCGTGGTCAGCCGCAAGGCCTGGAAGCGGGGCGGCTCCAAGATGTTCGTCGAGGTCGGCAAGAGCGTGTCCGTCGGCGATTTGCTTCGGGGCGTCATCGTCCAGTCCGGCAACGATGCGGCGATCGTCCTGGCCGAAGGACTTGCCGGGGACGAAAAGGCCTTCGCCGACCGTCTCAACGAAAAGGCCAAGGAACTCGGCCTCACCAACAGCCATTTCAAGAACGCCTCGGGCTGGCCGGAGGACGGTCACCTGATGAGCGTTCGCGACATCGCCAGGCTTTCCATCAACACCATCCGGAAATTCCCCGAGCTCTATAAGATATACGCAGAGAAGACCTTCACCTTCTCGGGCATCCGTCAGGGCAACCGCAACCCGCTCCTTTACAAGAATATCGGGGCCGACGGCCTCAAGACCGGCCACACGGAATCGGCCGGCTACGGCTTGTCCGCTTCCGCGGTGCGCGATGGCCGCCGGCTGGTCCTGGTCCTCAACGGCCTGCCCAGCATGCGGGCGCGCTCGACCGAGTCCCACCGCCTGATGTCCTGGGGCTTTCGGGAGTTCCGCAATTTCTCCCTTTACGGCAAGGGCGACGAGGTGGCGACGGCGGACGTGTGGCTGGGCGCGGAAGAAACCGTGCCGTTGGTCATCGACCGGGATCTCAAGGTTACCCTGCCGCGCGGCGCGCGAAAAAAGGCGTCCGTCAAGGTCGTTTATACCGGCCCCATCCCGGCACCGATCGCCAAGGACGCGGAGATCGCCCACCTGGAAATCACCGCCTCCAACATCGAACCGATCAAAATCCCTCTCAAGGCCGGGAAGGGGGTGGAGCGGCTCGGCTTCATGGGGCGAGTCTCGGCGGGGCTGAGCTATCTCCTTTGGGGCACCCTCAAATAGCCGGGGCCGGCGCGTGAATGCCTTGGCGCGGGGAAAGCTCATCACCTTCGAAGGCGGCGAAGGCGCCGGCAAGTCGACCCACGCCAAGAGGCTGGCCAAATTCCTGGAGGGACGCGGCCTGGACGTGACGCGAACGCGGGAACCCGGAGGGTCCGAGGGTGCCGAAGAGATCCGCAGATTATTGGTGGAAGGCGCACCGGGCCGCTGGACCCCACTGACCGAGACTTTCCTCTATGCCGCCGCGCGAGCCGACCATGTCGCGCGGTTGGTCGAACCCGCTCTCGCTGCCGGCCGCTGGGTGATTTCCGATCGCTTCACCGATTCCACCCTGGCGTACCAGGGCTACGGCCATGGCCTCGACGCCGCCACGATCGAAACGGTCAACGCGCTTGCCGCGGGCGGGCTGATGCCCGACCTGACGGTGCTGCTGGACCTGCCCGTGGACGAGGGCCTGGCGCGGGCGGGGAAGAGGGCGGACGACGGCCCGCTCGCCGGCCGGGAAGACCGCTATGAACGCATGGACCGCGCGTTCCACCAGCGGCTCAGGGACGGCTTTCGCGCCATCGCCGCCGCCGATACGGCGCGTTGCGTCGTCATCGACGCGACCCGGCCCGTCGACGACGTGGCCGCGGCGATTGCCGCCGCGGTCACCGAAAGGCTGCTCGACCCATGAGCCTGCAAGAGACCGAATCGCAATCGGGCGGCGCCCCGGAGCCCAGGGCCAACCCGATCCTCTTGGGCCATGAACGGGCCGAGGCCACCCTTGCCGAAGCGGCACGTTCAGGCCGCCTGCATCACGCCTGGCTGGTGACCGGCCCAAGGGGCATCGGCAAGGCCACCCTGGCCCACCGCTTCGCCCGCTGGCTGCTTGCCGGTCGGGCGGAGGAGACCACCCAGGATGCCCTCTTCGCCGATGCCGCGCCGGCTGGAGACGGCCTCTGGCTCGATCCCAACGACCCCCTGTTTCACCGCATCGCCACCGGCGGCCATGCCGACCTCATGGTCGCGCAGCGTGAGTATGACGAGCGCGCCAAGCGCCTGCGCTCGGAAATCGTCGCCGCCGACGTGCGCAAGGTGTCGGGGTTCCTCTCGCTCACCGCGGGCGAGGGCGGCTGGCGGGTGGTGATCGTCGACGGGGCGGAGGACATGAACCGGCACGCCGCCAACGCGCTCTTGAAGACGCTGGAGGAGCCGCCGTCGCGCACCGTGCTCCTGCTGGTCAGTCACGCGCCGGGGCGGCTGCTCCCCACCATCCATTCGCGGTGCCGCAAGCTGCCTCTCAAGGCGCTGGATCAAGCCACGGTAGAGAGTTTGCTGGGTGTCTACCGTCCGGAACTGGCGCCCGACGAGACGGCCCAGCTCGCGGCCCTGGGCGAAGGGTCCATCGGCCGAGCCCTGGAACTCGCGGATGCCGGCGGACTCGCGCTCTACGGCGAGTTGATCGCCCTGATCGCGCCCCTGCCGCAGCTGGATACGGTGCGTCTGCATGGTCTGGCCGAAGCGCTGGCCAGGGCCCGGCCCGAGCCCGGCACCCGGGACCCTTTCGAGGTGGCGGCCGGATTGCTCGGCTGGTGGCTGGCCCGGTTGATCCGGGCCCGGGCGGTGGGACGGCTGCCGCCTGAGCTGGTGGCGGGAGAGGGCGAGGTCATGGCCCGGCTCGCCGCGGCCGGCAACCTTGATCAATGGGTTGAGGTATGGGAAAAGATCAACCGCCTGTTTGCCCGCGCAAGCAGTGTCAATCTCGACCGTAAGCAGGTGCTGCTCAACGCCTTTTTCGCGCTGGCCCGCGTCGCGTCCTGAGCGGCGGTCCAAGTCCCGGAAGGATCACGCCCATGGCCGCCGAGCCCTATTACGTCACGACGCCGATCTATTACGTCAACGACGTTCCCCATATCGGCCATGCCTACACGACGCTGGCCTGCGACGCTCTGGCCCGGTTCATGCGTTTGGACGGGCGGCGGGTGATGTTCCTAACCGGCACCGACGAGCACGGTCAGAAGGTGGAAAAGGCCGCCGACGATCTCGGCATCAGCGCCCAGGATCTGGCCGACCGCAACTCCGCCAACTTTCGCGATTTGGCCGCCCGCATGGGATACAGCAACGACGACTTCATTCGCACCACGGAGCCACGCCATATCGAAGCGGTTCAGCACCTCTGGCGCGTCCTTCTCGAGCGCGGGGAGATCTACCTCGGCACCTACGCCGGCTGGTATTCGGTGCGGGACGAAGCCTTTTTCGCCGAGTCCGAACTCATCAAGGGCGCAGACGGCAAGCTGCTGGCGCCGACCGGCACCGGCGCGGAAGTGGAGTGGGTGGAAGAGCCTAGCTACTTCTTCCGCCTGTCCGCCTGGCAGGACCGGCTGCTGGAATTCTACGACGCCCATCCCGATTTCATCGCCCCCCACAGCCGTCGCAATGAGGTTGTCAGCTTCGTTTCCGGCGGCCTTCATGATCTCTCGGTTTCGCGCACCAGCTTCAAATGGGGCGTGCCCGTGCCCAACGACCCGGGTCATGTGATGTATGTCTGGCTGGATGCGCTCACCAACTACCTGACGGCGGTGGGCTATCCGGATACCGATTCGGAGACCTTCCGGACCTTCTGGCCCGCCGACCTCCACATGGTAGGCAAGGACATCCTGCGCTTCCATGCGGTCTATTGGCCGGCCTTCCTGCTGGCGGCGGGCATCGAGCCCCCCAAGCGGGTCTTCGCCCATGGCTGGTGGACCAACGAGGGCGAGAAAATTTCAAAATCGCTCGGAAATGTCATCGACCCGCTGACCCTGGTGGAGGAATACGGCCTCGACCAGGTGCGCTATTTCCTCCTGCGCGAGGTCCCGTTCGGGAACGACGGCGATTTCTCGCGTTCCGCCATGGTCCAGCGCGTCAACGGCGATCTCGCCAACGGCATCGGCAATCTTGCCCAGCGGACCTTGACGCTGATTCATAGGAACTGCGAAGGACGCGTGCCTGATCCGGATAAGGGAAAGATCGACGGACCGGACGATATCGATTTGCGGCTGGCTTGCGGCCCCAGCCTGCTTGCGAAGATGCGCCAGGACTTGGAACAACAGAGATTTGATATCGCGCTGCAGGAAATGATGGCCGCGGTGGCCAAAGCCGATGTCTATATCACCGCCAACGAGCCATGGGCGCTGAAGAAGACGGATCCCGCGCGCATGGCGACCGTGCTTTACACCCTGGCCGAGGCGATCCGTTCCATCGCCATCCTGGCCCAGCCAATCATGCCGGACGCGGCGGCCCGCCTGTTGGACCAGCTCTCCGTGCCCGAGGACGCGCGTAGTTTCGCTCACGTCGAAGATCAAGAGATCCATTGGTCCCTGACGCCTGGAACGCCGCTTCCCAAGCCAGAGGGCGTGTTCCCCCGGCTCGAGGACAAGGCCGAGGCCTGAGCCGGCCCGAACCAGGCGTCGGTTGACACAATGGGCCTCCGATGTGACCCTATCGTCACAAACTGCCCGGCCCGCAATAGGGCCATTTCGACTGTCAAATGGGAGACAATCCAATGTTGCGAAACCTGATTTCTGGACTGGGCAGCCTCGCGGCGGTGGCGGCGCTCAGCACGGCGGCAAGCGCCGCGGGCCCCTCCGTGGAAGAATTCTACAAGGGCAAGCGGATGCGGGTCGTCATCTCGACCTCGCCGGGCGGTGGGTACGACATCTATGCCCGCTTCGTGGCCCGCCACCTGGAACGCTTCATTCCCGGCAAGCCCAACATCATTGCCCAGAACATGCCGGGCGCGGGCCACCGCCGGGCGGCCCAGTATCTGGCGCTCAAGGCACCGCGGGACGGCTCTGTGATCGCCACCATGAGCCAGGGCCTGCCGTTCGCCCAGATCGTCTGGCCCGAAAGGCACAAGCGGATCGATTCCGGGAAGTTCATCTGGATCGGCAATGTCAACGAAGGCAACAACGTCCTGATGCTGTGGCACACCACGGGCGTGAAAACCTGGCAGGATCTGCGCAATAAGGAGATCGTCGTCGGCGGCACCGGGGCGGGTTCCACCTCCGGCCAATATCCCCGTGCGCTCAATAATATGCTCGGCACCAAGATGAAGATCATCCTGGGCTTCAAGGGCGGTTCGCAGATGAACCTCGCCATGGAGCGGGGCGAGATCGACGGACGCGGCTCCAACGCCTGGGCTTCGATCAAGAGCATCACGCCGCAATACCTGAAGGAAAACAAACTGATCCTTCCCATCCAGATGGGCCTGACGCGCGCCAAGGGCCTCGAAAATGTACCGCTGATCTGGGAATTGGGCCGCAACGAGGCCGAGACGAAGGTTCTCAAGCTGATGGTCATGGCGTCGCGCATCGGACGGCCGACCCTCACACCGCCGGGCGTTCCGGCCGACCGGGTCGCGGCACTCCGCGCCGCGTTCGACGCGGCCGTCTCCTCGAAGGCCTTCGTCGACGAGGCCGCGAAGCGCCGACTGGAGATCAATCCGGTTTCCGGCATCGAGGTGCAGAATGTGGTGAAGGAGATCCTCGCGACGCCGCCTGAACTGGCCAAGCTGGCCCGTGCCGCCGTCACCAAGGGCAAGGTCTTCAAATGCACCGCCCTGGTGAAGGACAAGAAGATGTGCCGCACCGCGAAGAAAAAGAAGAAGAGCAAAAAGTCTTCCTGAGACCTGTTACGAAGTGAGATTTGAGGCGGTGCCGATGTGCACCGCCTTTTTTTCGCTGCGTTCCGCCCCTTTCGAGGCCGCTATCGTTCAGAAATCGTTTACCGTTTGTCCCCTAGGGTAAAATGCTCCAATAGCCGCGGGGTGCGAGCTCGATTAGCCTCGGGAATCTGCCCGGGCGGCGACTTGAATCATCCGGTTGCGGAATAGTATTGGGAATGGCCATGTCGATACGAATTCTGACGGTCCTTGCGGTGGTGCTTCCGGTCCTGGCGGCGTGCGGCTTCGGGGAACCGGACTTTGCCCGGGGTATGGCGGCCTACGAGAAAGGCGACTATGCCACGGCCTTGAAGGACTTCGAGCCCCTCGCCAAGAAGGGCGACGCCAGGGCGATCTTTCAAATCTCCACTATGATGGCCGAAGGCAAGGGCATGAAGGCCAACCAGGCCCAGGCGGCCAAGTTGCGCTACAACGCCGCCGAAAAGGGCCACCGGGAAGCCCAATACAGCCTCGCCAAGATGTTCCTTGCGGGCCAGGGCGTCAAGACCGACAAGGTCCTGGCGGTCCATTTCATGCGCATGGCCGCCAAACAGAACGACGCCCGTGCGCAGATGGAACTGGCGGAGATCTTGCTGAAAGGCAAGGGGCCAAAGCGCGACACCGCGGAAGCGGCGGAGTGGTACCGCAAGGCCGCCGAGGGCGGCAACGTCGAAGCGACCTTCAAGATGGGCGAATTGTACGCCGAGGGCATCGGCGTCAATTGGGATTACGTGGAAGCGGCGGCGTGGTACCGCAAGGCGGCGGAAAAGAATCATCTTACCGCGCAATACAATTACGCTCTCTTGCTGGAAAAGGGCCAGGGCGCGGGTAGGGATCCCGCCATGGCGGCCCAGTGGTACCGCAAGGCGGCGGAACGGGGCCATGCCGGGGCGCAGTTCAAAGTCGGACAGGCCCATGCCAACGGCGAAGGCGTGCCCAAGGATTCGGTCAAAGCCGTCGCTTGGTTCCGCAAGGCGGCCCTGGCCGGACACGGCGGCGCGCGCACCGAGCTGGGCCAGCATTACGCCAGCGGCGACGGCGTGGCCAAGGACGAGGTCCAAGCCTTCATGTGGTACAGCCTGGCCACCATCGTCGGTGACAAGACCGCGATCCGCAAACAGGAAGAGCTGCGCGAACGCATGTCCGAGGAGCAAGTTTCCAAGGCGCAATCGCTCACCTGGCAGCGGCTTGAAGCGGAAAAGATCAACTGAATGGCGCGGCGGCCCGCGGTCTTTTGACAGCGCCCCGCACTCCAACCCAAAAACCGCGGCGGCAGCGGCGCAAGGGGCGTACACCGGCCAGCCAGGAGTGGTAAACTCCCGCGCCGAGACCAACGGATCCGCGCGAAAGTCCATCCATGCTGATCGACAGCCACTGCCACCTCGACTTCCCCGACTTCCATGGCGAACGCGACGCGGTCATCGACCGCGCCCGGGCCGCCGGCATCAAGGGAATGCTGACGATCTGCACCAGGCTGGGCGACGCGGCGAAAATCCGCTCGATCGCCGATACGCACGAAGGCATCTGGTGCTCACAAGGGGTTCACCCCCATGAAGCGGAACATGCGGCGGAGGTGACGGCGGAGGATCTGATCGCCCTGACAGGCGAGGACAAAGTCGTCGGCATCGGCGAGACGGGGCTGGATTTCTATTACGAGCATTCGCCGCGCGACATCCAGGAACGAGTCTTCCGGGCCCATATCGAAGCCGCCCGCGAAACCGGATTGCCGTTGATCGTCCATACCAGGGACGCCGATGAAGAGACCGTCCGAATCCTCGGCGAGGAACAGGCCAGGGGGCGGTTTCCCGGGGTGATCCATTGCTTCAGCGCCGGCCCGGAGGTCGCCCGTTGTGCGCTGGAACACGGCATGTATATCTCGTTTTCCGGAATCGTGACGTTCAAGAACGCGCAGTCAGTGCGCGATGTGGCGGCCGAAGTGCCGCTGGAGCGCCTCCTGGTCGAAACCGACGCGCCGTACTTGGCACCGGTGCCCATGCGGGGCAAACGCAACGAACCGGCCTTCACCGCCCATACCGCGGCCTATGTCGCAAAACTCAGAGGTCTCGCCCTGGAAGAGTTCGAGCGCATCACCACAGACAATTTCTTCGCCCTGTTCGCCCGCGCCGAGCGGGCCGGACTCCCCTCGTAACCGAGCCCGGCGGCGGAAAAGGGAGCGGGCCCAAGAATGCGCATCACGATACTGGGATCCGGCTCGGCGGGCGGCGTGCCGATGATCGGCAATCAGTGGGGCGCCTGCGATCCCGCCAATCCCAAGAACCGGCGGCGGCGAGCCTCGATCCTGGTCGAGCAGGGAGAAGCGGCACTCCTTGTCGATACCGGGCCCGATGTCCGTGAACAGCTGATCGATGCCCGGGTCATGCGCCTCGACGGCATTCTTTACACCCACACCCATGCCGACCACACCCACGGCATTGACGAAATCCGCGCCCTCAACCGCCTGCAGAGAATGGTGATACCCGCCTACGGCACTGAGAATGACCTCGGACTCTTAATGAAGAAATTCTCTTATATCTTTGATGAACCAGGAGAATACAACGGAAAGATTGCTTTCTATAAACCGTGCCTGGAGGCCCATGTCCTGACCCATGGCGCCGCCCTAAACATCGCCGGGATTCCCGTCCTACCGTTCGAACAAGACCACGGTTTCATGGTTTCCACAGGCTACCGATTCGGCCCGATCGCCTATACCACCGACGCCGTCGAACTGCCCGAACAGGCATTCGAGGCGCTATCGGGTATCGACACCTGGATCATCGGCTGCCTGCAGCACGAACCCCATCCGACCCACGCCCATCTCGCGCGGATCCTCGAGTGGATCAATAGGGTAGGGCCGAGGCGCAGCGTCCTCACTCATCTTTCGATGCGCATCGACTACGACGAACTTTCCGCCCGACTGCCGGACAACGTCGTTGCCGGTTACGACGGCATGGTGGTGGAACCCGGGGTGGACCGGCCCAATTAGCGGAACGGGCCCAATCGGCTTACCATGCGTATCCCGCCGAACCGTAACGGTTCCCGGATAGCGCTTTATATCAAAGACTTACGTTATATCCCAATATTTTCCATAATATACATTATGCGATATA
>Ga0224512_10005539_pt1 | contig 10361 bp, 9 predicted proteins | sample SF_May12_sed_USG_4_FD_169103 | JGI IMG/M metagenome (GOLD analysis project Ga0224512, IMG submission 169103) | Sediment microbial communities from San Francisco Bay, California, United States - SF_May12_sed_USGS_13 | ecosystem: Environmental > Aquatic > Marine > Sediment | place: USA: California...
ATTATCGCCCGCCCGGAACAGCCCCTCGTAGGACATCGCATGGAGGAAGTCCAGGGTCCCCACGAAGAGAAAGGATACGCCGAGGAAGAGATAATAGCGGTTTTCGAGAAAACGCCGCGCATTCCAGATGAACATGAAGATGGCGAAGGCGACGATGACGCTGAAGATCTCGGCGATTTCGTGCGAGAGGGTGTGGTTGTAGCGGTAGGTCGCGTACAGAATCGGGAGAACGAGGATCCCGAGGAGGACTCCCACCCACTCTTTTCGCAAATTCTGCATCCTGCCTGTCACGACACGGGCCCGGTTTCAGGGGGCGAAAAAACAATGTGGGGGGTGCCAGGCGGCATGCCCCCCCCATCCCCAAGGTGGTACCAAATATATGTGTTGTTACCGTTTCCTGCCATTTTTTTTCAACAATTTCCCCCTATTTTCAAAGGAGGAGGAATTCATCCGAACGATATCAAGCAATTCCCGGACCAAGATCCCCGGAGGATTCCGCCCTCAACTGGTTGTTTTGAATGATAAATTCGTGATCGAAGTTTGTTTCATCCAACGATGGGAATACGGTTGTCTATCTTGGGAAAAGAATTCTCTTGTTGGGATTCTTTTCAATATACGATACTTCGACGTTTTCATTTGTCTATTCTATTTTTCGGCTTCTCCGTGACCCCCCCTGCGCCGGAGAGCAACAGCCCCGCTCGCTTGTCGAGGTCCGACAGAATCGCTTCGGCCTGCGTGCGGGTCGACTTCCCCAGGAATCCAAGGTGGTACCGCTCTCGGGAGAGGAGCCACAGCGTCCCGGAGGGAAGGTCGGCCCGGTAGTACCCCCCGCCCGCCGGTGAAAATCCCGGCAGTTCCCCCGCAAGTTTTTCGAGGAAACCGGGGGCGGGGCCGGCGTCCTCCGGCGTGATCAGGACCAGGGTGCCGGTTATTCCCTGCGCCGAATACTTAGCCTCGTACCCGGGCGCGAGAACCTCGTATCCCAGAATCGCCCGTTTGTGGAAGACGATGGATCCGTCGACAAGACCAGGAATCCGAAGGATTTCCGTCTCGCGGGGCAGGTCGTCCGTCCCCGGGAGAAGGGCGGAGACCTCCCGTCCCAGGTTCTCCAGATCGCTTCGAACGACCGCGCGCGAACCGGCCCGGATCCGCACGAAGCATCTTTGCTGGAAAAAATCGAGCGAGGTGTCCGACACGATCGCCTTCGCGGCCCCCACATCCAAGACCTCCTGGTCCGGGAAGCGATGCTGGGAAAATACGCCGAAGGCGTCCCTTTGGGTTGCGTGCCGGAACAGCTCGAGGCGGACATCGGCCTTTTCGTTCCCCGCGGGCCGCAGGAACCCTACCGTCAGTTCCTGAAAACCGTACGGAAGGAAGAGCTCCGCCTCTCCGTCGATCTCCTCGTACAGGTTGTCGGGCCCGAAGGTGCGCGCCGGCACCAAAGCGGTCCACGACCGATCCGCCAGGCGGGAAAACAGGGAAGCACCCCCCCCCTCTTTTACGGGAAGGGACGCGCACCGCGGTCCTGCGACGAGAAGGAACAGGGAGAGCCCGACAAGGACCTTGTGATCCGCGAGCCGATATCGTCCCGCCCGGCGCATCGATTCGCTTTATGCCAGGTGACGATGGGCACGACGGGCCAGCCGTTTCACGTCGAGCCCCAGCCGGCAGGAGACCGCGCAGGATCCGCAGGAGAGGCAGGGCAGGGCGCCACGATCCGGGCCAAGCCCCCGGTACGACCCCAGGGCGAGATCTTTCCGGCCGTATCCCTCCAGGTAGGTGAGGGAACGAAGGACCGACGGGACGTCCACGCCGCTTGGGCAGGAGCCCGCGCATCCGCCGCACAGGCCGCAGTGGCGGTCGCCGATCGTTTGGGCATACTGGGTAAGCGCCTTTCTCCCCCCCCACCCGAGCCGCTTGCCGCTTGCCAACACGTTCTCGTCCACCTGGGAGAAGCTCACCATGGAAGGGATCGTCGTCGCCACGCCGGGGTTTTCCAGAACCCAGGCAATAGCCGCCTGGTGGGGGCTTAAGGAACCTTGCGGGACGGCGTATCCCCCCGCCTGCGTTTTCATGGCGATGATGCCTATCCCTTTGGCGGCTGTTTCGCGGATCGTCGCCGAGAGCCCCTTCCCGGACCCGAAGACGTTTTTGATCGCCGCCTTGATCCCCGTGTCGGACCGGAAGTTGTACGCCACGAGAACGGTCCGGTAGAACTCCTGCTTCCCGACGGCCGAAAGGACCTCCTCCTGGCCGCTGTGGGTGGTGACGCCGGGCACGCGGATCTTCCCCTGGTCGAGCAGCTTCTGGAGCGCCTCCCGGGCACTTTCGTCCGCCACTTCTCCTTCCGATTTGATTCCGTGCAGCTGCATGATGTCGATGACATCCGTTTTGAGGGAACGGAGGCTGTTCTCCACGGAGGTGATCATCTGGTCGACCGGGGCGATGTGCACCTTCGATGCCAGCACCACCTTGTCCCGGATCCCCTCGAGGGCGCGTCCGACGATCCGCTCGTTCTCTCCTCCCATGTAGCAGTTCGCGGTGTCGACGTAGTTCACCCCGTGGTCGACCGCGTAGCGGATCACGTCCGAATCCCGCGTGATCATCGCGCCCATCCCCACCGTCGCCACCCGGACCCCCGTGGCACCTAAGGCCCTCGTTTCGAGCTCTCCCGCGGGAGGGGACAGGGCCGCCCAGACTTTGGCCCCCCGGACGACCGGTGCGGCGGCAACCGCGGCGGCGGCGCAGCACAACCCCTTGAGAACGTCCCTGCGGACCACGTCGCTCCTGTCTTGCCTTCCCTTCCTCTCTTTTCCCCGGCCTGCGACGCTCATCCTTCCTCCCCTGTGATGGCGACTTCACGAGCCCGATGCCTGTCCGTAAATTTATGGTAGTTTACAGGAAGGAAGAACCCGGATGCACGCGATCGCCTCCGCCATCTATCGCCTTGCCCTGGCCCTTTGGGTCGGGGGGATGTCGGCCTTCACCTTCGTGGTGACCCCCGTCATCTTCCGGACGCAGACGCGCGACAGCGCGGGGAAGATCGTCGGCGCCCTCTTCCCGGTCTACTTCCGCTTCTGCCTGGTGGTTACCGCCGCCGCCCTCGTGGCGCGGGCGGCCTCCGGGAGGGCGTTTACCGGCGCCCGGCAACTGGCCGGGACCGCGCTTCTCGTCTTCTGCCTTGCGATCGTCTCGTACCACACGTTCGGGCTTGCTCCCCGCATGGCAACCGTCCGGGAAACGGTCGTCTCGCTGGAGGCGGCCCCGCAAGAAGACCCGGCGCGGCGCGAGTTCTCCCGCCTGCACGGGATCTCGATGACGCTGAACCTCGTGGTCATCCTCGCGGGAGTGGTCCTGATCCTCTGGCACGAAACGTTTTTGAGATGATCGCGGCAGCTCGGTTTCCCCGTCAGGAAAGAAACATCCGCCCTTCCGAAAGGCAGTCGCACAGTTCCCGGTAGACCGTTTGGATCCGCTCGCGGGAGGGGGTTTTCCCCAGGCGGCGGACGATCCGCCGGGCCAGGGTCCCCCGGGCAAGGATCAAATGCAGGGCGCGAAGCATTGCCCTGTCGTCATCGGTTGCCCCCGTCATTACCGTCCCCGCGAGGTGGGCCCAGAGTTCCCCGGCGGTCAGCGACTCGCGGGAAAGGCCAAACACGGAAAGATACCGGCGGTCCCGGATCACGGCACTCTCCCCCTCGCGCAAAACGGCCAGGAAGATCTTCTCCAGGGGATCGATCTCCCACGCCATAAGTTCCTCCACGGGAGTGAAACGCCCGCGAACGAGCGCCTTGAGCGTCTCCACCACGGCCGAGATGATCGCGATGTCCGCCTGGGGGCACTCCTGGACGTCCAGCATGCGCAGCTCGATCGTGTCGCGGTCGAAGCGGGGAATGGCGCCGCGGGAGTTGAGCCACTCGTGCCGCAGGATCTTCCCCGGGTCATGCGGCGCGATGTCGCGGTACAGGCGCCTAAGGATCTTGTCCCGGTAGCCACGGCGGGAATAGACCGCTTCGGGGATCACCCGGCCGGTGATCGAAGGGATCTTTTGCTGGTTGCCCCGGTAGGCCTCCAGCCGGTTGTCGAGCAGCCCGGTCACTTCCCCCTCGACGACGGGCGAGCTGGCGGCGATCGCCGGGAGGATCGGGATCAGAAACCGCACGGCCGCGTGAAGGCGCCCGAACTCCTCGTCGCCGTGGAAGGAAAGGTTTAAGTGAATGCTCTGCAGATTGGCCCACCCGTGCCGCCGGCAGTCGAAGATCCGGTGGTACGACTCATAGATCGCCCGGTTCTGGTGAGGCCAGAACTGTGCCTCCCGGGCGGGGTCCATGAGGGGATGCATCCCGGTGGGCATCAGCATCCCCCCCAGGGGCAATAGCCGCGCGTTGACCTTGGCGACGTGCCCGGAGAAGGCCGCGGCAAGCCCGGTGAGCGCGGACACCGGCCCGTTGGTTTTCAGCTCCACCACGTGGAGGGCCATCTCGTTGGACCAGCAAAGCGGCCCCTGCTCGACCTCGTCGCGGTATTCGCCAGCCACGCGTAGCAACAGCTCGTCCGCTACGGGAAGGACCGAGAGGGTCTCCCGGTCCACGATCATGTACTCCAGCTCGACGCCCAGGCCCTCGAACAGGGGGCAGGGCTCCTTCGCCGGGCTCATGGATAGGCCATTGATTTGCGCTGATCGATCCGCCGCAGGAACACCCGCATGATCCGCAGGTAGATCTCCTCCTTGAGCACCCGGTCCTCGACCCCGGCGTCGATGTTGGGGTTGTCGTTCACCTCGATGACGAGCACGTTTCTCCCGACCTGCTTGAGGTCCACGCCGTACAGCCCGTCGCCGATCAGATTCGCCGCCCGGAGAGCGGTCCGCAGGACCGGCTCGGGGAGGTGCTCTACCGGGATCGTGTCGACCTTTCCCTCGTCCCGCTTCCGACCGTCCCCGTCGCGCTTCAGGATCTGCCAGTGATGCCTTGCCATGTAGTACCGGCAGGCGAAAAGGGGCTGCCGGTCGAAGATGCCCACGCGCCAGTCGAAGGGGGTCGCGAGAAACTCCTGCGCGATGACCATCTCCGACTTTTCCAGGAGGGTCCCCACCGTGTCCCGCAACTCCTCCTCGCGATCCACCTTGACGACGCCCCGGGAGAAGGAGCTGTCCGGCTGCTTCAGGATGCACGGCAGCCCCAGCTCGGCCGCGACGGCGTCCTTGTTGCCGCGGTGGACGATCATGGTCCGGGGAATCGAGACCCGGTTGTGCTCCAGGAGCTCCGCCAGAAAAACCTTGTTCGTGCACTTGAGGATCGACTCGGGGTCGTCCACCACCACCATCCCCTCCGCGGCGGCCTTCCGGGCGAACCGGTACGTGTGGTGGTTGACGCCGGTGGTCTCGCGCAGGAAAAGGGCGTCGAATTCGCCCAGCCGGCGGAAATCGTCCTTCTCGATGAACTCGGGCCTGAGCCCCGCTTTCTCGGCCGCCTTCTGGAACCGGTGCAGGGCCTTTTCGTCGGAGGGCGGCTCCGCCTCGTCGGGGGAGACGAGGATCGCCAGGTCGTAGCGCGCGGGGACCTTCCGCCCCCCGCTCCGACGTGCCCCCTTGAAATATTTCTGGGATTCCTCGACGACGAACTCCCGGTGGTCTTTCGGGATATCGCCGGCCGCCAAAGGGCTTATGCCCTGGAGGTACCATTTCCCGGACCGCTCGTTCCACTCGAAATTCGCCCGCAAAAACGGCGCGGGAAACAGCTTGAACAGCTGCTGGCTCAGCTGGTCGTACCGCTTGGCGAGGTTCCGCCCGAAATAGATGCTGACGACGAACTCGCGGGCCTGGAGGGGGGCGAAGGACTTCTGGATGATCTCGTCCAGGTCGTAGGAGGCCGCCCGGATGACGGTCTGCGATTTCAGGTCCTGGATCGTGGAGATGCCGGGGAGCGGCTTGTGCCCCCGGGCCGTGGCGAGCAGCGAGACGTAATACCCCAGGCTCTGGTAGCGGTAGGACCGGCAGAGATTGAAGACCTTCGTCGCGCGGTGCCCGACGAATTGGGGATCGGTCAGGTAGGACCGGGCCGGCACCAGCTCGACCCCGGGAATGCTCAGCGGCCAGTCGGAGAGATCGTCAACGACGATGAGGGTGGACACGGGCCGTCCCTTTCCGCTCCTCGCGGGGTGCAAGGATGAGCAGGTTGCCGTCGTAGGTGAGGACGCCGAGCAGGATCGCGCAGAGGACGCGGTTGATGCCGACCTCGTAGTGCGGCCCCTTCCCGGCCGGGTTGACCTGGAGGGGATCGGCCACGAACACGGTGCGGTTCTCCCGGTGGTAGCCGCACAGGACCACGAAGTGGCCGGCCGACTCGCCCCGCACGTCGTCGTAGTCGGAGTCCGGACCGAATTCGCGCGCGCTGCCGTAAAGATAGGTGGCGCTCAGGCCCGTGATGATCGGCATGGACCGGACCAGGTATTTTCGCATCAGGCTGCTGGTCAGGTCCTCGTATCGCAGCTCCCCTCCGAGGCCCAGGAAATCCCGGTAGGCGCGCGATGTGATGTGAACCTTGGGGTCCTTTTTCACCCCCATCTGGGCGGTAAGCCGTTCGCGGATGTCCGCTTTCCCGGGCGGAAACCAGGTCGGGTCGAACAGCTGCAGGTCGTAGGTGTAGATGATCGCGCGGTAGCCCCGCCCAAGGGCATGGCAGGCCAGCACCGGGGCAAGCGTCCCGCCGCCCTCCAGCATGGGGATCTGGGACATCACCTGGTCGAGCGGGATGTCGTCGCCGTAATACCGGTACACGGCGTGAAGCGCCGTCGGCCCGCAGGCGAGCGGGTCGGGCTGCGGCAGCATTTCCACGTGAAGGCGCGCTTTCATCGGAACAGGGTCCACGGCCTGACCCCCCGAGATCGGATTCTACCCCAATCCCCGGGAGCCTGTCGCCTCCCCGCGGGTCACGATCCGTACAGCAGGTTGGGAAACCACATCACGATATCCGGGAAGATCGCGAGCAGCACGATATAGAGCGCCATGATGGCGATGAACGGCATCACCCCCCGCATGATTTCCCGGAATTTGATGTCCGGCGCGATTCCGTTGATGACGAACAGGTTCAGGCCGACGGGAGGGGTGATCAGTCCCATCTCCATGTTGATGGTCATCAGGATGCCGAACCAGATCGGATCGAACCCATGAGCAATAATTCCCGGCATGATCACCGGCGTCACCATCAGGATGATCGCTACCGGCGGCAGGAAACAGCCCAGAACGAGCAGCAGGATGTTCACCCAGAAAAGATAGGACCACTTCGACAAGTGCAATCCGACGAGCCACTCCGTCGCGCTTTGGGAGATGTGCAGATAGCTCATCACATAGGTGAACAGGAAGGCCATGGTGATGATCATCATGATCATGCACGACTCCCGTGCGGTGCCCGAAAGAATCTCCTTGATGTTCTCCCACTTGTACGCCCTGTACAGGATCGAGACGAGCGCAAGCGCCCCGAATGCGCCGACCGCCGCCACTTCGGACGGTGTCGCAAAGCCGCCGTACAGGGCCACCATCACGAACACGATCAGGGCAAGGAACGGGACCATCCGCGGGAGGGTTTCCAATAGCTCGCGCCACGTATAGTGCTCGGCGACAACCAGTTCCTTCGCCTGATCGGCGCTGAGCCCGGCGACAACTCGCCGTTTTTCCCGCACGGAAGCGATCACGACCCATACGGCGAAAAGAAACGCCAGAAGGAAGCCGGGGATGACCCCCGCAAGAAACAGCTTCCCGATGGACTGCTCCACGATGATGCCGTAGATGATCAGGGTAACGCTGGGCGGGATGAGGATCCCGAGCGTGCCTCCCGCGGCGATCAGGCCGGAGGCCAGTCCCGCCGAGTACCCGCGCTTGCGCATCTCGGGAATGCCCATGCCGCCGATCGCGGCGCAGGTGGCCGGGCTGGAGCCGCACATGGCGGCGAAGATGGAACATCCCGCCACGTTGGCGACGCCCAAGCCCCCCGGCAGCCGGGCAAACCAGCGGTGCATCGCCTCGTACAAGTCCATCGACGCCCGCGTCTTGCCGACCGCGGAACCCATGAGGATGAACAAGGGAATCGCGAGCAGCGTGAAGTTGTGCAGTTCGCTGTAGAGCGTTTCCGCAATGATCTGGATATTGCTGGGGGGCATGAAGAGAAACATGAACGTGACGGCGACTCCCCCGAGGGCGAACGCGATCGGGATGCCGCTGAGGAGCAGCAGCAGCGCGGAACCGATATAGAGAACCCCGATCGAGAAAACGTCCATGCTATTCCTTTCGGCCGCCAGAGACGAACAGATCGTCAGCGATCTGAACGAGGAACTGAAGGGTCAGCGTGGTCATTCCCAGCGACATGAAGAAGTAGGGGATCCAGAGCCTGGGCGCCCAGATGGAGTCGGTCACCCAACCTCCCTTCCAGGCCTCGAAGAAATACCGCCAGACATAGAAGGCGATGAACCCGCAGAACCCGGCCGACAGGATGTCGGCGACCAGGTGCCGCCACCGGTTCCATCGCGAAGACAGGAGGCTGTCCAGCACCTCGATCCCGACATGGGCGCGCCCTTCCTGCGTGTATGCGGCCGCCATGAAGGTAGAGGCAATCAGCAAAAAGATGTTCAGCTCGAGGTTCCAGTCATGGGGCGCCCGGAAAAAATAGCGCGACACGACCTCGAACGAGATCGCAAACGTGGAAAACACGATCAGAAGCGCACTCATATAGCCCGTGACGACGTTGGACCACCGCACCACGAGCAGGAATGCCCGCCAGGCTTGCCCCATGTCCGTCGAAACGAAAGCTACTTCACCGATTCCGCCAGGTCCATCAGGCGCTGCCCATCCTTGACCTTGGTGGCGTATTCCTTCCACGCACTTTCTTTGGCAATCTTGCGCCACTTCGCGAACATCGCCTCGTCCATGTCGTGAACGGTGACACCGGCCTTAGCGTACACGGCGGCCACCTGTTTGTCGTCCTCCTTGGCGGATTGCATCGCAAACGAATCCAGGGAAGCGCCGACCTCCGTGACGATCTTCTGCTGTTCCGGCGTCAGGCTGTCGTAGGTGGACTTCGCCATCAGGAGCGGCTCGAACATGAACCAGAAGGACTTGTTCTGAGCCGTGGTCACATGCTTTGCCACCTCGTAGAGACGGTAGCTTATGAGAGAAGCGCTGGACGTCCACATGGCGTCGGCCACCCCGGACTGCATGGCGCTGTAGCCTTCGCTCGACGGGATGCTGACGATCGCACCGCCGGCCGCCTTGAGCATGATCTCGATCGATTTTCCGGCGCCCCGCACCTTCAGGCCGCTTACATCTTCCGGGTTGAGAATCGGCTTGTCCCGGGAGACGTTGCCGCCCGCCTGCCATACATACGTAATGATCTTGACGCCGTGCTTCTCCAGTTCCTTCGATAGCTCCTGCCCGATGGGAGCCGTCTTCCACCTAAGCCCCTGCTCATAGCTCGTAATCAGCGCCGGCATGAGCGTGATATTGACCATCGGGATCTTCCCGCCCTGGTACGCCAGCGGGAAAACGGACATGTCGAGCGCACCCCGTTCCATGGCATCGAACTGCTGTTTCGCCTTCATCAAGGACCCGGCGGGGTAGATTTCGAACTTCAACGAGCCATTGGTGCGTTTCTCCACTTCCTGCGCGAACTTATGTGCCAGGCGAGCCCGGAAATCCCCCTCATCCGCCGTGCCGCCGGGCCACTGATGGGAAATTTTAAGGACTTTTGCATCCGCCGCATGGGCCGGAGGCAGAACAGGGAAACTCAACATCCCGATCAGGACAAAAGACAGAATCCATCCCATTTTTGCGATTTTCATTGCAACCCCCCCCTTTGTGATAAGTATCCGCCATTATACCCCCCGTGAATGCGATTCGTCCCCCCTTTCCCCCAAAAAAATGCGGGGGATTCGATTTTTCTGAATCTTTCCCATCGCATTCCGGGGAAGTTCCGCAACGATCATGATCTGCCTGGGGCACTTGTACGAGGCCAGCCGCCTCTTGCAATGTTCGATAAGGGCCTCCGGGAGGAGGGAACCCATTCCCTCCTTCAGTACGACGATGGCAACGACCTTCTCCCCGAATTCCTCGTCCGGCAGGCCGACCGCCGCCGACTCTTTCACGGCTTCATGGCTCTCCAGGATCGTTTCGACCTCCTTCGGGTATACGTTGTATCCGCCGGTGATGATCAGCTCTTTCGCCCTGCCGACCAGATACAGCCTCCCGCCGTCCTGCAGGTCCTGATACCCCAGATCTCCCGACCGGAACCAGCCCTCGACAAAGGATTCCTGCGTCTTCCCGGGCATCCCCCAGTACCCCCGGAACACGTTGTCCCCCCGGATCCCCCCCC
>Ga0224512_10005540_pt1 | contig 10360 bp, 6 predicted proteins | sample SF_May12_sed_USG_4_FD_169103 | JGI IMG/M metagenome (GOLD analysis project Ga0224512, IMG submission 169103) | Sediment microbial communities from San Francisco Bay, California, United States - SF_May12_sed_USGS_13 | ecosystem: Environmental > Aquatic > Marine > Sediment | place: USA: California...
GACCTCATATAGATTAGCTGTCTTCAGCCAATCGGGAGTGTTGTCTACTGCTGCTTGAGTAGCCTCAGATGAGGCTGGTGCCTGATCAGCAACCTGACTTGGCGAGCAACTCAACAAAAAAATTACAGCTACAAAACTGATCAAGTTTCTAATCATTTTTCGAATTTTTTCTAAAGCTAAATGCTACTTATATCGCTTCCCGTGTTTGATGATGAGATCGACATCCTGCAGTAAATCAATGTAACGCAGGACATCGCCTTTCACGGCGATGATGTCGGCGTATTTTCCTTCACTGATCGTACCTACTTCATCATCAACACCCATCAGCACCGAGGGCCAGTAGGTTGCAGCTTTGATGGTGTACATAGCATCAAAACCGAATTCATTGACCCAGACATCCAACTCATTCCAGGTAGATTGGCTGTGGAACTTCATAGGGATGCCACTGTCGGTGCCTGTCACCAAGACAAGGCCCGACTCTTTCAGTTGGTTTATCTTCTTCTTCAATGTCGGTCGGCGGCTCGGGGTAATCTGGAAGTAGGGCAATCTTGAGGGATGCCGGATGGACTGCTTGATGTCTTCAATGATGGAATCTGGCAAGCCAAGATGCCAGGAATCATTATCCAGTTTTTCCGGATTATCTCTTACATACTCGTAATTATATAAACCTTCCACTGTGGGACACCAAAAGAGCGGACCCAGATTCATTTGGGCAGTTCTTTCTTTAATCAGGTTCAAAACATCTTCGGGATATTCCGGGGCCGTGGACAATCCAGTATGCTCGAAGCAGTCAACACCGGCAATCAGGCCACGTCTGATTTCTTCTGGCCGGTGAGCATGTGCCACTACTGTCAATCCATGTGAGTGTGCTTCTTCCACCACGGCATGCACTTCCTCCATTGTCATCTGATCCTGATCGATCAGTTTAATGCAGTCCACTCCCGCGTCAGCCAGCACTTTCACCCTGGCTCGAGCATCTCCAGCCCCGGAAACGCCCCAACGGTAGGCTTCTGTCCCGGGATATGGTTCGTGTTGGATGAAAGGCCCCGAAACATACATTGTCGGTCCAGGAATATCTCCACGGTTGATCGCATCTCTAACCGCTAATATGTCTTCGAGGGGTCCTCCCAAGTCGCGAGCACTGGTAACACCGGCCATCAGTAATTGATGGGCAGATGCCGGCATAATGACCTCTCGATAGAGAGGAGGGTATTTCTGCTGCCAATGTGTATAGTTACTGTGACCGTTGATCATTAGGTGCACATGCATATCCCACAATCCCGGTAGTATACTCATGCCTTCGGTTGATATCAACTCTGCATCTGCAGGAATGTCCAATTCACCAATCTGACCGACGGCGCTAATTCTTTCGCCATCGATTAGGACCACACTATTCCGGATAGGAATGCTTCCGAAACCATCAATCAGTGTTCCGCCCACCACGGCTTTCTTCTGGGCAGGAGACGATCCCAATAGCCCAAAAACCAGACAAAAAGTGAAAATCAATCTTATCATAACTCGCCGTTGCAAATTCTTTGATAATCGCAAGCTCAAGATCCTCTAAGCTTGCCTTGAAATAAACTCACCTGAGAGTTGAATGGATTTCCGGATGATCTTCTCAGAGAAACTATCTGGCCACAATGCCATAAAGCATCAGCAATGGGACCATTCAAATTGTTCCAGAACGGATATTCGGAAGTCCGGTCCGATCCCTGAAATATTAAGGGGCAGTCTTTTAGTTTGATTTCGCCCGATCGCAACAGTTCAGATGCTTCCTTCAAGTTATGCAACGTTTTACTTCGCAACATCTCAAAGGAATGGTCCTCGTCCTCCCGCAAAATCGGTTCTTGGCGTAACGGAATGACTACTGTCCTTGAAAGTCCATAGATGTGTTCAAGTGTTTCCAAGGACGTCCTGGCTTCATCACTAGGCTTAAAGTCTAGATCTTCCTGCCGAAGTCCCTCCGTGGCCCAATAATATCGAAACCCCAGCCCGTCAATTAATCTCGCCGTAACGGTTTCAGCACTGTATGCTGCCGGATAATCGGGGATTTCCGCATAAGGAAGATCGGATTGTGCCAGCAAGGGAACTGCTGTCAATAGGATAAAAAAAAACCAATGAGAAGGAATTGCAACTTCATAATCTAGATGTTTGCGATTAAAATTAGACAAATTTCAAAACAGGTCTCTTTCAGATTTTGGGAGCTTTGACTTTAAAAAATCTTCAGTCGAAACGCAATAATACCACTCAATCCTTGGTTAATATTGCCGTCAATTTAGGGAAAGTAAATTATGCATCTCATAAGAAGGTATCGGTTGGAACCCCAAATAATCAGAGCCTATGCCCTACTAAGTGCGGCATTATTCTCGGTCCTGGCAGCTTACTACCTTATCGATCTTCCTGAAAGTGGTTTGGCAAAGGCCATGCATCTCATGCAAGTAAAGGCATATTCGATGTTCATTCTAGCCCTGGTGCTGGGAAGCACAGTTGTTGGCATGGTCTATCACCATTTGCATGAAAGAATTACAAGCAGGAATACTTTCGCTTTTGTTTTCTCCGCCAGTGTATTGAAGCTTTTAGCGGGAATCGTTGCCCTGATTATATTCTGATGATCCACTTGGTGGCATTTGTCTTTACATAGATCCGATAGATTGTCTATTTCCCTATCTTCCATATCTACAACTTTGGATTATGGAACGATTAGGATTCTTGTTTCTCACCTGGGTTTCCCTCCCGTTATTAATCATTTCCCAACCGACAGATCAACAACTTATACAGGCCTTCCAGTGGCGTTGCATCGGCCCGGCCAATCAGGGCGGCCGGATTGTAGACATAGAGGCACTCGACTCCGATTTTAGCCAGGTCTGGTTTGCTACAGGATCAGGAGGAGTATGGCATTCTGATAACTCCGGTACGACCTGGACACCAATCTTCGATCATTACACCACAGCTTCAATAGGGGATATCGCGATTTTTCAAGCCGACCCCCGGATCATCTGGGTAGGTACAGGTGAATCCAATAACCGTAATAGTGTTTCCTGGGGCGACGGAGTGTTTCGTTCCGATGATGGTGGCAAGACCTTTAATAATATCGGATTAACGAACACCCATCACATCAGCAGGATCATTCTGCATCCTACTGATGTCAATACGGCCTACGTAGCAGCCATGGGCCATTTATGGGGATACAATGAAGAGCGGGGCCTGTATAAGACTACTGATGGTGGAGCAACCTGGTCTAAACTGGCTAGGGGCCTGCCAGAAGGTTCGGAGGTAGGATGCACAGATCTGGTCATGGATCCCTCCAACCCAAACATTCTCTATGCTGCATTTTATGAAAGGCTCCGTCAACCATGGCACTTTGAAAGTGGTGGAGAAAACGGAGGCATTTTTAAATCAACCAATGGCGGGCGAACCTGGAAAAAGCTGAGGAAAGGCCTTCCCGACGGAGCTACCGGTAGAATCGGTTTGGCCATCTACCGCTCAAATCCGGAGATTGTCATGGCTTTGGTAGAAGCAAAACAAACGGGTTCACTCGATACCCTGGGATCTGGGATCTATCGGTCGGAAAATGGAGGATCAGACTGGTCATACGTAAACACCTATAATAACCGGCCCTTTTACTATTCTCAAATACGTATTAATCCCACTGACCATCAGAGAGTGTATGTCCTGACTACTCGATTTATGGTCTCAGAAGATGGTGGAAGAACATTAAGAAACGGAAGTGAAGACCAGGAGGTACACGGCGATTTTCACGCTTTGTGGATCGATCCGAATGATGGTAACCGGTATTATCTGGGCGCCGATAAGGGAGCTAGTTTAACTTATGATCATGGGAAAAATTTTTTACTCTTCGACAATTTTGCGATTGGGCAATTTTACCGGATCAATGCTGATCACCGTGACCCCTATTATGTGTACGGAGGTTTGCAAGACAATGGTACTTATGGGGTAGCCAGCTTTGCCCGGGACGCCCGAGGCATACTCAATGACCACAATTGGAAATTACACTGGGGAGATGGGCAGTTTATTAGCATCGATCCCCGTGATTGGAGGAAAGTTTATACTTCCACTGAAAACGGCAGCATCTTCACTTATGATCCGTTGACCCATAAAATGGAGCGCATCCAGCCTGGACCACATAACATCACCAACTACGAAGAGGCGATCCCGGATAGCGTAAGAAATGAAGGGCAAGAGTTCCGGTTCAACTGGACCAGCCCCTTTGTGATGAGTCCGCATAACCCCAGCACACTGTATTTGGCAGGTAATTATGTTTTTCAATCTACTGACGCTGGAAACAATTGGACGGTAATCAGTCCCGACATTAGTACCAACCATCCGGAAAAACGTGTGACTGGTCAAAGTGGTGGCTTGACGCCTGACAATTCTGGAGCTGAACACCATTGTGCTGCGTATACACTCTCAGTATCTCCTATCGATCCCCGGTTGATCTGGGTTGGCACTGATGATGGTAATCTTCAGATGACCCGGGATGGGGGCAGGCAATGGACAAATCTAAGATCAAAAGTGCCAGACGTTCCCAACGGGCTATGGGTATCGAGAGTCGAAGCCTCCCATCATGATCCGGGTACGGTGTATGTCACATTTGACGGACATCGCAGTGATAATTTCCAACCCTGGATTTTTCGGGGAGAAAATTATGGCGATCAGTGGAAAAACCTGACTGCCTCACTGCCTCCACAAGAAGTGCTAAGGGTGGTCAGAGAGGATAGGATCAATCCCAATCTTCTCTTTTTAGGCAGTGAAACAGGCATCTGGATTTCCGTCAACGGTGGTGGATCCTGGCAGAGGCTCATGGGAAAAATGCCTACAGTGTCAGTTTATGATATGCTTGTTCATCCCCGGGATAATGACCTGATAGCTGGAACCCATGGTCGCAGCATGTGGGTCATGGACGACATCAGTCCATTACAGCAATTGGATTCCAGGGTGCTTTCAAGTCCTGCCTGGCTGTTTGATCAGAAAGTAGCAACCATTTGGGAGAATACGAGCCGGGGAGGCCAAAGAGGGCATTTTTGGTTTGCTGGTGAAAATCCTCCTACTATTCGAAATACATCGAGTATACCCCGAGCCCGTTTCGATAGTGATGTAATGATCAGCTATTATCTCGGTTCTGTCCTTCAGGATACGCCAACCTTGGAGATAAGTGATCCTAATGGAGCGTTTAGGTTCCAGACCAATCTTGATAATACGCCAGGCATCCATCGATACATGTGGAATCGCGAATTTGACAGTGATTGGTTACCGGATGACAAAAGAGAGAAGGTACAGGAATTGTTTAATGATCTAACCAGCCGGATTTCATCATCGAGCCTTAGAAATGCCAAACTTCGCTTCGAAGAGGCAAAGACAGCCAGGGATCAAAGAGCTGCAATACAGAGCTTGACAATGGGAAATCTGAGCGTTAATTTGGATGCAACGTACGGCTTGCCCATTGCGGAATCAGGAGTCTACATTCTCAAGTTGACTGCTAATGGACAGGAGTATCTAAGAAAATTAGTGATTCGGGATGATCCGATTTTGAGAGAATGAAAGTAATGGATGAAAATCTGCAAAGTCTCGTAAACGAGATAAACAAGTTGACTCAGTTGCTTGCATCAGAGTACCCTGAACTGTACCTGCATTTGGAAGAACTCCCGATCACAATTGCTTCAAAGCCTTCCAGTCAATTGTCTAAAAGTGACCTGGAAAACTACCTTGAGAGTCTTCAGGAACAAATAAAATGGTACCAGGCGACACGACCTGTTTCCAACAAGGATTAGTTTCTGTAATCCAGTGGTGGTGGCCGGTCTCCTACCAGGCTTTCGTATCTAAAATCTGATCCTCTTCGGGATTGTAGTTCCTCCCAGGCGCTTTTGATCTTTTCATTCTCAAGAAAAAGATCAGCTGCTGTAGCAGCAATTGTTTTAGCAGCCACCAACATTCCTTTGGTACCAATCGAAGTGCCTCCACATGCCACAGCTTGCCAACTGTGCGAAGGAGTGCCGGGGACCCACGTGGCAGCGCGCATGCCGGCCGTTGGAACCACCCAACTTACATCACCTACATCCGTTGAGCCTCCAGTACCTCTTTCAACTACTTTGAAGGGTAGAACTGCTTTGGCCGATTCAAGGCTATAAGGAATATCACCAAAACTCTCTGCCAATTTGGTGGCAAAATTCATTTCCTCTTCATCGTAATAGACCCCACCAACTTTGAGAAGATTACGATGCATCATCCGACCCAGGGTTTCATTTGGCAGTACATTGAACAATCCATGAATCACTTCATAATCCATTTGCGTTTCTGTGCCAAGCGCTGCGCCCTCTGCAGCCTTTACAATCCATTCAAAGTTCTTCTTGACGATTTCCGGATTTGGATGTCGGCAGTAGTAGAATACCTCTGCAAAACCCGGCACTACATTAGGTGCTTCCCCTCCTCGCGTAATTACATAGTGAATTCTTGACTCATCAGATATATGTTCCCGCATCATGTTGACCATATAATTCATAGCTTCGACACCATCCAGACCAGACCTTCCCCGGTCAGGATAACGGGCAGCATGTGAGGCTTGACCCCGAAACCGAAATTTTGCCGATTTGTTTGCCAAAGATGAGGCAGCATCTGCACTGTTGGCATTGCTAGGATGCCAATGCAAAACTATATCTACATCATCAAATAGCCCGGCTTTGACCATATGCACTTTCCCACCACCACCTTCCTCGGCCGGCGTTCCATAAACCCTAATAGTCCCGGATGTACCCGTCTCCGTCAGCCAGTCCTTGATGGCAATTCCGGCAGCCATCGAGCCTACTCCAAAAAGATGATGTCCACATCCATGTCCGGCACCCCTTTCATCTATCGCCTGTTTTTCTGGTATTGCTGCCTGCGACAAACCCGGTAAAGCATCAAACTCAGCAAGAATGCCGATAATCGGATCCCCGCTTCCATATTCAGCAATGAACGCGGTTGGTATCTCGGCAACACCGGCGGTCACCTCGAATCCTTCGGTGCTTAGTTGATCTTGCAGGACCTTGGTGCTTTTCTCCTCCTGATAGCCCAGCTCTGCAAAGTCCCAGATCTTCAAAGCCAATGAACTGTACAGATCCCCCTGAGTTTCGATCTTGTTGAAGAGGTAATTATCTCTTTCGTTTTTCTCAGGATTTTGGGCAATCAGGGATGCTGAGAGGGCAAAAACAGCACCTAACACCAAGTTTTTCTTTTTCATATCTTTCTTGAACTTGTAAAGGTGCCAAATATACAATATCAAGATTGAGGTCTGAGTTGGTTGGTGTGGAGGAATTTGATTTGAAATTTGGTGCTGGCATGACCCTATGGTAACAGTAAATCGCAAGTCTGCACTCCTTGTTGCTACATCCATATGGATGCAAATTGTCTTCTGCAATTTATATCTATCAGCACAATCACCAATCAATGCACACACTGTTTACAATATTGGAAACCTGGCAGATGTTGAAAATGTCTCGCAATTCGGTAGCTACCTTTCTGACTTGCTCGGTTCTTGTAGAACCGACTGGACTTTGTTGCTAAATGGCGATCTGATTGATAACAGTAGAAATTTCAACGCATCAGTCCAACGTCTTGACACCTTCATAAACAGAATACTGGAAAATCCTTATGGTCGTATCATTATCATCCCAGGTGATCGTGACTGGCAGGAATCACAGATGAGGGGCCTCGAAAAGGTGAGAGTATTGGAAAACTATTTTACTCAGAAGGATTATGAACGGTTGTTTTTTCCTCTCAAGGAGGGCTGCCCGGGTCCTGTCTTTTTCCCTATACAGCCAGAACTCAACCTCTTGCTCATCAACACTCAGTGGTGGAATCATGAATATCGTAAACCCACACCGGAGTCAGCTGACTGTGACATTGCTGATGAGGAGTCCATCAAAGAAGAAATCGAAGAGTTTATCGAAGAGAACACCAGTGGCAACCTGATTCTTGCGGGTCACCACCCGTTGTTTTCCAATGGGGAGTATGGGGGAAGCTTTCATCTCGCGGATTGGTTTTTTCCTGTTCCCATTGTTTCACTTTTTATCACCTCCTTCAAGCAGAATATTGGTGGACCGCTGCAGACGATCAATTCCCGCTTCGTAAACTTCAGGAATGAAATGAGAGATATGTTACGCAGCCATTATTCGGTGATCTATGCCTCTGGGCATGAGACCAATGTTGAAGTGATCCGCGATGAAGAGAATGTCTATATCAATAGCGGTGCTCCAATGAAAGGTGGCTATGTCAGAAAACGAAAAGCTACATTGATGAGTTCCAGGCAGGCGGGTTTGGTAGCAATGGAATATCATCCCAATGGCGATGTGATCGGGCTCACATATGAACTGAAGTCGGGAGGTTATCTTCCGGTAGATACTTCGATCTTGTTTCAAGCTCCCTGCCTCGACCCGGAGCCTGGAATTCCGGTAAATCACCGGCTGGTTCCTTGTATTGGGGAGTCCAGACCTACACCATTCGAAGTCATCTCGCATCCAGACCATATTTCAATTGCGGCCAATCCAAACTACATAGCCACAGCCTGGCAAAAAAGAATGCTTGGACAGCACTATCGTAATAGTTGGACGACACCGGTGATGGCGCCAGTGTTGGATCTTAACGAGTTTGCTTATGGAATACAACCCTATGAAATAGGAGGTGGACGGCAAACCAAATCGCTCAAGTTCGTGGCGAATGATGGATTGGAATACGTCTTCAGGTCGGTAGATAAAGATCCTGTCAAAGCGTTGTCACACGATCTGAGATCGACCATTATTGCTATAGCCGTCAGAGATCAGACAACAACACAGCAACCTTATGGCGCCATCACGGCGGCAAATCTACTCGATGAAATCGGAATACTACATGCTCATCCGAAGTTGTATGCCATGCCCAATGTGGAGAGCCTGGGCCCCTTTCGCTCTCAGTTTGGTGGGATGCTTGGCATGATGGAAGAACGACCCGTGGACCCAAAACCCGGGGGAGAGGCATTCGCCGGAGCTACTGATATTAAGCGCACCGTGAATCTTTTCAAAATCATGTATCGAGATAGTAGGAACTCGATCAGGATAGACGAGTTCTTGAGGGCGAGAATGTTTGATGTCTTAGTCGGAGACTGGGGGAAACATGAAGATAATTGGAAATGGGCCGGGTATAGAAAAGACAATGGATTTGAATACAGACCTATACCCCGTGATCGGGATCATGTATTTAGTCTTTGGGATGGATTAATACCTTGGTTGGTAGACCGTGAATGGGCCAAACCAGCAGGAGAAAACTTTGATTACAAAATCAAGGGGCTTCGCAGCTTGATGTGGCAGGCGAGACATCTGGATCGGTTCCTGGCTAGTGAAGCAGATCGTGATGATTGGATTGCCGCAGCCCGATATATCCAGCAACGAATTTCCGAATCCGAAATCGAAACAGCTGTTCGACAAATGCCTGAGGAAATCTATGATCTCGATGGAAGAGGAATAGAGAATAAACTAAAAGCACGGATCAAAGATCTGGAAGTATATGCAAATCGATATTACGAAATGCTATCCCCGCAGGTAGACGTAGTTGGCTCTCATCGCGAAGAGAGATTTGTTGCAACAAGAAACGAGGATGGAACCCTGCAAGTCGATGTTTTTAATTTGAAGAATGACGGCTCGTCAGGCAGGACTCTTTATCAGAGGAAGTTTTTCCCAAATGAGACCAAAGAAGTGCGGTTGTTCGGACTCAAGGGGAGCGATGAATTTGTAATCAAGGGAGAGGCAAAGAAATCCATCTTGCTTCGAATTATACCGGGTCCCGATGTGGATTATATACGAGACTCTTCCTCGGTGGCTGGTCTACGAAGGAAAACATTGGTGTATAATGAAATCACTGGAGATGAGCTGTACCATGAAGGGGAGTTACGATCTATTAGTACCAGCTACAATGAAGCCTACCAATATAACCGCACTGCTTTTGAATACAATAAGTACTTTCCCCTGGCATACCTGTCTTTCAGCAGTGATAATGGCCTTTCTCTCAATACAAATGTCACCTTTACAAACCAAAGATATGGCAAGCCTGATTTCAGCAGCAAGCACAGTCTGGGTCTGAAGGTTTCAACCATTGGGAATGTCAGGTTTGAATATGATGCCACCTGGCGATCAATCGTTGGCAATTTGGATCTGATTTCCGGTGCTACTCTGGAGAGAAAGAGAAGGTATCGCTATTTCTTTGGCTTGGGTAACGACACGAGATTTGACAGAGATCTCCTTAATGAAGACTTCTACACTTTACAATACACCACCAGCCGGGCTTATATCGGACTTCAAAGAAATTTCTGGAAGTACAGCTATATGAATATCCGAAT
>Ga0224512_10005541_pt1 | contig 10357 bp, 7 predicted proteins | sample SF_May12_sed_USG_4_FD_169103 | JGI IMG/M metagenome (GOLD analysis project Ga0224512, IMG submission 169103) | Sediment microbial communities from San Francisco Bay, California, United States - SF_May12_sed_USGS_13 | ecosystem: Environmental > Aquatic > Marine > Sediment | place: USA: California...
CTCGTGCCCGTCTCGCCCGCGCACGAAATCCTCAGCGGGACGGAGCTCCAGTCGGTGAGCCTCCCCACGCTCTGCATGGCCGGAACCATCGAGGCGCTCGCGACGCAGTGCAAGCGCCCCTTCCCGCTGACCCAGGCCTCGGCCTCGCCCAACTTCCGCGTGGACGTGATCGGCGCGGCCCACGAGGCCTTCGCGAACATCTGTGACTTCGGCGATGCGCTGATCGCCGCGGGGATCTGCCCCAGCCTGTCGGACCCTCCCCCGTGCGATCCCCCGACGGCGGACCCCGCGGACTACGACGCGTGGGCCAGCCTCCCGGGGGCCGGCGCGCTGATCCAGCCCTTCATCGACGTGTGTGTCGCGCCGCAGGTCGCGCTCGCCGAGGTGAACCGCCTACAGACCCTCTACACGGTCGCGATGTTCCGGCGGCACCTTTTCGGGGAGACCGACTACGACCCCTTCCTGACGATCGGCTACACCGAGCAGGAGCCCTTCGCGATCTTCTTCACCGGCGCCCTGCGCGTGCCGGTGCTCACCGGCGCGGGTCTGCTGCTGCTCGGAGGCCTGCTGGCCGGCACGGCCGCCTGGAGGACCCGGCGCCGCAGCGGCGCCGGCTGACGCCGCGGGCCGAGCCGATTCCCACCAGCCCCAAGCCAGCGGCTTACGCGATGCGTAGTCGTCGAGACCGGGAAATCGCAGCGGGGGCCAGGGTTTTCGCGGGAATTCGTCGATCGGCGGCGGCCGCTGCAAGGACGGCGGAAACGTGCACACACGCGGAGCGGCAACTCGGTGAGGCCGCTCTCCCGCCGCGGCCCCACCGGCCGTCTCAAGGTCCCGAAGCGCACCACCGATCTACCCGAGAGCCATTTGCGTGCGAACGCCGCTTCCCCGCGCGACTGTGGGTAGGTGCGCGATGCGCCATCGCCGAGGGAGCACCTCTTGCAGGACTCGTCGCATCGGCGCTCGCCCGCCCTGATCCTGATCACCGACGACTCGAAAATGATCCGGCAGATGGGCCGCGAATCCCTCGAGCAGTCCGGCTTCGAGGTCGTCGAGGCCGAGGACGGCGAGGAATGCGTCCGCAGCTTCCGCGAGAGCGGGCCCGACCTCGTGCTGCTCGACGTCGAGATGCCCAAGGTCGACGGATTCACGGCCTGCGAGGAGATCCGTCAGAGTGAACGCGGTGCGCAGACGCCCGTGCTCATGATGACCGGGCGGAATGACCTGGACTCGATCCGGCGCGCCTACGAGGCCGGAGCCACCGATTTCAGCGCGAAGCCGGTCAACTGGACGATCATCGGCCAGCGGGTCCGCTACATGCTGCGGATGAACGAGGTGCTCGACGACCTCCGCCGCAGCCAGGAGCGGCTGGCGAGGGCACAGCGCATCGCCCGCCTCGGCAACTGGGAGCTCGACCTGGCGGCGCAGCGGTTCACCGCCTCCGAAGAGCTGTGCCGCCTCTACGGCCTAGGCCCGAGCGAGGGGGAGCTGAGCTTGGAGGTCCTCCTGGACCGCGTGCACGTCGACGACCGCGGCCCGGTTCGCAACGCCGTGGAGCGCTGCGCCAGCGAAGGCACCGCATTCAGCGTGGACCACCGTGTAAACCTGCCGGGCGGCAGGCTGCGGAACCTCCACCTTCAGGCGGACGCGATCCCGGACGAAGCCGGCCGTCCGATCGCACTGTCGGGAACCGCTCAGGACATCACCGATCGGAAGCGCGCCGAGGAAGAGATCCGCTTCCTCGCGTATCACGACGGTCTGACGCGGCTCGCAAACCGGCGGCTCTTCAGCGAGCGTCTCCGCTTTGCCCTCGCCCACGCCCGGCGTCACCGGGAGACCGTGGCGGTCCTGTTCCTGGACCTGGACCACTTCAAGCGGATCAACGACACACTCGGACACACGGTCGGCGATCTGTTCCTTCAGCGCGTGGCCGACCGCCTGAAGAACTGCGTGCGCGAGAGCGACTGTGTCTCGCGAGTCGTCGAAGACAGCGTGGGCGCGACGGTATCGCGCTTCGGCGGCGACGAGTTCATGGTCGCCCTCTCGAGCATCCAGAACAGCGACGAGCTCGGCCAGGTGGCCCAACGCATCCTCGATGCGATGGCCCGTCCCTTCGAGCTGGACGGCAATGACGTGGTGATCACCGCGAGCATCGGCATCGCCGTCGCTCCCGAGGACGGCGAAGACGTCGATTCGCTGATTCGCAACGCCGATGCCGCGATGTTCGAAGCCAAGAACCAGAGCCGGGGAACCTACAAGTTCTACGAGCTGGCGATGAATGAAGTCCCGCACGAGAACCTTCAGCTGGAGAGCGACCTGCGCAAGGCCCTCGACCGCAGCGAGCTGCTCCTCCACTACCAGCCGAAGGTGGAGCTCGCCGGCGGCCGCGTCGTCGGCTTCGAGGCTTTGGCTCGCTGGCAGCATCCCAAGCTGGGCATGATCCCGCCCGACACCTTCGTGCCCGTGGCCGAACAGGCGGGGCTGATCGTCCCGCTGGGCGAATTCGTTCTGCGCTCAGCCTGCTCCCAGGTCCGCGAGTGGCGCGAGATGGGGCTCCCGCCGCTGCGGATCTCGGTCAATCTCTCGGCCCATCAGTTCCGAACCGAGGAGCTCGTCGAGACGGTGACCCGCGTCCTCAGGGAGACCCCCGTGAGCCCGCGGTGCCTCGACGTCGAGATCACCGAGAGCGCGATGATGCAGAACCAGAAGGTCACCGTCTCGGTGCTCCAGAAGCTGAAGGGCATCGGAATCACGGTCTCGCTCGACGACTTCGGTACCGGGTACTCGTCGCTGAGCTACCTGAAGGGGTTTCCGGTGGACACGGTCAAGATCGACCGATCCTTCGTTCGCGACCTGATGACGGACCCCGATGACGCAGCCATCACCGCCGCGATCATCTCCATGGCCAAGACCCTCAATCTGCGGGTCACCGCGGAGGGCGTGGAGACGGAGGAGCAGCTCGCGTTCCTGCGCGCCCACGGCTGCGACGAGATGCAGGGCTACCTCTTCAGCCCGCCGATGCCGGCGGATCGGGCCACGGAAATGCTGCGCGAGATGCTCCCGGCGGAGCCCTCGTCGGGATCCGACGACTAGGCGCCCTTCGTCTCGGCGGGTGGTCGTTGTCGATCGCCGCGGCCGAACGTGATATTCGTACGCGCGGTGCAGCCCGGCGAGCGAAGCTCCCTACGGCGCGGGTACGCCGTCGCGGCGGCGTTCGTGCTCGGCATCGCCGCGCTCTCCTGGCACGCCCGCCCCCTACGTGGGCACGGTGCTGCCGGACGAGTGGCCGGCGCTCGCGGGAATCGAGACGGGGCCGGATCCGTGAGACAATGCGCGCCCAGCCGCGACGCGCCCAGGAGGTCGAGATGAAGGCCGCCGTCTACTACGAAACCGGCCCCCCCGACGTATTCCGCAGCGAGGAGGTACCGGACCCCGCCTGTCCCGCCGACGGCGTGGTCGTGGACGTCGAAGCCGTCAGCATCGAGGGAGGCGACGTGGGGCACCGCGCCCGCGGCGAGCTTGCCGCCCGGCCGCACATCGTGGGCTACCAGTGCGCCGGGGTGATCCGCGAGGTGGGCCCGGGCGTCGGCGACCGTGAGACGGGGCAGCGGGTGGTGGCGATCATGCTGCACGGCTCGCACGCCGAGCGGGCAGCGGTGCCGGCGGCCGCCACCTGGATCGTCCCGGACGGGCTCGACCTACGCCGAGCCGCCTGCGTCCCCATCCCCTTCGGCACCGCCGACGACTGCCTGTTCGAGTTCGGCCATCTCCAGGCCGGTGAGACCGTGCTCGTGCACGCGGGGGCGGGCGGCGTCGGGCTGGCTGCGATCCAGCTCGCGAAGCGCGCCGGGGCCACGGTGCTCGCCACCGCGTCGAGCGACGCGAAGCTCGCGAAGCTCGAGACCTTCGGCCTCGACCACGGCATCAACACCCGGAGCGTCGACTTCGCGGCCGCCGCCCGCGAGATCACGGGCGGACGCGGCGTGGACCTCGTCATCGATTCCGTCGGCGGCCGCACGCTGGCGGGGAGCATCGAGGCCCTCGCCTACCGCGGCCGCATCGCGTTCGTCGGCTCGGCCGCGCGCGACGATTACCGCCCGGACTGGACGGCGCTCCGGCCCGGGAACAAGACGGTGACGGGCATCTTCCTGGGCGCCGAGTTCGCAATCCACCACGAGCGCGTCCACGCCATGATCCAGCGCCATCTGGAGGAGGTCGCACGCGGCACGCTCGCGGTGGTGATCGACCGCGAGTACCCGCTGGCGGAGGCGGCCGCGGCGCACGCCCGGGTCGAGAGCCGCGAGGCCTTCGGGCGAGTGCTGCTGATCCCGTAGGGCCGCCGAGGCGATCGACTAGCCCTCGCGCCCCCCGCCGTCCGACTCCCCCTCGCCGAAGACCACGACGCAGTTCTTCCCGGCCGCCTTGGCGCGATAGAGCGCGGCGTCGGCGGAGTTGAAGAGATCCGTCCGACTGCCCCGGAACTCCGCCACCCCGATCGAGATCGTGGCCTTCCGGGGACGCATCGTGTCGTCGACGATGAACGAGGCCTCGGCGACGGCGGTGCGGATCTTCTCGGCGAGGACCACGGCGCCTTCGAGCGTGGTTCCGGTGGCCACCACGACGAACTCCTCACCTCCGAAGCGGGCGAGCAGATCGGTCTCGCGGACGATCTCCTTCAGGATCCCGGCGATCTGCTTCAGGAACTCGTCGCCGGCGGCATGGCCGAAGTCGTCGTTCAGTCGCTTGAAGTCGTCGATGTCGAGGATCAGCAGCACGAGGCTCTCGCCGGTTCGGCTCAGACGCTTGACCTCGCGCTGCAGCTGCGTGTCGAAGAAGCGGCGGTTGGGGACCTGCGTGAGCCCGTCGGTGATGGAGAGCTTCGAGACCGCCTCGTACCGGTGCTGAAACGCCTCGTGTTGCTCCCGAAGCGCCCGGTGGCTCGTCTCGATCTCGCGGCGTTTGGCTCCGAGGCGCTGGACCATGGCGTTGAAGGCGGTGACGAGCGCCTCCCCCTCCGCCCGGGCGTGCCCGACGGAGATCTCGCTGAAGCCGTTCCCGCGCGCGGCTTCGCGAAGCCCCTGCAGGAGATCCCACAGCGGAAGGACCAGACGGCGGGCAGCCCAGGACACGCCGAGCGTGCAGAGCAGTACGAGCGCGAGCCCCGTTACGAGGAAGCCGGGCGAGGCCAGGAGGAGGGGCCGAAACGCTTCCTGGAGAGGCACCTCGGCCACGAGTGTCCATCCGAACGCCTCCGCCGGCCGCGCGCACGCCATGACCCAGCCCCGCCGCGCGCTCAGGATCGCGCGGGGCTCGGCGGCGCCCGCGTCCTGGTAGAGGGCCTCCGGCAGCCGCTCCGCCGAGCCGCGTCCCGTTTCGCGCCCCGCGGCGACGATGCGGCCGCTCGCGTCCACCAGGAGCACGTTCCCACCGTGGCCCACGAGATCGGCGCGGAGTCCGGATGCGAGCGCATCGCGCCGCACGATGCCGTGAAGGGAGGCCACCGGCCGCCCCCGGGCGCTGCGAAGGGGCACGGAGACGAGCGGCAGCGGCGGCACCTCAACCGGGTCCACGACCCGCATCGACGTGGCCTCGACCCCCCCGAGCTCCGCGCGCAGCCCGGCCGCCTGCATCACGTCGACGAGCTCCGCCGTGAACGAGCCCTTGGGCCGGAGCAGCTCGCGTACGCCGGCCAGCCCGGATCCGGAGCCCACCGCGGCCAGGACCTCCCCTTCGACGTCGAGAACGAGGAGGCCCTCGAAGGTGACAGACTGCACCAGCGCCCCCGTCAGGACCTCGATGGGAACGGCCGCGCGTTCCGCCGGGCGCGCCGCGAGGTCCGCGACCCACGTCTGGAGCGCTGCATCGCGCGCGACGCGCTCGAGCTCCGGTCCGACCTGCTCCAGCCGCGCCCGAAGCGACTCGCCGCTCCAGCGAAGGGCGAGGGGATGCGTTGCCGCGGCGTGCTCGCGCACCGTGGCGTAAACAACGTAGAGGCCGAGTCCGCTCAGGAGGAGCGCCGTCAGCAGGACGGACACGAACACCAGGCGCGTGATCTTCGCCTGCATTCCGCCGCCCGGGAACACGGGCCGAAGCGGGGCGTGGACCGGGATCGCTCGCGACACGAAAGCCTCCGATTCGAGGCGTATTATCGACCGCTCTGGCTCCGTCCTTGACGCCTCGTTTCGCCGCTGGGGCGCGCGACGGGATCCGTCACGTCCGACTGCGCTCGGGTCGCCACGCGAGGAGCGCCGCCGCAGCGGCGAACGCGAGAACGGCCCCGAGCAGGAACGGGGCCGACGGCCCGAAGCCGGGCCAGCGGCCGACGCCCTGCCAGAGCACTCCGGCGAGCAAAGAGGCCGGCAGGTCGAGGAGGCCCAGGACGGCGCCGTAGGTGCCGTAGGCGGTGCCTCGCAGGTGGGCGGGGACCAGGTCCGCCACCAGCGCCTTCGCCGTCCCGTAGCTGAGCCCGTAGTAGACCCCGTAACAGGCGTACAGCGCCGACGCCTGCCACGCCGTCGAGGCGGCCGCGAAGCCCGCGTACACGACGGCGTACACGATCCAGCCCGCGGCCACGAGCCGACGGCGACCGATCCGGTCCGAGAGCCGGCCCGCGGGCGTCGCCACCAGCGCGTAGACCGCGCTGAAGGCGACGAGGGTCGCGAGGATGCCCATCACCGACAGGCCGCGCTCCTGGGCCCGCAGCACCAGGAACGCGTCGGCGGAGTTGCCCAGCTCGAAGAGCGCCACGATCGCGAGAAAGATTCCAAAGGGACGGCCGAGGCCGCGCACGGCGAGGCGCGCCCGCTGAGGCGCGTGGGCGGGCACCTCTCGCGCCCCCGCGGCGAGACATACGAGTCCCAGGACGGCGGGGACCAGACTCAGCAGCACGAGGGTCTGAAAGGTGCGGGAACCCAGCGAGACGGCGCCGCCCTGGAGGCACCACACGACGCCCATCGCAACGAGCAGACCGAGCACCGCGCCTCCCGTGTCGGCAGCGCGGTGAAAGCCGAAGGCCAGGCCGCGTTGCTCCGGCGGCGTGCTGTCGGCGACGAGGGCGTCGCGCGGTGCCGTGCGCACCCCCTTGCCGAGCCGGTCGGCCCAGCGCGCCCCCGCCACGACCGGCCACGATCCCGCGATCGCGAACACGGGCTTGGCGAGCGTCGAGATGGCGTAGCCCGACACCGCGATCCACTTGCGCCGACCCAGCCGGTCCGAGAGCCGACCCGAAAGGACGTCGCAGAGACTGGCCGTGGCCGCCGCCACGCCCTCCACGAGGCCGATCACCGCGGTCCGCGCTCCCAGCACGTTGGCGAGGAAGAGCGGCAGCAGGTTGCTGATCATCTCGCTCGAGACGTCGGTGAAGAAGCTCGCCGCGCTCGCGGCCCACACATTGCGGGGCAGCGCGCGGACGGAGGCTCGTCGTTCCGCGGAAGCGGCCATCTGGCGCCCTCTCCACCCCGGATCCTAGGGGAGGCTTGAATCTTGAGAGTAGATACTCTAATAGTAAGTACATGGAGTATCGAGTCGAGGATCTCGCGGCTGCGGCGGGGATCCGGGTCGACACGGTCCGCTTCTACCAGGCGCAAGGGCTGCTCGACCGTCCACGCCGTGTCGGGCGCATCGCCATCTACGAGACCCTCCATCTCGAGCGGCTGCACCGCATCCGCGCACTCTCCAGCGAGGGCTTCTCACTGGCCCAGATCCGCCGTCTGCTGGAGCCGGAGGCGCCCCGGGCTGAGGACGAACCGCTGCTCGCGGCGCTCGAGGCCGAGAGCCGTGGCGAGCAGACCTACAGCCGCGCAGCGCTGGCCGCCGAGGCCAGCGTGCCGGAACCACTCATCGTCGCCGTCGTGGCTGCGGGCCTGATGCAGCCGGTCGAGATCGACGGCGAGGAGCGCTACGGCGAGTCCGACCTCCGGATGGCGCGTTCCGCGCTGTCGATCCTCGAGGCGGGCATGCCCATCGACGCGCTCCTGGCTCTGGCCGTTCGACACGCCGGCAACATTCGCGAGGTGTGCGACGCGGCGATCGACCTCTTCGATGAGCACGTACGCAAGTCCGGCCCCGCCGCAAGCGATCCCGAGGCCATCGCGCACATCTACCGCGACATCCTGCCGCAGGTCACGCGGCTCGTAGCGCTCCACTTCCAGCGCACGCTCGTGAACCGGGCGCTCGAACGCGTCCGACGCGGCGGTGAGGATGCGGCGCTCGAGCACGCGATCGCAGCCACGGAGTCGGGCCGGCTGGACGTGACATGGCGCTAGACGCCCTGCCCCGGGGCGAGGAGAAGCGCCTCGCCGTGCGCGCGATGTTCGATCGCATCGCGCCGCGCTACGACCTGCTCAATCGCCTCCTGACCGGAAGCCTCGACCAGCGCTGGCGCCGCCGGGCTCTCGACCTGGCCGCCGTCGGCGAGGGTGACGTCGTTCTCGATCTCGCCTGCGGAACCGGCGACCTGGGCGCGCTCGCCCGGCGGCGGGGCGCGCGGGTGCTCGGCGTCGACTTCGCGGGCGTCATGCTTCGCGAGGCGCGGCGACGGGGGATCGAGGCGGATTGGCTGCAGGCGGACGCCGAGCAACTTCCGCTTCCCGACCACAGCGTCGACATCGTCGTGTGCGGCTTCGCGCTGCGCAACTTCGTCTCGCTGCCGGCAATCTTCGCGGAGATGGCGCGGGTGCTGGTGCCGCAGGGCAGGATCGCCCTGCTCGAGGTCGACCGACCCACGAGCTCGCAGCTGCGCCGGCTGCATTCCCTGTACTTCGACCGCGTGGTTCCGTGGGTGGGGGGCTTGCTGTCAGATCGCGACGCCTACCGCTACCTGCCCCGCTCGACCTCCTATCTCCCGGCGACGGACGAACTGATCGCCGCGCTGGCGCGCGCCGGCTTCACCGGGGTCCGCCGGCGCCCCCTCCTGTTGGGCACGGCCCAGATCCTCCTGGGGATGCGACGCTGATCCGATGACCGCCACCCCCTCGAACCGCCTGGAGGCGATCCGGATCGCAGTGCCCGGAGACGCGGTGCCGGATACGGCGACGCTGCTGGACCGCGCCGCGTCGGACGAGGTCTTCGTCTGGGAGCAGCCCGCCGCGCAGACCTCGGTCGTCGGAATCGGCATCGCTAGACACTTTTCGGTGTCGGGGTGCGACCGCTTCGCCGAGGCCGAAGCGGCGGCCCGCGAGCTCTTCGCGGAGCTCGCCGTCCACGGCGACGCGGCGCCGCCCGACGGTGGGCCCCTGCTGGTCGGAGGCTTCGCCTTCGGCCAGGAACGGGCTCCCGGGACCGCCTGGCGCGGCTTCCCGCCGGGGCGTCTGGTCCTCCCGCGGATCCTGGTCGCGCGCCGGGGCGATCGCGCCTGGGTCACGTTCGCAGGCCCGAGCGGCGGTCGCGCGGCCCGGGAGCGAGAGCTTCGAAACCTCCTCGGCGGCCCGGTCCCGACGACGGCCGCGGCCCCGGGTGCGGCTCCGAAGCCCGCGCCGCGCTTCTTCGCGAGCGCCGACGGGCCCCACGCGCATTTCCACGCGCTCGTCGAGAATGCGCTCGCGGCGATCCGCCGTGGCGAGTTCGAGAAGGTCGTGGTCGCACGCTCCGTTCGTCTTCACCACTCGGACGCCTTCCGCGAGGCCGACGTGGTCGATCGGCTGCGGCGGACTTATCCCTCGTCGACGACCTTCGCCGTCGTCCGGTGCGGCGGGGGGGCCTTCGTGGGTGCGACGCCCGAGCGGCTGGTCCGCCTGCACGCCGGTCTCGTCGAGGCCGCAGCCGTGGCCGGCTCTGCGCCGCGCGGTCGCAACCCGGAAGAGGACGCTCGGCTGGCGCGCGCGCTGCGTGAGAGCAAGAAAGAGCAGGCCGAGCACGCCATCGTCGTCCGCGGCGTACGGGAAGCTCTCGCGGGCGTCTGCACCGCGCTCCGCTCGCCGGAGTCCCCGAGGCTCCAGAAGCTCGAAAGCATCCAGCACCTCGAGACGCCCGTCCGCGGTGTCCTGCGAGGCGAGCATTCGGTGCTGCGACTCGTCGAGCGCCTGCATCCAACGCCCGCCGTGGGGGGCGCCCCGAGCGCGGCGGCCCTGGCCTGGATCGCTCGACACGAGGGGCTGGAGCGCGGCTGGTACGCCGGCCCCGTGGGCTGGATCGACGCGACCGGCGACGGCGAATTCGCCGTGGCGCTGCGCTGTGCGCTGCTGCGGAACCGCGAAGCTCGCCTGTTTGCCGGGGCCGGAATCGTCGACGGCTCCGAGCCGGAGGCCGAGCTGAACGAGACGCGCCTCAAGTTCCGGGCCTTCCTGGGCCCGCTCCTGGAGATCTGAGATGCGCGGGGGCCTCGGCGCTCACTCCCCTCCGATTTCGGGCTCGGTGGCGG
>Ga0224512_10005542_pt1 | contig 10356 bp, 8 predicted proteins | sample SF_May12_sed_USG_4_FD_169103 | JGI IMG/M metagenome (GOLD analysis project Ga0224512, IMG submission 169103) | Sediment microbial communities from San Francisco Bay, California, United States - SF_May12_sed_USGS_13 | ecosystem: Environmental > Aquatic > Marine > Sediment | place: USA: California...
TGGACATCGACAGGGCTGTCACCGTCGGGGGCGAGACCCAGCGTATCGGTGGGCGCTAGCTCGGACGTGAGGGCCACGTCACCGACCTTCTGCTCGGCGAAGTCGACCTCGACCGCGACCTGTCGGTCCACGTCGTCGACGACGTAGATCGACCGGCCGTCGGGCGAAACCGCAACCGCGGCAGGGTCGACGATTCCGATGTCGTCGAGTTCGAGGGTTCGCACCTCCTCCACCGAAACGACGGGCACAGGCTCCGCCTGTGCTGCGGCGGGCATTGCCGCCGCCAACGTCGATACGACCGCCATCGCCCCGAGAACACTGAAGTGTGTCCTGGTGAGAACCCGCGTCCGACCGTTTTTCCCAGCCATCACCGTCATTGCTTGTGCACCAATCGTCGAATCATACGAATCGGCATGAGGAGAGCACAGGGCGAAATCGGCGAAAGTCCTGCTCTCAACAGACCCCTCCTTGCTACCTGTCAACGATAGGTCGTAATGCCGGTGACCCGATAAGCGGGTGACCGGGCAATTATGCTTATCGATCGGTGCCGATGAGGCCATCGATCGCGGCCGGTCGGTGTCACCGGTTCAACGATTCGGCGTGCTCCAGCACCACCGCGACGGCATCGTCGACGACGTCGTCAAGCGGCCGGTCGGCGTCCAACGTGACGAAGGTGGGACCGGCGGATGCCAGCCGTCGATAGCCGTTGCGCATCTCCTCGAGCAGCTCGACCGTCCCTTCACCTTTGCGGGCGAACAGGACCTCGGCCGGAACGTCGAGGAACACGAGGAGATCGGGCCGCGGCAGCACCCGCGAGATGAACAGGCCGTGAAGGCGTCGACTCAGGGGAAGGCGGCCTTCGGTGTCGACGTCGTGCATGTGGTAGTCGGCGAAGAAATGACGGTCGAAGAGTACGACCCGGCCCTGACGCATCTGACGGGACGCAATCGCCTGCCGATAGCTCTCCTCGGCGACGCGGTTGAGCAGCCGGGCCGTGGCCCGCAACCGGCGCCGGACCGACGGACGCCCGGCCGGTTCCTGAGCGCGGGCCTTGGGTCCCCGCTCGACGACTCCTTTGCGGCGTCGGATCGATCGAACCAGGCGCGTCGTCGGGAGGAGGCGATTGCTCGACTCGGCGCTGACCCCCATGTAGAGATAGGTCACCGGGAGCGGGAGGTCGGTTTCGAGACGCCGGGCGACGGTGGTCTTGCCCGCCCCGTCCGGTCCGACGAAGGCCACCGAGAAACCCCGCCGCAGCGCCGTTCGGCTGTCGGTCATGCCCGATCCTCGCCGCTGGGGCCCGAGCCGTCGACGACGGGCGACAGCGCATCGGCCAGACGCCCGAGGTCGAGTTCGTAGGGGTGCTCGAGCACCCAGCCCCGCACGTCATCGAGGGCCTTGTGCAAGGCCACGGTGAGGTGTTCCTCGAGGTTGTCGAGCAGCTCGGATCGACGGTCGGGAAAAGCGAACCGGAACATGCGGTAGGCGTCGAGAAGCGGGGAGAGCTCGTAGTACACGGAGTGAATCATACGGTCGGCCACCTCCGCTGCAGGCAACGGCGACAACCGCACCTCGGCACTCTCCGTGCTCACCGTCCAGACCACGTGCTCGAACGGCACCGCCCGGGCGTCGGTCACTCCGAACAGTTGCTCGGGAGGTATCCAGGCGTTGGCCCTGCTCCGCGTCTGGTAGGCGACGCGGCGGAGCAGGCGTCCGGCGCCGCTCCGCTGAACCCCGTTTGGCAACATCCGTTCCACCCGATCGGGGGTTTCGAGCAGGCGCATACGCTGCCGGGTCAGTGCCGGAATCTGCTCCCGCAGCGACGGGAATCGACGGAGATGCCAGCTCCACAAGGTCACCGGCTCCGGTATCCCCACCACCATCGAGCGGGCGGGATCCAGATAACACCACTCGTCGCCGACGTAGTCGGCACCGGCCGCGGTCGTCGAGATCAGCGTCTCGGTCTTTCCGCTCTTCGACCATCCTGTGAACACGATCCCGGCACCATGCCACTGGATCGCCCCGGCGTGAAGGGGCACCAGTCCCCGGTCGAGGGCGGTGACGGCGAGCAGGGGTATCAGCAGTGGTACCGCCGGCAGGTTGGGCTCGCAGGAGATGACCATGCCCTTCCCGATGTCGTGGAACGGCAGGTGGACCATGGCCCGGGCCTTGGCCTTGGCCCGCATCTGAAAGAACCGGCTGTCGGTGAATCCGGCTTCGTCGAGACCCAGGTATCGAAGCGGTTCGCCCCGGACAACGTCGTCGGTGAAATGGACCGTGAGGTCGGGCTCACCCGCCGGGTCGGTGCGGGGAAGTCCGAGCTGGCGGCCCACGAGCGCGATCTGGGCGTCGTCGCCGACGACCCGCACCCGGACCATGCCGGCCAGGTCGAAGTCTGCCGGCCCGGCGACGCCGTCCGACGCCGCTCCGTTCGGGCCCTTCCGGTTCGCTGATTCGGTTTCGGTCCCGGTCACGCTGAGTTCTCCGATCGTGAGGTTCGTTGCCGGCCGCGTGTCGACACGATGCGAGACACGTTGCCGCCCGGCACTTTCTTCGTGGCCGTCGACCAGAAGTCGAGCAGGAACGGAGCGGGATCGCTCCATCGGGCCACCGCCTCCACTCGCGGCCCGCGAAGGCTGCGGACCCATGAACGTGGCGATTCGTCCCCCCGCCGCCAGTTCCGGAGTGCGGCCTGCAGATCGCGTCGAAGATGCACCCAGACCACGCCCGGTCGGGCCGATCCCAGCGGCTCGCGCTCGATCCCGGCGAGATCGGCGTAGAGCGCGTAGTGCAGCTCGACGCCGGCGGCCTCCGCCATGGCGGAACGCCCCGTCGGTCGACCGACGTTGGCTTCGATGGCGACCAACTCGTCGCCGATTCTTTTGTATTCCACGTAACCGAGGCCGTGGAATCCGGTGGCCGTCAGTAACCGTTCGGTGTTCTCGACGACTGCATCGTCGACGACGGTCACCGCGGCCGACGCCGTGCCGACGTCCGGCGGCCACTGCCGCAGCTTGGCCGAGACGACCGACGCCTCCGGGCGCCCGGTCGGGTCGATGTAGCAGTTACAGGTGACGAGTGCGCTGTCGGGACCGTCGATCCACTCCTGAACCAGCAGCGGATCGGCCCACTCCAACGCCTGACGAACGGATTCGTAGCGGTCCGGGCCGTCGAGACGGAGAGCCTTGTTCGGCGCGCCGGTCAACCATCGATCGTCCTTGACGGCCGGCTTCACAACCCAGGGCGGTCGCAGGTCCGACAATCTCGCGTGCGACTGCTCCCAGTCGATGCCCCCATCCACCATGACGGTTCTCGGGGTTCGGACACCGGCGGCTTCGGCCACCTCGGCGAATCGAGCCTTGTCGAGCAGGCTTTCCACCGAGGTGGACGACGGGTCCGAGAACCGGTGAATCGGTCGCAGGCGATCGGCCCCGGCCAGGATGGCGAGAACACTCTGATCGGAGCAGGGGATGAGGACGCTACCGGGCTCGACCCGCGTCGCATCACACAGCACTTCGATCAGGCCGTCGTCGGATGCGGGGATCTCGACGACCCGGCACACGAGACGGGTCCGACAGGCCCAGTGGGAGGCGCGTGTGGCCAGCCCGACCACGGTGACGCCCCGGTCGGTGAGAAGACGGGCGACCTGCAGACCGGTGGCGCTGTCGAGGCCGATAACGACCGCCGGGGGCCGCCGGCCGCGCCTCGAACCGCCCGATCGCTGACGGCGGGCGACCATCCGTCTCACAGCGTACGCTCCAGGCGATCGGCCACTCGTGCCACTTCGCGTTCGAGTAGCGCCTGCCGGACTCCGTCGCGAAGGACGACGCTGGTGGTCCGGTTGTTGCGGCGATCGACCAGCGATCGCCACTTGTCGAGCAGTGCTCGCAGCTCGAACAGCCAGAGAACGGGGTCGTCGGCCATCGGGTATCCGGCCAGGAACGACCGGCGGAGCCGATCCACCCAAGCGGCCGACCAGGGCATTCCCGGCGAGGAGAATCGAGTGGAGCCGGTCGACAGTTCGACGAGAAGGTAGGACACGTCCTCTTGAGGTGGGATGCGGAAACGGCCGAGCGAGTCGATGGTCGTCACCCTGAGTTCGTCGTCGACGAAGATGTTGCGGGGAGCGAAGTCGCCGTGTCCCATCACCGGTTCCGCCGGCCAGCCGGACGGAGCGGCGAACCGGTTGGCGATCGACTCGATCCTCGGGGCCAACCGCCGGCCCCGACCCGAACCCTCAATGTGACGAAAGAGGTTCTCGACCTCGGCGACGACCTCATCAGCCGTGGTACTCCGTGTGACCATGTGATCGGTCGTGGCCGAATGAAACAGCTGGAGCAGAGCGCCGCTTCGGTGCATCAGCTCCACCCGCCGCTCGTCACCGGGTCCCCCTCTTCTGCCCCGCCGCAGCGCCCGATCGAGGGTCCGGCCGGGTGCAACACCGACGACCACGGCCGCCAGCTCGGGAAGGTGGCCGTAGGCCCGGATCCGACCGAAACGATCGTCACCACGAGCGCCAACGACACGATCGACCGCGGCCAGGGTGGCGTACTCGAACCCGGACTTCTCAACCGGGTCGACGACCGGCTCGAACAGCCGGAACCCGGTCGTCGCCGCGCTCGGCCGTGGCGGCAACGGTATCTTGACCACCACCGGGCGCCGGTCTCCGCCGGACATAATGTCGGCCCAGATGAGGGTCGATTGCGTCCGTTGTTCGACGCGGTGCACGACGGCCGACCCCGGTTCCGGGGAGTCGAGCCACGCCGGCGCGTGGCGGGACAAGGTGGCCACGACAGCCGCCTCGTCGAGCGTCGGCGACACGGTCGGATCAGACATCGCCAAGCTGATCGAGTCGGCGGTCGATACCGGCGCTCAGGCCGGCCGCCAGGATCTGTTCACGGAACCATTGGGCGACGGTACTCCTCACCGAGGACCGGCCGCCCCGTTCCCCCAGCGAACACCACCGATCGAGCAGTACGACGAGCTCGAACGCCAGGAGTTCCCGGCGGGGTGGCGCGTCGGGGCCGTAGCCGATCCGGACCTGCCCGGCCAGCCGTTCCGCCGTCGCCAGCGTCCGGGTCAGCGGCCGCTTGTAGCCGGCGAATTCGAGCGTGACGGTGAGGTTGGCCAGATCGACGTGGACCGGCATCGTCCATTCGGCGGCCGTGTCGAACACGGCGATCGCTCCGCCGTCGGTGACGAAGACGTTCCCCGGATTCAAATCACCGTGGCTCGGAGCGAGCTCGAGGGTCGAAGGCAGCGCGCTCACCGCCTCCATGATGCGGTCACCACGACGCTCGAGCCGCCGGTCGCCCACCTGGTCGATCATGGCCGCCGTCAGATTCACCAGCTCAGCGGAGTGAGCGAAAAGGGGGCGGGCATGAGGGAAGTCCGGCGTGAGGCGGTGGAAGGCGTGCAGCCACGCCCCGATCGACCGGGCCGCCCGGTCCATCATCGCGTCCGGGGCCGCTCGATCGAGCTGCTCGGCCATGGTCGGAACGTCGATTCGTTCGAGCACGAGCAGGTCGGGGCAGTCCGACACCGCAACCACCGGAACGGCGAACCAGTCGTCGCGGTCGGCCTTCTCGACCATGCGATGAATCGCCTGCATCGCCACCGCCTCGTCGGCCAGGCGCGACGCCGGATCGGCGACGGGCTTCAGCCGTGGGCGGTCGGCGCCGACGTCCGCCTGCTGATAACGGGTGAAGGCGTGGGATCGAAGCCGCTTGATGAAAAGTCGGCGTTCGCCGTCGTCGCCGATGAGGTCGACGAGAAGGTTCACCGAACTCCGGTGCTTGCGGGAACCGACGAGGCGATGCTGCAACTCGCGGTCGCCGGCACGGGTCATCGCTCGGGCCAGCCGATCGAGGGCCGCTCTGTCGTCGGAGCGTCGGTCCGGCTCGACGCCGGTCACCGCCGCTCCGGGTCGGCGAGCCAGGACGGCAGCGGCCCGGGGGCCAGGCCACGACTCTCGATCAGCGCCGCGGTGGCGGCGTTGGAATCGGCGTAGCCGGCCCGCAGTTCCGCTCTCATCTCCGGTGACAGGCGGGGCGACGGCGAACGATCACGGTTGACCATGTAGTAGCCGCTCCGAAGAGCACGCTTGATGCCGTGATGGCGCCGGAAGAAGCTCTTCGCCTCCTCGTTGACGCGCAGGGCGACCCACTGGAGTCGCCGGTTCCGGATCTGCACGGAACGGTTGAGCACGTCGAAGTCGAACTCGGCCACCGGCGCAGTGTCGATGTCGAGCCACTCCAGCAATTCGGTCAGCATGGCCGCGACATCACGGTGGAGATCGTCGAAGAACAGCACACGCAACCGATCGCCGAAGGCATCCGCCCACTCGGTCAACGGCTTTTCGTAGAACCCACCGCTGTAGGCGACGTAGGCGTTGTTCTCCCGAAGCCCGTCCTCGCCGGCCACCATGAGGCGGCGCGACTCCTCGACGTAGGCGGGGAAGTCCATGTCACCGGGGATCCGCAGGTGGGACCGGACGAACCGGTAGTGCGACCACAGGGCGTCCACCGGCTCTCGCAGCACGATCAAGACCCGGGCGTCGGGCAACATCTCGGCCATCGGTTGGGCGATCGAGGCGCCACCGAGGAAGTAGCCGGTCGTCGCTTCCATCCGGTAGCGGGCGTGAGCGCAGTGCTCGAAGTGGGCGGCGTAGGAGTCGAGCGAATCGGTGCCTTCGCCGTACTTGAGCGGAAGGAAGAACCCGACCTTCTTCAGTTCGGACGAGCAGATGTCGGGGTGCTGACCGAGGTAGTGCGACAACGACGTCGTGCCGCCCTTACGAATCCCGGCGATGATCAGGTTCGGGAGGGTGTTTGTCATGATGTCGCTCCGATGATCTTACCGAGGAACGGGATCTTGGCCAGCTCGGGGAAGGTGTCGCCGAGCATCAATACATCTCGATTTCGCATGAGGACTACCAGACTCGTTGCCATTCCGATGGCGACGGACACGATGAGCGGAGGATTGAGGAGGCTCTGCACGGCCAGGAGGATGCCGGCACCGCAGGCAACCCACACATAGGCCTTGCGGTGGGTCGACGGGAACGGAAGCCCATCGAGTATCCGCCTCAGGCCGAGGTGGACCAGGAGATTCTGTATGAGCAGGATCCCCGTGGTGGCCAGTGCAGCTCCCAGAGCACCATAGCGGCTGATGAGAACCAAGTTGAGGCCGAGAGCCAGAATCGCCGTACCGGTGTCGACCGCCACCACCAGCTTGACCCTTCCCGAGGCTTTCAGCGTCAATGCGTTGAGGCCGAGTGCCGAACTGACGTAGTAGCCGAAGGACAGCACGGCCAGCGAGGTTGCCGAGGTGACGAACTCCTCCCCCAGCACGTAGCGGGTCAACGGCTCGGCGAACGAGAACGTGGCCACGAAGATCGGGAACGTGCCCACCGCCAGCCAGGCCGCCGACTGCCAGTACAGGTCGGCGACCGACTTGTTGTCATCCCGGCCGAACATGCGTGCCGCCACCGGCAGGTACAGCAACTTGAAGCTCTGCATGGCCACGGCGTTCAGCTGGGCCAGGGGGAGCACCGCCCGAAAGGCACCGACGTCGTCGACGGATCGGAGCGCTTCGAGGAAGATGACGACGAGGGTGGCCCGCAGCGCCTGGGCCACGTCACTCGAAACCATCGGACCGCCGAACCGGTACAGCTCACCGAAGGGATAGACCCGCTGGTGGCGGGCGCCGAGGGGGAGCGGGCGAATGGCGCGTACGGCCATGACGGCATACAGGGCGACCCCGATGACACCGGCCGCCAGATAGAACACGGCCAGCCGCTCGACCGATCCTGCCGTGGCGATGACCCCCAGAACCGAGGCCAACCTCAGGAGCGGGGTGAGCACGTGACGGCGCCAGAAGATGGCTCTCGGCTTGGCCACCACTGCGAACAGGCTCACGAAGAGGGTGTCGATGGCGGTGAACGGGGCGACGGCGATCAGGATCAGCAGCGTGGCGATCGCCCGCTCGTCGCTCGTGATGTCGAAGCCGACTGCGTGCAACCCGATGATCATGGCCACGATCGACGAGCCGAGCAGGAAGACCGTGGCGAAGGCGACCGCGATGGCGCCCTGACCCTTGCCGTAGGAGCCGCTCTCGTCGTAGAGCGGCAGGAACCGACCGAGGGCCCGATCCTGTCCGAAGAGCGAGGCGCTGGCGGCCAGGCTGCTGATCGCGAGCGCATAGGCGAACACGCCGTAGTCGGTTTCGCCGAGGTACTGGACCGAGGCGACGTGCACGCCCAGGTTGATGACCATCGAGATCATGCGGCCGACGACCATGAGGCTCGATCCGCGGACATGATCCCGCTGGGCGTCGGCCGCCGAGATCTTGGATGCCTCGACCGGCTGGGGACCGATCATTTCGTCCTGAGGTTCCATATGCGTCATGAGGAGGCGGCGACCAGTGCGGTTTCGTCCGGTGGTTCCACCGCCTCGACGGCGATCGCCCGAAGGCCGACGGTCGCCGCAGCGTCGGCCAGGGCCAGCAGCATCCAGTAGTACCGCTCGAAGGCCAAATGCAGGAAGACGCCGGTCGCCAGATACGCCATGATGGCCGAAATGTATCCGGCCGCCATGGCCGCTCGTCGCGAATTGGACGATCTGGTGGCGCGCCACAGTCGACCCAGGCGAACGAGCACGACGGCGGGAATGGCGACAAACGTGACCAGCCCGACGAGGCCGGTCTCCGCCGCCTTGCCGAGATACAGATTGTGAGGCTGCCGGGCCTGGTCCTTGACCAGCAGCCCCACACGTTCGGCATATCGCTCGTACTGGCGGGGGTAGCCGGACGGTCCCACCCCGAACAGCGGATGGTCGACGAACATGTCAACGGCGGCGATGTTCTCGGTCACCCGGCTCAACGTCGACCCGTCGACCTCGGAGGTCTGGTTGTCGATACCCTCGACCGCCGTGAAGGCGGAGAAGACGCGGTCGCGGTAGCCGGGCAGGATCGACACCGCGAGCAGGCCGGCGACGATAACGACGACGACCGAGCGCATCGACACCAGCCGGAGATAGGCCATCACCGCAAGCGTTGCCACGAGACCGAGCACCGCACCGCGGGATCCGGTCAGGGCGACGGCGGCCACGATCGGCAGCACGGCCAGTAGTGGCCATAACCGACCCGAGGTCCGCACCCGCGACAGAGCGAGTGCGAGTGGAACGACGACCAGCATCGACTGCGCATATCGATTCTGCTCACCGATCGGGCCGGACAGGCGCAGCAGAACCTCGTCGCCCGTCGACGCGGCCTCGTCAAGCAGCTCGGCGCGAGAATCGTCGATCTGGGCGAATCCGAGATAATCGTTGTCGTAGCTGCCGGTGGCGAACTGGGTGATCGACACCAGGCCGATGATCGCGCACACTCCGACCACGGCGGCCGTGACCCGCTCCATCTCCGATTCGCTGTTGATGGCGTTGACGACGAGGAACCACAACACGACACCCTCGATGATGAACGAGATGATCGCCCCCATGACCGGGCCGTGATCAAGGGCGATGATGGCCGCCATCGCCAGCGCCGCGCCGTGCAGCAGCAACACCCGGAAAGCGGAGGTCGTCACCATGGGAAGACGTCGAGCCACGATGCGCCCGACCACGACCGCCGCCAGCAACACCTGTGGGAGCAGTCCGACCGCTGCCGGAAGGCCGACTCGGCCGGGCAGGACGACGGCTGCATTCGACCAGAGGATGGCCGCCGCCGCGGAGGCGACCAAGGCTCCGCGGGGTAGGCCCCGACCGAATGCCGTTATACCGATCAGCACACCCACTGCGGCCATCGGCACCGCACCCAGGACCAGGCCGAATCCGGTGACGGCAATACCGAGGTACAGCAACCACTCGACGTACCCGCCCGAATCCACGTCGTTCTCCGCGACGGCCGACCGACGAGCCGTCATCAGCGCGATCCCGTCAGCTGTGTCACGAAATCGAAGGGGTTGACCGAGTTGTGAGGCTGCTCCCTGATCTCCACCACCGAGACGGTGCCGAGCCTGCCGGTCACCAGCCGCCGCCGGAGCGAGATGGCGCCGTCGATCGGAACGTCCGTCAACTCGATACGGGCGCGGAACGCCGAGGCTGCGCTCGGCCGGAGATCGGCCGGACGCACGAGCGCAACGCTGCGATCGGCCACCGACGCCCACCACAACCAGGCCGAGATGGCGCTGTCGACCGGGGCGAACACGAAGACCAGGGGGACGCCCGCGCACAGCGACTCCATGCTGGCCCGGGCCGATTCGGTGTCGGTCGGGGCGCGACCGCCGTCGGGAACGACGAGTTCGGTGACGGCCCGGTCGTCGATGGCCACCGAGAACCGCTCGGATTTCAGACGGCGGAACGT
>Ga0224512_10005543_pt1 | contig 10354 bp, 9 predicted proteins | sample SF_May12_sed_USG_4_FD_169103 | JGI IMG/M metagenome (GOLD analysis project Ga0224512, IMG submission 169103) | Sediment microbial communities from San Francisco Bay, California, United States - SF_May12_sed_USGS_13 | ecosystem: Environmental > Aquatic > Marine > Sediment | place: USA: California...
CTGGTTCCGCTTTCGCTGCCGCCGGAGCCGCCCGGGCCGCTGTTGCCCCCGGAACCGCCACCGCCGCCGCCTGAGTCGCCACCACCACCGCCGCCGGAGCCACCGCCGCCCCCGCCACTGTCGCCATCGCCACCGCCGCCGCCGCCGCCGCCGGAACCGCCGCCCGAGCGCGCGGCCGCCTGGCTCAAGGTCAGGACCAGCGGACTGCTGTAACGAAAAGCCTTGCCCAGGCCGAGGCGCGCCAAGGCCGCCAGGCGATCGTCCTTGATCGCCAGGCCGGATCCGGACTCGCTTCCCGCGCCAAGCTCGGGATGGAGCGGTGAGTCCAGGTTGACTTTGACCGTGACCGGCAGGGCGGTCATGGCGCCGGCCATGAGGCTGGCCGTAGCCAACTTCGTAAGACTGCGACGGGTGCAACGTTCCGTCATGTGTGGCTCCTGTACGCCCAACAAGCTCCAACTTCCGCGCCGGACATTAACCATACCTGGCCGAATCGCGCGCACGGCTACCTAGACAACACCCCGGGATACCGAATCTTCCCTGGCGAGTGATAAATTTGTAGCTAACTGCGAGTATAACGTGGTGCTCGAAGCGATGAAACTGGGGCGGACTGTCGAATTTCGGTCACCGTAACCGGAATAATGCGCCGTTTCGCGTGTTATTGGCATGAAGCGGGCCGCTGATCCGGGACGGCGGGGCCCGACAAGAGGTAAGGGGGCCAGGTGGACGAGGCACTACAGCGCGAGATGCTGGCGTTTCTGCCCCGCCTGCGGCGCTTTACCTATGGCCTGACCGGCTCGGCGCACGAGGGCGACGACCTCTTGCAGGCGACCTGCGAGCGGGCGATCCGCCATATCGACAAGTGGCAACCCGGGACACGACTGGACAGCTGGATGTACCGCATCGCCCGCAACCTGCACCTGAACGACATCCGCGCGAAGGGCGTGCGAAGCAACCATTTGAGCACGATCGATCCGGACGACGCCGTGGTTGTGGACGGCGCGGGGGCCATGGAATGGCACATGACATTCCAGGCGGTGCGGGGCTTCGTCGACCGCTTGCCGGAGGAACAGCGCACGATTCTGCTCCTGATCACGGTCGAGGGCCTGTCCTACCGCGAGGTGGCCGAGCTGCTCGAGCTGCCGCTCGGCACCGTGACCAGCCGCCTGGCGCGGGCCCGCTTGGCCTTGAAATCCTTCCTGGGCGGCGACGACACGCCGCGAGACTCTGGGCGTCCGAACGGCGTCGAAGGAGTGACGGCATGACCTTCAATCTGAACGACGAAACCCTCGTGGCCTATGTCGATGGGCAGCTCGATGCGCGCGAGACGGCGCGGGTCGAGGCGACCCTGGCAGAGAGCGCCGGGGCACGGGAAACGGTGCGCCAGCTGCGCGAAGGTGCGGCCCTGCTGCGCGCCGCCTTCAACGAGCCCATGAGCGAGCCGATGCCGGAGCGGGTGCTCGAGACCATCGACAAGGCCGCCAATAAGGCCGTGGCCGCGCGCGCTTCCCGGCAATGCAATCGGGCGAGCCGCTGGATGTCGGGCCTGAGCCCATGGCAGATGGCGCTGGCGGCGTCCATTGCCGCCCTGATGGTCGGCCTGGGCGCGGGCTTCTTCGTATCCGACTACCGGGTCGAGCGGCGGCTTGCCGCGCTCGAGGCAGTGGTCGAGGCGGACCGCCAGGCCCGCAACGATGCGCTCGTGGCCGCGCTGGAAAAGAATGTCAGCGGCGAGACGGTCGCCTGGGAGAACCCGGACAGCGGCCGTCGCGGCAGCATCACCCCGGTGCGGACCTTCAAGACCACCCGCGGCCAGTGGTGCCGGGAGTATGCCGCCGACGAGTGGCTCGGCGACAAGCAGGAACTGCGCCGCGCCATCGCCTGCCGCGAAGCCGAGGGCCTGTGGAAGACCCGCGTCGTCCTAGTCGGCGATGTCTAAGTGTCCGATTCGAAAATCAATCGAATCAACGCAAGGGCTTGGCGAGGCCCACCGGCACACTGTCATCGCCGGGCGCGATCCGGCGATCTAGGAGACGCCTACCTCAGGCATCGATCTGGATCACCGGGTCGAGTCCACGGCTGTCCCGTTGGATTTGGGCAGACACGCAAGCTCGGCAAAGCAGGACCGCAACGGTCCATCCGTTGGGTAACAGGGGCAAAACCCCGGGCGATGAATCGAGCGAGGCGGCGCGAAAAAAGGTGTCAGGAACCTTTTTCCACGGCGATCCTGCTTAAAAGGCTTGATGGCACGAAGAAAAAGGTTCCTGACACCTTTTTTGGGCACAGCTCGAGATATAGGGCGCTTGGGCGCCCGGGGTTTTGCCCCTGTTACTCCGTTGGGGCATAACTTATTAGTTTGCCTCTCTTTTTGTCATTGCCGGGCGTGACCCGGCAATCCAGGTTCGCTGAACCTGCCCTGGATTCGCGGATCAAGTCGACGAATGACAAGCGGGGTGCTTTTTCCACTGTGCCAAACGCTTAGCCTTCGCGTTTCCAAGTTTGACCGCGCAGCCGTGGGTCGAGCCCGGTGATGACAAACTGGCTATAGGAATTTTCCATTTTCATTGGATTCGTTCCGAGCCGGACTCTGAAGGCCCGGCCCGGCTCGAGACGACCCTCTACGGCAACTCGTACATGCAGGTGCGGGCGGCCTCGCGGTGACGGCCGTTTTCGAGGCCCGGGAGCGATCCTCCGCCGCCCATGGCGGACAACCCGCTGCCCGCCCTTGGCCGTCCTCCCGGTGTCGACGTCGGACATCGCCGACCCGATTCCGGCCCATTGGTGACGAGCGGACGGTGCGGATCATGGCGCCTCGCCGCGGCTTGCAGCCAACAACGTACATTGCGTTGCGTTATCCTTTGAAGCTGCTGCAGCCACACGTCGGCTCGCGTGGTATGTTGCCTCGAGAAGACTTTCCGCATTCGGTGGTCAGGGGAGGCGGTGATGCAGATCGATTTCACAGACAAACGCGTGCTGGTCACGGGGGGTACGCGAGGCATCGGACGAGCGACCGTCGAGGCGTTCCTCGAGGCCGGCGCGCGGATCGCCGTAAACGGGCGGACGGCTGAGTCTACGGCCGCTGGAATCGCGGCACTCGGCAATAGCGAGAGTCTTTTGGCTGCGCCCGGCGATGTCGCCACGGCGCCGGGCTGCGAGGCCGCCGTCGGCGCGGCGGTCCAGGGCCTCGGCGGCCTCGACGTGCTGGTCAACAGCGCCGGTGTTGGCAAGGACGGGCCGATCGAGGACTTCGACGAGGCGGCCTGGGACGAGATGCTCGACGTCAACCTGAAAGGCACTTTCTTCTGTATCCGCGCGGCCCTGGCGGCGTTGCGCGACAGCAAGGGCAACATCGTCAACCTGGCGTCCGACGCCGGCCTGATCGGCGAGCTGGGCTTGACCGTCTATTGCGCGTCGAAGGGCGGTGTCGTCAATATGACCCGCGCGATGGCGCTCGAGCTCGCGCCGGATGTGCGCGTCAACTGCGTCTGCCCGGGCTATGTCGACACCGACATGGTGCGGCGCGACGGCATCGAGCAGGCCGACGACCCGGTCGCCGCCGAGCAGGCGGTCATCGACTACGCGCCGCTGAAGCGCATCGCGACGCCCGGCGAGATCGCCACGGCAATCGTCTATCTGGCCTCGGAAGACGCGCGCTTCGTCACCGGGGCGGCCTTCCAGATCGACGGCGGCTCGACGGCCGGTCGTTGAGGAAGCGAACGACCGCCAGCCGGCCGTGTAGCACATCCGATGTCGGTGCCAACGCGTTTGTTGGGCAGGTTCGGTCCAGGTGCGGCTGAGCTCCGAACCGGGTCGTCTTCCTCTCTCTGATCCAGACCGCTAGTTGGCGAGCCACGGAAGCTACGGATGTCTCGAAACTCAATATGAACGAGAACCTTGCCGAGGATATCTTCGGTAGCAGCCGGCCTCTTGAGTTTGCCCCGCCTCCGGCTCCCTAGACCGAGAGTAGCAGCTGCTTGGCCGACAGGTCCCGGATCAGCACGCCCAGATCCTGGGCGATTTGGTCCCGCGCGACCTCGGGAAAGGCGCTGTGCAGCAGCTCGACCAGCTGGTCGCTCGTCATGGGCTCGGCGAGCAGGTGCCAGACCGCGGAGGCCACGGGGTTCAGGTGATGGATCGCGGCCCCCTCCGCATCCGCCAAAAAGCGCTCGCCATCCACCGTGGTCTCCGTGATGCCCGGCTTGCGCAAAAAACAGCCGTCCGGGGCCTCGCCGGTCCAGCTCGGCGTGCGGTCGCCGATCCCGCTCGTGGCGAGGGGTTCCTGCATGGATCGGGGCTCATCGGCCCCGGGCGCCGGCCACTCGGCGAAGGCCGCCTGCAGCAGAGCCACGGCCTCTTCGGCGCGGCCGTAGCGCAGGCGAAAGCAGCGCGCGGCCGCGACCAGGCGGTGCAGGCGCTCGAGGATTGCCGGGGCGGGCGCCTCGCGGGCGAAGTTCTGCCAGATCACCTGGCGCAGCACCTCGCTCTCCGCCACGGGCAGCAGCTCGGGCTCGACGCCCGCTTCGCGCTCCAGCAGCACGAAGCCGCCGACCGGCGCGGCGGCGCCGTGGGGCGCGAGGCGCTCGCGCTCCAGGTCGAGGTAGAGATAGTTTTGGCCGCGGGGGCCTTCGTGCGCCTCGAGAAAGGCCTTCGCTGTGGGGCTCAGGTCGTCGGGCCAGGGTAGGCGCAGGCGCGGCGCGATGCCGGGGGCGATGCCTAGGTCTTCCGGGCCGCCGATGGGCAGCACGTCGTCGGCGAAGAGCCGCACCCCGGCCGCCGCGAGGCAAGCCGAGAGCACGGACTTGCCGGCCCGATAGCGGTTCGGGAAGATCACCAGCCGGCCGGCGAATTCCGCCGCGGCGCCGTGCAGGCAGAGCAGGTCCGGACCGTTCTCCGCGTAAGCGCGAACCAGCTCGGCGATGAAACCGCAGAGGGCGTCGACGTGGTCCTTGCGCCGCAGCGGCGCCTCCAGCCAGTCCGCTTCGATCAGGTAGCAGTCGGGGGTCCGGCGGACGGTCAGGATCGGCGAGTCGCCGCCTGTCTCGGCGAGGCGAAACGGCCAGTCACGAAAAACAGAGGAAAAACAATCGTATACATCGCTGCACTCGAGCAGCAGGACAGGCCGGGGGAGACCATCGAAGCTGATCAGATTCCGCTCCGCCAAATCCCGTTCTCCGGGGTCGCGTGGGCCCGTGTCCGACCCAATTTGCTGCGCTACGGTCATGAGGTAAAGAAAAAGGTATCCGCCGGACCCGCGAAGGGCCCGGCGGATCGGGATACGCTAGTGCCCGTTCGTCCCTTGCGAAGCTCCGCTCGACCCGGACGAGGCACCGTCCGCGGCCGCGCCTGCGGAGGAACCGCTCGTGCCGCCGGATGTGCCGCTGGCGTCGGCGGTTTCGGCGCCGCTCGACGAGCCGCTGGTACCGCCGGACGCACCACCGGCGTCCGCGCCATCGGCGCCGCCGGACCCGCCGCCGGAGTGACCGCCACCGGAGCCGCCGCCGGAGTGGCCGCCGCCGGAGCCGCCGCCGGAATGGCCGCCGCCGCCGTCCGCGCCGGCCCCGCCACCGCCGCCACCGCCGGAGCCGCCACCGCCGCCGCCACCGCCGGAGCCGCCGCCCGAGCGGGCCGCGGCCGAACGGCTCAGGGTCATGAGAACCGGCACGGAGTAGGCGACCGAGAGGCCGAGACCCAGCCTCCGGAGCGCCTCACGGCGGCCGGTGTCGACGGAGTCTTCTTGTTTGTCAATGTCTTGATCGTGTTCGTTCATGGATCTTAACCTTCTGTCACGGCAAGGACTGTCCCCCAAGAAACACGTGGGTTCGTTGTTTGATTCCCGAGCCGTTTGTAAAAGGTTGGTTCGATCGATCAGTCCTTAGGTCCCTTCCGCCCTGAACGCCTGATAGGCGGCAAGGGCCCTATCGCGGGCGGCGGCGTGGTCCAGCAAGGGCTTCGGGTAGGTCCGGCCGAGTTCGACCCCGGCTTCGGCCAGGACCTCCGCGGGTGCCGCCCAGGGCCGATGCAAATGGTCGTCGGGCAGGCGGGCCAGTTCCGGCAGCCAGCGCCGCAGGTAGTCCCCCGCAGGGTCGAACTTCTCGCTCTGACGCGCGGGATTGAAGATGCGGAAATAGGGCGCGGCGTCCGCGCCGCAGCCCGCGACCCACTGCCACGAGGCGGCGTTGTTGGCCAGATCGGCGTCGACCAGGGTGTCCCAGAACCAGGCCTCGCCCTTGTGCCAGGGCACCAGCAGGTGCTTGACCAGGAACGAGGCGGCGACCATGCGCGCCCGGTTGTGCATCCAGCCCGTCGCCCAGAGCTCCCGCATGCCGGCGTCGACCAGGGGGAAGCCGGTCCGCCCCCGGCACCAGGCACGGAAACCTTTGTCGTCGCCGCGCCAGGGAAAGGCGGCGAAGGCCGCCCGCCAGGGCTGCTCCGGCAGGTCCGGCCAGTGGTACAGCAGGTGGGCCGAGAACTCGCGCCAGGCCAGTTGGCGCAGGAAGGGCAGGGCCAGCTCGGCCCGCCCGGCCGCCCGGCCGAGCGCGGCGTGCCAGACCTGGCGCGGCCCCAGCTCGCCCCAATGGAGGTGCGGCGACAGGCGCGAGGTGCCGGGGCGGCCCGGCCGGTCGCGCGCCTCGCCATAGTCGGTCAGGCCGTGCTCCAGGAAGGCGGCCAAGCGCGCCCTGCCGCCGGCCTCGCCGGGCGTCCAGGCCTGCCGCAGGCCGCCGGCCCAGTCCGGCTTGCCGGGCAGCAGGGCCCAATCGCAAAGCCGTTCCCCCTCGGCGCGGCCAGCGGCAATCCGCTCCGGCGCCCGGGCGGGCGGCGGCGGGGCCGGGGCCGCCTGCAGCGCCTTCCAGAACGGCGTGAAGACCTTGTAGGGTCCGCCGGCGCCGCTCTTGAGCGATCCGGGCTCGTGCAGCAGGCCGGCGTTGAAGCTCTGGGCCTCGAGGCCGCGGGCGCGCAGGTCCCGCTGCAGGGCCGTGTCCCGGTCGACCGCGAAGGGCTCGTAGCAGCGGTTCCAATAGACCGCCGCCGCGCCGCTCTCCCGCACCACCTCGTCCAGCACGTCCTGGGCGGGTCCCCGCTGCAGCACGAGAGGCGCACCCTTGGCGGCAAGATCCTCCGCCAGGGCGGCCAGGCTGTGATGCAGCCACCAGCGGGCCGCCGCCCCCGGCCGCCAGGGGCCGGGCGTCTCGTCGTCCAGAATATAGAGCGGCATCACCGGATGGCCGCGCGCAACCGCCGCGGCCAGCGCCGGGTTGTCGGCCAGCCGCAGGTCCTGGCGAAACCACAGGATGGTCGGGCCGGAGGCGGTCATGGGCGGTCGATCCGAATACTGGCCGGCCTCTTACCCGACCGGCGCCAGGGCCGTCTTGGGGAAGTCGTAGACGCCGCTGCGCCCGAGCAGCCGGACCCGGAAGCCGCGCGGGAAGAGCCCGGCCACGGCCGGATCGAGCACGTCGAGCCCGCCGGCATAGGCGCCGAAGGCGGGCAGGATGACGCGCCGGCCGTCGGTCACGAAGCAGCGCCCGGTATAGCCCCCCGCGCGCAGGCGGACCGAGGCCTTGGGGTGATAGTGGCCCGAGACCTCGCCGGGCGCATGGATTCCGTCCGCCGCCTGGTGGCGCAGGACCAGCGGGCCCAGGGTGAGCTCCGCCGCCACCTTTCCGCCCCAGGCGGCCGGCGGCGCCGGGTCGTGGTTGCCGGCGATCCAGATCCACTCCCGGGCGGCGGTCAGGCGCTCGATCAGCGCGGCGTGGTCCGGTGCCAGGCGCGCCGCCGCGCCGGCGTCGTGGAAGGAATCGCCCAGGCAGACGACCCGCTCCGGCCGGTGGCGCTCGATCGCCGCGGCCAGGCGCTGCAGGGTCGCCGCGGTGTCGTAGGGCGGCAGCAGGACGCCGCGCTCGGCGAAGGCGGAGCCCTTCTCCAGGTGCAGGTCGGCCACCATCAGGGTGCGCCGCGCCGGCCAGAACAGCGCACCCGCGCCGTCCGCCACCAGCTCGGCGCCGTTGATGTGCAGCAGGCCCTCAGGTTTCACGGAAGGAGATTGCAGCGACAAGGTCATGCTTGTTCTTCGGGTTCCCGATGGTTCGCGTCCGCGCCTTGTGTAACATTGCAGAGGCGAGTCTTGGAGAGGGTACATGACCGTCTACGGCCTTTACGGCTTCACCCACGGCTGGGGGCGCCTGCTCACGGTGATGAGTCCCCAGGGCGCCGCCGCGGCCCTGGCCGCGATCGAGGCCGGCGACGGAGTCGAGGTCAGCGCCGGGCAGGGCAGGCTGACGCAATACCACGAGAAGCGCCGCGGCGCGCTCGCCCGGCTGGTCGCGGACCACGGCATCGTCGTGCTCTCCAAGGCCGCGTGGGACGCCAGGAAAGCCGAGCTGGGCGAGGCGATCTGGTAGGCGGCCGCCCCGGGGGACTAGGGTGGATTGGGAGTTGGATTGGGGGCTACCGCCGCGTTGCGGAACCCACTAGAGTAGGCGGCGAAATCGATCCCGCCTTCGGGAAACCGGCGATAGGCTAAGGGCGGGTAGAGTCAAGAAGAAGAGCCAGGGAAGAGGGCACCCATGCAGAAATCGCTTCTGATCGATCCGGAAAAGTGCACCAGCTGTCTGCAGTGCGAGATGGCCTGCTCGTTCGAACACGAGGGCCTGTTCAATCCGGCCAAGTCGCGCATCAAGGTCTTCGAGTTCGAGCACGGCCGGCACGCGATCCCCTATACATGCACCCAGTGCGCCGAGGCCTGGTGCATGCACGCCTGCCCGGTCGAGGCGATCACCAAGAACGCCGTGACCGGCGCCATGGAGGTCAGCGACGAGGTCTGTGTCGGTTGCAAGGTCTGCACCATCGCCTGCCCCTTCGGCACGATCAACTACAACCACGACACCGGCAAGGTCATCAAGTGCGACCTTTGCGGCGGCGACCCGCAGTGCGCCGAGGCCTGTCCGACCGACGCGATCACCTACGTCGACGCCGACTGGACCGGCTACCAGCGCATGCAGGGCTGGGCCCTCAAGGGCCTGCCCCGGCACGCCTGAGCGCTTCCGCGACACCTCGAGCAACGGGAATTTCGGCTATGGGATGGCAGAGAAAGATCCTTCGCGTAAACCTCACCGAGGGCAGCCACGCGATCGAGCCGCTCAACATGGATTGGGCCTCCAACTACCTGGGCGAACGCGGCCTGGCGACCAAGTACCTCTGGGAAGGCATGGACCCCAAGGCCGACCCCATGGGCCCGGACAACGTGCTGATCTTCGCGACCGGCCCCTTGACCGGCACCATGTCCTCGACCAGCGGGCGCTACGCCGTGGTCACCAAGGGCCCCCTGACCGGCGCCATCGCCTGCTCCAACTCGGGCGGCAAGTTCGGCGCCGAGCTGAAGTTCGCCGGCTACGACCTGCTGATCCTGGAAGGCCGCGCGCCCAAGCCGGTCTACCTGCACATCGTCGACGACAAGGTCGAGCTCCTGCCCGCCGACGACATCTGGGGCACCACGGTGTGGCACACCGAGGAGTGGCTCAAGGCGCACCACCAGAACCCCCTGCTCAAGGTCGCCGCGATCGGCGAGGCCGGCGAGCAGGGCGTCTACTTCGCCTGCGTGGTCAACGACCTGCACCGGGCGGCGGGCCGTTCCGGCGTCGGCGCGGTCATGGGCTCCAAGAACCTCAAGGCCGTTGCCTGCCACGGCACGGTCGGGGTCGGCGTCAAGGACCCGAAGCGCTTCATGGCCGCGGTCAGGGAGACCAAGAAGGCGCTGTGGGAAAGCGAGGGCCGCAAGGACCTGACCGAGAACGGCACCGATTCCATGATCGACATGATGCAGGAGTTCGGCGGCCTGCCGACCCGCAACTTCCAGGAGGTCCAGTTCGAGGGCACGTCGAAGCTCAACCCCGCGGCCATGCAGGCCAAGGATCCGAGCGGCCACAGCAACCTGGTCACCAACAAGGCCTGCTTCGGCTGCACCATCGCCTGCGGGCGCATCGCCCATATCCACGACGACCACTTCACCGTCGTCAACCGGCCCGAGTACCGCCACGCCTCGGGCGGGATCGAGTACGAGACGGCCTATGCTTTCGGGCCGGTGGTCGGGGTTGACGACATCGATGCGGTGGCCTTCGCCAACTACCTGATGAACGAGCACGGCATGGACCCGATCTCCTTCGGCGGCACCCTGGCGGCGGCCATGGAGCTGTTCGAGATGGGCGTGCTCACCGAAAAGGACACCGACGGTATCGCGCTGAACTTCGGCAACGCCGAGGCGCTCACCGTCATGGCCGAGAAGACCGGCAAGGGCGAGGGCTTCGGCAAGGTGCTCGGCCTCGGCTCCAAGCGGCTCTGCGACAAGTACGGCCATCCC
>Ga0224512_10005544_pt1 | contig 10353 bp, 6 predicted proteins | sample SF_May12_sed_USG_4_FD_169103 | JGI IMG/M metagenome (GOLD analysis project Ga0224512, IMG submission 169103) | Sediment microbial communities from San Francisco Bay, California, United States - SF_May12_sed_USGS_13 | ecosystem: Environmental > Aquatic > Marine > Sediment | place: USA: California...
TGTCACGGTCAGCGATCCGCTGGCGCCGAACTGCGACAGCACCATCGGCACCCTGGCGGTGGGTGGTAGCACCAGCTACGACTGCACGGTGACGGTGACGGAGGACTTCACCAACGTGGCCAATGTCACGGGTAATGATCCGAATGGCGACCCGGTGACGGACAGCGATCCCTCGAGTGTGATTGCACTTGTGCCAAATGTTAATGTGATCATTGATATAGAGAAATCTACCAATGGTTTTGATGCCGATACAGGACCGGGTCCGGAAATAATTGCTGGAAACGCTGTAGTTTGGAACTACGTGGTCACCAATAGCAGCATTAGTATCGTTGCACTGGACAATGTGACAGTCAGTGACAGCCAGGGTGTGACCGTGAGTTGTCCGAAGACCACGCTTGCTATTGGCGAATCGATGACCTGTACGGCCAGCGGTACGGCTGTAGAAGGACAGTATGAGAACCTTGGGACAGCCAGCGGCGACTTTGTCGGGCTGGGCACGGTCTATGACTCTGATCCCAGTCATTACTACGGGGCTGCTCCGTCGGTCGATATCGTCAAGACCTTTACCGATGACTCGGTGATCGCAGGCGGTGCCGGTAGTTCGTTCACGCTGGTTGCGACCAACAACGGCAATGTCGCTCTCGATGACGTTTCGGTGTTTGATGATGTCGATGACCGCCTGACAGTCACCGGTGTTTCGGGTACGGGTGGTGCTGACGCTGACAGCGATGGCGATGACCAAACTGTCGAGTGGCTAATCGCCAGCCTCGGTGTGGGTGAGTCGGTGACGATCACCGTGGACTTCATGGTCGCCTCCGACGTGGAAGAGGCCAACGGTACAGGTGGTCTCAACGATGGGCCGAGTGTCAGTAACACGGCAACCGTTTCGGATACCTACAACGATGACTCGGGTAATAGCACCGACATCGGCGACGAGGACAGCGACACCATCGACATCCTCGTCGATATCTACCTGTCGATTGTCAAGACGTTCGATCCGACAAGCGTGCCACAGGGTACGCTGCAGAGTTTCACCCTGGAGGTGAGCAATGACGGGCCGTCGGATGCGGTCGATGTGTCGGTAACCGATACGGTGGACGACTTACTCGATGTGCAAAACGTAAGCGTGACATCGGGCGATGGTAACTGCTTGGCAAGCGCCGGACAGGAGGTGGATTGTACGGTCCAGATCCCCGTGGGCGAGTCGGTGACCATCACCGTCGAGTACCTCACGGGACCGTTCCTGAGTGGCGACACGGACTATGGCACCGAGGCCGGTGACGACTTCTACTTCCGCTTCGTCAATGGGTACGTCCTCGCAGGCTCCACCGACACCGTCAATGGTGATGGGGTGTTCCTGATCAGCCCCGACGGAGTGGAAGAGAACATCACGGACCAGGTGACGATCCTCACTAGTCTGACAAGGAACGACCTCATCTTCGATCCGCCAGGTGACGATCCGGCGTTCGAGATGCATCTGTCATGCTCCGATCCGTTCACGGGTGGTTGGGGTCAGTCGGCCGGGCCAGTTGAGGGTGTCGATGATAACTGGCAGATCGCGTTCTTCTCGATCGCGCGCTACAACAGCGGCAGTGGCTTCATCAAGAACTGTGGCAACGTGGTTAATCAGTTCGATGTCCCGAATACGGCGACGTCGACCGGTGATGACTCGTTCGGGACCGAAACCGTCTCCGATGATGCGACCGTGACCGTTGAGCCGGGCATTAAGCTAGACCGGTTGCAGACAGGCGGTAAGCGTCTCACGGTGCGGTTGACCAACTTCACGGGCGACGCCAAGGAGATCGTCGACGTCGAGGTAATGTGGCCTGAGAGCAATGGCGACCTGACCAAGGTCTGGCTTACATATGGCCGGACCAACGACATTATCTGGGACGGAACTGCTGCATCGCCATCTACCCTGCTCGACGCAACCGACCCAGGCTGGATAGGCGGTACGCTCTTAACGGGTGAAGCGATCCTGCGGTTCGACTTCAAGAACAAGTCGGCCGGCAGTGGCTACACGATCCGGGTGAACTTCGCCGATGGGACGTTCCTGGATATCTCCCAGTAGCCAGTCAACCTGACGGCGACAACTGAGAAGACAGCACCCGGGTTTCGGCCCGGGTTCTTCTTTTACGTTACGATTTATTTTTATGCGTTAGGAGCCATAACAGCGAGAAAAGCCCGGTCTTTTGGCCGGGCTTTTTCTTTCTATGTCTATGAAAAAAGATCTTATCTGGCATATGATTATTTAAGTTCTACTCGTTTCCCCCTCTGGGACGCCTACACGGAGAAGGTGAGACCGGGAGCCGGTCCAGAGGCTGGCCTGGGCCAAGCAGGCGATAGAGTGATGCACGGAGCAATTGCCGAGATGAACAGGATGAGGGGATTTGAATTCATGCAGTTATTACTTAATAATCCTCTCTCCCCCGGAGCCCTCTCGGCAACTGCATCCCTGCGTTGCCCTACCTCCTGCATGGCCCAGGCCAGCCTCTGGACCGGCTCCCGGTCTCACCTTCTCCATGCAGTCGTCCCGAAGGGAGAGGGGGATTATGGAGCAGCAGTGATACTAAATATTATCGGATACGAAACTGTACGATTGTAATACCCTCTCAACATTCCTCTCTCTTAGGGGGTGGGAACGTTACAGCCATGATGAAAACTCGACAGGTCATAGAACCCCCGAGCCGGCGCGAGGCGGCCATGAACTCCCTGCACCACTGGCTGCGCTCGAACCGGACTATTTTGGTCGCCGCGCTGGTGTTCTGTGCGGCCTATGCCGGAATCCTGTGGTTTAAATACACCTCTCCCCCGGAGGTTCCGGCTACTGTTGTGCAAGGTGAGCCTGTCGAAACGTTCCCAGTATCGCCGGAGCCGGCAGTCGTTGTCTCAAAACCCAAAGAATCTCAGGAATCTGCTTCCAAATTGACAGAGACTGAACCTGCCTCAGAGGCGGTAGAGACCAAGGCGTCTAAAGCAACGGTCAAGTGGGGAAGTGATAACAGAGGTGATGTGGCCGAGCAGCTGGGTGACAGCGTTGCAGTAACGGAAGAGCCAGTTGTTCAGAAACCTGCTTTACCTGAGGGTGATCTCGCTATTTCCGGGCGGGTGCTGGACCGGTCCGGCTCGCCCGTACCCGGGATCCAGGTGACGGCGAGAGCGACCTACCTGTTCGAGGAGGGTCAGCGCAAGCCTATCCCGAGGGGTGCTGGCGAGCGCCGGACCACCAGTGCATCTGATGGCGCCTATGCCTTCGAGGGGCTGGCCAATGGCGAGTACCAGGTCAGCACGGTGGCGACCCCGCGCCACGCCCGGGCCCTGATCCAGGTGCGTGCCGGGGTGGATTTCGCGGACCTCGTCGTCACGGGCCAGCGTGACCTGCGGGTGCACGGGCTGGTGGCGAATCCGGCCGGCGAGCCGTTGGCGCAGGTGGTGTTGCGTCCCGCGGTCCATCCGACCAAGGAGGTGAGCACGAATAAGGAGGGCCGCTACAGCTTCGAGGTCAAGCTGCTAGACACGGCCGCGGGGCTGACGGTGAGCGCCCGCCGTGAGGGCTATGAAGTCCAGGATGCCCGGCTCAATACTTCTGAACTCGGTGAGGATAATGTTTTGGAGCTGAACATCGTCATGGAACCGGAGTCGGATGGCGTGCTGGCCCTGGTGAGCGGCACGGTGAAGGGACCACGCGGCGATCCGGTCAGTGGCCAGCGCATCGGGTTCTCCTCGGCGAAGGTGCGGCAGAACTACCGGGCGACGACCGATGCGGAAGGACAATTCGTGATCCAGAACGTGGAACCCGGCGAGGACTACATGCTCTCGATCAATGCTGCGGCCGGTTTCAAGGACTATTTCCTGCGCAACATCAAGGTCACCAGGAACGGGCTGACGCTGAACATCGAACTGGAGGCCGGTGAAACCGGGACCCTGAGCGGGCAGATGGTCAACCTGTTCGGGAATCCGGTGCCGGATTTCAGCCTGGTGCTGCAGACCAAGGAGACTTCCTATTACAACCAAAGGGTGTTCGGGGACGGTGCGGGGAACTTCGAAATCGAAAACGCGCCTGCCGGCGAGCTGCGGCTGCGAACCAAGTCGACGCCGTACTACACCATCGAGGGTATCGAGATGCCCGCCGGCGGAGCGCTCAATATCCCGGTGGTGCTGGACTGGGGCTATGACGAGATCCAGGGAAAGGTCGTGAATGACGATGGCAACCCCGTGGCCGTGACCAATATCAGTCTTACCTGGTCACACCAGGCGAGCGGGATGCGAAGCAGCTCGCGGCGCACGACCGCCGCGGACGAGCAGGGGAATTTCCGCTTCACCCAGCTGGGGCCGGGCAGTCACCGGCTCTCGGTTAATGCCGCGGGTTACAGGCCGGTGTCGGTGAATCATGACGTGGCGCTGCAGGGGAGTGAGGTGGTGGTGAAGCTGGAGCCGAAGGAGTAGTCGATCGCGCCCGCGGGGCGCTCCTACAGGTAGATGGGTAGGGTGCGTTATACGCGCCAATAAGGAATCAATGGGTTCAGTGTCTTTGTCACGGTTTTTGTCTGCGGGCGGTGCGCAGAGCGCACCCTACTGGATTCCGGCATTCGCCGGAATGACGAAAGATGTATTAATCTGGCCTTGCCGGGGAAACAGGGGATTTCAATACGATGAATAATTTATTGTGGCGGTTTGCGGTGCTGACGGCAGGTCTTTTCCTTTTGACTGGCCCGGGGATGGCGGACGATGCCAAGGATACGACCGGCGAGACCTACGAGGACATGCCGGTCGGTTTCACGACGGACGGCGACCCCTACCTCGGCAAGCCGGATGCGCCGGTGGTGCTCGAGGAGTGGAGTGATTACCTGTGTCCGTTCTGCGGGCGGCATTTCCAGCAGACCCTCCCGGGGCTGAAGGACAAGTACATCCGCACGGGACAAATGAAACTGGTGTTCCGGGACCTGCCGTTCGCCTCGCTGCATCCGACGGCCGCCATGGGACACGTCGCCGCGCGCTGCGTGGCCGAGCAGGGTGGGGCGGCGCGCTACTGGGCGATGTACGATGAGCTATTCAGCCGGCAGAAGGAATGGAGCCGCCTGCCGGATCCGGCGGCGTTCCTGGCCGAGGCCGCAACCAGGGTGGGTGCCGATAGGGAGGCCTATGCGGCCTGTGTTGCGGGCGATGATGTCACCAAGGCGGTCGAGGCCAGTGTGGCCGCAGGCCAGACTCTTGGTTTCAACGGCACGCCCAGTTTCCGGTTTATCGAGTCCAGGAGCGGTGATGCCTACACACTGGTGGGCGCACAGCCCCTGGCGGCCTTCGAGCGGCGGGCGGAGGCCCTGATCGCAGGCGAGATTCCACCCGAGGACCCCAAGCCGAAGCCGCCCGAGTTGCCGCTGTGGGCCAAGGCGGAAGGGCTGACCCCGGATCCCGAGAGGCCCGGTTACACCAAGGCTGGAGATGCCTACAAGGGCAATGCCGAGGCGAAGCTCACGGTGATCGAGTTCACCGACCTGCAGTGCCCCTCCTGCCGACGCCATGCCCTGGAGACCCAGCCGGCGCTGGATGAACAGTTCATCGAGACCGGCAAGGTGCAGTGGGTGGTGAAGCACTTCCCGTTGCGCATGCATCCCCGCGCGGCGGTGGCCGCGGCGGCGACCGAGTGCGCCGCGGAGCAGGGCCGCTTCTGGGAGATGCAGCACACGCTGTTCGAACAGCAGGATGAGTGGTCGAAGGGGAATGTGGATGCGGCGCTGGTTGGCGTCGCGACAGGCTTGAAGCTGGACATTGCCAGGTTCAAGACCTGCCTCAACAGCCGCCAGGCCCTGGAGCGGGTACTGCACGACCTCTACGACGCCCAGGGGGTGGTACGTCAGACCCCGACCTTTGTTATCGTCTACGGCGAGACCGGTACCTCGCTGCGCGGCGCGCGCCCGGCAGACCAGTTCGCGAAGATCCTGGAAGGGCTGCTGGAGAAGGCCAATGCCGTGGAGGCGGTTGCTGACAAGAAAGATGCGGCTGAGTAGGGTGGTGTAATAGAAAATGGGGACATTCTTGTTTTTTAAATTTTTCTCTTTGCTTTCTCACTGGTTAGAAAAAACCAGAATGTCCCCATTTTTGATTCTGGTTATGGCGCTGGCGGCCACATCCGGCAGTGTGCTGGCTGACCTGCGTGCGCGGCTCGACGAACTCTCGGTCAGGCACGGTTTCGAGATCCAGGGGTTTGGGCTGGTGGGAAACGAACCAGCCCGCCCTGTGTCGGGTGATGTGCGGCAGCAGATCAGTCGCCTGCTGAGTGAATACAACTATGTTGTGGTCGATAATGACCGGGGTGATATAGAGAAGGTGATCATCCTCGCGGTGGGTGAGGCGGGTGAGTTTCCCCGGATAGAATCCAGTTTGGTCAATATCGTCAGCCCACCTGGCGAACACGTCATCTCGACACGTCGTAAAGGTGCGCACCAGGTGGTTGATGCCGTTCTGGTGGGGCCAGGGCAGGCACCGGTCGGAGTGTCGCTGATGGTGGATACCGGGGCCTCGACGGTGGTGCTTCCGGCCTCGATGATTTCCGTGCTGGGATTCGATGTTGATGGATTGCACGATGGCTGGACCCAGACGGCGAACGGTCGGGTGCGGGCGAAGATTGGTACCTTGACATCGGTCGATGTGGGCACGGCGGCGGTGGAGGACGTAAAAGTGACCTTCCTGGATGATCACCGGCTGGGAGGCAGCAAGCTGCTGGGAATGAGTTTTCTGGGGCGTTTCAGTTTGACCATCGATGATGCCAATCAGCGGATTATTTTGTCGGACGAGTGATTGATTGATCGCGCCCTTGGGGCGCTCCTGCTGGATGGTGTGTAGGTTGGGTAATGCGAAGCGTGCCCGACGGGGAGGGTTCTGATGGGTACGGCCTGTCGGCCTTTGCCCATCCTGCGACAGTCATGTTATTGCGAGCGCAGCGATGCAATCTCCTGACGTATTCAATCAGTTTCAGATTGCTTCGTCGCTTTGTTCATCGCAATGACGGACAAGGGGAGAGTTTTGACGGGCACGGCCTGGCGGCCTTCGACCATCCTGCGGGTCATTTATTTTCCGTGATTTCCGTGTGATTGCGTGGCGCATTGAATACTTGATCGCGCCCGCGGGGTACTCCTGGATTATCGTCTCCACACTTCTGGTTATGCAGGCCGGACGTTCGGGGGCATCATCCGACCTGATTCACAGGAGAATGGTTATCCGGTAGTGCGTATGCGCCTATTTGAGTCTACCTTTCCCCTTGGTTCCACCGGAGCCGCCGTCACTTCCCTTGGTATTCGCTTTCATCTTGCCGGCCTCGACAGTGGCGCTCTCGGCTGAGAAGTTCTCCGCAAGGTCGTAGGCAACCACGCTGTAGCTGTAGACAATGTTGTTTAAACCATCACGGTCGTTATAGCCTGTATCCGGAGTGTCGGCGATCATGACACCATTACGATAGACAAGGTAACCTGTTACCGCGACATTATCGCTGCTGGGAGACCAGCTCAGGTTGACCTGCCTGGAATTTGAACTTGCGACAAGTCCAGATGGCGCGGTTGGTGCCTCTGTATCTCCGGCAGGTATCGTCTCATTGACGATATAGGTGGCATTAGCTAAAGCGGAGTGCTCCTGCACCAGACTGTCATTGGCTTCAACTTGCAACGCATAGCTGCCGGGCCCTGCCGAGGTGGGTGAGGTTACCTGCAAGGTGGCCACACCACTTTCACCCGGTGACAAGGTTAGGGTGCCCGGGCTCAGGCTATTGCTCCAGCCGGGCACGATCCGGCTCAGACTGAATGTGCTGGCACCACAGGCGTTACTGTCATTGTTGGCAAGTGACACTGAATAGATGCGAGTTGTGCCGGGATCGCCGCTCTGGGATGCGGGTGACACACTGAGTGTGGGCGCAGCCGGCGAGCAGGAAGCAACCACGGTATAGCTGGCGCTGTCGGTTGTCGTATGGGCCGTTTCGCCGTTGTCCGTAACATTCACGACCAGGCTGTATGTATTGGCGCTTGCGCTCGATGCGGAAGTGACAGAAAGTGTGGCTGTACCGATCTGGCCCGGGTCCAGGCTCAATGAAGCGGGTGAGACCGTTCCTGCCCACCCGGCCGGGATGGTGTCGTTCAGCGCGAAAGTACTGTTCGCGCATGCCGTACTGTCCTGGTTGGTCAGGTGAATACTGAAATTCAGGCTGGTTCCGGCTGTGGCGCTCTGGCTGGATGGCGTGATGCTTAGCTGGGGACTGTTGGCCGAGCACGTTGGGGTGGGCTCTGTGCCGTTGAGGTTCACTTCAACAGTGACGTAATCATCGTGGTGACTCAATTGCGTCACGGTAATTCCGTTGACCGCGTCCGTGAAGCTCTCACCGTCGGTGGGCAAGGCGAGTAGACGGGTCTTGGATGAACTGCCATCGCCGGGATAGCGGTGTACACTGAGACGATCCAGATATAGAGAGGATGACAGATTGGCATCGAACCCGATGCCACGCCGGTATGAAAGATAGTAGTACTCGTTCGTATCCGGTTTGGCGATCTTCAGTGTCTGGGGTGCCAGTGCAGCTGCCGGATCGAGTTCCAGCGGGGCGATGTCATAGTAACCGGACTGGTTAATCATCTCGATCTTCATGCCCGGTAACCAGCCCATCTGTTCCTTGTGGGGTGCATTGATCTGGCGCAGACGGTTCTGGCCAATCCCCATGATGTCCGAGTTGTCGCCATATTCTGAACTCGGGGTGGATGCGTGATGCATGCCGAGGTTGTGGCCAAGTTCATGCCCATAGATATCAGCGATATTGCAGTAAAAGATCCAGGATCGGCTCGGGTTTCCGCCAACCGTACCTATTCCAGCAGCGGGGCAGGCATTTTGTGGCAGTACATAAACCTTGCGGTCATAGGCATCCGGGTTGAAGCCACTGGCGCGTGCGGCATCATCTGCGGCCTGGCTCCAGGCGCTGTAGTCGCAGGTGCTGCTTGAATGATTGATGTTGAAGGGGCCGACAACCTGTCCGGTCAGCCATATATTGCCGTGGGAGGTCTCCTGGTAAAGGTCATCGATGGATTTATCTTCCGGATCTGTGAACATGAGATCGCGTATGGCATCAGAGGAGCAAGAAAGGCTGGCATCCCCAAAATTTGCGGCAATCACGATTGTTTTCTGTTCACCACTGACAGCCACAGTTGCAGGAAGGACGGTTTCCGTGTTCGAGGAATCCACCCCGTCCGCAGCCAGAAAGACATCTCTTCCCTTTGCCTTGCCACGTACTGTTACACTCATGCCGGTTCTCAGGTGACCCGGAGGTGTATCGTCAAAATAAAGCCGAAACCGTCTTTTTGATTGTTTCTCTTCGATGAAATACTGCAGCTCGGCGCGTTTGTTTGAGAAGTCGTCGGTATACAGAACGGTAATTTCTCCACTGATGTTGGCCGGAATCGCATCGCCTGGCGCGCTGGCCTGTGCCTCAACCTGAAGTAGCAGTGCGTTCGTAACCAGCAGGATGATGACCTGCATGATGCGTAATAGGACAGTATGATGCATGACTGGATTCTCTCTTATTCGTTGCATTAGTTATCGACGAACCGGCGTGTTGCATTCGTGACACATTTATCAATTATTAAGGTATATATACAGGCATGCTGATTCTGTGCGCTGCAGCACATTTCGATGTCTCCGGTGTTTTATTGGCCGCAAAACAGCTTCAGGAATAGTGAGTTGTGTGAGGTATAAGGGTGCTGCATGCGCTACAGGGGTGGGTGCTGAAAGAAATGGCCTGATGTGCTTTGCCAGCCAGCGAAATTATGTATTTTTACGTGTGATTCAGCGGGATTTTGACGGGCACGGCCTGGCGGCCTTTGCCCATCCTACGGCGGCCATGTCATTGTGAGCGCGATGTGCAGGGATGTACAAGTGCCGTGGGAGGCAGGAAGCCGGGAGCGGCCAGCGAAACAATCTCCTGACGTACTCAATCAGTTTTAGATTGCTTCGTCGCTTTGCTCCTCGGTAACTGCTCCTGCGTTACTCTACCTCCTGCATGGCCCAGGCCAGCCTCTCGACCGGTTCCCGGTCTCACCTTCTCCATGCAGTCGTCGCAATGACGGACAAAGGGATGGTTTTGACGGGCACGGCCTGTCGGCCTTTGCCCATCCTACGGCGGCCATGTCATTGTGAGCGCGATGTGCAGGGATGTACAAGTGCCGTGGGAGGCAGGAAGCCGGGAGCGGCCAACGAAGCAATCTCCTGACGTACTCAATCAGTTTTAGATTGCTTCGTCGCTTTGCTCCTCGGTAACTGCTCCTGCGTTACTCTACCTCCTGCATGGCCCAGGCCAGCCTCTCGACCGGTTCCCGGTCTCACCTT
>Ga0224512_10005545_pt1 | contig 10351 bp, 9 predicted proteins | sample SF_May12_sed_USG_4_FD_169103 | JGI IMG/M metagenome (GOLD analysis project Ga0224512, IMG submission 169103) | Sediment microbial communities from San Francisco Bay, California, United States - SF_May12_sed_USGS_13 | ecosystem: Environmental > Aquatic > Marine > Sediment | place: USA: California...
AGCAATCGCCAAAGGTTTGATTACAGGTTTATCTGACATTTGATCTCTCCACACAGGTTTTCAGGAAATGGGGTCATTGCCCCGGTTGTAAGATTGTCGTTTACATCAATGCAGTGATTGCATGGGGAGTGTGACATTAGCCCGATTAAAAAGTTTCTGCACTTTCTTTTTTGCTGTAGCCCCTGTTTGCAGAATAATCAGCCGCTGGCCGCAGGAATATATAAATAAAAAACAGGTACTTACATCTAATCCCCGGGTTGTCAGGGCTAGTCCAGGAGCTTGTGTTTGTATTCGCACAGGTCCGATATGACACATGACTGGCAGCGCGGCCTGCGCGCTATACAGGTGTAGCGGCCGTGCAGGATCAGCCAGTGATGCGCGTCGTGCATGAATTCCTCCGGTACCAGTCGCAGCAGCCGCTGCTCGACCTCGGTAACATTCTTGCCGGGGGCAATGCCGGTGCGGTTGGCCACGCGGAAGATGTGGGTATCGACGGCAATGGTCGGTTGTCCAAAGGCCGTGTTGAGGATGACATTGGCGGTCTTGCGACCGACACCGGGCAGGGCCTGCAGCGATTCGCGGTCCTCGGGGACCTTGCCGCCGTGTCGCTCTTCCAGCAGTGTGCAGGCCTTGATGATATTGCGGGCCTTGGTGTTGAACAGGCCGATAGTCTTGATGTGTTCCTTGAGGCCGTCCTCACCCAGCTTGAGCATGGCCTTCGGGGTCCTGACCTTTTTAAACAGGGCCCGGGTGGCCTTGTTGACGCCGACATCGGTGGACTGGGCCGACAGGATAACCGCGATCAGCAACTGGAAGGGGTTGCCGTACTCGAGTTCCGTGGTCGGGGTCGGGTTGGCTGCGCGCAGGCGTTCGAAGATTTGCTGGCGTTTGCTGCGGTTCACGCGGGACGTCGGGCGGTATTCAGGCCTGCGCGGCCCGTGCCACGTCCAGGTCACGGGCAAGCGCGCGCTGCTCGCGCCGGGCATTGATGACATTGCTCAGGGCAATCAGGAGACCGAGGCCGATGAAGGCGCCCGGGGGCAATATCGCCAGCAGAAAGCCGCGGTAGTCATGGATCAGGGTCAGCGCCAGTGCCCGGCCTGCTTCGCCGAACATCAGGTGGGCCTGTGCGAACAGGGTGCCTTGTCCGACGAGTTCACGCATGCCCCCCAGGGTCACCAGCACCAGCGTGAAGCCGATACCCATGGCCAGTCCGTCGAAGAAGGCACGGTCGACGGTCTGCTTCGACGCAAACGACTCGGCGCGCCCGATAATGGCGCAGTTGGTCACGATCAGCGGGATGAAGATACCGAGTATCATGTAGAGATCATGGAACCAGGCATTCATGGCCAGTTCGATAACAGTGACCACAGAGGCGATCACCAGCACATACACCGGTATGCGGACCTCTGGACGTACCAGCTTGCGGATACCCGACACGATGACATTAGTGGTGACCAGCGTGAGGGTCGTGGCCAGGCCCAGGCCCAGGCCGTTGACCAGTGAATTGGTGATCGCCAGCAGTGGACACAGACCCAGCAGCTGCACCAGCCCCGGGTTGTTGTTCCAGAGTCCTTCCCTGATGATGTGTGTGTAAGTGGGTTCAGTCATTGTGTTTCCGGTCTGTGAACTCACCGCAAAGGCGCAAAGTGCGCCAAGAAATACCATTTCTCACCGCAGAGGCGCAGAGAACACAGAGAAAAAATAAATAATGAAACAGATAAAACATCCCTCTAAAAACAGTATTAATTGTCAGGGTCTTTACTATGAAAGTCCTGCTCTGCGTTCTCGGCGTCTCCGCGGTGAATGCTGTTGTGGTTATCCTTGCGGCTTTGCGGTGAAAGTCCTTTTTCATCATCTCCACCCCGGGAGAACAGGGCCTCGCGATGTTCCCGGTAGTATAGCAGCGATTTACTGACCGCCCCGACAATCGCGCGGGGGGTGATGGTGGCGCCGGTCAGCTGGTCGAAATCGCCGCCGTCCTTGCGGACCTCCCAGCGGGCCGCTGGCGGATTTTCCAGCGACTTGCCATCGAAGCCGTAGATCCAGTCGCTGCGTTCCTCCTCTATGGCGTCACCGAGGCCGGGAGTCTCCCGGTGCGTGACGACCCGGACCCCGGTGAGGCTGCCGTCGTAATTGATGCCGATCAGCAGCCGGATGGAGCCGCTGTAGCCGTCGGGCGCGACCGGTGCAATCACCAGGGCGACCGGCTGATCGTCGCGGCGTGCCCGGTAGACCATCACCGGCTCGGGTGTGCCCAGCAGGAGCTCGTCGTGCACCTTCAGGGTGTCCGTTAGCAGGTCATTGTCATGGCGTGCAGGGGGTACCAGGATGTGGAGTTTGCGCAGCAGCCGTTCGCGCTCATTGGCGGCGATCCGCTCACGGGTGGTGTCATAGGTGACGGCGACCAGGCCGGTTCCGGCTATGGCAAACAGGAACAGGATGACGGCGGTGATGGTGATGCTGCGGTAATTCACGGCGGCTTACGGCTGGCCGAACACCCGCGGCCGGGTGTAGTGATCGATGGTCGGGGCCGCCATGTTCATCAGCAGCACGGCAAAGGCCACACCATCGGGGTAGCCGCCCCAGGTGCGTATCAGGTAAGTGAGTATGCCGATGCCGGCACCGTAGATCAGCCGGCCACGCGGAGTGGTGCTCGCGGAGACGGGGTCGGTGGCGATGAAAAAGGCACCCAGCATGGCGGCGCCGCTGAACAGGTGAAAGGCCGGTGAGGTATAACTGTCCGGGTTGAACAGGTAGAACACCACGGCCATCGCGAACAGCCCGCCCAGCATGCCGGCAGGTATCTGCCACTGGATCACCCTGGCCTGCAGCAGCCAGAGTCCACCGATCAGGAAACCGAGATTGACCCATTCCCAGGCCCGGCCACCGACGTAACCGAACAATACCGTGCTGTGGATTTCTCCCAGGGTTTCGTTGAGGCCAAGGCGCGTTTTGATGGTGTCCATCGGGGTTGCCGTCGACAGTGCATCCAGGTCGATGCCGGTGCGCGCGGCGTCGGTGAACGCCAGTGCCAGGGTGTCCAGCAGTCCGGGGTAGTTGCCGGGCGCCGTCCACTGGGTAAGTTCCAGCGGAAAAGAGATCAGCAGGACCACGTAACCGGCCATGGCGGGATTGAAGGGGTTGTAGCCCAGCCCGCCGTAGAGCTGTTTCGCCACCACAATCGCGAACAGTGTGCCGATCACCGGGATCCACCAGGGGGTCAGCGGCGGCAGCGCCAGGGCCAGCAGGACAGCGGTCAGCAGGGCGCTGCCGTCCAGCAGGCTCGCGACAATGCGACGCCGGCGCAGTTTCAGCACCAGGGCCTCGGCGGCAAGGGCCGTCAGCGCGGCGAACAGGATATTGATGAGTACACCCCAGCCGAACAGCCACACGGCGCAGGCAGTACCGGGGATCAGTGCCAGCATGACCTTCTGCATCATGATGGCGACACCTCCGGCGACGGGAAAATGCGGCGAACTGTAGGTATCGAATTTCATGGACGCTCAGTGTTCCCCGGGTGGTGGCTTGTGCTGGCGGCGACTGTCGACTTCCCTGATCTTCTCCGCCTGTTCGGCGGTGAGATTATCCACGTTTCTCCGGGTAATGCCTTCAAGTTCCTTTTTCTTTTTTACCCGATCGAGTGCGGCCTGGATCGCGGCCTGCTTGGCATCCTTCCGGGCACCGTCTTTTCCGGAGATCGCCCGCTTCTTGCGTGCCAGCCGCTCGGCCCGCTCGCGCTTGATGCGCTCCAGGCGTTCCTGATGCGCCCGGTGACGCTCACGGGCGATGTCCGAGGCCTGCCTCTGTTTTTCGTTGTTCCATACTTCCGTCTTGGCGTGGCGATAGTACTGTACCAGCGGTATATGACTTGGACAGACATAGGCGCAGCAGCCGCATTCGATGCAGTCAAACAGGCTGTAGTCCTGCGCAGCATCCAGATTCTCGCTACGCGCATACCAGTAAAGCTGCTGGGGCAGCAGTTCGGCCGGGCAGACCTCGGTGCATTTGCCGCAGCGGATGCAGGGCAGGGGGGGCTCGGGTGGTGGCATCTCCTCGCGGGTGACGGCCAGAATGCAGTTGGTGGCCTTGATGACCGGGACCTCATCCGTGCTTACGGCAAAGCCCATCATCGGCCCTCCCATCAGCAGGCGGTCGACGTCGTCCTTGTAGCCGCCGCTGGCCTCGACCGCGTAGCTGAACGGTGTGCCGATAAGAACCTCGAGGTTGCGCGGCTGTTTCACGCCACCCCCGGTGACGGTCACGATTCTGGAAACCAGGGGATGGCTGCGGACTATGGCCCGGTAGACCGCGGCTGAGGTGCCGACGTTCTGGCAGATGATACCCATATCGGACGGGAAGCCCTGGCTGGGTACCTCGCGCCCTGTCAGTAACTTGATCAGTTGGCGTTCGCCACCGCTGGGGTAGCGTTCCGGCACGCTGATGACATTGATGCTGCTGTCTGCGGCCGCGCGCAAGGCCGCCTCGGCCTCCCGCATGTCGGCCTCGACGGCGATGACGCAGTCACGCGGTTGCAGGATATGCTGGAGGATCCGGACGCCTTCGATTACCTCCCGGGTCCGTTCCCGCAGCAGCATGTTGTCGCAGCTTATGTAGGGTTCGCACTCGACGCCGTTGATCACCAGCAGTTCGATCCGGTCGTCGGAATCCCTGGACAGTTTCACCTGGGTGGGAAAACCTGCGCCCCCGAGCCCGACGATCCCCGCAGCGCGAATGTGGTCCAGCAGCCTGACGCGGGACAGCTGGCGGTAGTCCGGCAGTGTATAACGGCGTTCGTCCCATTCATCCCTGCCATCGGTCTCGATGATCACGCTGGGGAAGCTGAGCCCTGAAGGGTGGGGGAAGGGGCGCTCTTCCACCGCGACGACCGTGCCTGAACTGGAGGCGTGCACCGGCACACTCACCCTGCCTTTGGGTGCAGCGATTATCTGGCCCTTGTGCACATGTTCTCCGGCCTTTACCAGACACTCCGCGGTCTCCCCGATATGCTGTAGCAGCGGGATGATCAGGAGCGGCGGGATGCCCGCCTCGCTGATCGGCAGGGACGTGGACATCTCGTGGAGGCCCGGAAGAACCAGCCCGCCATGGAAACGATCGAGGTGTTCAAAACGGCTGGCCGTGCCCCGGTCACCCGAATCGGTGTTGGTCACGGAGGCCATCAGTGCGCCTCGATCTCTGACCGCGCGATGCCGGCAGTGCCGGCCAATGTATCCCCCGGCAGCGGCCAGATCCAGTTGGTGATGGTCTCGCGGACCGGGACGATATCGATGCACTCGACCGGGCAGGGAGGGATACACAGGTCGCAGCCGGTGCACTCGGCCTCGATAACGGTATGCATCTGCTTGGGCGCACCGAGGATCGCATCGACCGGGCAGGCCTGGATGCAGAGCGTACAGCCGATACAGACCTGTTCGTCGATGACGACAACGGTCTTTTCCGAGTGCTCCCCGTGCTCGGGATTGAGTGGCTTGGGGTCCAGTCCAAGGAGGTCCGCCAGCGCCTGGATGGTGCTTTCCCCGCCAGGCGGGCACTGGTTGATGTCGGCCTCGCCGGCCGCGATGGCCTCGGCGTAAGGCCGACAGCCGGGATAGGTGCACTGGCCGCACTGGGTCTGCGGCAGCAGCTTGTCGATCTGGATGACTATCGGATCGCTCTCTACCCGGAAGCGAATGGCCGCATAGCCCAGCACCAGGCCTATCAGTGTTGCCAGCGCCCCCAGTGTCAGCAATGCAGTCAACATAATTCTGCCCGGGTACGGCTAGCCCTTCACCAGCCCGGAAAAGCCCATAAAGGCGAGCGACATCAGTCCGGCGGTTACCAGGGCAATTGCGGAGCCGCGGAAGGGGACCGGGACATCGGCGGCGGCGACGCGCTCGCGGATGGCCGAGAACAGGATCAGCACCATGGAAAATCCGGCGGCGGCACCGAAACCGTAGATCGCGGATTCCACGAAATCATGTTTCAGCTGGGTATTCAGCAGCGCCACACCCAGGACGGCGCAGTTGGTGGTGATCAGGGGCAGAAAGATGCCGAGCACCTTGTAAAGCAGCGGGCTGGTCTTGTGGACCACCATCTCGGTGAACTGCACGACGGCGGCGATGACCAGGATGAAGGTGATGGTGCGCAGGTACTCCAGCCCCAGTGGTTGCAGCAGGTATTCATTCGCCAGATAGCTGCAGATCGAGGACAGGGTCAGCACAAAGGTCGTGGCCAGCGCCATGCCGGTCGCGGTGTCGACACTGCGCGAAACGCCCATAAACGGGCACAGGCCCAGGAACTTGACCAGGACGAAGTTGTTTACCAGCACGGTGCTGACCAGGATCAGGGCAAGTTCAGTCATGTTGCGATTTTATAGTCAGTAGTCGGTAATAAAAGCACGAATTCACCGCAAAGGCGCAAATGACGCAAAGAAAAACACAGACCAATCACCGCGGAGACGCGGAGGACGCAGAGAAAACAGCAAATAATGAAACAGACAAAACATCCATCTAAAAACACAATTACTTGTTCGGGTTTTCACTATGGAATTCTTGCTCTGCGTTCTCCGCGTCTCCGCGGTAATGACTATTTTGTCCTTGCGTCCTTTGCGCCTTTGCGGTGAAGGTTTGATTGAATGGGCCGGCATTACTTGACCCGCATACCCGGCTGGGCACCGTCGTCCGGGTGGAGTATCCACAGGTCTTCGCCGCCGGGGCCGGCGGCCAGGACCATGCCCTCGGAGACTCCGAAGCGCATCTTGCGCGGGGCCAGGTTGGCGACCATGACCGTCAGGCGGCCCTCGAGTGATTCCGGTGCATAGGCGGACTTGATACCTGCAAATACGTTGCGGGTCTCGCCGCCGAGGTCCAGGGTCAGGCGCAGCAGCTTGTCGGCACCCTCGACGTGTTCGGCCTTCGCGATGCGCGCAATGCGCAGGTCCAGCCTGGCGAAGTCGTCAAAGCTGATGGTCTCCGCAATCGGATCGTCCTGCAGGGGGCCACTGGCGGGCTGTTCACCGCTGTCCTTGTTTCCGAGACTGTGTTTCGAATCTTCCAGCATGGCGTCTACCTTTTCCTGTTCTACGCGTGTCAGCAGGGGTTTGAATGGATTGATGGTATGACCGGTCAGCGGGGTCGCCACGTCATCCCAGCTTGTCACCGGGAACCTGAGGAAGGTCCCGACTTCGCGCGCCATTGCCGGCAGCACCGGTGCCAGGTAGGTGATCAGCACCCGGAACAGGTTGAGTCCGACACTGCAGACCTCCTGCACCGTCTGTTCCTGGCCGGACTGCTTGGCCAGTACCCAGGGCTTGTTGGCGTCGATATACTGGTTGGCCCTGTCAGCCAGTGCCATGATCTTGCGGACGGCATGGCCGTACTCGCGTGCCTCGAAGTCCGCGGCGATGGCCGCACCGGCATCGGCGAATTCCGCATACAGTTCCGGCTCGGCGCAGGTGGCGGACAGTTCGCCGCCAAAGCGCTTGTTGATGAAACCGGCACAGCGGCTGGCGATGTTGACGACCTTGCCTACCAGGTCGCTGTTCACCCGCTGCACGAAATCCTCGAGATTCAGGTCCAGGTCGTCGATACCGCTGCCCAGCTTGGCGGCGAAGTAATAGCGCAGGTATTCGGGATTCAGGTGATCGAGATAGGTGCGTGCCTTGATGAAGGTGCCGCGCGATTTGGACATCTTCTGGCCATCGACGGTAAGGAAGCCGTGGGCAAACACCGCCGTGGGTGTGCGCATGCCGGCGCCGGCCAGCATCGCGGGCCAGAACAGGGCATGGAAGTAGATAATGTCCTTGCCGATGAAATGGTACAGCTCGGCCTCGCTGTCGCGGCCCCAGTAGGCCTCGAAGTCGCGGCCGGTGCGATCGCTGAAGTTCTTGAAGCTGGCCATGTAGCCGATGGGGGCGTCCAGCCAGACATAGAAGTACTTGTCCGTGGTGTCCGGGATCCGGAACCCGAAATAGGGGGCGTCCCGGGAGATGTCCCACTCGCGCAGCCCCTGGTCGAACCACTCGTTGAGCTTGTTGGTGACCTCGTCCTGCACATGGTCGCCCGAGGTCCAGTCGCGCAGCAGTGGTTCGAAATCCGCCAGTTTGAAAAAATAATGCAGCGATTCGCGCTCGACCGGAGTGGTGCCGGACACGACCGAGACCGGGTTCTTCAGCTCCGTGGGCGTGTAGGTGGCGCCGCAGGCCTCGCAACTGTCACCGTACTGGTCTGCTGCACCGCAACGCGGGCACTCGCCCTTGATGAAGCGGTCCGGCAGGAACATCTCCTTGACCGGGTCATAGGCCTGGGTGATGGTGCGGCTGGTGATGTGGCCGGCATCCAGGTGACGCCGGTAGATCAGTTCCGAGAGCTCGCGGTTCTCCGGTGAGTGGGTGCTGTAGTAGTTGTCGAACTCGATGTGGAAGCCGCTGAAGTCGGCCTGGTGCTCCGCGCCGACCGCGGTGATCAGCTGCTCCGGCGTGATGCCCTCCTGTTCCGCCCGCAGCATGATGGGTGTGCCGTGCGCATCATCGGCGCACACGTAGACGCAGTCGTGGCCACGGAGTTTCTGGAAGCGTACCCAGATATCCGTCTGGATATATTCCACCAGGTGACCCAGGTGAATGGGTCCGTTGGCGTAGGGCAGCGCGCTGGTGACCAGCAGGGTGCGTTTTTTCTGGCTCATCGGGCGAATTTTCTGGTTAAAACCATGAAACGTGTATGAATATTGAGGTGGCTAAGTATGCCATAGACCCGCCGCCCGTGCGGTATCAGAGGCCAGGCGCGGTGGGACGCTCCGCTGGAGTTCGTGTACAATGCGCGGTCAATTTTCATAAGACCCCAATGAGGCTGTCGCCCGGTCCAGCGCCGCCCTCCCAGGAGTAAATTCATGGCTGATGTAACCCAATCCCAGATTGAAGAAAAGCTGTCATCCTTTATCGATCCCTACCTCGAGCGGGACCTGGTGTCTGCCAAGTGCGTGAAGAACATCAGCGTTGACGGGGGGAGCGCCACGATCGAGGTGGTTCTCGGGTTTCCCGCGGCCGGCTACCTGGATCAGCTGGCGGGCACGCTGAAGGAGCTGGTTGAATCCATCGACGGCATCGGCAACGCAAACGTCAATGTCTCCAGCAAGATCGCCGCGCACGCCGTTCAGAAGGGCGTCAAGCATATCGACAACATCAAGAACATCATCGCCGTTGCCTCCGGCAAGGGCGGCGTGGGCAAGTCCACCACGGCGGTCAACCTGGCCCTGGCCCTGTCCGCGGAAGGCGCCAGCGTCGGTATCCTCGATGCCGATATCTACGGCCCCAGCCAGCCGCGCATGCTGGGCGTGCACGGCAAGCCGGAATCGAAGGACGGCAAGAGCCTGGAGCCCATGGTCAGCTATCACCTGCAGGCCATGTCCATCGGTTTCCTGGTCGACGAAGAGACCCCGATGATCTGGCGTGGCCCGATGGTCACCCAGGCCTTGCAGCAGCTGCTGAACGACACCAACTGGACGGACCTGGACTACCTGGTGGTCGACCTGCCGCCGGGCACCGGCGATATCCAGCTGACCCTGGCCCAGCAGGTGCCGGTCAGCGGTGCGGTCATCGTCACCACCCCCCAGGACATCGCCCTGCTGGACGCCCGCAAGGGCCTCAAGATGTTCGAGAAGGTGGAGGTGCCGGTACTGGGCATTATCGAGAACATGAGTATCCATATCTGCAGTGAATGCGGCCACGAGGAACATATCTTCGGCGAGGGTGGCGGAGCGCGCATGTCCGAGCAGCACAACGTGGATTTCCTAGGTGCGCTGCCGCTGGACAAGCGCATTCGCGAGGAGACCGACTCCGGCAAGCCGACCGTGGTGGCCGAGCCGGACAGCCGCATCTCCCAGATCTACCGCGAGATCGCACGCCGCACGGCAGCCAAGCTGTCCCTGAAGACCAAGGACTACGCGGCGCGCTTCCCGCAGATCGTCATCCAGAACGACTGACATGGATTTATCACCGCAGAGACGCGGAGGACGCAGAGAAAGTCACATGACAGGGACAAAAATGTTTCTTGTAAGCAACGGGACTAAGAACAGTTGCATTCAGTAGCCTCGATAATTGGTGGCCCTGTAAGAGGACAATTTTGAATCAATAAAGATTTTCTCTGCGCTCTCTGCGTCTCCGCGGTGAATGCACAGCTTTAACAAACCAGCCGGACCGACATCCGGCGTATCCAGGGAATAGCTGATATGTCGATCAAGTCTGACAAGTGGATCCGGCGCATGGCCCGGGAACATGCCATGATCGAGCCGTTCGAGGCGGGGCAGGTGCGGCACAGTGAGGACGGCACGCGGCTGGTGTCCTACGGTACTTCCA
>Ga0224512_10005546_pt1 | contig 10350 bp, 9 predicted proteins | sample SF_May12_sed_USG_4_FD_169103 | JGI IMG/M metagenome (GOLD analysis project Ga0224512, IMG submission 169103) | Sediment microbial communities from San Francisco Bay, California, United States - SF_May12_sed_USGS_13 | ecosystem: Environmental > Aquatic > Marine > Sediment | place: USA: California...
TCTTCACCCCCTTCTACCGCGCCTGGCGGGAGCATGGCTGGGTTCGGCCGGGGGGCCCGGTCGATGTCGACTGGGTCGCGCCCCGAGACGGGGGCGGGCTGCCGCCGGCCCCGGAGCCGACGGCGGACCTGCCGCGGGCGGGTGAGGAGGCGGCTCACGACACCGCCGACCGGTTCCTCGACGAGCGGCTCGACGACTACGCCGAGGCCCGCGATCGGCCCGGCGTCGACGGCACCTCCCGCCTCTCGCCCTACCTCAAGTGGGGGGCCATCCATCCCCGCCAGCTCCTCGCCCGGCTCGGTTCTTCCCAGGGGGCCGAGGCCTTCCGCAGCGAGCTGTGCTGGCGGGAGTTCTACGCCGAGGTCCTCTGGGCCCGTCCCGAGTCGGCCCGCCGCTCCCTCCGGGAGGACATGGCGGCCATGGAGATCGACGAGGGGCCAGACGCCGACGAGCGGTTCGCGGCCTGGGCCGACGGCCGCACCGGCTACCCGATCGTCGACGCCGGCATGCGCCAGCTGGTGGCCGAGGGGTGGATGCACAACCGGGTCCGGATGATCGTGGCCAGCTTCCTGGTGAAGGACCTCCACCTCGACTGGGGGAGAGGGGCCAGGTTCTTCATGGAGCACCTGGTCGACGGGGACCTCGCCTCCAACCAGCACGGCTGGCAGTGGGTGGCGGGAACGGGAACCGACGCCTCGCCCTATTTCCGGGTGTTCAATCCGGTCTCCCAGTCGAAGAAGTTCGACCCCGACGGGACCTACATCCGCCGCTGGATCCCCGAGATCCGGCTCCTGCCGGACCGGTCGATCCACGCCCCGTGGACCGAGCGCAACGGTGCCCCGGCCGCCTACCCGGGCCCGATCGTCGATCACGACTCCGAGCGCAAGGAGGCCCTGCGTCGGTACGACGCGCTGAAGGGGCGCAGCGGCGAGGAGCGGCGCCCCCTTCGCCCCGGTGGAGAGCATCCTCGTCGGGGGAACGGGCGATGATCGCGCACCTGAGTAGAATGCTCGAAGGCCGATGGACGAAGAAATCACGCTGGACGAACGGAAGGCCGCCATCCTCAGGGCGGTGATCGAGGAGTACACCGAGACCGCCCAACCGGTCGGGTCCTCGGCGGTGGCCGCCGTCGGCTCGCTCAAGGTCTCCGCCGCCACGATCCGCAACGACATGGTGGCTCTGGAGAAGGCGGGCTACCTCCGCCAGCCCCACACCTCGGCCGGCCGCGTCCCGACCCAGAAGGGATACCGGCACTTCGTCGACCACATCGACCCGAAGGCCCTCGTCGGGGCCGAGCGCCGTCAGGTGGCCGCCTTCTTCGGCCAGATGCGGGGCGAGATCGAGGAGGTCATGCGGGAGACGGCCGCCCTCCTGGCCAACCTGACCCACTACGCCGCCGTCGTCGTCGACGAGTCGGACGAGGCGGCGACCGTCCGGTCGGTCCAGCTCGTCACGCTGGCCGAGCGGAACGTGATGCTGGTGATGGTCCTGTCCAACGGGCAGGTCCTCAAGAGCAGCTTCGACTTCGAGGCCGACATCGACCAGGCGACGATCGAGGCCGCCACCGGCGCGCTCCGGGCCGCGCTGGAGGGCCGCCCCGTTTCCGGCCCCGGCTCGCTCACCCCGAGCGGGGACCCCGCGGTCGACGGCCTGGCCGGCCAGTTCCACGGCAGCCTGGCATCCCTGGTGGACGCCGAGCGGGTCTACGTCGACGGCACCTCCAAGGTGGTCAGTGCCTTCGAGGCCGTCGAGTCGGTCGGGCAGGTGCTGACGATCCTCGAGCAGCAACTCGTCGTCGTGAGCCTCCTGGCCGACGTGGTCGAGCGGGGCCTGACCGTCGTCATCGGGACCGAGACCGGCGTCGAGCCGCTGTCGGAGTGCAGCCTGGTCGTCTCGCCGTACGAGATCGCCGGTGAGCACGCCGGCTCGATCGCAGTGCTCGGACCGACCCGCATGAACTACCCGCAGGCCATGTCGGCGGTGGCCGCAGTCAGCAGCCAGCTCGGTCACCGGCTGAGCGAGGGATAACCGACCAATGGATTACTACCAGCTCCTGGGCGTCGACCGCTCCGCCACGCAGGACGAGATCAAGCGGGCCTACCGCAAGCTCGCCCGCGAGCTGCACCCCGACGCCAATCCGAACGACCCCGAGGCCGAGGCCAGGTTCAAGCAAGTGGCCGAGGCCTACGAGGCTCTGGGCGATCCCCAGAGGCGGGCCCGCTACGACCGCTTCGGTTCGTCCGGAAGCCGGGGCGGCGACCCCTTCGGGGGTGGGTTGGGCGATCTGTTCGACGCCTTCTTCAACACCGGTGGCCGCCGGTCCGAGACGACCGGGCCCCAGCGGGGGGCCGATCTCGAGGTGCTGGCGCTGCTGACGCTGGAGGACGTCGTCCGGGGCGTGGCCAAGGACGTCACCGTCCGAACCGCCGTGTCCTGCGACACCTGCGAGGCCACCGGGGCCGCCCCCGGCTCCGAGGTCCTCCGGTGCGACCAGTGCGGCGGCACCGGGCAGATCCGACAGGTTCGCCAATCGATCCTGGGCCAGATGGTGACCACCGCCGCCTGTGCCCGGTGCTCCGGCGAGGGGATCACGATCACCAGGCCCTGCCCCGACTGCTCGGGGGAGGGGCGTCGGGTGGAGGAGCGGACCTATTCCGTCGACGTCCCGGCCGGCGTCGACGACGGCTCGACCCTGCGCCTGAGCGGGCGGGGGGCGGTCGGCCGGCGGGGCGGGGGCGCCGGTGACCTCTACGTCCAGGTCCAGGTCGAGCCCCAACCCGACTTCGTGCGCAACGGCGACGACCTCCTGGCCGAGCTCCACGTCGCCGCCACGCAGGCCGCCCTCGGCTCTAGCGTGGAGTTCGCGTCCCTCGACGGCGAGGTCGACGTCGACGTGCCGGCCGGTTCCCAGACCGGGCGCACGTTCCGCTTCCGCGACAAGGGCGTTCCCCGCCTCCGGGGCCGCGGCCGGGGAGACCTCATCCTCGCCCTGGTCGTCGACACGCCGACCGAGCTCACGCCCGAACAGGAGGAGCTGCTGCGGCTCCTGGCCAAGGAGCGGGGCGAGGAGGTCCGGGACCCGAGCGAGGACGGGCTGCTCGGGCGGTTCAAGTCGAAGTTCTCCTGAGCGCCGTCGCCGAGCCCCACCGAGCACCGTGACCGACGACCACCGACCGGCGGGTCCGCCCCGGGACCAGGTGCTCGTCTTCGTCGACGACCTGGAGCGCCCCGAGCTCGACGAGGCCGACCGCCGCCACCTCGAGCGGTCCCTCCGGCTGCGTACCGGGGCCGCCGTGACCGTGGCCGACGGCGCAGGCTCGTGGCGAACGGTCCGACTCGGCCCCACGCTGGAGCCGGAGGGGCCGGTCGAGGCCGAAGCGCGGCCCCGGCCGGGGCTCGTCGTCGGGTTCGCCCCGGTCAAGGGGGACCGCGCCGATCTGGTGGTCCAGAAGCTGACCGAGCTGGGGGTCGACGAGATCGTCCCGCTGATCACCGAGCGGTCGGTCGTCCGTTGGGACGGCGAGCGGGCGGCCCGCCACCGGGAGCGCCACCGCCGCATCGTGCGAGAGGCGGCCATGCAGAGCCGGAACCCCTGGCCGCCGACGGTCGAGGCCCAGCTGCCGCTCGACCAGTTCCTGGCGGCCCGACCCGGCGCCGCACTGGCCGATCCCGACGGCACGGCCCCGCTCGAGCGACCCATGGCGGTCGCCATCGGGCCCGAGGGGGGCTTCGCTCCCGGCGAGCTGGAGGGTCGGACCACGGTCCGGCTCCCAGGGCGGATCCTGCGGACCGAGACGGCGGCCATCGCCGCTGCGGTGCTGCTGGCGGCGCGGCGGGCACCTTGAGTCGTCGGCCGTGGCGACCTCCCGGGCCCGGATCGGCACCGGCCTGGAGACGACCGCTCGGTGTGGTTGATGTTGCTCTGAGTGATGGTTAGCGTGGGGCGGAGCGCGTGTGGGTGTGTCCGTCAGGAGATCCGGGAGCGGCATGGGTGAGTTCGATGACCAAGAGGGTGGGCCATCGTCGGGCACGCCCGGCGACTCGGCCTCCGACGATGCCGGCTCGGCCTACGGCCGCCGCGTCGGGGAGCGCCTGAGGGCGATCCGCCGGCAGAAGCGACTGTCGCTGCAGGACGTCGAGGCCAACTCCGATCAGGAGTTCAAGGCCTCGGTGCTCGGCGCCTACGAGCGGGGTGAGCGGGCCATCTCCGTCCCCCGCCTCGAGCGCCTGGCCCAGTACTACAGCGTTCCGGTCGACCAGCTGCTGCCACGGTCCACGGCCGCCCCGGCCAGCGCCGACCTCGTCGACCTGACCGGACGGACCGGTCGGGCCAACGGCGTCACGATCAACCTGACCCAGCTCGACGCCGTGCCCCGACCCGAGGGCGAGATGCTCGGACGGTACCTGGTGATGATCCAGGTCCAGCGCCAGGACTTCAACGGCCGGGTGCTGACGATCCGCCAGGACGACCTCCGGGCCGTCGCCTGCATCCTCGGTGTGGAGATCGACGCCGCGGTCGACCGCCTGTCCGACCTCGGCCTGACCCAGTTCGCCACCAATCGCTAGCGGCTTCGGCGCGGAGCGCCTCGCTTGGAGTTTCGCCTTCGGCGAAACTCGCGACTTGTCACAGAATCCCGAGTTCACGCCCCAAGTGCCCAGCGGCGAGCGTCCAGCCAATCGCTCGTCGGCGGGTGGTCGAGTTGGGTACCATCACGGGTGTCGATGGCGTCAACAGTGAAAATCCGGATCCCCGACAACCACCTCATGGTCGGCCTGCTCGGGGAGCGAGACGAGTTCCTCCGGGTCGTCGAGGACGCCTTCGATGCGACGGTGCACGTCCGGGGCAACGAGATAACGCTCGACGGACCCGAGGCAGACGAGGCGGCCCAGGTCATCGAGGAGTTGGTGCTCGTCCTCCAGCGGGGGGAGAGCCTTGAGCAGGCGGTAGTCCGCCGCTCGATCGACATGGTCCGGGAGGACGAGCGGCCCTCCGAGGTGCTCACCGACCGTGTGCTCACCACCTACCGGGGCAAGCCGGTCCGGCCGAAGACCTCGGGCCAGAAGCGGTACCTCGACGCCATACGGGCCAACACGGTCACGTTCGGGGTCGGCCCGGCCGGTACCGGCAAGAGCTGGTTGGCGGTGGCCAGCGCGGTCCGGGCCCTGCAGAACAAGGAGGTCGAGCGGATCCTGCTGACCCGCCCCGCCGTCGAGGCCGGTGAGCGGCTCGGCTATCTCCCCGGAGACCTCATGTCCAAGGTCGACCCCTACCTCCGCCCGCTCTACGACGCCCTGCACGACATGGTGGGGGCCGAGGCGATGGCCAAGCTCTTCGAGCGGGGCGTGGTCGAGGTGGCCCCGCTCGCCTTCATGAGGGGCCGGACCCTCAACGACAGCTTCATCATCCTCGACGAGGCCCAGAACACGACGCCCCAGCAGATGATGATGTTCCTGACCCGGATCGGCTTCGGTTCCCAGGCCGTCGTTACCGGCGACCGGACCCAGGTCGACGTGGCCGGGGGCCGCAGCGGCCTGGTCGGCCTGGAGCATATCCTGGGCGACATCGACGGGGTCGACTTCGTCCACCTCCGATCGAGCGACGTCGTCCGCCACCGGATCGTGCAGGAGATCGTCGACGCCTACGCCCGCCATCAAGCCAAGCAGACCGAACGTGACCACTGAGCCCGCCCTCGACGTCGTCGGGTTCGACCGGACGGAGGACGGCTTCGACCGGTTGGACCAACTCGTCGATATCGCCCGCTCGACCCTGCTCGGCGAGGACGTCGTCCGCGGCCGGCTCGACCTCGTCGCCGTCGACCCCGAGGAGATGGCCCGGCTCAACCTCGAGCACCTGGGCCACGACGGGCCGACCGACGTCCTCTCGTTCCCCCTCGACGTCGTCGCCGGCCCCGACGGGGGCGGGCCGGACGACGAGCTCCACCTCGACTTCGGCGACGATGGCGATGGTCCGCCACCTCACCTGGGTGACGTGGTCCTGTGCCCCGTGGTGGCCCGCGAGCAGGCCCCTGGTCACTGTGGCACCGAGCAGGCCGAGCTGGCCCTGCTCGTGATCCACGGCGTGCTCCACGTGCTCGGGCACGACCACGCCGAGGCGGAGGAAACGGCCCGGATGCGCGATCGCGAGCGCCTCCACCTCGCGGCCCTGGGCTTTCCCCATCCCGGCCCGGCCGTCCGCCCATGATCGCCGCCGCGCTGCAGGCCGGTGACGTCGTCGCCCTCACCGCCGCCGCCGTGCTGCTGTTGCTGGCCGTGCTCCTGGTGGCGGCCGAGGAGGCGTTCGACCGCCTCACCGTCGTCCGGGCCCAGGCCCTGTCCGAGCAGGCGCCGAAGCAGGCCGAGCGGTTGGCCGCCCTGCTCGTCGAGCCCGAGTCGACCCGCAACCCGCTGCGCCTGATCATCCACACCGCGCAGCTGGTGCAGGTGGTGCTGGTGGCGCTGGTGGCGTCCCGCCTGTTCTCGGCGCCGGTCGCGGCGGCCCTGGTGGCGCTCGACATCGCCGTGGCCTTCGTCGTCGCCGAGGCCGTGCCCCGGACCGTGGCCATCCTCCACACCGACCGGGTCGGTCTCCTGGCGGCCGGGCCGGTTGCGTTGTTGCTCCGCCTGGGGCCGATCCGGCTCGTGGCCCGGGCCCTCATCGGCACCACGAACTGGATCGTGCCCGGCAGCGGGCTCCGGACCGGTCCGTTCTCCATCCCCGAGGAGCTGATCGCCTACGCCGACGCCGCGGTCGAGGACGCGGTGATCGAGCAGGCCGAGCGTGACCTGATCGAGTCGGTGATCGAGTTCGGCGACACGATCGTCCGCGAGGTCATGGTCCCCCGAACCGACATGACCACCGTCGAGCGCCAGCGGACCGTGGCCGAGGCGCTCGAGGTCACCTCCACCGCCGGGTTCTCCCGGGTCCCCGTGGTGGGGGAGAGCGTCGACGACATCGTCGGCCTCGTCTACGTCAAGGACCTGATCCGGGCCGAGCTCGACGGCGGGACCGAGCTGACGGTGGAGGGGCTGCTCCGGCCGACCTGGTTCGTGCCGGAGACCAAGAAGGTGGCCGACCTGCTCCAGGAGATGCAGAAGCAGAAGTTCCACATGGCGGTCGCGGTCGACGAGTACGGCGGGATCGCCGGACTGGTCACCCTCGAGGACCTGATCGAGGAGCTGGTCGGCGAGATCGTCGACGAGTACGACGTCGAGGAGTCGCTGCTCGAGCGCCAGCTCGACGGCACCCTCCGGGTTGACGCCCGCATCCTGATCGACGAGCTCAACGACGTGGCCGACGTCGACCTGCCGCAGGGCGACTGGGACACCGTCGGGGGCCTGGTGTTCGACACGTTCGGCCGGGTTCCCAAGCGGGGCGAGGAGTGCGAGGTCGACGGCTACCGGCTCCTGGTCGACCAGGTCCACGGCCGCCGCATCACCAAGGTCACGATCTCCCGTCCCGAGCCCGTCCGGTCGCCCGATGTCGCCGAGTGAGCCGACCGGCGAAGGCGAGCTGGGGGAGCGGCCGGGCTTCCGCTCCGGGTTCGTCGCCATCGTGGGCCGCCCCAACGTCGGGAAGTCGACGCTGCTCAACCGGATCCTCGACCACAAGGTCACGATCGTCTCCGACAAGGCCCAGACCACCCGCCACCAGATCCGGGGCGTGCTGACCGACGAGACGACCCAGATCGTCTTCGTCGACACCCCGGGGATCTCCAAGCCCCGCACCGCGCTCGGCGAGCGGCTCAACGAGACGGCCGCAGGGGCGTTGGCCGACGTCGATGTCGTCTGCCTCGTGATCGACGGTCGCTCGGGCTTCGGCCGGGGCGACCGGTTCCTGGCCGAGCGGCTCGACCCGGAGCGGACGGTCGTCGTGGTCAACAAGATCGACGGTCTCGACCGGGACCGGGTCCTAGCCCAGCTGGCCCAGGCCGGGGACCTCGACGCGTCGGCCTACTTCCCGGTCTCGGCCTGGACCGGGCGGGGGGTGCCGGCCCTGGTCGACCACCTCCGATCGCGGCTGCCCGAGGGACCGCTGTGGTACCCGGCCGAGACGGTGACCGACGTCCCCGAGGCCTTCGCGGTGGCCGAGCTCGTCCGGGAGCAGCTGCTGCACGTGCTGCGGGAGGAGCTGCCCCACTCGGTGGCCACCCGGGTCGTGGAGTGGGAGTGGCCCCGGATCAGGGTGGAGATCCTGGTCGAGCGCGAATCCCAGAAGGGGATCGTGATCGGTAAGGGTGGCTCGGTACTCAAGGAGATCGGCACCCGGGCCCGCCGCCAGCTCCCGGCTGGGGCGTTCCTCGAGCTCGTGGTCAACGTCGAGAAGAACTGGCAGGACGACCCCTCGGCCATCGAGCGGCTGGGCTACTGAGGAGCCGAGCCGACCGGCGAGGCGATGGAAGGCACCGCGGCCACGGCTCAGCCCGCCGAGTCGAGCCGGCGGAGGAAGGCGACGACCTCGGCCCGGTCCTTGGTCCGGGCGAAGGGCGGGAGGGCGTTGATCAGGTCCCACCGGTAGGACCGGGTGGTGGCGAGGCGAGGGTCGAGCACGGCCACCACCCCCCGGTCCTCGGCCCGCCGCACCAGCCGGCCGGCGGCCTGGGCCAGCAGCGTCTGGGCTCGGGGCAGGTCGACCTCGCGGAAGGCGAAGCGACCGGCCCGGTCCCGCTTGGGCTGGGTGACCGGCTCGTCCGGCCGGGGAAACGGGAGCCGGTCGATGGTGACCAGGGTCAGCGTCGACCCGGGGAGGTCGATGCCCTGCCAGAACGACAGGGTGGCCAGCAGGATGGCAGACGGGTCGGCCTTGAACCGCTCGATCAGGATCCCCTTCGGGGCCTCGCCCTGGACCAGGACCGGGGTGTCCAGCTCGTCGGCGAGCCGCCCGGCCGCTTCGGTCATCGCCCGGTAGCTGGTGAACAGGCACAGCGCCCGGCCCCCGGACGCCGCGACCAGGGTCAGGATCTCGTCCTGGACGGCGACCCGGTGGGCCTCGCTGCGCGGCTGGGGCAGGTCGGTCGGGCAGTACAGCAGGCCGAGGCTCGGATAGTCGAACGGCGAGCCGACCCGTTGGACCTCCACGTCGGGGCCAAGGCCCAGCTGGGGGACGATGCCGTCGGGCAGGGTGGCGCTCGTCAGCACCACAGCCCGCTCCGGCCACAGGCTCTCCTCCAGGACCGCCTCCAGCTCGAGCGGGGTCCGGCGGAGCACCGGGTGGCTGGCCCCTCCGTCGACCCAGATGACGTCGGTCGGCTCGGCCTCGAGGACGGCGTCGATGTCGGCCACCAGCCGGGACGCTCCCAGCATGGTCCGCTCCACCCGGGCCGCGGCGTCGCTGCCCTCGCCCGGCTCGAGCTTGCGCAGGGCGGTGATGACCCGCTCGGCCCGATCCCGCCCCGTGACCGCGATGGCCACGACGTCGCCCAGGTCGGCGAGGCCCTGGCCGACGAGAGGGCGGAGCAGGTCGTCGAGCTCGGCCGCCGAGCGGTCGAGGAGGAGGGGCAGCTCCTCGTCGGTGAGGACGGAGCGGACCCGGCGGGCCAGCGCCCGGAGGCGCCCGCCGCTCAGCTCGGTGCCGCAGGTCGCGCCCAGGATGTCCGGGAGCTGGTGGGCCTCGTCGAACACGACGACGTCGTGGTCGGGGAGGAGCGCGCCGGCCGAGGCGAGGTTGAGCCCGTAGTAGTGGTGGTTGGTCACGATGACGTCGGCCGCGGCCGCCCGCTGGCGGGCCTGCTCGGAGAAGCACTCGGCCCCGGACGGGCAGCGGGCCGCGCCCGGGCACTCGTCGGCTCCGACCGAGACGGCCGACCAGACGTCTTCGGGGGGCGAGGGGTCGAGCTCCTCCCGGTCACCGTCCGCAGTCTCCTCGGCCCACGCGATGACGTCGTCGAGGTGGGCGTCGGGGCTGCGGCCCCCGAGGAGCTGAAGCTGCTCCTCCCGCTTGGCCCGCTGCAGCTCGGCCAGGCGCTGGCGGCACAGGTAGTTGCGCCGGCCCTTGAGGAGCGCCACCGTCACCGGTCGGTCGAGCGCCTTGGCCACCAGCGGCAGATCGCTGTCGACCAGTTGGGATTGCAGCGCGATCGTTGCGGTGGCCACCACGGCCCGTCGCCCGGTGGCCACGATAGGCGTCAGGTAGGCCAGCGACTTGCCGGTCCCGGTTCCGGCTTCGACGAGCAGGACCGACCCGTCGGCCACCGCATCGGCCACCAGACCCGCCATTTTCAGCTGCCCGGGGCGGGTCTCGCCCCCACCGGGAAGCGCCTCGGTGACCCGGCTCAGAAGATTCTCGACCTGGGCCATCCCGGCCAGCCTACGCCAGTAGCATGACATCGCCGGATGGTTTCGGGACCGATCCGG
>Ga0224512_10005547_pt1 | contig 10348 bp, 8 predicted proteins | sample SF_May12_sed_USG_4_FD_169103 | JGI IMG/M metagenome (GOLD analysis project Ga0224512, IMG submission 169103) | Sediment microbial communities from San Francisco Bay, California, United States - SF_May12_sed_USGS_13 | ecosystem: Environmental > Aquatic > Marine > Sediment | place: USA: California...
CCGTGGCCGGCGGTGCCGGCCGCGGTCATGATCGGGTTGGGCAGGCGCACGGAGCCGACCGTGGTTGCGAGATCGGTCACGGCTCGTCGATCCGAGATCCGTGAGTCGAGCGGGGACCGTGGGTCACCCGTTCACCCGGCCCCTGGCGTGAATGGCCTGGAGCGGCCGGACCCGGAGGGCGTCATCAGCGAGGTCGACCATACCCCGGGCCGCGGCGAGCGCGGCGGCCACCGTGGTCACCAGCGGGATGCCGTGCTGGCCGGCGGCACGCCGGATGTAGGCGCCGTCGGCCCGCGGACCGCGGCCTCTGGGGGTGTTGATGACCAGCGAGATCCGACCTTCCTCGATCAGGTCGACGGCGGTCACATAACCCTGGCCGAGGCGGGCCACCACCTGCTCGACCGGGAGGCCGGACCGCTCCAGATGGGCGGCCGTACCTGCGGTGGCCACCAGGCAGTGGCCGAGCTCGTGGAGGCGACGGGCCACTGCAAGCCCCTCGTCCTTGTCGCGGTCGGCCAACGACAGGAACACGCAGGCCTGACCGGTTCGGGGCAGGTTCGTCCCGGCGGCCAGCTGACTCTTGATGAAGGCCAGCCCGGGCGACACGTCGATACCCATCACCTCGCCGGTCGACCGCATCTCCGGCCCGAGAAGAGCGTCGGACTCCGGGAACCGGTTGAACGGCAGGACAGCCTCCTTGACCGCCCAGTAGCGACCGTTGATGTCGTCGGACAGCAGGCCCTCGGCCCGGAGTTCGGCCAGCGTCGAACCGATCATGACACGGGACGCGATCTTGGCCAACGGTCGCCCGGTGGCCTTGGCCACGAACGGCACGGTGCGCGAGGCCCGCGGATTTGCCTCGATGGCGAATACGTCTCCATTGCGCACCGCGAACTGCACATTGAGCAGGCCCCGCACGTCGAGTTCGGCGGCGATCCGGGCAACGTAGTCACCCAACCGGTCGACGGTCTCCGGCGCAAGCGAACGGGGAGGCAGCACACAGGCCGAATCGCCCGAGTGGACGCCGGCCTCCTCGACGTGCTCCATCACGCCCCCGATGAGCACTTCGCCGGTGCGGTCACGCACCGCGTCGACGTCGACCTCGATAGCACTCTCCAGGAAGCGGTCGATGAGCACCGGGCGCTCGGCCGAGAGGCCGCCCTCGCGTCCGAGGCTGCCGGTGTCGGCCATCGCCGCCATGGCCTGGGTCAGTTCCTCGTCGCTGTACACGAGCTCCATGGCTCGGCCGCCGAGCACATAGCTGGGGCGGACGAGCGCCGGGTAGCCGACGGCGGCCGCCACGGTCAGGGCTTCGTCGATCGACGACGCCGTTCCCCCAGGCGGCTGGGGCACCCCGATCCGGTCACAGAGTTCGGCCCAGCGGTCGCGGTCCTCGGCTGCGTCGATCGAGCTCGGCGCCGTGCCGAGCACCAGCTCCGGCGGCAGCTGGTCGGCCAACTTCAACGGCGTCTGACCGCCCAGCGACACGACGATCCCCACCAACTCGCCGCCGGAGGCCTGCTCGGCCTCGATGATGTTGAGCACGTCCTCGTTGGTGATCGGTTCGAAATAGAGCCGATCGGAGGTGTCGTAGTCGGTTGACACGGTCTCGGGATTGCAGTTGACCATGATGGTCTCATAGCCGGCGTCGCGTAGCGCGAAGCTGGCATGGACACAGCAGTAGTCGAACTCGATGCCCTGGCCGATCCGGTTCGGCCCGGACCCGAGGATCATGACCTTGGGTCGGTCGGACGGCACCACCTCGGTCTCGTCCTCGTAGGTGCCGTAGTGATACGGGGTGTGAGCCTCGAACTCGGCGGCGCAGGTGTCGACCGTCTTGAACGTGGCCACCACACCGGCCGCGATCCGGGCGGCTCGAACGGTGGCCTCATCGGAGTCGAGTAGATAGGCGAGCTGGGTGTCGCTGAATCCGAGCTGCTTGGCCCGGCGCCACCCGGCTCGGGTCATCGACTCGACCGAGGCGCCTTCGAGGGCGCGCCGTTCGTCGACGATGACCGCCATCTGGTCGAGGAACCACGGGTCGATGGCCGTGATCCCGTACAGTTCCTCAATGGAGATCCCTCGTCGTAGCGCCGCCTCCAGCTGGAAGATCCGATCGGGTGTGGCGAAGGCCACCGCCTTTTTCAGCTCCTCGTCGCTCAGCAACGCCCACTGGGCTTCGGCAGCCGAGCCGTTGAGCCCGGCCTGGCCGATCTCGAGTGAACGGCAGGCCTTCTGCAGCGATTCGGGGAACGTCCGGCCGATGGCCATGACCTCGCCCACCGATTGCATCGACGTGCCCAGGACACCGCTGGTGCCGGGGAACTTCTCGAACGCCCACCGGGGGATCTTGGTCACGACGTAGTCGATCACCGGCTCGAACGACGACGGGGTGACCCGGGTGATGTCGTTGGGGATCTCGTCGAGCGTGTAGCCGACGGCGAGCTTGGCCGCGATTTTCGCGATCGGGAAGCCGGTGGCCTTGGAGGCGAGCGCCGAGGACCGGCTCACCCGGGGATTCATCTCGATGATGACCTGACGGCCCGTCTCCGGTTCCACCGCGAACTGGACGTTGGAGCCCCCGGTTTCCACGCCGACCCGTCTCAGGCACGCGAAGGCGGCGTCGCGCATCGTCTGGTACTCGACGTCGGACAGTGTCTGGATGGGGGCCACGATGATCGAGTCACCGGTGTGCACCCCCATCGGATCGACGTTCTCGATCGAGCAGATGATGACCTGGTTGTCGAGCCGATCCCGCATGACCTCGAGCTCGAACTCCTTCCACCCGGCGATCGACTCCTCGATCAGGATCTCGGAGATGGGGCTGGCGGCCAGTCCGTCGGCCGCCACCTTCGCGAACTGTTCCGACGTATAGGCGATACCGGTGCCCCGGCCGCCGAGAATGTACGCCGGGCGGATGATGACCGGCAGGCCGATGTCGGCGATGATCTCGTTGGCCTCGGCCATGGAGTGGGCCACGCCGCTGCGAGGCACGTCGAGGCCGATCTCGAGCATCGCCTCCTTGAAGTTGGAGCGATCCTCGGCGGTGGCGATCGCCTCGGCATTGGCTCCGATCAGCTCGACGCCGTGGTCGTCGAGCACGCCGGCCTCGACAAGCTCCATGGCCAGGTTGAGTGCCGTCTGACCGCCGAGCGTCGGGAGGAGGGCGTCGGGTTTCTCGGCTTCGATGATCCGCGTCAGCACCTCGAGGGTCAACGGCTCGACGTAGGTGGCATCCGCGAAGTCGGGATCGGTCATGATCGTGGCCGGATTGGAGTTGGCCAGGACGACCCGGTAGCCGTCGGCCCGCAGCGCCCGACAGGCCTGCGTGCCGGAGTAGTCGAACTCGCAGGCCTGGCCGATGATGATCGGGCCCGACCCGATCACCATGATCGTCTCGATGTCGGTTCGCCTAGGCATGCTCGACCTCCGGTGTCGCTTCGTGGTCCGTTGGGTGGACGGCCGGGTCCGGCAACCGACCGTTGTCGATCAGGGAGGCGAAGCGATCGAACAGGTAGGCGCTGTCGTGGGGTCCGGGACTGGCCTCGGGATGATGTTGCACGCTGAACGCCGTCCCGTCGACGAGCTGCAGGCCCTCGCAGACCCCGTCGTTGAGATTGATGTGGGTGACGACGGCCCGCCCGGACACCGAGCCGCCCTCGACCGCGAAGTTGTGGTTCTGGCTGGTGATCTCGACCACGCCGGTGGTCTGATCCTTCACCGGGTGGTTGGCCCCGTGGTGCCCGAACGGCAACTTGACGATGCTGCCGCCCAGCGCGAGGCCGAGAATCTGGTGGCCCAGGCAGATACCGAAGATCGGTACCCGGCCGAGGAGTTCCCGAACCGATTCGACGGCGTAGGCGACCTCATTCGGGTCGCCGGGCCCGTTCGACAGGAACACACCATCCGGTTGTCGGGCCAGCACTTCCGATGCCGGGGTCGACGCCGGCACCACTTCGACGGTGCCGAGGGCGGCCAGCTTGTCGACGATGGTCGACTTGATACCGAAGTCGTAGGCCACGATCCGCCGGCTACCGGACCCGGCGCTGTAGGGCTCGGCGGTGGTCACCTGGGCCACCAGGTCCACGCCGTCGGTTCCCGGCTCGTCGGCGGCCGCCTGTTTGAGCTGTTCGACGGTCACCGCACCGGGTCCGGAAACCGGACCGAAGGCGCCGGGCATGGCCCCGGAGTCACGCAATCGGCGGGTGAGTCGCCTGGTGTCGAGTCCAGCGATCCCCGACAGCCCGCGGGCGGTCAGGAACGCCTCGAGGGACTGGTCGGCCCGCCAGTTGGAGTGGCGGCGGGCGAGGTCACGGACGATCACGCCGTGGGCAAAGATGCCGCGTGATTCGTTGTCGTCCGCGTTGGTGCCGTAGTTCCCGATATGGGGGTAGGTGAACGTGATGATCTGGCCGGCGTATGACGGATCGGTGATCACCTCCTGGTAGCCGGTGAGAGCTGTGTTGAACACGACCTCGCCCGACACGAAACCCGCTTCGGGCGTCGCCCCGATGTGCTCACCCTCGAACACGGTGCCGTCGCTCAGTACGAGCACGGCTGCGGTCGGTGCGGAGGATTCGTTGCTCATCGCGTCGCCTTTCCGTCGATGACCACGGGTTCGCCGTCGAAGAAGGTGTGACGGACCATGCCACGCACCCCTCGACCGTGGAAGGGGGTGTTGAGGGCGAGGCTGGCCAAACCGGTTCGGTCGACGGTCCACCGCCGGTCCGGGTCGAACACGCAGATGTTGGCCGGTTCGCCGGGCCGGACCGGGCGTCCGTGGCGGTCGGCCAGCCCGGCGATGTCGGCCGGGCGAATCGACAGCAGCCGGATCAGGTCGACCAACTCGATGTCCGGGAGCTCGGTGAGTGCCAGCGCAAGGGCGGTCTCAAGCCCCAACATCCCGGGAGGAGCCTGATCGAACGGCAGTTCCTTCGAATCGGGCGTGTGCGGGGCGTGATCGGTGGCGATGGCGTCGATGGTGCCGTCGGCCAATCCGGCTTTGACCGCGGCGACGTCGGCCTCGGTCCGCAGCGGCGGGTGGACCTTGAACACCGGGTCGTAGGAGGCACAGCAGCCGTCGGTCAGGGTGAAGTGATGGGGTGTCGCCTCGGCGGTCACCGGATGACCGGCGGCCTTGGCCGCCCGTACCATCTCGACGCTGCCCGCCGTCGACAGGTGCTGGAGATGAACCCGCATGCCGGTCAACCGCGAAAGCGCGATGTCGCGCATCACCATCAACTCCTCGGCTTCGGCCGGCTGGCCGGGCAAACCGAGTTCGGCGGACCACCGGCCTTCGTTCATCACACCACCCTGGGACAGGGCGTTGACCTCACAGTGCTGCGACAGGACCAGGCTGGTCCCGTCGCCGGGATCGAGGCTGGCCGCATACTCGAGGGCGCGCCGCATCAGCTGGTCGTCCTGCACGCCGGTGCCGTCGTCGGTGAACATGCGAACGCCGAGATCGACGAGCTCGCCCATCGGGGCCAGAGTCTCGCCGAGGCGCCCCACCGTGATGGCGGCCGACGGCTTGATCTCGCACAGTGCCCTGCTCCCGTGGGCCAGGACCTCGGTGACGACGGCGGCGGTGTCCATGCACGGGTTGGTGTTCGGCATGGCCACCACGGCGGTGTAGCCGCCGAGTGCGGCCGCCCGGGAGCCGGTCTCGATCGTCTCGGCCGCCTCGTTGCCCGGCTGCCGGAGGTGGACGTGGAGGTCGACGAACCCTGGGCTGACGATGCAGCCGGTCACGTCGAGTCGCTCGTCGGCGGCATCCGGGGCCGCTTCGGTGAGCCGGCCGGTGGCTTGATCGACCACCACGTCGGCCCGTCGCCTTCCGTCGCAGTCGACGATGTCGCCTCCGACCAGGGCGTAGGTTGTCATCGGTTCAATTCCTCCACGTGGTTCTCCGTTCGATCAGGCGCCGCTTCCGCCTCCAGGTCCGGTCCACCGGCGGCTTCGGTCATCCCGTCGTCGTCGAATTGGCCCGGACCGAGCACCGAGTACAGCACGGCCATCCTGGTCGGCACGCCCGCCGCCACCTGATCGAGCACGACGGCCCGTGCATCGTCGGCCACCTCAGGGTCGATCTCGACACCCCGGTTCATCGGACCGGGGTGCATGATGAGGGCATCCGGTTTGAGCCGAGCCGCCCGCTCGGTGGTGAGACCCCACCGGGTGCGGTATTCCCGCACCGATGGGAACATTCCGGCCGACAGACGCTCCTGCTGGATGCGGAGCAGGTAGACGACGTCGACCTCCCCGACCACGGTGTCGAAGTCGCTGGAAACAGTCACCGGCCAGCCGGAGAGATCCGATGGCATGAGGGTCTTCGGACCGACGAGGGTGACGGCGGCCCCCAGCTTGGTGAAGGCGTCGACGTCGGAGCGGGCCACCCGTGAATGGTTGATGTCGCCGCAGATCGCGATGGAGAGTCCGTCGAGGGAACCGAACCGCCGGCGGATCGTGTAGGCGTCGAGCAGGGCCTGGGTCGGGTGCTGATGCCACCCGTCGCCGGCATTGACGACCGACGCGTCGGTCCACTGGGCGATCTGCTGCGGGGCGCCGGAGCTCGAATGACGGACGACGATGGCATCCACCGACATGGCACTGATCGTCTCGACCGTGTCGCGGAGCGACTCGCCCTTCCTGGTCGACGACTGCGACACGGAGAAGTTCACCACGTCGGCCGACAGGCGCCGGGCGGCCAGGTCGAACGAGGTGCGGGTCCTGGTGGAATCCTCGAAGAAGGCCAGCACCACCGTCTTGCCCCGGAGCGCCGGCACCTTGGGGATGGGTCGCTCCAGGATCCGGGCGAAGTTGTCGGTCAACCCGAACAGTTGTTCCAGATCGGCGCGGCCGAGGTCGTGGGTGGAGATCAGGTGCTTCATCGCTCCATCTCCCCGATCTCAACCCGTTCGAGGGTGGCGTTGACCGTTTCGGTACGGCGGGTCGGCAGGTTCTTGCCGACATAGTCGGGCCGGATCGGCAACTCCCTGTGACCGCGGTCGACCATCACCGCCAATTGGATGGCCCGAGGGCGACCCTGATCCATCATGGCATCGAGAGCGGCCCGGATCGTGCGTCCCGTGAAGAGCACGTCATCGACCAGGACGACCACCTTTCGGTCGATGTCGTCGGAGATCTCGGTGTCGGCCTCCGGGAGGACGGGGCGCAGGTTGATGTCATCGCGGTAGAACGCCACGTCGAGGCGGCCGAGTGGGACGGCGACTCCCTCGATCTCCTCGAGTGCCTCGGCGATCGCCTCGGCGAACGGTACTCCCCCGGTCTGGAGTCCGATGAGCACGACGTCGGTCAGGCCCTGATTGGCCTCGAGGATCTCGTGAGCCATCCGCCGAACGGCCCGTCTCACACCGGCGCTGTCCAGCACCTCGCTCCTGGCAATGAAAACGCCCCCGTAGGGGGGCGTGCGTCGTCGTTCGCGTTCGGCCAAGGGTGACTCCTTCCGTCTGGGTCTCGCGGTACCCGCTTCACGGATCTGTCCCTTGACGACTCTAGCGATCAGCGATCCGGCGCGCGCCCATGCTCACCGGAAATTCGGCGTGACCTCTTTCTCACCCAACTCGGACCGGGCCTTTGGCCTCACCCGACCCGGAAACGGGTCGGCGTCGGCTCAAGGTTCGGTGATGACGGTGACGTCGTAGGTGAACTCGACGAGGTCGGCGGTTTCGGGTTCGCCGGCCGAGTCGCCGGCGAAATCCCACGCCGGCAGCCCGACATCCGACACCGTCACCCGATAGGTCACATCGCCGTTTCCGTCGTGGTCGACCGGGTCCGGCTCCCAGACGATCACCGACGAGGGGATCTCGCCGTCCTTGCTGATACGGGCGATGACGTCAACCGCGACGGGGCGGCCGTCCACGGTCATCGACACGTCCGCTTCCCCGAAATCGGCTTCGTCGATGGCGAAGGACCAGCGGGGGTACACGATCGGGGCCGGGACGTACCCCCGGGGCGGCCAGGCGACGAACCGATCGACCTCCCGCGTCCGATACTCGTCGGAGAACACCTCGTCGTCGAACACCCAGAGGGCGTTCGACGGATAGCGACCGTCGACACCGGCCACATGGCCGACGCCCATGAAACGGGTCGGTGGATGGAGGACCGTGCTGCGATGGCCGACGTCGATGTTGGCGGAACCCGGATCCTCGACGTAGCCATCGATGGCCGACGGTCCGGTCCGACCGAGATACAGGTTGCTGTTGGCCGCGGCCCGCTGACCGTCGGGCGAGTAGCAGGCGAAGTCGGTGTCGGGGTTGTGGGTCAGCTCGCCCTCGGCGCTCATCATCAGCGCGGCGGCCTGGGCCCGCCGCGACATCTCCGCGTCCTCGGTGATCTCGGATGGCACGCCGGCCATGGCCCGGTAGAAGCTGATCCGCAGCAGCGTCTCGCTCCGCAACCGTTCGGAACTGTCGCCGGGACGGCAGCCGTCGTGACCACCCGTCCAGTCGATCTCCGGAACCGGACGGCTGAACAGCGCCCGGTAGGCGTTGGTGACCGCATCTCGATCCGAGGTGTCGATCCACGGGCTCAGCGTCGCGCGATCGAAGGCCTCCGGCTCACCGTCATCGACGAACGACGTGAGTACGAACAGCGACACCAGAGCGGCGACGATGGTCGATGAGAGGCGCCGATACACCCCGTCCTATCGACCGCCCCCATGGTGTTGTTGAGGCGCGATGCCGTCGGATGTCGACGCTCAGGTCGGCTCGGGTGCGCCGCCCCGGCGATCGGCGAGATCGGCGGCCACGGCCGCCAGGACACCATTGACGAAGCGGCTCGACTCGTCGGTCGAGTACCGGCCCGCCAACTCGACCGCCTCCGACAGGACCACGCCCGTCGGGGTGTTTCCCTCGATCAGTTCGGCAACGGCCAGCCGCATGATGACGAGGTCGAGGATGGGCATGCGAGCCAGGGTCCAGCCGGTGGCCCGTTCCTGGATCAGGCGATCGGATTCGACCTGATGCTCCTCGCTGAGTCGTAGTAGCTCGACGGTGAACGGCGGGGCCGGCAGCACGAGGGTGGCCAGCATCTCGTCGACCGTGAGACCTCGGACGGCGGCCTCGTAGGCTAGTTCCACCGTGCGCTCGCGTGATTCACGCCGACTGCGATCGGCGAGGAAACCGGGAGAGCCGTCGCCCGACGAGCCGCCGGTCACGCCCGGGTCTGATACTCGCCGGAGCGGGTGTCGACCTTGATCCGATCCCCGATGTTCACGAACAGCGGAACCTGGACGACCAGCCCGGTCTCGAGTGTGGCCGGTTTGCGTGCACCGGAGACACGGTCACCCTGGATGCCGGGCTCGGTGTCGGTGACCTCCAGCTCGACCGAGGCCGGGAGATCGGTTCCGATGATCTCGTCGCCGTACATGAGAAAGACGATCGGCTGACCCTCGACGATGTAGTTGGCGGCCTCACCCATCGCCTCGACCGAAACCGAACGCTGCTCGAACGTCTCGGAGTCCATGACGGCGAAGTCGGTTCCGTCGCGGTAGAGGTACTGCTTTTCCCGCTTCTCGATGTAGGCGCTCTCCATCTTCTCGCCCGCCCGGAAGGTGCGATCGATGACCGCGCCGGTGCGGACGTTGCGTAGGGTCGAACGCACGAACGCGCCGCCTTTGCCCGGCTTGACGTGCTGGAACTCCTGAATCTGGAACAGGCCGTCGGACAACTCGACGGTCATGCCGTTCTTGAAGTCGTTGGTGCTGATGGATGCCATGGAACGTTCTCTCTTCTCCGCCTCGGGGACCATCCGGTGTCGACCGCAGGCGACGTCACGGTACCGGGCCGACCTCTCGGCCCCACCACCCTACTGGCGTGGGAGTCCGGCGGTTCGGGCCAACTCAACCATCAACGGCCCCGGGGCCAGGTGAGTACCGGTTCCTTCGGGCTGGCGGTGATCGGACGGCAGCCGTCGGTGGTGACGACCACTGAATCCTCGATTCGTACACCACCGACACCGACCCGGTAGACACCGGGCTCGACCGTCACGACCTGGTCGGCTCGCAGCTCGACGGGATCCGACTTCCCCAGGAACGGGCTCTCGTGGATTTCCAGCCCGATCCCATGCCCGGTGCCGTGCACGAACTCCTCGGCCATGCCGTGCCCGGAGAGAACCTCCCGGCAGGCGGCGTCGACCGTCCCGGTGGAGACACCCGGAGCCACTGCGGCGACGCCGGCCCGCTGTGCCGCTTCGACCGCCCTGTAGATGGCCTCGGTCTCGGCGGTGAACGAGCCAACGGCGAAGGTGCGGGTCATGTCGCTGCCGTACCCGTCGACGCGGGCGCCCATATCGATGACGAGCAGGTCGCCGACGGCGAGCGCCCGGT
>Ga0224512_10005549_pt1 | contig 10348 bp, 7 predicted proteins | sample SF_May12_sed_USG_4_FD_169103 | JGI IMG/M metagenome (GOLD analysis project Ga0224512, IMG submission 169103) | Sediment microbial communities from San Francisco Bay, California, United States - SF_May12_sed_USGS_13 | ecosystem: Environmental > Aquatic > Marine > Sediment | place: USA: California...
GTCGAGCCAGATCACCGAGAGCGGCGTCTTGCGTGCCGCGCAGTGGCGCGCGACCCCGGCGATCGAGCCGATGGCGAGACAATGGTCGCCGCCCAGCAGGATCGGCAGCCGACCGTCGGCCAGGGCGCCCTCAACCGCGTCGCGCACGGCCTCGCACCACTGGGCAACCTGGTCCAGGTGGCGGTAGCCCGCGACCGGCGCCGCGTCCGGGTTGCCCGGGCCGGACAGGTTGCCCCGGTCCTCGACCGTGTAGCCGAGGCGGGAAAGGGCCCGCTCGAGGCCGGCGACGCGCAGCGCCTCGGGCCCCATGGAGCCGCCCCTGTGGCCCGCGCCGATGTCGGTCGGCGCGCCGATCAGCGCCAGCGCCTGGCTCTGGCCCCGGTTTCGCTCCGCCCTTCCGTCGGTCATGCGCCCGCCCTCCGTCCCCGCGCCCCAATCCTACGAGGATTTGTACCAGTTGCCCCTCGCGAGTCCCAGGCGCTTCGGGGGTGCAGGGCCGGGACGGCAAGAAGGCGGCCCTTGGCAGAGGGGCGGCGCTGCTGGAGAATGCGAACATGACCTCGCCAAACCCGACACCGCGGCCCTGCGGCCCGCCCTGGCTCGACGCGAAGCTCGCCGCCGGCGGGATCGTGATCCTGGACGGCGCCATGGGCACCGAGCTCCAGGCGCGCGGCGTGCCCATGCACGGCCAGGCCTGGAGCGCCGGGGCGCTGCTCAGCCACCCGGAGGTGGTGCGCGCGACCCACGCCGACTACATCCGCGCCGGCGCCGAGGTGATCATCGCCAACACCTTCGCCACCGGCCGGCACATGCTCGAGCCGGCCGGCCTCGGCGAAGAGGTCGCGGAGGTCAACCGCCGGGCGGTGGCGCTGGCCCGTGAGGCGCGCGAGGAGGCTGCCGGGGCCGCCGGCGCCGCCGCGGGGCCGGTCGCCGTCGCCGGCTCGATCTGCGAGTGGGTCCACGCCGAGGGCCCCTGGCGCGATCCCGACAAGCTCTCGGCCTCCCTCCGCGAGCAGGCCGAGCTGCTGGCCGAGGCGGGGGTCGACCTGATCGCCCTGGAGATGTGCCAGCACCCGCTGCACTCGCGGCTGGCGGCCGAGGCGGCGCTGGCGACGGGCCTGCCGGTCTGGGCCGGGGTGAGCTGCCGGCGCGAGGGCGAAGGCCGCCGCCTGGTAACCTTCGACGCGCCCCACGGCGAGCTCGAGCCGGTGATCGCGCCGCTCGCCGCAAGCGGCGTTGCGGTCATGAACGTGATGCACAGCCCGGCGCCGGACAGCGCGGCGGGCTTGGCCGCCCTCAAGCGCCACTGGAACGGGCCGCTCGGGGTCTATCCCGAGTCGGGCTACTTCATCATGCCCAACTGGCACTTCGTCGACGTGATCGCGCCCGAGGACCTGGTCGAGGCGGCGCGGGTCTGGGTCGCCGGCGGCGCGCAACTGCTCGGCGGCTGCTGCGGCCTGGGCCCCGATCACGTGCGCGCCCTGAAGCAGGCCTTCGGCCGGGCCTGAAAAACCGGCTCTCCGGCCCTACAGCAGGCCGCTTCCCGTTTGCCTGGGCGCGGCGAGCTGTTCCGAAGGCTCGGTGCCGGCCCCTGGAGCTGCGGCGGCGGCCGGGACCGCCGCATAGCGCAGCGCCGGCTGGACGTCGCGGCCCAGGCGCGGATGGATCTTTCCGCTCAACACGGCAAGGCCCAGTGCCAGCGCGCCGCCGACGACGAACACGGCCTGGAGCTCGAATACCCTGAGCAGGATCGAGAAGATCCCCGGCGGCAGGATATCGGCGGCGTCGCGGAAGGTGGAGTAGACCGCCGTCATCTCCGGCCGCTCCTTGCGCCGCACGCCCAGCATGAACAGCATGTTGCCGCTGGTGTCGACCAGGATCAGGCCGAAGGCCGCGGTCACCAGGACCGCCGCCCCGGACCAGGGCTGGCTCCAGAACAGCGGCGTCGCCAGGGTCATGGCCCCGGACATGCCGAAGCCGAACATGAAGGCCGCGCGCAGGCCGACGCGGCGCAGCACCCGCCCCAGGACCGGCATGAGGAACATGAACCCGGTGCCGAGCGAGACGATCGCGCCGCCGGCGATCTCGCCGAGGCCGGACTCGACGGCGTAGATCGGCGCGTAGATGAAGAAGATCACCCACCAGACGTTGCGCCCCGTTGACAGCAGCCAGGCGAGCGCCAGGCGCGGCTGGGCGAAGTAGCGCCCGACGTAGCGCAGCGGCGAGGGCGTCGGCCCGGCCGGTTGCTTGACCGCCGGGTTCTCGCTCATGCGCAGGAACCAGAAATAGCCGAGCCCGGCCAGGGCGCAGAACGCGCTCAGCGCATAGGGCAGCCAGGGATGCACGGTGACCCCCAGGAACACGCCGAGGAAAGGCCCGACGCTCCAGGCGCCGGCCGAGTAGAACAGGCGCAGGGGCTCGGAGCGGCCGAAGTCCCGGCGCGCCACGAAGTCGAGGATATAGAGGCTGAGGCAGATCGAAAGGGCGGCGATGGCGACGGCCCGGCAGATCATGCCGGCGACGAACAGGCCCGGACTCGCGCCGGCCAGCAGCAGCGGGCAGCCGGCCAGCACCAGAAAGGCGAGCGAATAGATCAGCCGCCGGGCACTCTGGCGAATCAACCAGGGGACCGCCAGGGCGCTGGCCAGCGAGAACAGGCTGACCACGAAGAAGGCCGTGCTGACGCCGCGCGCGTCGCCCAGCAGTTTCAGCGCCTCGAGCGGGATGACCGTGGCGAGCAGGGCGCGGGAAAAGGATTCGAGGGCATAGAGGGTGGCGAAGGCCTCGGCCCCGGGAGATGCCAGCCGCTTCAGGAAAACCGGACGCCGGACCGGCATCGCGCCTCGCAGACTGAGATGGCCTCACTTCAGGTGCGAGGATAAGACCGATCGCGGCGGTCAGGCATTCGAATTGCACATGGGAGGTATGTGCGACGGTCATGATTCGCCACTTCGGCGCGCGGAGACCCGCCGCCACTTCTGCCCGAGTGATTTCCACTGTGTCGGCAGCGTGACCCTCGCCCTATGGGAGAGGGAGGGTGAGGGCGCGTTGTTTCACTGTCCGGAAAATCAAGGCGATCCTATGCTCAGAAGAACCTCGTCGGCAGAAAACAACCCGCCCTCACCCTGTCCCTCTCCCGGTGGAGAGGGGACGCGGCGGCACTGTGGAGACCAAGCGGTCTTTAACGAGGTTTTTTGATACAGAACGCAGAATCCGAGTGTCCGCGCACCCCAACCGGATCGTGGTAACGCGCCGTGCGCTGGCACCGCGCTAACAGGCAGGGATGTCGCCGGAGAAGAAGTGGCCGACCAGGACGATGTCGAACCAGTGGTGCCAGTCCGCGGCGCCGGTCAAGGGTGCGAGCGCGACCGTCTCGTCCTGGAAGACGGCGCCGGGCGTAAGCGCGATCCGCTCCGGGTCCTGGCCGCCGCCGGCGAGGGTCAGGACCGCATCGGGTCCGGTCAAGGCGAGCGCTGCGGTCCAGGGCTGGCCATTGATTTGCCAGTCGAAGCGCCAGGCGTCCCCGTCGTTGCTCCCTTCGCCCAGGACGGCGGGCGAGACGAAGTCGGCCCGCCGCCCGGCGACCAGGGTCGTGAAGACGCCGACCCCATAGAGCCGCGTGTCCTGCCGCCAGAGCCAGAGCTGGTGCAGGCGCGCGTGCTGGCCCCTGCACGCCAGCTTCGCGAAGGAGCCGAGGAAGACCAGCGTCTCCGCCGGCGGCGCCGGGTCGACCGGCGGCGGCGTCCTGGCGAAGGCGAGCGGCTGGCCCCTGACCTCGACCGAGAGCCGGTCCGGCCTCTCCTCCGTGAGCCGCAGAGTCAGGGGCGCGCCGACCCGCGGCTCCAGCGTGGCTTGCCACGTCTTTTCCGGGTCCCCGCCCAGCCGCTGCAGGCCCGAGCCTGCCGGACCGTAGGGGCATTCCGTCTCGCCGCAGCGGTAGAACAGCCAGACCCGCCCCTCGCCGTTGACGATCAGGCGCGGGTAGTTCGACCCACTTGGCGCTTGCCAGTGCCCGGTCGGGAGGGCCTCGTCCGCGCCCTCGAAGGGCCCGAAATGGCTTTCGTAGATCGCTTGGCTGCGGAACTTGGCGTCGAACAGCAGGGCATTGCGGGCGTGGAAGATCTGCGTCAGGCGCTCGCCTTCGCGGCCCATCCGGGTCCACTCGTAGCTCATGCCCCCGCCAGCCAGGACGAGGACCAGAGCCAGCAGGCCGGCCATGCGGCGCCACCTAGCCCGGAACAGCACCACCGCCGCCGTTGCGTAGAGAATCAGAAGCGCGAAGCCGATCGCCACGATGTCGAGCCGGATCGACGCGGTCGTCCCGAGCAGCATGCGGGCCTCGTGCAGCGCCGCGGCGAGGCCCGCCGCCGCCACGACCAGCAGCCAAAAACGGGACCAGCCCCCCAGCCGCAGCGCCGGCCACAGCAGCGGCACCCAGAGGATCAGCAGGACCACATAGAGCAGAAAGAACGTCACAACGCGGCAGACTAGCAGCGTGGCGTCCGGGAGTCCGCTTGTGTCCGCTCTGCGCCCCTGAGTGACCGCGACACCAGTCAGGCGCCTGGGGTTTGGACTTGTTATCAGTTAGATTTCCCCGGTTTTCGCCTGTCGGAGAACGCCGGAGCGCCGCCTTGACCCTGACCCCGGAGACCTGCACGGCGATCGATCTCGACGTCCTGCACCAAGGCATGCAAGAGGCCTTCGCCGACTTCTACGCGCCGATGGGGCTGTCGCGCGGCCGCTTCGGGTTCATGCTGCGGCAACGCGGTTTTGACCCGGCGCTGTCGCGGGTCGTCAGGGCGGGGGAGCGGGTCCTGGCCTTCTGGCTGATCGCCACGGACCCGGACGCCTGCCCGGGCCGGGCCTACGTGATCTCGGCCGGCACAAGTCCCGATCATCGGGGCAGGGGCCTCGCGGGGGAGCTTTTCCATGCGGTGAGGACGGCGCTGACCCAGGCCGGCAGGACGGAGCTGCGGCTGGAAGTGACTCAGGGCAACAGCGCGGCGGAGCGCCTCTACGCCAAGCTCGGCTTCCGGCCGCGGCGCGACCTGTTGTGCTACGAACTCGAAGCCGTGCCCGAGCCCAGGCCGTTGGATCGCCGTTTCACCCTGCGCCCCGTCGCGCTGCAAGAACTGCGCGCCGCGGCTCCGGCCTGCCAGGACTGGGAGCCAACGTGGCAGAACGGCTTTCGCTCCCTGGAGCGGGCCGGGGAGGAGGCCGTCCTCTTGGGGGTTTTCGAGTCCGAGGCCCTGTTCGGCTACGGCGCCCTGTTCGAGCCGATCGGCCACCTGGCACAGCTCACGGTCAGGCGCGACCGGCGGCGCCGGGGCCTCGGCTCGGCGCTCCTCGCCGGGCTCGCCGCGCGGGTCGGCGCGATCGGTCGCCTCGCGGTGGTCAACCTCGATGCCGGCGACGAGGCTTCCCGGCGTTTCTTCGAGGCCAAGGGCGCCCGGGCCACGGTCACGCAGACCGAGCTGACCCTCGACTTGGTCCCGCAGCCTTAGCTGCCAAGAAGGGCGAGGCATTCAGGCCTTGCGTTCCAGCGCCTCGGCGCCTTGTTTCCTCTCCCACTGGGAGAGGGTGGCGAGGCGCAGCCGAGCCGGGTGAGGGCGGGTTGGTTTCCGGGGACCGGAATTCATCCAGGCGAGGGATCGCCCTGTTGTTCGGGGCAGTGAAACAAACCGCCCTCACCGTCCCACGCCCTTACGGGCGCAGGGCCCCTCCCTCTCCCAAAGGGAGAGGGCAATCCGCCCGGCATGATTCGGCTAAACCGAATAGCAGTAGGCTTGACCCGGACCTTCTCCCCGCCTTACGCCGCCGGGCGCTCGGCCTCGACCTTCGCCACCAGCTTCTCGAGGATGTTCTGGGGCGCGGACTCGCCGTAGGGGTCGGTTTCGCAGTTGTCGGCAAAGCCGGGCTCCTCGAACCAGGCCTCGACCACGCCGTCGTCGACGATGGCGGCGTAGCGCCACGAGCGCATGCCGAAGCCCAGGTTGTCCTTGCACACCAGCATGCCCATCTTGCGCGTGAACTCGCCCGAGCCGTCGGGGATCAGCTTGACCTGCTCCAGGCCCTGCTGCCGGCCCCAGGCGTTCATGACGAAGGCGTCGTTGACGGCGATGCAGTAGATCGCGTCGATGCCCTTGGCCCGGAACTCGCCGGCGAGTTTCTCGAAATCGGGCAGCTGATAGGTCGAGCAGGTCGGCGTGAAGGCGCCGGGCAGCGAGAACAGCACCACGCGCTTGCCCTTGAAGTAGTCGGCCGTGGTCGCGTCGGCCCAGCGGTAGGGGTTCGGGCCGCCCACGGCCTCGTCGCGCACGCGGGTCTTGAAGGTCACCTCGGGGAGTTTTCTGCCAATCATCTTTCGTTTTCCTCCGGGAACGGGACAGGGTTCGATTTCGCAACCATATACACATAAGTGTCATACAGCTGCGATCTAAGTTAGAATAATTCTAATTTATGATCGGAACGTCCTGGATCAAGGGGGAGGACGGATTTTTCTTGCTCCGGCCGCTGCTTCGAGGCGCGCCACCTGGTCGAACCACCCGCTTGAGTTCGGGAAAAGGGGCCCCTCTGGACCTTAAGGCGTCACGCCGGCCTATCTGCCCCGAAGGCAGCCTTTATGCCTTCGACGACAACCGGGTGTGTCCAGTAGTAGTTGGCCGCGTGCTTGAACAGCCTGTCCTTTCGCTCGGCCGCGTGGACCTCGATGTCCTCGGGCAGACCTCCGTCGTGCAGCCGGAACGCCGGCGCCGAGATGAAGGCCCAGGGATCGAGTGGCACATAGAAATTGACCCAGCGCCGGATTGTCGGGGGCAGCGTTGTTCTGGTCCCCTTTCTGTAAGGTTCGAGCTTCGGAGGCGAACATCCGATGACATGAAAGAAGGGGATTTGGCTGCCGCAGGTGATGAAGTGGTCGAGGTGCAGAGCCGGATGTCCGGCGACCGCAAGGTCGAAAAGCATCACCGCGCCAAGGCTGTGCGCGATCACGCTGATTGGCCGCTCGGACAACCCATGGCCGGGCGCCTCGCGCATGATGCACTCCCAGATGTGCGCATGAATCTCCGCCTGCCGGCTTTGATAAAACAGGACGTCCCCCATGAACTCCGCGCTGGCGGCCAGATAGTGCTGGCGGAAAAGGCTGTAGACGACGCCGATCATGGCGCGGCGCGAGACCGTGCCATAGCGCTTCCACCGCTCGGCAAGCAGCCCGGTCGCTTCCTCGAGGTTCCAATGGGTGAAAGCCTGCCGGAGCTCGTCCATGAACTCCCCGGCAAGGCTTTCGCCGGCGATCTCGCGCTTCATGTCGGAAAGCCAGCTTGGATAGGGCAGCACGTCTTCCACGGCTTCCGCCGGTCTGCCGAGGCCACCCCAGAACACCGGTATGAGACGCCAGTCGCCGCCGAGCGCGACGCCAAGCCCGGCGACCTCGTCCTCGAACTTTTCCCGGTCGCGCGTGGCGACTCCATGGATAACGATCACGGGATTCACGGACATCGGCAGCCAGTCGCACGCGATTGCACAAGTTCGCAAGGCATCACGAGGATCCATGAACCGCAACGGCGTTGTGGTCAAGAGCGGGAGCCCCGATCTCCAAGCCGAGCTTCCCGAGACGAGCGTGCGACGCAATCCCCCGGAAGCCTTGGATTTCGATGCGAGCCGAACGGCGTTGGCCGAAACCGCCTTGCCACAGTGCCGAGGAGCCGAGATGCCCCGTGGACGCCACGAGCTTCGACCTTGCCCGGGGTCGCCATCGTCGCCTTTTCCTTCATCCGCCTGATCTCGGGCGCCCCCATCGAAGTCAAGGTCGGCGAGCTTGCGCCCGCGCGCGGGCCGAGGGAACACGGTGTCGTGATGACGCCCTGGCCCCAGGGACTCGCCCAAGAGATCCTCCCGAGGCCTCTCGGGAAGGCGGAAACCGCGGCGACCCGGCACTCGGCAGCGGCAACGAAAGGCCGCCAATCCATGCTCAGGGTTCTCCAGTCCCAAAAAAGCCGGCTTATCGGGTTACCCTAAAGGGGTAAGAGGACAAGGGCAGGGCATTGCCGAAATGGTCGCCCGTCTGGGCCACCTCTTCGACTCCCGCGACGTCCTGGTGCCACAGCTGGTTGCCCGCGGCGTCGAGGCCGGTGGCCGAGCCGTAAAGCACGTTGACCGCGCCGGCGTCTTCGGTGCTCCCGACGCTCTCGAGGATGACCCCGACGGCCAGGTCGTCACGGTTGTCGTTGTCGAAGTCGCCCGCGGCGAGAGCCCACCCGAAAAGGTCCCCCTTCTGAGCGACTTCCTTCACGCCCGGCGTGTTCTGATGCCACAGCTGGTCGCGCGCGGCGTTGAGGCCACCGGCCGCGCCATAGAGCACGTTGACCGCGCCCGCGTTACGAGTGATCCCGGAGCTGGACTTGATGTCATCCCTCGGGACCCCGATAGCCAGGTCGTCGAAGCCATCGTCGTCGAAGTCGCCCGCAGCAAGGGCCCACCCAAGAGTGTCTTTCGGCCGGGCGGCGCCCCTGACACCCTTCTTCTTCCGGTGCCACAGCTGGTTGCCCGCGGCGTTGAGGCCACTGGCCGAGCCATAGAGCACGTTCACCGCGCCAGCGTTACGGATGGTTCTGGAACCGGTCCCGATGTCCTCTTCGGGGACCCCGACAGCCAGGTCGTCAAAGCCGTCGTTGTCGAAGTCGCCCACGGTGAGAGCCGACCCAAAGCCATCGTTCGACTCGGCGACTTCCTTCACGCCCGTCCTGTTCTGATGCCATAGCTGGTTGCCCGCGGCGCTCAGGCCGCCGGCCGAACCGTAGAGCACGTTCACCGCGCCAGCACCTCGGCTGCCCGCCAGGAAGGGGACCCCGACCGCCAGGTCGTCAAAGCCGTCGTTGTCGAAGTCGCCCGCGGCGACGGCCCAGCCAAAATTGTCGCCCGGCTTGGCGGCTCCCCTGACACCCGGCCTGTTCTGGTGCCAGAACTGGTTGCCCGCGGCGCTCAGGCCGCCGGCCGAGCCGTAGAGCACGTTGACCGCGCCAGTCTCAAAGATCGTCCCGGAGCGAGTCTTGACGTCCTCTCTGGGGATCCCGACAGCGAGGTCATCGAATCCGTCGTTGTCGAAGTCGCCCGCGGTGAGAGCCCAACCGAATGCGTCGCCAAACTCGGCGACATTCCTCACGCCTCCGCTGTTCTGGTGCCACAGCTGGTCGCCCGCGGCGCTCAGGCCGCCGGCCGAGCCGTAGAGCACGTTCACCGCGCCAGCGATAGGGATTGTCTTGACGCCGGCTGCGAGGTTGTCGTGGGGGACACCCACGGCCAGGTCGTCGAAACCGTCGTTGTCGAAGTCGCCCACCGCGAGGGCGGCGCCAAAGCCATCGTTCGGCTTTGCGGCTCCCTCCACACCCGGCCTGTTCTGGTGCCAAAGCTGGTCGCCCGCAGCGGCCAGGCCGTTGGCCGAGCCGTAAAGCACATTGACCGCGCCAGCGTCAAAGACGGTCCCCGAGCCGGACGCAAGGTCCTCGTCGGGCGCTCCCACGGCCAGGTCGTCGAAGCCGTCACCGTTGAAGTCCGCCGTAAGCGGTCGCGCATCGACCTGAACCGTCGCGCCAAGGAACACAAAGATCACGACGACGGCCATCATGATCGCCGGGATATGAAATCGTCGTTCCGCCACTTTCATGACTGACACCCCTCCTAGTCTCAAGCCGACATTCCCAGATGGCGCTCACACCGCTTCCGACCTCCGCTGAAAGTCAATGATCGAGGTCAATCGATGGGTCACTTCGTTATCTGACACCTTACGGCGACAAACCCGGCTGCCCAGGCATGGTTCGTTCGCACCCCAAACTCCCCTCTGGCTTGTGCCGCATGCCGCGGCCTAGTATGGAAAGGCGAGGGCGAAAAAGATAACGGGGGCGGGGGCTTCGGAAGTGGCTCGGCAGGCTTTGCGCAGGATGCCCGGCGGGGGCGTAAGCCCAGCGCCGCCGGCTAGGCGCCGCGGCTAGGGGTGGGCCCGCCATGCTGCGTTTCTTCATCACCCGCTTCGGCTTGCTGATCCCGACCTTCCTCGGGGTCACCGTCGTCGCCTTTTCCTTCATCCGCCTGATCCCCGGCGACCCCATCGAGGTCATGGTCGGCGAGCGCGGCATCGACCCGGAGCGCCACGCCTACCTGCTCGCCGAGTTCGGCTACGACAAGCCGCTGTGGCAGCAATACCTGGTCTACCTGGGCAACCTGCTGCAGGGTGATATGGGTAAGTCGGTGGTCACCAAGCAGCCGGTGCTGGCCGAGTTCTTCACCCTCTTCCCGGCCACGGTGGAGCTCGGCACCTGCGCCATCGTTATGGCCGTGGCGATCGGCCTGCCCG
>Ga0224512_10005550_pt1 | contig 10347 bp, 9 predicted proteins | sample SF_May12_sed_USG_4_FD_169103 | JGI IMG/M metagenome (GOLD analysis project Ga0224512, IMG submission 169103) | Sediment microbial communities from San Francisco Bay, California, United States - SF_May12_sed_USGS_13 | ecosystem: Environmental > Aquatic > Marine > Sediment | place: USA: California...
GCCTGAAAACCGGACCCGTCGGAATCGAGGCGCTCGCCGCCCATCAGACACCCCCCCGCATAGCGACCGATGGCTTCGGACGGGCCCGGTGACGGACTCGCGAGATCGTCCCAAGCTTGGGCGCGAAGTGTGCCGCACAACAACAGCCAGGCCACGCTCAGGCCGAGCCCCGTGCGCAGTGAGACTCGATACACCCTTCCAACACTCATCGGCAACGCTCCCGCAACTCGCGTCTCAGCCAGTGTACAAGATGCCGCGCGCGCTCAACTCGCAACTGAACCCCAGACCCATGCGGCCACGAGGATCGCCGCGGCAACGCCGCCTGTGTAGGTCTGGATCCGCCTACGACGCGGCAGGCTCCACAGCGCCAGCAGCACACCGATCGCAAACCCCGCGATGAAGCCCGTCAGGTGCGCGATGATGTCAACGTTACCGCCCTCACCGCCGCCGCCAGTGCCGACGAACGCAAGCAAACCGATCGCTGCGGTCACGGGTGCCGCACGTGTCTTCCAGCTCGTCTGGCGGAAGAAACCTCGCCGCCACGTGTACGCGGCGAGTAGCCCCAGCGCCGCAAAGACGGCTGTCGAGGCGCCAATCGCGAGGTGACCCGACGGCTGGATGAGCGAGTTGAGCGCGTTACCGAGCAAGCCACCCATCAGAATGCCGAGCCAGGCAACACCGCTGCCGAGGTAGCGGCCGGCGAACAGCCCGAAGAAGCTGCCGAAAGCGAGATTGCCCCCCAAGTGCCCGACATCGGCGTGCAGACAAAGCGCTGTGACCGTGCGCCACCATTCTCCCGCCAGCACGCGATCGACATCGAGCCGGCCGGTACGAAGCCAGTCTTGGCCAAGCAAATCCTGATTGGCTGCAACGCCGGCAACGAGCAACACGGCCGCGTACGCGATGACGCCAAACCAACCGTGACTGATCTCCTCGATCTTGATGCGGCCATGCCTGGGGTCGGCCTGCAGCTCGGCGTGATAGGCCGCGAGCTCCGTGCTTGCGCGGCTCGCGCTCGCGGCCGGGACGCTGAGCTGCCACATCCCCTCGAGCCGGGTCAGCGCATGCTCGATCCCAATGGCGCGTAGCACGAAGATTGCCTCATCAGCGTACCTGGGATCGCGACCTTCGAGCACGACGACCCATGGCTCGGCGCCGAATGGCCCGCTAACGCTCACGGGCTTTGCTCTGCGGTAGGGCGTCGACTATATTTCTGATCCACGTGACGTCTAAGGGGAATGCCTGCGATGCGAGATGTCTATTATGCTGAACTCGAGTCCGCGCTGGGCACCCTCTCATTCGCCTGTGACGGCGATGGAAGGCTCATCGAGCTGAGTTTCGGCCCCTGTGTCGCCGCCGCACCGATCGACGCTCGACGCTGCGCGCACGTGAGTGAGCAGCTTACCGAGTATCTCCACGGCACACGCACGACGTTCGATCTCGTGCTCGCGCCGGCCGGCACACCGTTTCAGCGGCGTGTCTGGAAAGGACTGACCGCTATACCTTACGGCCAGGTCATCAGCTACGGCGAGCTCGCCCGGCGAATCGGCATGCGCGGTGCCGCGCGCGCCGTGGGACAGGCCAACGGCGCGAACCCCATCCCGATCGTAATCCCCTGCCATCGAGTCATTGCCGCCAACGGCACGATCGGCGGGTTCTCGAGCGGTCTTGCCAACAAGCGCCAGCTCCTCGCCCTCGAGCACATCGAGCTCGCTGCCTGACCCCCTCGACACGTGGACGCTTTGCGCTGTTACCGCTGCGGCACGTCCCTAGAGAAGCTCACGCTGCCATTGAGCCGGCGCGACCAGTGCCCGGAATGCCTCGTCGATCTCCACGTTTGCCGGATGTGCGTATCGTTCGCACCGCAGCTGGCCGACCAGTGCAGCGAGGACGATGCCGAGGACGTTCGCGAGAAAGCGCAGGCCAACTTCTGTGACTACTTCGAGCCGAATCAGACTGCGTACGCACCGGGACGCATGACCGGTCACCAACGGGCCGAAGCCGAGCTCGAGACGCTGTTCGGCGCCGACGGCGCCTCGACGTCGACAGCCCCCGACCCGAATTCCGCGCAAGCCGACGCGCTGCATCAGGCCGAGGACCTCTTCAAGTCCTGAGGGCACTTGACATGCGCACGCCGAGCTCCAAACTGGCGTCTACCGGCAGTGGGAACGGTATTATGCGCGCGCTTCATTTGGGTCTGGTCCTGAGCCTCGCAGCCGTGGCTGCGAGTTGCTCGAGCCGCCCGGCGACGGAGACCGCGGCTCGACCGGTCAGTGCCGAGCCCTACCAGCAGGACACCATACTGCGAGAGGCGGAAAGCTTCTTCGGCAGAGGCGCGCAGGGCGTCGCTGACGTGCTGAATCGCGTCTTCACCGATAACGGCCCGCCCGAGGCGTATATCAAAGGGGAGGAAGGCGGCGCAGCGATCGGCGTTGGCTTGCGCTATGGCCACGGCACCGTGTACTTGCGCGACGGCACGACTGAAAAGATCTATTGGCGCGGCCCTTCGCTGGGTCTGGATTTCGGCGGCAACGCTGCCAAGACTTTCGTGCTGATCTATAACGTTAGCTCGCTCGACGAGCTATATCAGCGCTTCGGGGGTGTCGAGGGTAGTCTCTACTTCGTTGGTGGGCTCGGAGTTAATTACAACCGGCAAGGCAACGTGATTCTCGCGCCTGTGCGTTTCGGCGTTGGCTGGCGGCAGGGAGTGAATATTGGCTATCTGCACATATCGCCAGAGCGGTCTTGGATCCCGTTCTGAGTGCAGCTGATCAGCTAGCCGTAGCTTTTTTCTCTTTCTTCGGTGTGTCGGCTGAGTCGCGGGCATCCTGCAGCGCATCCCGCATATTGATCGCGACCGTGCGCTCGGCGATCTTGTCGATGACAGTCTCGGCATCACTATCTGCGTCGTCAGCGGCGACCCTAGCTACCACATCCGGCATCGTGCTGATCATGCTGTCGGCAATATCGTGGGCTGATTTCAGCGCCGCGTACCTGTCCTTCCAACGTCGCACGCTGTCTTTTAGCTCTGCAATCGTGGCCGCCTGGCTGTCGAGCGATTTCTCAAGCTCGCCGATCGTCGCGCGCTTCTCATCGAGCCGATCCTCGAGGGTCTCGGAGCGCTCCGCATCAGTCCGCAGACTCTTGATCAAGGACGTCTTGGCATCGAGCTCGGCTCGGATCGCTTTGAGCTCCGTCGTATCATCATGGCTCTGCGCCATCGCATCCTCGGCTTCGCTCAATCGCTGCTCGGACTGAGCGAGACGCGACTCGAGCTTCTCGTTGGCCTTGGCGAGTGATGCAAGCTCCTCATCCTTGCGCTTCAGTTTTTCGCCGAGGTCGGCGGCCTCATCGGCATTCTTGCGTAGTACCTTGACGAGATCACGCTTGGTCTCGAGCTCCGAGCGCAGCTTCTCCGCCTCGAGCTCGCTCGCCTGCATCGCCTTGCGCAGCTTGCCTGCTTCCTCGGCATCCGACTTCAGCGTGTCGATGAGATTGTCCTGACCGACAACGCGCTCGCGCAGATCCTCGAGGTCCTTAAGGACGACGGACATCTCCGCACCCCAGTCAGCCAGAAGCTGCGTCAGGCGCCCGCGAAGGGTTTCAATTGGTGTGTCGAGATCTGCCATACAACCGGCATGCCCAATAATCGAAGTGTGAACAGTGCCCAATACGGGCCTGGGTTACGTTGACTCAGTTCACACGCCTGCCGGGAAAAGGCTGTTTCTGGCCATAAATTGAGACTTGGGACCGGATTCCGGCCGCTCGAATCTGCGCTCCAGGCGCCGTCCCGAGTCGCCCCGTCGCGACCGTGCCGCGCTACCGATAGCGTTGCTGCAGCTCTGCGAGCCTCTGCGAGCCCGGGCACAGGCGCTCGTGGGGAACCTCCGACAACGGCGTGAGCGTCGTACGGTTCAGACCATGCATATCCGGCTCGCTCTCGTCGATGTAGAGCAAACCCGTGACGACCTCGCCCTTGCGCTGGTGGGACCGGATGTAATCGATCGCCGCGCCGCGGTTGTTAACGTTATAGTCCTCGCTGATCTTGCGCAAAAGAATACGGCTGCCGTCGTGCAGCTGCACGGGCATGACCTCGCCCTCATCGTATGCAGCCTTGATCTCCTCCGCCGGGGCAACGTAATCAAGGTGCATCGCACGATGGAAAAACTGGCGCGTGTAAGCGTAGCTTTTCGTGGAATCCTCGTGATCATTGAACGTTACGCACGGTGAAAGCACATCGACCAGCGCGAATCCCTCGTGCTTGATGGCCGCCTTGATGAGCGGAACGAGCTGCTCCTTATCGCCCGAGAAGCTTCGCGCGACGAACGTTCCGCCAAGCGTCATGGCTAGCTGCGCGGCATCGATCGGCGGCTGCTGATTGACTTCGCCTTTCTTGGCCTTCGAGCCGACGTCGGCCGAAGCGGAGAACTGGCCTTTCGTGAGACCGTATACGCCATTGTTCTCGATGATGTAACACATGTCGAGATTGCGGCGCACGGCATGGGCAAACTGGCCGATACCGATCGACAGCGAGTCGCCATCCCCTGAAACACCGAGGAGATACATATCGCGATTTGCGGCCGCGGCACCCGTGGCGACCGAGGGCATGCGCCCGTGAACGGAGTTGAACCCGTGCGAAGCGCTCAAGAAATAGGCCGGCGTTTTCGATGAGCAGCCGATACCACTCATCTTCGCGACGCGGTGCGGCGGAATGTCGAGCTCGAAGAACGCTTGGACGATCGCCGCTGTCACCGAATCATGGCCACAGCCGGCGCACAGCGTCGACATCCCACCCTCGTAATCGCGTACGGTCAGCCCCAAAGCATTGCGCTCGAGTCCACCGTGCAGAATTTTCGGTTTCCCTATAAACGTCATGCGGCCTCCCCTTGAGCGGCTGACTGCTGAATCGCTTCGATGACGCTGCGGCAGTGCATCGGCAGTCCACCGTAGTGCAGGATCGACTGCATGCGCTCTTTCGGGTAGTCGGTCTCGAGCGTGAGCAGACTCTTCAACTGTGCATCGCGATTCTGCTCGGCGACGAATACTCGTTCGTGCTCGTGCAGAAACGTGCTGACCTCGGCGCTGAATGGGAACGCCTTGATCCGCATGTAATTCAAGTGGACCCCATTCGAGGCCAATCTGTCGATGGCCTCGCGGACTGCGTAGTCGGTGCTACCAACCGCGACAATTGCCATGTCCGTGTGATGCTTGCTGCGTTGTATAATTGGCTTGGGCACGAGCTCGCCAGCCGTCGCGAACTTGCGGTTGAGGCGATCGACAACCTCCCTGTAGTCGCTCGACTCCTCCGTGTACTTGCCATACTTGTCGTGTCCAGATCCCCTGACGAAGTACGCACCCTTCGGATGTACGCCCGGGTAGGTTCGATAGGGAATACCGTCCCCGTCGCTATCCAGATAGCGGTAGAAATTCTCCACCGACTCCAGCGCCTTCGCATCGAGCACCTTTCCCCGATCGCTGCGGTAGGTATCGTCCCAGGTGAATTCTTTGCACATCCAGTCGTTCATGCCGATATCAAGATCGAGGAGCACGATCACGGGCGTCTGCAGCCGATCAGCCAGATCGAATGCTTTAACCGCCAGCTCAAAACATTCGTTGGGCTCGCTGGGGAACAACAAGACGTGCCGCGTGTCACCGTGCGATGCGTATGCAGCGGTCAGAATGTCGGCCTGCTGGGTCCGCGTCGGCATGCCCGTGGACGGACCGACGCGCTGGACGTCGAAGACTACGGCGGGAAGCTCTGCGAAATAGCCGAAGCCCAAGAACTCGCTCATGAGCGAAATACCGGGCCCGCTCGTGGGCGTGAAGGCCCGCGCGCCGTTCCAGCTGGCACCGAGCACGATGCCAATCGCGGCGAGCTCGTCCTCGGCCTGAATAATGCAGTAGTCGCGCTCACCCGTTTCCTTGTTGACGCGGAGCCGCTCACAGAAGGTCTTGAAGCCATCCATGACCGATGTCGACGGCGTGATCGGATACCACGCGCCGACGGTCGCACCGGCATACACGCAGCCCAGACCCGCCGCCGTGTTACCGTCTATCATGATGTGGCCCGCCGTCTTGTCGAGCTTCTCGACACGCGTGGCAAACGGGCAATCGTAATGCTCGCGCGCGAAGCTCGCGCCGAGCTCGATCGCCTCCATGTTCGCTGGAACGAGCTTGGCTTTCGCGGCGAAAGTCTCCTCGACGAGTGTGCGAATGACCTCCATATCGAGGTCGAGCAGCGCCGCGAGCGCCCCGACATAGGCCATGTTCTTCATGAGGATGCGCGCACGCGCGTTGCTGAAGTGCTCGTTGCAGATGCGCGCCAGTGGGATCCCGACGATCGTGATGTCGGACCGCGATAGCATGCGGTCCCGCGGCCACGTCGAGTCGTAGATCAAAACGCCGCCAGGGGTCACCCGGTTGAGGTCCTTCTCGTAGGTCTGTGCGTTCATCGCAACCATGACGTCGACATCACCGGACCGCGCCAGATAGGCGTCCTTCGTCACGCGGATCTCGTACCACGTGGGCAGTCCCTGGATGTTGCTCGGGAAGAAATTCTTTCCGGTAACCGGTACGCCCATGCGAAAGATCGTCTTCATCAATAGCGAGTTCGCGCTGGCGGACCCAGTGCCGTTGACATTCGCCACGCGTATGACGAAATCGTTTACCCGGCTTTTCGCGCTTGCCGACATTTTGCGTCTTCCTGCTTCATTTCATCGATGGCGTACGGTATCTCGACCGTCGACTTCTGCATGTCCCATGCGGCCGTCGGGCAGCGCTCCGCGCACAAGCCGCAGTGCACACAGAGGTTCTCGTCCTTGATCATGAGCCGGCCAGTCTGTTTGAGCGGCTCGGAAACATATAGCTGCTGATCTTCATTCAAGAAAGGCGCCTTGAGGTTTTGCTTGAGCTCGTCCTCTTCGGCACTCTCGGTGATCGTCAAACAATCGACCGGGCAGATATCGATGCAAGCGTCGCATTCGATACAGAGATTCGCGAAGAAAACCGTCTGTAGATCACAATTGAGACAGCGTTCGACCTCCTCCACAGCCTGCTCGGCGGTAAAGCCGAGCTCGACCTCGATGTCGAGCTTCTTGAATCTCTCCAGGAGATCGACATTGGGCACGAGACGCCGCGCCACGGGATCGAAGTTGTTGCTGTAACTCCACTCGTGCATACCCATCTTGGCGCTCTGCAGATTGACGCCTCGCGGCAGCCGCTCGGTCAACGGCTCGCCCATGCAGTACTTATGCATCGATATGGCCGCCTGGTGCCCGTGCTCGACGGCCCAGATGATGTTTTTGGGCCCGAATGCCGAGTCGCCGCCGAAAAATACGCCTGGCTTCGTCGACTCGAACGTGACCGGATCGACGACCGGGACTTCCCATTTATCGAACTCGATGCCGAGGTCGCGCTCGACCCATGGGAAGGCATTGTCCTGACCAATCGCGAGGACGACGTCGTCACAAGGGATCATCGTCTCACCGACGACACGCGTGTCGGTTATCCTGCCGGTCTCGTCGACGTCGTACTCCATGAGCTCGAACTGCATGCCCACGAGCTTGCCGTCTTCGATGACGAACGCTTTCGGCGAGTGATTGACGACGATCTCGACAGCCTCTTCCTCGGCATCCTCGAGTTCCCAGTCCGAGGCCTTGAAGAACGCCCGGGGCTTGCGCGCCATGACCTTGACGTTCTTTGCGCCGAGACGAAGCGACGTTCGGCAGCAATCCATGGCCGTGTTGCCGACACCGATGATCAAGACTTTCTCGCCGATGCTCTCGATGTGGTCGAACGCGACAGACTCGAGCCACGCAATACCGATGTGGATGTTCTCGCTGTCGTGACGGCCGGGAATCTCGAGATCCTTGCCCTTCGGCGCGCCGGTGCCGACGAAGATTGCATCGTAGCCCTCATCGAGCAGTTCACGCATGCTGTCGATGGGCGTGCCCAGCCGCAGATCCACGCCCATGTCGACGATATAGCCGATCTCCTCGTCGAGCACCTCGGGCGGCAACCTGAACGACGGAATGTTGTACCGCATGAGGCCACCTGCCACGGTGAGCGCCTCGTAGATGACCACTTCATAGCCGAGCGGCATCAGATCGTTGGCGACCGCGAGCGATGCGCAGCCTGCCCCGACGAGAGCGACGCGCTTACCGTTCTTCTGCTCCGGGGCAACCGGCAGCTGATCGGTGATGTCATCACGATTATCGGCGGCGACGCGTTTCAGGCGGCATATCGCAACGGGCTTCTCTTCGACTCGACCGCGACGACATGCCGGCTCGCACGGACGGTCACAGACGCGCCCGAGTATCCCCGGAAACACGTTCGAGGCGCGGTTGAGCATGTAGGCCTCAGAGAACTGTCCCTGCGCGATCAGACGTATGTACTGCGGGACGTCGGTGTGCGCCGGACATGCCCATTGGCAGTCCACGACACGATGAAAGTATTCGGAGCCAGAGGTTTCAGTCGGGTTCATTAACGAGACACTCGAACGGGATTCAAGATGGTCGAACGACGGCTGGTTGGAGGTGTAAGGGTGGGCTCGGGCGATTGCAGGCGCAAGAATACACCTGCACGCATCGCTTTGAAATATAGAGGCTCCGCCGCTGCCGACCCGACACGTTGTTCTGCCCTGTGCTCGTTATGTCAAATATAAGGCTCAACGGGAGAAGGCGAAGTACTCCGCTCCCTCCAACAGCTTTTCGAAGCTCGGCTCCGTGACCTGCACGAGCGAGCGAGACATGCCCGCGTCGAAGAAAATGTCGGTCTGGTCTCTAAGGCTCGAGTCAACGATCGTTGGAACCCGATACCAGGGCCCGATCGGCGGCACGGATCCAGCCTCGCAATCACAAAAGAGCTCGTCGAGATCGTCGTCGCCGGCCGGAATGAGCTCCCGATGCAGCTCGCGCCGCAGCAGGCCGATGTCGAGATCCCGGCCAACGGCCGTAACGGTCAGCACGAAGCCGTGAGCGTCCTTGAGCAGCCTGGCTTTGGCACAGCCCTCGGTCGCGCCCGCCGGCAGCTTCCGCACGACGCGAAACTCGACTCCCTCGAATTCCAGGGCATCCCCTACCGTGGCTGCAACGCTCATCGTGCCTGTCTATCCGTTTATCCGCGCGCCATTATAGACCCGCGCCCGGCTGCGACAAGGCTTTGGGCGGAACCAGGGCGGCTCCCACGCAGTCTACATGCCCGAGCGCTGGGGTTTGCCTCAGCGCTGTTGTCTCAATTTGGATAGAATGACTTGCGATGGCTCGATTTCGGCCACAGTTGATTCCGATAGAGCGGCCGCCCTGCGGCCGTCTCGCGCTGGTGCTCGGCCTCAGTTTCCTGTGGCTTACCACCGCCGCTCAAGAGCCCGAAACGCCCGCAGCACTGCCGGAGGAGGCCGCTCCCGCCGATGAGGCAACGGCCGTCGAAGACGCGCAAGCGGAGATCCCCTCGGAGACTCATCTAGCTCGGCTCGAGACCCAGATCCTCTTTCTCGATCTTATCGAGGAACGGCGGTTCGAAGAGGCGCTGCCGTACGCCGAAACCATGGCGGAGCTCACCGAGGCGGAGTTCGGCTCGCCGAGCATCGAGCTCGCGACGGCGCTTTCCAATCTCGCTTTCGTTCAGCGAAGCCTCACGCAGTTCGATGAGTCCAACGAGGCGTTCCTCGACGCAATAGAAATGTATCGCGAAGTCGAAGGTCCGTTCACGTCCTCGACCATCGCCCCGCTCGTATCCATGGGTGCCAACTATTACGATGCGGGCGATTACCTTCAGGCCCTCAGTATTTTTGAGGAAGCCCGCACCGTCAACCGACGCGTCTTCGGCTTGCTCAACCCAGACCAGGTCGACATCGTCTACCACATCTCTGCAGCGCTCGCGAACATGCGCCAATACGAGGAAGCGCATTTTCAGCAACAAGACGCGTTGCGGCTCATGGAGCGGGTGCACGGTAGCGACTCACTCGAGATTTTGCCCTACATCTATCGCTACGCGGATTGGCTCGTCTCCGCGTTTCAATTCGATACTGGGCGCAACCGATACCTCAGAGCCATGGACATCATTCGCGAGCTCGAAGGCCCCAACAGTCCCCGGCTCGTGACCCCGCTCAGGGAGATAGGCAATTCCTTCCGCGTGCAGAAACTCGCTGAGGGCCGCGGGATCGGCGCCCTGAAGGAAGCGCTCGAAATAGCTGAGATGCAACCCGAACCCGATGCCCTCGAGCTCGCGCGGATCCTGCGCGATATCGGTGACTGGTACACGGCCTTCAGCAGGGTCGGGCCGTCGGGCGAGGAATACCTACGGGCATGGGAGCTGCTCGGGAGCGTCGAGAACGGCGATACGCTTCGC
>Ga0224512_10005551_pt1 | contig 10346 bp, 8 predicted proteins | sample SF_May12_sed_USG_4_FD_169103 | JGI IMG/M metagenome (GOLD analysis project Ga0224512, IMG submission 169103) | Sediment microbial communities from San Francisco Bay, California, United States - SF_May12_sed_USGS_13 | ecosystem: Environmental > Aquatic > Marine > Sediment | place: USA: California...
CAGGACCATCCCCTCCGTCACCCCGGCAGCCGCCACCTGCTCGGCCACCTCATCGGTGATGTCGATGATCTCCTGGCGCTTCTTGGTCTTGAACCAGAGGTAGTGGGTGTGGGATTTCATGGGCGGGTTGGCGGTTGGGCGGTTGGGCGGATGACGGCTCTTGGAAGGCCGGCTTCTCTCCGACTGGCTCGCGACCGCCCAACCACCAACCCGCCCAACCGCTCTTAGAGTCCCTGCAACGCTTCCAGCGTCTCGGCCCCGTAGAACAGGCGGATGTACTTCGTCTGCACCGGGGTGAGTCGGCGCACGGCCCAGGTGAGGTGCACGAAGTGCGGTTCCATCGGCGTGCGGCGGGGTTGCATGCCGCACTCCTCGGGAAGGTGATTGCCCTTGCGCGTGTTGCACGCCGAGCACGCCGTCACGACGTTGGCCCAGCCGTTGGTGCCGCCGCGGGAGAGCGGGACCAAGTGGTCGCGCGTGAGGCATTCGCGGTGCTTGAGCTGGATGCCGAGGCGGCCGCAGTACTGGCAGCGGTAGTCGTCGCGCGCGAACAGGAACGTGTTGGTTACCTGGCGGCGGAACCGCCGCGGCACGTGCACGAAGCGCACGAGGCGGATGACGGCGGGGCGCGGCACGCTGAGCGAAGCGCTGCGCATCACGCGGTTCTGGTCGGCCTCGACGATCTCGGCCTTGCCGTCGATGACAAGGCGGAGCGCCCGCCGCACCGGCACCATGGTGAGCGGCTCGAAGGAGGCGTTCAGAGCGAGACAGCGTACGTGCATAAGCGCGCGCGGATATACAAAGCCCGCCAGGCTCCGCTGGCCAGGCGGGACGCCGTTGACGCCTAGGATTCTAGAGGGGAGACAACCGCAAGGCAAGACGGGAGTTGCGGGCGCTAATCCCCGAGTTGGGCTCGGAGGTGGGCCAGCTGAGCCGCCAGCGCCTCCCGCGACGACCCGCCCGCGGTGGCCCGCCGCTCCACCGACGCCTCCCAATCCCCCAGCGACCCGAGCAGGTCCGGCAAGGCCGGATGGATCGCGGCGGCCTGTGCGCCCGGCACCGCATTGACCGCGCAGCCGAGCGCCTCGGCGTCCTGGACCAGCCGCCCGACCAGCCCGTGCGCCTCGCGGAACGGCACGCCCCGACCCACCAGCCCGTCAGCGAGATCGGTGGCGTAGAGCGCGGGATCGAGCGCCGCCCGCATCCGCTCAGGAATGGGCGTCAGGGTCTCGACGGCCCCGCGTACCGCCGGCAGTGTCACCAGCACCGTGTCCACCGCGTCGAACAGCGCCGGCTTGTCTTCCTGGAGGTCCTTGCTGTAGCCCGCGGGCAATCCCTTGAGCGTCGCGAGCAGGGTCACGAGGTCGCCCAGCGTGCGCGCCGCCTTGGCACGCGCCAGCTCCAGCACGTCCGGATTGCGCTTCTGCGGCAGGAGGCTCGAGCCCGTGCAGTAGGCGTCCGCCAGCCGAACGAACCCCACCTCGGACGACGCGTAGGTCATCAGCTCGCCGGCGAGCCGCGAGACGTGGGTCGCCAGCAGCGCCAGCGCGAAGAGCGACTCGGCTACGAAATCGCGGTCGCCCGTGACGTCGAGCGCGTTGGGCGACGGCCGCGCGAACCCCAGCGCTTGTGCCAGCGTCGCGCGGTCCACGGCGATCCCGGAGCCCGCCACGGCGCCCGAGCCCAGCGGACACTCGGCCAGCCGGTCTTCGAGCAGCGTCGCGAGCCTCGCGCGGTCGCGCACCAGCGGCCACGCGTGCGCCAGCAGCACGTAGCCCCACCGCACCGGCTGCGCCCGCTGCCCGTGCGTATAGCCCGGCAGCAGGAGATCCACGCCGTCGGCGGCGCGCGCCACCAGCGCCCGGCCCAGCGCCGTCACCTCCGCGTCCACCGACCCCAGCGCGTCCCTGAGCCAGAGCCGCACGTCGGTCGCCACCTGGTCGTTGCGTGAGCGGCCGGTGTTGAGCTTGCCGGCCACCGCACCCGCCTCCTCGTAGAGCAGGCGCTCGACCAGCGTATGGATGTCTTCGTCGGGTTCGGCGGCGGGATTGCCGGCGGCAAGGCGCCGCGCCACGCGGTCGAGGCCGCCCACCAGCGCGTCGCGTTCGGCGGCGGTGAGCACGCGGGCCACGGCGAGCGCTCCCGCCCACGCCTGCGCCGCGCGGACGTCGTGCGGCCAGAGCCGGTGGTCCACCGGCAGACTGCGGTTCAGCCTGTCGAGGGCGTCCGCGGGGGTTGCCCCCCCAAAGCGGCCCCCCCACATCTGGTGCTGCGCCACTAGGCGATGGGCACCTCGGCCTCGGCCCGGCGCCGCACCTCGGCCCCGATCCGCACCGGGAGCCCGAACAGCCGGATGAAGCCGCCGGCGTCGGCGTGGTTGTACACGTGGTCCGCCTCGAACGTGGCGTACTGTGGCTGATACAGCGAGAACGGACTCTCCCGGCCGATCACGGTGGCCGTCCCCTTGAACAGCCGTACCCGCACCGTGCCGGTCACCGGCCGCTGCGTCACCGCCACCAGCGCGTCGAGGGCCTCGCGCTCGGGCGACCACCACCGGCCCTCGTACACGAGGTCGGCGTAGCGGGGCGCCAGCTGATCCTTGAGGGCCAGAGTGCGGCGGTCGAGCACCAGCTGCTCCAGCTCCCGGTGCGCGGCCCGCAGCACCGTGCCGGCCGGCGTCTCGTAAATGCCGCGCGACTTCATGCCCACCAACCGGTCCTCCACGATGTCCGCCCGGCCCACGCCGTGCGTGCCGGCCACCTCATTCAGGTACTCGACCAGGGCGACCGGACCGTACGGTACGGCATCCACGCTCACCGGAATCCCCTGCTCGAACCCGATGGACAGCTCCTCGGGCTCGGCGGGCGCGTCGGCCGGGTCCGTGGTCATCAGGAAGAGATCGTCGGGCGGCGGGGTGGCCGGATCCTCCAGCACGCCGCCCTCGTGCGAGACGTGCCACAGGTTGCGGTCGCGGCTGAACGGCTTGGCCTCGCTCACCGGCACGGCGATGCCCTTGCTGTGCACGTACGCGATGAGATCTTCACGGCCACGGAACTGCCACTCCCGCCACGGGGCGATGACCGAGAGGTCGGGCGCCAGCGCCTGGAACGTGAGCTCGAAGCGGACTTGATCGTTGCCCTTCCCCGTGCAGCCGTGGGCGAGCGCCGTCCCGCCCGCCTGGCGGGCGGCGGCCACCTGCCCCGCCGCGATCACCGGCCGGGCCATGGCCGTCCCCAGCAGGTAGGTGCGGGCGTACACCGCACCCGCGCGCAGCGTGGGGAAGATGAAGTCGGTGACGAACGCCTCGCGCAGATCGTCCACCACGCAGCCGGCGGCCCCCGACCGCACGGCCTTTTCTTCCAGCCCGATCAGCTCGTCGGCGCCCTGCCCCACGTCGGCCGTGTAGCAGAGCACCCGCGCGTGATAGGTCTCCTTGAGCCATGGGACGATGGCCGAGGTATCCAGCCCGCCCGAGTACGACAGCACGATGAGTCCGTCCATGCCCGCTCCGTATGTTTATGCAAATGAGTGCATGAACATACACGAGTTGGCCGCAGGGTCAACCCCCGGCGGCCAGCTCCTGGAGCCGGGCGGCCACGCGCTCCCGGGCGGCGGCGCTCTTGGCGATGATGAGGAGGGTGTCGTCGCCGGCGATGGTGCCGGCCACGTCCGGCCAGGCGTGGTGGTCGAGCGCGCTGCCCAGCGCGTTGGCGCTCCCGGCGGGGGTCTTCACCACCAGCAGCGGCCCGACGCCTTCCGCCGAGAGGAGGAGCGAGGCCACCAGCCCCTCGAGCGGGGGCGGCACGGTCTCCAGGGCGGCCGGCGGGGCGTAGTGCGACCCGCCCTCAGGGTCGGCGAGCTTCACGAGGCCCAGCTCCCGCACGTCGCGGGACAGGGTGGCCTGGGTGACGTCGGTCCCTTCGGCGTGGAGCAGCGCCTTGAGCTGCTCTTGGCTGGCCACGCGGTGGCGACGCACGAGCGCGAGAATGGCAGCCTGACGGCGGGATTTCATGAGCGTTGACGGACCTCGGGTAGTTGAGCTAGTCTAGCCTTGAGATGCCGTCCCGGTCCACTGTCCTCGCCGCCGCCGTCGCGCTCGTCGCCGTCCCGGCGTGCAACGAGTCGCCCACCGCGCTCGAGCCGGACCCCTCTCCGATCCGCACGGTCGTGGTGCACCGGTTCGATTCCGGCCGCAACGTGCTGCTCAACACCGACGGCTCGGACGCCGGCGCCATGACCGCGGCGACCGACGGGATGGTGCCGGTGGGCGCCAGTGCCGCGAGCCGGCTGGTGGTGTTCCTGCACGGGACGGCGCTGGTGCTGGGCTCGCTCGACCTCTCGGTCCGGCTCGACACGCTGCTGGCGCGGGTGCCCGACCAGATGTCGCTCGTCGCCTTCTCGCACGACGAGCAGTTCGTGGCGTTCGTGTCCTACGCACCGGTCGAGGCCGTGCTGGTGTACGACCGCGCCAACCGCCGCACGGATACGCTGCCCTACGGGCCCATCATCCCGGTGCTGCCGCCGGCGTTCAGTCCCGACGACGCGCGGATCGCGGTGTTCAGCCTCAACGACCTGTCGCTGGTGCTGACGGAGTTGTTCCCCGCCGACGCCGCGCGCCGCGTGACGAACGTGCTCCCGATCTCGCACCTGGTGAATCGGCCCATCTTCGGCTGGCCGCGGTGGACGGCGGGCGGCGTGGCGCTGGCCGTGGTGCGGCTGGCGACCGAAGGCGCCGACACGCTGCTGGTGGGTTCGATCGATCCCGACAACCTCGGCGGCGGGTTCGACGAGGAGTACCGGGCGGTGATGGCGCCGGTGAGCGACGCGCGTCCGCCAGTGGAGATCGGCGTCAACTCCAGCTACGCGCTCACCGCCGACGGCCGTGCCCTGATCCTCGCCGCCGAGCCCGGCACCGGGTTCGGCCGGCACGCGGTCTATCTCGTGACCCCCAACGTGGCCCGCGTGCAGCTCCTGCTCGACGACCCCGCCCAGTATCCGACGTTGCCACAGTTTGTGAGGGAGTGAGCGAGACCGTCAGCGGTTCAGGGAAGGTCTGCACCCGCCGGCGGGGGGTCGCGAAGGCCGCGTCAGCGAGGCGGTGCCCGGGCTACTGGCTCGCCGTATTCGCTCGCTGCAGCGGTCGGAGTGACCCGCCGCCGATGTGTGCAGAGGTTCCTTGGCGGTTCCCGCTCACCGTAAGGAGATCCCCGTCCGGAACGGCGGATGGATCGGGCAGAACTCGCGCGGCTCGGTACCCGGCAGGAACCACTCGAAATCGCGTGCGGCCGGTGGGCAGAACGGCGTGAAGCGGTAGCCCGTGGTGTTGTCGATCTCGCGGGTGATCAGGCCGTCGGGCCGGCGCCAGTCGGCCGGGGCGGGGCGCCGCTCGTAGACGTCGGTCATGTAGGCCGCCCACGCGGGCGCGGCGAGCAGGCCGCCGGCGGCGCGCGCCTTGATCTTCTGCGGCTGGTCGAGGCCGACCCACAGGCCCGTCACGAGCTCCGGCGTGAAGCCCACGAACCAGACGTCGGTGCCATCGTTGGTCGTCCCGGTCTTGCCGCCGGCGGGGAGCCGGAACCCCGCTTGGGCCCGGATCGCCGTGTAGGCGGTGCCCCGGTTCACCACGTCGGCGAGGGCGTTGGTGATGAGCCAGGCCGGCTCCACGTCCATCACCCGATCACGCCGCACCTGCGGTTCCCACACGATGTCGCCGTTGGCATCCTCAAGCCGCACGATGCCCACCGGGGCCGCCCGCAGCCCGAGGCCCGCGAACGCGGTATAGGCCGACGCCAGCTCCAGCGGGATCACGTCGGCCGAGCCGATCAGCATGGACGGGTAGACCGAAATGGGGGTCGACAGTCCGAAGCGCTGGGCCTCGCCGCGCACCGCCTCCGTGCCGATCTCGAGCCCGAGCCGGATGGCCACGAGGTTCCGCGACAGATAGAGACCGCGCCGCAGCGTCATCGGCCCGCGGAAATCGCCTTCGAAGTTCTGCGGTTCCCACGGCATCGTGTCGCCCGGCTGCATGAGCGAGATCGGCGCGTCGTCGATGATGTGGCTCAGCGGCACGCCCGCCCGGATGGCCGCCGCGTAGACAAACGGCTTGAACGTGGACCCCGCCTGGCGGCGCGCCTGGGTGGCGCGGTTGAACTTGGAGTCGGCGAAGTCCCGGCCGCCCACCATGGCGCGCACGTAGCCGGTGTTGGCTTCGACGGTGACGAGCGCCCCCTGAAGGTACGGCGTCGTGGGGTGGTCGCCCGGCGGCTCGTCGCGGTCCAGGTACTCCTGATACGTGAGGTGCTTGTACACGCCGTACGCGCCGCTCTCGATGGCCGCGAGCTGATCCTCGAGCGCGCGTTCGGCGGCGAGCTGCATGTCGAGATCGAGCGTGGTGTACACGCGATACCCGCGCTCGAATGTGCCGAGCCCGAACCGGGCGTACACCTGCTGGCGTACCCATTCCACGAAGTACGGCGCGACGTCGCCGAAGTCCTGGCGCGAGCTGAGCGCAATGGGATACGCCTTCCACCGCTCCGCGTCCTCCGGCGTGAGGTACCGGGAGCTGCGCATCAGGTTGAGCACGACGTTGCGACGCCGGAGCGCCCGGTCGGGATGGCGCCGCGGATCGTAGTAGTTGGGGGACTGGTTGATGCCGGCCAGCAGCGCGGCTTCCGCCACGTTCAGCTGGGAGGCGGGCTTGCCGAAGTAGTTCTGCGCCGCCGCCTCCACCCCATACAGGCTGCCGCCCAGGAAGGTCTGGTTCAGGTACAGCTCGAGGATCTTGTCCTTGGGATACGTGCGTTCGATCTCGAGGGCCACCCGCATCTCGCGCACCTTGCGCGCCAGCGACTTGGTGCTGGGCAGCTTCTCGCTGAAGATCCCGCGGGCGAGCTGCATGGTGATCGTGGAGAACCCCTCGGCGAAGCGTCGCTCCACCAGGTTGGCCTTGACTGCGCCGAAGAACCGCCGGTAGTCGATGCCATGGTGCTCGTAGAAGCGCTTGTCTTCGACGGCGAGAAACGCGGCCGGCAGCGCCGGGGGCAGCTCCGCGAGGCGGACCACCGTCCGTCGCTCGGCGCCGAGGCTGGTGATGAGGCGTCCATCGCCGGCGTAGAGCTTGAGCGCCTGGGTGGGCCGGTAGGCGTCGAGTGCACCGATGGACGGGCAGTTACCGCCGGCGCACGCGCGCGTCCACGACCCCCACACGACGCCCACGCCGAGGCCCGAGAAGCCAAGCGCACCGACGATGAGCCCCTGCCGGGCCCGCGGCGACGCCGCCAGCCAGTCGCGGCCCCGGCGCCCGGTCCGGCGCACCCACTGCACGATCCGCATCAGTACGTCCTTCATGCCGCGAAACGTAGCGGCGCCCCGACCCGGTGCCAACACGCCGGGCGACCGCCGCTGGACGCCCGCGCCGCCGCCCGCTAGGGTTCTCAGGTCTCTACCCGCACCCTGTGACCACGATCCAGCGATGACCGGCCTGTCCACTCTGCTCGACGACCTCGCCTGGCGCGGGCTGATCCACCATCAGACGCCCGGACTCGAGGCGCGGCTGGCCCGCGGCCCCATCACGGGCTACGTGGGGTTCGACCCCACGGCGCCGAGCCTCCAGCTCGGGAACCTGGTGCCCCTGATGCTGCTGGCCCATCTCCAGCGCGCCGGCGGGAAACCGATCGTGGTGCTGGGCGGCGGGACCGGTCTCATCGGCGATCCGTCGGGCAAGGAGGCCGAGCGGCCGCTGCTGGAGCCCGCACAGGTGGCGGCCAACGTGGCGACGCAGCGCGCGCAGTTTGCCCGCTTTCTCTCGTTCGGCAGCGGTGCCAGCGACGCGATGATGGTGGACAACCTCGACTGGCTGGCCGACCTCAAGCTGGTCGAGTTCCTGCGCGACATGGGCAAGCACTTCACGGTCGGCTACATGCTGCAGAAGGAGTCGGTGAAGGCGCGGCTGGAGGCCGGGATCTCGTACACCGAGTTCAGCTACATGCTGCTCCAGGCGTACGACTTCCTGGAACTGTTCCGCCGGCACGGCTGCGAGCTGCAACTGGGCGGGAGCGACCAGTGGGGCAACATCACCGCCGGCATCGAGCTGATTCGTCGCGTCGCGGGTGGGGACGCGCACGGACTGGTGGCGCCGCTGGTCACGACGGCCACGGGGGCCAAGTTCGGCAAGTCGGAGGGGAATGCGATCTGGCTCGATCCCGCGCTCACGTCGCCGTACCAGTTCTACCAGTACTGGATCAACGCCGACGACCGGGACGTCGAAGGCTACCTCAAGGGGTTCACGTTCCTCGACCGCGCGGCGATCGCCGACCTCCTGCGCCAGCACGGGGCGGCACCGGGCGCGCGGATCCCGCACCGCGCGCTGGCGCACGAGCTCACCGCGCGCGTGCACGGACGGGAGGCGGCCGCGGGCGCCGCCGAGGCGACACGCATCGTCTTCGGGGAAGAGGATCCCACGCGGGCGGCGGCACCCATCTGGGCGGTGCTCGCGCGCGAGCTGCCGAGTGCCGTGCTGCCGGCGGGTGTGTCGGCCGAGACCCCGGTGCTCGATCTCGTGGCACGCACGACGCTGGTGAAATCCCGAACCGAGGCGCGGCGCCAGCTCGAGCAGGGCGGGATCGCGGTGAACGGCCGGAAAGTGACCGACGCCGACGCCGCCGGCGCGCCGCTGGCCGGTGGATACTATTGGGTGCAGCGGGGCAAGAAGACCAGCTACGTGTTCACGCCCGCGCCCTGATCGCCGCGGCCATCTCCTCCAGCTCCGCGCGACTCGCTTCCTGTGGGTAGTTCTTCGGGAACCGCAGCCCGAACGTATCGGTGCGGAACCGTGGCAGGATGTGGAGATGCAGGTGAAACACCGTCTGGCCCGCCACCCGACCGTTCGCCGTCCACACGTTGAACCCCTCCGCGCCCACCGCCGCCACCACGGCCGGCGCGAGCGCCGTCGACACGCGGAACAACCGAGCCGCCGTCTCCACCGGACAGGTCATCAGGTCGGCCGCGTGCGCCTTAGGCACCACCAGCGTGTGGCCGCGGTTGACCGGATAGAGATCCAAGAAGGCGGCGACGTCGTCGTCCTCGTACACGAACGCGGCCGGCAGCTCGTGCCGCAGGATGCGGCAGAAGACGCAGTCGCCGCTCACCGACCCTCCAGCAGGGCGGCCACGCGCGCGATCTCGTCCGGCGTGTTGTAGCAGTGCGGTGAGAGCCGGATGCTCCCCTCGCGCAGGGCACAGGTGACCCCCGCGGCGCGCAAGCGGCTGAACGCGGCGGCGACGTCGCGCGGCCGCACGCACCAGATGGCCGAGTCGTGCGCGGGGTCGGTGGGCGACGCAAAGGCAAAGGCGCCGCGGGCGGCGCGCGCGTCGAGCGGCGCACGCAAGGCGCGCAGATAGGCGGCGATCCGCGGGACGCCCAGCTCGAGCAGCAGCCCTACGCTCTCCACCATGCCCGCCATGTCCTGAAACGGCAGCGTCACCAGCTCGAAGCGGCGCGCGTCGTCGTGGAACGTGGCGTCGTAGTCGGTGAGCCGAGTGAAATCGTCGGTCCCGCGGAACGCCATCCATCCCGCAAACCGTGGCGTGAGCTGGGGGATCAGCGCGCGGCGCACGTAGAGAAATCCCGCCCCCCACGGGGAGAGCAGCCACTTCTGCGCGCCACAGGCCAGGAGATCCACCGGCGTCCGCCGCACGTCGAGCGGCACCTGGCCCAGCGCCTGGATGGCGTCCACGACCAGGTAGACGTTTCGCTCGCGGCAGGCCGCGCCGAGGCGGTCGAGATCGATGCGGTAGCCGGTGGCGAACTGGACGTGCGAGACGGCCACGACCCGGACCGTGGGATCGGCGAGGCGCTGGAGCAGCCGCGCCTCGTCCGGCCAGCCGTCGCGCGTGCGCGGCACCAACTCGACCACCGCGCCGCGCTCCTGCTGGAGCAGCCACGGATAGACGTTGGCGGGAAACTCGCCGTCGGGCACGAGGACGCGGTCGCCGTTGCCGAGCGGCAGCGTCTGGGCCGCCATGTTGAGCCCGTAGCTCGTATTGGGCGCGAGCGCGATCTCCGCCGGGTCGGCGTTGATCAGGGCCGCGGCCGCGCGCCGTCCCGCCGCGAGGATCTCCATCAGTCCGGTGTCGTCGAATCGGTACGGCTCGCGCCGCCCCAGCTCCACGCGCGCGATGGCCCGCTGGGTGCGCAGCGGGATGGGTCCAATGGACGCGTTGTTGAGGTAGCAATGCTCGGCCGTCCACGGGAACTCGGTGGCGCGGGTCGTGACGAAGGGAAACTCGGTCACGGCGGGGGCGGTGGCAGGGCCGGATCGGGCGGACATGCGGGATAAGGTAGCAGCG
>Ga0224512_10005552_pt1 | contig 10346 bp, 8 predicted proteins | sample SF_May12_sed_USG_4_FD_169103 | JGI IMG/M metagenome (GOLD analysis project Ga0224512, IMG submission 169103) | Sediment microbial communities from San Francisco Bay, California, United States - SF_May12_sed_USGS_13 | ecosystem: Environmental > Aquatic > Marine > Sediment | place: USA: California...
GGGCCGCTTCTACGGGCAGGCGCTCGAGGTGGACGGCGAGGTGTACATCGATGCCGACGAGCTCGAAGTCGGCAGCTTCGTTGATGTGATGGTCACGGAGACGGACACGTTCGACCTCAAGGGCGTGCCCGCAGCAACCACCCCTGCCACGGAGGATTGATGCCGGTGCTTTCACGCGTCTCTCCGGTCGGCCGCGGCCGGCGCGCTTGCGCGCTCGCGCTCGCGGCGCTCGCGGTCGCAGGAGCCCCCAGGGCTTTCGCCGACGAACCCGCGCGCACGAATCTGGACGTGATGACCAATCTCTCGCGGGCGGCGGCCGGGGAGCTCTATGCTGGCTTCGCAGCGAAGCTGGCGGGGCGCAGCGTGCGGCTGAAGCCGTACGCGGCCAACGAGGAGTACCAGTTCGTCACCAGCGTTTTCACGCGCGTGCTCACGGAGAAGGGTGTGACGGTATACCCGCCCGCCGCCGGCGGGGAGCGCCCTGCCGCCGACAGCCTGGCCGGCGAAGTCGTGTTCGAGTACCAGGTGATGTCGTTCACACTGTCCTACCCCAAGGTCTACCGGGCGCAGCTCATCGGCGGCAAGCGGGTGAAGCGGCGCGCGGATGTGCACATCCTCGGTACGCTCTCTAGCGGCGCCGGGGGCGCGGTGAATTGGGTGGGCGAGGCGTCCCGCGAGGCGAGCGACCAGTTCCCGTACGACGAGCTCGGGCGCGTCGAGGAGGGCACTTTCCAGTTCACACGGCCCGGAGTCCCGTCGTCAGGTTGGGGTAAATACGTGGAGCCCGTCGTCGTCACGGGCATCATCGTCGGGCTGGTGTATCTGTTTTTCTCGAATCAGAGTGACAGCTAGGCGATCCAGAATCGACCTTGCACGCCACGCGCTTCACTCCAAGCTCCACGTCATCCTTACGCGGCTGATCCTCCTGGGTTTCGTGGCGGCGCTGGCGGCCGGCTGTTCGGCCGAGAAGAGGGCGCTCGCGGAGATGCGCGAGGCGTACGCGCGGGGACAGTACGAGGAGACCGTCGCGCTGTGCCGCCACGCGGTCCGGCGCGACCGGGCGAGCGCGGAGGTGCACTATCTCCACGGGGCCGCGCTGGTGGCGCTGGGGCGAGACTTCGAGGGCTTTCGTAAACTCGAGGAAGCCGCTCGGGGGGACGAGGATTGGGCGAGCGCGGCGGCGCAACTCCTCCTCGCGACCGGGCGCGCCGACGTGGATGCGGGCAATCGCTCGCGCGGCGCGCGGCGCCTGCGAGAGGCGGTGGAGATTCACCCCGGCCTGACCCTGGGCTCGCAGCGCTACCTCGTGGCCCGAGCGTACTTCGAAGACAAGGACTACGCGCGCGCGGCAAGCCACTACGGCCAGGCCGTACGCGAGTACCCCGACACCGTGGCGGCCGAAGAGGCGTCGCTCGACCTGGCCGCCGCGTACGCGGAGCTGGGGCAGCGCGCCAACGCGCGGGAGACGCTGACGGCACTCCTGGCCCGACACCCGCGGGGCCGGCTGCGCGCGGACGCGAGCTGGCGACTGGCCGAACTCACCTACGACGAGGCGGAGCAGCAGTTCGTGGTGGGCAGCTACGACGCCGTGCCCGCCCTGGTGGAGGAGATGCTCGCGTTGACCAACAACCGCGGCCTGGAACAGAAGGGGCGCTTCCTCCTGGGGGAGGCGTACGAAGCAATGGGCGAGTTCACCCGCGCGTACGAGCAGTACCGCGAGGTGATCCGCGACGACCGCGGCGCGTCGGGACCCATCGTGGAGCGCGCCAAGGAGAAGATCGCCGCCATGCGGGAGGCGGGGCTCCTGTGATGGGGCGTGTCGTTGCCCGCATCGCCGCGACGCTGGCCGCGGCACTCGCCGCCGCGTGGCTCACCGGGTGCGCGGGGAGCCTGCCCTCGATTCCCGACACGCCGGCGGCGGTCATGGCGAAAGCGGACGCGCTCTTTGACCGCGAGAGCTACTTCCAGGCCTCGGAGCTCTACAGAGCCTTCCTCGAGCGCTACCCCGGTGACGACCGCAGCGACGCGGCGCAGTTCCGCCTGGCCGAGAGCTACTTCCGGGACGGCGAATACGAGTTGGCCTCCGTCGAGTACCAGATCCTGCTCGCCAACTACGGCTACAGCAGCCACGCGCCCGAGGCGCTTTACCGGATCGGCGTGTGCTTCTGGGAGCAGGCGCCCAAGGCGGTGCGCGACCAGCAGAAGTCGTACGACGCGCTGGCCAAGTTCGAGCAGTTCATCCAGACTTTCCCCGAGCACCCGCTCGTCCCCGAGGCGCAGGACTACGTGCGCCGGGTCCACCGGCGCCTGGCGGAGAAGGCGATGATCGCCCTGCGCTGGTACTACAAGCGGGGCAGGTTCCAGGCGACGCTGATCTACTGCGACAAGATCATCGACAGCTACCCGGACAACGAGTTCTACGTCGAGGCGCTCTACCTCAAGGGCACCATCCTCTTCGCCTTCGGCGAAGTGGACGAGGCGGTGCAGCTGTTTTCCCGGGTCATGGCCTGGCCCGAAGACCTGCGCGTGAAAGCCTACGCCGAGGAGAAGCTCAAGGAGGCCCGCGAACGATGAGCGCGGCGCAGAGGATCGGCATCCTGGGCGGCAGCTTCGACCCGCCGCACGCGGCGCACACGACCATGGCGGTGAGCGCGCGCGAGACGCTCGGTCTGGCGCGCGTCCTCCTGGTGCCGGCCCCGCTCCCTCCGCACAAGGAGCCGTCGCGATTGACTCCATACGCGCTGCGGCTGGAGATGCTCGAGGCCGCGGTCGAGGGTTTGGAGGGCGTGGTGGTGGCGCCGCTGGAGGAGGGCCGCGAGGGTCCGTCGTACACGGTGGACCTCCTGCGCGCTTTCCGCGCTGCGCATCCGCGCGACGACATCTACTTCATCGTGGGTGCCGACAGCCTGCGCGACCTAGGCAGCTGGCGCGACCCCGAAGGCGTGCTGGCGTCCTGCACGCTGGCCGTCTTTCCCCGGGAGGGTGTGGACACGGCGCTGGCCGTGCCGGGTCCGGCGTCGGTGGTGGTCTTCGAGTCGCCGTTGGTGCCAATTTCTTCCACGGATATCCGCGCGCGAGCGCGAGCCGGCGCGTCTCTGGCGGGACTGGTGGCGCCGGCCGTCGAGGAGATCATCCGCTCGCGCGGACTGTACGCGGACGGTTGAGGATGGCTCTCTACCTGGTCGACGGACACGCCCTGGCCTACCGCTCCTATTTCGCCTTTGCCGGGCGGCCGCTGGTGAGCTCGAAAGGGGAGGAGACGAGCGCGGTCTACGGGTTCACCAATACCATGCTCGCGCTCCTCGAGCGCTTCCGCCCCTCCTTCGTCGCCGTCGCCTTCGACGCGGTGGAGAAGACTTTTCGCCACGACATCTACGAGGCGTACAAGGCGAATCGCGAGGAGATGCCGGACACGCTCAAGTACCAGCTCCCCGTGATCTTCGCCGTGCTCGACGCGATGCGCATTCCTCACCTGCTGTCACCGGGGTTCGAGGCGGACGACATCATCGCCACGTTGACTCGTCGCTGGCGCGAACGCGTGCCCATCGGCATCGTATCCGGCGACAAGGACCTCTTCCAGCTCATCGACGCGCGCGTGCGCGTCATCCGCCCCGGGCGCGGGGGCGTGCTCGAAGCCGAGCTCGACGAAGCGGGACTGAAGCGACTGACCGGGCTGGAGCCGGGACAGATCCCCGATTTCCTCGCGCTCGTCGGCGACAGTTCGGACAACGTGCCCGGCGTGCACGGAATCGGCCAGAAGACGGCGCGCGCGTTGCTCGACGAGCACGGCTCGCTCGACGGGATCTACGCTGCGCTCGACGCCGTCGGCAGCGCGTCGGTGCGGCGCAAGCTGGAGGAGGGCCGCGAGGCGGCTCGTCTCTCGCGCCGGCTCGTCGAGCTGCGCGACGACGTGCCCGTGGCGGTGGAGCTCGAGGCGTTGGCGGCGCAGGATTTCCGCACGGACGAGTTCGCCGCCTTGCTGAGCGAGCTGGAGTTCCACCGCATGCGCCGGCAGGTGTTCGCCGAGCCGCGGGGCGTGGAGGCGCACGCGGCGGTGCCGTCCCCGGCCGCCGCGCCCGCCCCGGAGCGGCCGCGCGCGGGGGACGAACCGAGCTACCGTGCCGTCGTGTCGGAGACCGAGCTGGCGCGTCTGTGCGAAGAGCTCTCCCGCGCGCCCGAGATCGCCGTCGACGTCGAGACATCCGGGCTCGACCCGATGCGGGCCGTGCTCGCCGGCGTGTCCCTGTGCGCGGAGCCGGGGTGGGCCTGGTACGTGCCCGTGGCCAGCGACGTCGAGAGCGGCGAGCCCGGGCTCTTCGCCGCGCCGCGCGCGCCCGGTCTGGGGCTGGACACCGTCCGGCGGTACCTGGCGCCGGTCCTGGCCGCGGAGCGGCCGGTGAAGGTGGGGCAGAACATCAAGTTCGACGAGATCGTGCTCGAGCGCGCGGGCATGCCGCTCGGCGGCATCGCCTTCGACACCATGATCGCGTCCTACTGCCTCGACCCGGCGCGGCGCAGCCACGGTCTCGACGCCCTGGCCCTGGATTTCTGCGCTCACCGGATGATCCCCTTCGAGTCGATGTTTCCAAAGCGCTCGGGAGCGAAGGACATTCGCACCGTGCCGCTGGAGAGGGTGGCGACGTACGCCGCCGAGGACGCGGATTACACGCTGCGGGTCCGGCACGCATTGGCCCCGCTCCTGGCCGCGTCGCGGGTGCGCGAGCTGTTCGAGGCGGTCGAGATGCCGCTGCGCGGGCTCCTCGCCCGCATGGAGATGACGGGCGTGCACGTGGACGTGGCGTTCCTCGAAGCGCTGTCGCGGGCGTACGGCGCGCGCGTGGCCGCGCTGGAGGAGCGCATCTACGACGCCGTCGGCGAGCGCTTTAACGTGAACTCGACGCCGAAGCTCCGCGAGATCCTCTTCGACCGCCTGGGCCTCTCGCCCGCGCGCCGCACGAAGACCGGCTACTCGACCGACGTGGACGTCCTCTCCGGTCTGGCCGGAACCCACCCGGTGATCCCGCTGCTCCTGGAGTACCGGCAACTCGTCAAGCTCAAGAGCACCTATGTCGACGCGTTGCCACGGCTGGTGCACCCCGCGACCGGTCGCGTCCACACGTCGTACAACCAGGCCGTGACCACGACGGGGCGCCTGTCGTCCTCGGACCCCAACCTGCAGAACATCCCCATCCGCACGGCCGAGGGGCGCGAGATCCGCAAGGCCTTCGCGGCGGGCGGCGAGAGCTGGACCTTGCTCGACGCCGACTACTCACAAATCGAGCTGAGGATACTGGCGCACCTCTCCGGCGACCGCGAGCTCATTCAGGCTTTCCGCGACGACGCCGACGTGCACCGGCGCACGGCGGCGCGTATCCTCGGGGTGGCCCCCGAGGCAATCTCCGGGGACATGCGCTCGCGCGCCAAGACGGTGAACTTCGGCATCATCTACGGGATGGGCGCGCGCGGACTGGCGCAGGCGCTCGACATCGACGTGGATGAGGCCCGGCGCTTCATAGCGGAGTATTTCCGCTCCTACCCGGGCGTGAAGCGCTTCATCGACGACACCATCGCGCGCGCGCGGCAGGACAAGTCCATCGAAACCCTGCTGGGGCGCGCGCGCCGTTTGCCGGACATCGACAGCGCCAACGCGCGCTCGCGCGCGTTCAGCGAGCGCGTGGCGGTGAACACGCCTGTGCAGGGAACGGCGGCCGATATCATCAAGCTGGCCATGCTGGCCATCGACCGCCGGCTGCGCGAGCGAGCCCTGGGCGCGCGCATGATCCTGCAGGTGCACGACGAGCTTTTGTTCGAAGTGCCGCCGGCGGAGCTCGAGGAGACGAAGGCGTTGGTGCGAACGTGCATGGAGGAAGCGATCGCGCTCGACGTGCCGCTCAAGGTGGACATGGGCGCGGGACCCAACTGGTACGAGGCGCACTGAGGCGATGCAGGGACGCACGACCATCATCGGTCTGGCCGGCGGCTCGGGGACGGGCAAGTCGACGATCGCCGCGCACCTGGTGCGCCTGGGCGGCGTGCACATCGACGCCGACCGTATCGGCCACGATCTGCTCGCGCGCGACGCCGACGTGATCGCGATGGTGCGCGCCGCCTTCGGCGGCGAAATCGTCGGCGCCGGGGGTGCGGTGGACCGGCGCGCCCTAGGGCGGCGTGTCTTCTCGGACCCGGAAGCGCTGCGTCGCCTGGGCGCCATCGTCCACCCCGCCATCCTCCGCGGCTGCGCCGCGGCCGTGGGCGCGGCGGCGGCGGCCGGTGAACCGCTGGCCGTGGTCGATGCAGCCCTCCTCCTGGAGGTGGAAACGCGCATCGCCTGGGACCTGACCATCGCCCTGCGCTGCCCGCGCCCCGAGCGCGTGCGGCGGATCATGGCCAAGGGCGGATGGAGCGAGGAAGAGGTGCGTTTGCGCTTGGACAGCCAGGCGCACGTAGAGAAATCCTTTTACAAGGCGGACGCCGTCGTCGATACTGGGCGGCGGATGGAGGAAGTGCTCGCCGAGGTCGACCGCGTCGTGGCGGCCCGGCTCGGCGGCGCTCCTTAGCCCCCGAGGAGACGCCCGTGAAGGACATCGATCAGCTTACCGAACTTCTTTCGGAGCTCAAGAAGCGCGTCGCCAAGCTCAAGGAGTATCTTTGACGCCCCCGCGCTCGCATCCCGCATGACCGAGCTCACCGCGTCCATGAGCGACGCGGGCCTCTGGAACGACAAGAAGCGCGCCGAGGAGATCCTGCGCGAGATGCGCGGGCTCAAGTCCAAGCTCGACCCCGTGGAGTCGTTCGATCGCCGGCTGGGCGACGGCGAGGCGATCCTCCAGCTGGCCCGCGAGGAGGGGGACACGTCCATCCTGGACGACGTGGAGGGCGAACTGCGCGCCGTGGGGGCCGAACTGGAGGCGCAAGAGGTGCGCACGCTCTTCGCGGATCCCGACGACGAGCGCAACGCGATTCTCTCCATCCACCCGGGCGCGGGCGGGACGGAGTCGATGGACTGGGCCGAGATGCTGCTGCGCATGTACACGCGCTACTGCGAGCGCCGGGGATTCTCCGTGCACGAGCTGGAAACGATGCCGGGCGAGGAGGCGGGCATCAAGAGCGCGTCGCTGGAAGTAAGGGGAGACTTCGCCCACGGACTCTTGAAGTCGGAGAGCGGGGTGCACCGGCTGGTGCGCATCTCTCCCTACGACGCGCAGAGTCGCCGCCACACCTCCTTTGCCTCCGTCTTCGTGTACCCCGAGATCGAGAACGATGTAGAGGTGGAGATCCGGCCGGATGACCTCGAGGTGGACACGTTTCGCGCCAGCGGCGCGGGAGGGCAGCACGTCAACAAGACGGACAGCGCCGTGCGCATCCGACACGTGCCGACGGGGATCGTCGTGCAGTGCCAGAACGAGCGCTCCCAGCATCGCAACCGGGACAACGCGATGAAGATTCTACGCGCGCGCCTCTACGCGCTCAAGCTCGAGGAGGAGCGCGCGAAGATGGAGAAGATGATGGAAGGACAGCGGGAGATTGCCTGGGGCAGCCAGATTCGATCCTACGTCCTCCACCCCTACACCATGGTCAAGGACCATCGCACCGACGAGCAGGTGGGCGACGTCTACGCCGTCCTCGACGGGGATATCGACAGGTTCGTCGACGCGTACTTGCACAAGTTTGTGAAGGGGAGCTAGCCAGATGGCGGACGGTCAGGAGCACGAGACGCTCTCCGGACTGGAGAAGCTGCGCCAGGTCAGGCTGGAGAAGGCGGCCGCGCTGCGGGCATCCGGGCGCAACCCCTACCCGTACCGGTTCGAGCGCACGCACCTGGCCCGGGCGGTGCACGAAGAGGAGGCGGCGCTCTCCGCCGCGCGCACGCCGGTCTCGCTGGCGGGTCGGGTCGTGGCGCTGCGCGGGCACGGCAAGACGGCGTTCGGCCACCTGGAGGATAGCAGCGGCCGCCTGCAGTTCTACGCGCGCCGCGACGACCTGGGCGAGGACGCTTTCGCCGCCTTCGCTCTGGTGGAAGTGGGGGACATCCTGGGCGTGGTCGGCCCCGTGTTCCGCACGCGAACCAACGAGCTCACCGTGCACGTGGAGCGCTTCGAGGTTCTGAGCAAGGCGTTGCGTCCGCTCCCCGAGAAGTGGCACGGGCTGACCGACAAGGAGATCCGTTACCGGCAACGCTACGTCGACCTGATCATGAATCCGGAGGTGCGCGAGGTCTTCGTCAAGCGCAGCGCGGTGGTGGAGACGATGCGGCAGTTTCTGCTCGCGCGCGCCTTCCTCGAGGTGGAGACCCCCGTGCTGCAACCGCTCTATGGAGGAGCGGCGGCGCGCCCGTTCACCACGCACCACAACGCGCTGGACCTCACGCTCTATCTCCGCATCGCCAACGAACTCTACCTGAAGCGCCTCCTGGTCGGCGGCTTCGACCGCGTGTTCGAGTTTTCGCGCGACTTCCGCAACGAGGGCATCGATCGCTCGCACAACCCCGAGTTCACGATGATGGAGTGCTACGCGGCCTACCTCGACTACACGGACTTCATGGACCTGGTCGAGGAAATGATGCGGGAGATCGCGCGCGAGGTGTGCGGGAGCGACGCAGTGGAGTACGGCGGCCACAAGATAGACTTCGGGCGCGCGTGGCGGCGGGAGACATTCTTCGGCGCGATACACGCGCGCACCGGAGTGGACTTCCGGGGGCTGCCGGAGGGGGAGGTGCTCGCGCAAGCGCAGCGGCTGGGCGTGGAGCTCGAGAAGGACACGCCCAATTCCCGGGCGCTCGACGAGATCTTCAGCGCGCGCGTGGAGCCGGAGCTGATCGAGCCCACGTTCATCTACGACTACCCGAAGGCGCTCTCGCCCCTGGCCAAGGACCACCGCAGCGAAGAGGGGCTGGTGGAGCGCTTCGAGCCCTTCGTAGGCGGGTTCGAAGTGGGCAACGCCTTCTCGGAGCTCAACGACCCGGTGGAGCAGCGCAGGCGGTTCCAGCAACAGGCGGCGCTGCGGGAACGCGGAGACGAAGAGGCGCACGTGCTCGACGAGGACTTCATCCGCGCGCTCGAGTACGGCATGCCGCCGGCGGCGGGGCTGGGGATCGGGGTCGACCGACTCACGATGGTGCTCACGGACAGCCAGTCCATTCGAGACGTCGTGTTCTTCCCGCAGATGCGGCCGGAGGAAGGCCGCGGTCCATGAGCTACCCGCTGTTCATTGCTCAGCGTCACCTCCAGACCAAGAAGCGTTCCGCCCTCGTCTCTCGCATCACCTCGATCGCCATAGGCGGCGTCTTCGTGGGCGTGATGACGTTGGTGATCGTGCTCTCCGTGATCAACGGGTTCGAGACGGAACTGCGCCAGCGCATCGTCGGGTTCAACACGAACGTGCTCGTGTTCGCGCGGCATCCGGGCTCGTGGGCGCACATCGACACGCTGATGACTCGGCTGGCGGGCGACCCCGAGATCGTGGGCGTGGCGCCGTTCGTTCGCTCGGAGGCGCTGGCCACCTACGAGTTCATTCCGGGACGGCGCACGAAGATCCGCGGCGTGATCGTCAAAGGTATCGATCTGGAGCTGGAGCAGACCGTTTCTTCCGTGATCGACAGCATCGCCCCGCCCATCGAATCCTTCGACACCAGCTTCTTCGAGGACGAGGAACCGACCGTCGGCATCGTCCTGGGGCTCGACTTGGCCGTGGAGCTGCGCGTCGGTCTGGGCGAGCGCGTCGATCTGATCACGGCGCCGGGAACGGTGACGGGAGGGAAAGTCGAGCCGCGCACCCAGGCGTGCCGCGTCATCGGCTTCTTCAACAGCGGCATGTACGAGTTCGACTCCCGCTTCGTCTATATGGACCTGGCGGACGCGGATCGTTTCTTCGACTTCGAGACGGGACTCCGGGGGGTGGGCGTCAAGCTCCAGGACATGTACGCTGCGCGCCAGGTGGATGGTCGTCTCCAGAGCGAGCTTTCGCTCTCCGACTACGGGACGAACAACTGGATCCATATGAACCAGAATCTGTTCAGCTACATGAAGATCGAGAAGATCCTCATGTTTCTCATGCTCACCCTTATCATTCTGGTGGCGGGGTTCAACCTGGTGGGCATGCTGACCATGGTGATCATGGAGAAGCGTCGCGAGATCGGCATCCTCCGGTCCATGGGCGCTTCCGGGCGCGGGGTCATGTCCATCTTCATGCTGGAAGGGACGGCGATCGGCGTGGCGGGGACGCTGGGGGGACTGGGTACGGGCCTCGTCGCGTGCCTGACCCTGGACCGGGTGAAGATCGACTTGCCGGGCGATGTCTACTTTATCAAGACGCTGCCCGTCCTCGTGCAGTGGCCGGATCTGCTCCTC
>Ga0224512_10005553_pt1 | contig 10344 bp, 7 predicted proteins | sample SF_May12_sed_USG_4_FD_169103 | JGI IMG/M metagenome (GOLD analysis project Ga0224512, IMG submission 169103) | Sediment microbial communities from San Francisco Bay, California, United States - SF_May12_sed_USGS_13 | ecosystem: Environmental > Aquatic > Marine > Sediment | place: USA: California...
CGCGCAACGGCATGTGCGAGGAGCGCTGCATCTGCGCCCGCTTCAGCTTGTGGCACTGGAAACAGGTCTCCGTTTCCGTCGCTTTGACGAACTGGTTCTTCGGCGAAAGCTTTTTCTTCACCAGATGACAATTCGTGCAGGCCAGATTGCGTGACTGATGCATGCTGCCTTGCCAATGGGTGCGCATCCCGCTCTCATGACAGCTCAGGCAGATGGCGTTGCGGGCGTCGACCGGATATTCGGAGTCCTTTCCGAAGCCGACAATGCCGCCGACGCCGCGGCCACCGCCCTCCTCCACATGCAGCGAGCCGGGACCATGACAGCCCTCGCAGCCCAGTTCCTCGCGCGGCGAGCGGGGGTTGTTGATAAAAATCCGCCCCATCAGGGTCTTGGAAAATGTCTCGGCCTGCTCGAAATGGCATCCCATGCAGACCTCGGAGCCGACATAGGTCGCGTCTGCCGGATAGTCTGGCTCTTCCGCCGCGGCTGCCGGTAAGGACCCGGCCACTGTCAGCGCAAACAAGGCCAAAAACACCGCCTTCAGCATTAGCGGCACGCCGCCAGGCTTCAGTGCATTTGTTACTGTCGCAGCTGCGCAATGAATATGTTTGGAATATTCGCCGCAATCGGCACTGTCAGACACTCGCATGGGATATGCCTTTTCTGTCAGTAGGCACACGCGACCCGCATGCCCTGCCTCAGGCTCGCAGCACCCATCGATCGCTAATGCTCAGGGCCCAATCTCACTAAACGCAGTTTTTTTTGATTTGCAAGACACCGTTCCCACTCAATATAAAATCGTTGCATTTTTACCACATGACTTTGCATAGACACATCATGGAACTGTTGTCACAAATATTGTATCGGGAAAATGGCAAATTTACTACTGCATTTTAGGTCAATACTGCGACGATTTGCGGCATTGGCTTCTACACGATTGAATAACAATACCCGCTGCCATTCTGTATCGTGCCGCATATCTTGGTCTATCGACTTGATTCGAAACGAATCAGGCTAACGAATCTGTAGGCATTTCGGCGTTTTGCATGACAGGACGAACTAGACGTAGATTTGTGTCGGCAATACCGTCTCCCCGATCGATGGGTACCCAATCGCCCGTAATCCTGCCGCTTCAAAGTAACTTCCTATCCAGTTCCGAGCGCCGATTCTGCCGTGGCGGTTTCAATCTGAGCTTCGATTTCACATGCCACGAGCGAAACCGGCCTCGAGCCGCGGCCGGCTCCGCCACGGCACTCAATGTGGCCCAAAACCCGGGTCAAGGCTCATCTGGCCGGCTGACTTGCATAATATGACGCAACACTTTCAATGATCGCCTCGCTGTAGGGCAAGCTCATACTGTGCATCATCGAGCTGCCGCGCTTGCCGTCGCGATAAGCCCTGAGCGCTTTGATGAGATACGCCCTGTCCTGACCGGCAATCTTGGGAACGGTCAAGGTGGGTTGCTCGACGCCGGCGCCATGGCAGCGATCGCACTTGTCAGCCAGATCCATCACGGTGGTCGCCGCGCCTTCGGCGGCCGCCGATTCCTGAACCGTGTAGAAGGCGACGAGGTTCTCGATTTCCGCGTCGGTGTTGTCGTCGAGCATGACGTTGTGCTGGCGAGTCTGGTCCCTGTAAGCCTTAATGGCCTTGACCAGATAGTTGGGTTCCTGGCTGGCAAGACTCGGCGTCGAGGTGTCGTGGCTGACGCCGTGCGCACCGTGGCAGCCGCCGCAGCGCGCGCTCAACGGTTCGCCGGCGGCCGGATCGCCAAAGGCGGGCGCTTCACGCCGCGCCGGGGTCTGAGAGGCATAGTAGAGTGCCACGCTTTCAAGGTCGACATGACTCATCTCTCGCAGCATCTCCTTGCCTTCGATGCTCCGGCGCCCGTCCAGATAGGCCCGCACGGCGGAGACAAAATAACGCGGTTGCTGACCCGCCAGGCCGGGTATGCCGACGATCGTGCTGTTGCCGGCTTCGCCGTGGCAGCGGACGCAGGCCTGCGCAGCCGCTTCACCCTTTTCATAGGGCGACAGGACAGGAGGAATCCCCGGCTCCGCCGCGGCCTTCAGCGGCGGCAAACTGGCAAAGAAGCCGGCGACATTTCGCATATCGGCATCCTTGAGATCGCCGGTCAGGTCCTGAAGCGCGGCGTGGGTCCGTGTGCCCGCCTTATAGGCGGCCAACGATGCGACCAGATAGTCCGCATCCTGGGCGGCCAGATCCGGGATGCCGGGCGCCGCCCCGCTTCCGTCCGAACCGTGGCAACCGATGCACTGGGCCTCGACGACAGCCTTGCCGGCCGCGATGTCAGCTGGCGCAATAGCAGCCTCCTTTTTTTCTTCGCAGCCGAGCAGCGCCAATGGCAGCAGCAGGATGAATGCAAGCCTATGCGCCGGCAATGTCATGGTTGAGGGCGGTTCGACAGGTGACGAGCACATGGCCCTGCGCTCCGCGGAAATGGTCCCGCATTCGCCATTGAGCATTCTTGCCATCGAGAATATCTCCTTATGGTGAAGGTGCCGTCCCTATCCCGACACCAAATGTCTCCCAAAGCCGATCAACACCAGCACCAGAAGCGTCAGTCCGATAAGAATCAGAACCGTCCCCAGAATCTTCGACCCGATCGTCATCGGCCGCGACGGAGCGTCGACCAGGTGCTTCTCAAGATCGCCGCTCTCCAGCAGGCGCCGGTATTCCAGCGTGTGCTCGCGCTTGAATTCCTCCAACGGCATGACCCCGGTGAACATCAGGATATCCAAGGGGAACTTGTCCGGTCTGAAATGCACATTAAAGAAGTGTACGGAGAACAGGAAGACGGCGGCCAGGAACGCCTCCTCACCATGGACGAGGGTCGCGATGTTGAACACCCATCCGGGTAGGACCGAGGCCGTTGTCTCGGGGAACCACAACATCAGACCGCTAATGCCAATGATCACCATGCCCCAGAAAGGCGCCCAATAGTCGAACTTCTTCCAGTAGGTCCAGTGATCGAATAACGGCCGCGGCGCCATGCCGAAAAACCATTTGAACATGGCGATCACGTCCCGGAGATCCTGCAGGTTGGGCACCGTCGAGGTCGGCCCGAAAATCCGGAACGTCCTCCAGTTGCGGACAAGATAGTACACGACATAGATGAGGTGTCCGAAGAACACGGCCATGAACGTTGCCGCTGCGACCCGGTGCACAATCGCCGCCGCCTTGGGTCCGCCGAGCAGGCTCATGACTGTTTGCGCCCAGGCTGAATCCCCATAGAGCACCGCGGTGCCCGTCAGAACCAGGGTCATTATGGCGACGGCGAAGATGAGGTGCACAAGGCGCCACGCCGCTGGCCAGCGCTTGAAGTATCTCTTCTCTCCCGGCGGCAGCTTGTCCATGTCGACATGCGGCTGGTTCCGGCCTTCCTTGCGGTCCTTGTACTCTCTATAGAACCACAGCGCCGAATGGGTCCAGAAAAAGGCGAAAACGCCGATGAGCAGCGCGCCCATGCCCTTGGCGGCAAGCCACAGATACGGATAGTTCTCAAAGTCGCCGGTATCCCCATGCGGCTGGAAAGTTGCAAATCCCGCGGTCGCGTCTTCGTGACACTTCCGGCAGGTCTCAATGCGGTTGTTCTTGTGGACCTGGGAGGCCTCGCTGGCGGTCGGTTGGATTTTGTGGTCGCCGTGGCAGTCGAAGCATTTGGCCGTATAGGCATAGCCCAGCGTGCTGACCTGACCGTGATAGGTGCCCAGATAGGTTTCCAACGCATGGTCGTGGCAGTTGCCGCAGTTCCTGGTTATGCCCACCCTGATCGAAGTGACCTCCGGTGACTCAATCTCGTGCGTGGTATGGCAGTCTGTGCAGACGGCTGCGTAGGCGTTGGAATTGGTCAATACCGACTGCCCATGCACCGAAGTCGCATAGTCGGCCAATTGCTTTGTGTGACACCGTCCGCAGACCTCAGGGATCTTCAGCCGCCCTTCCGCCCCGATCGCGCTGTCAATCGGCGTTATGTAATGGGCGTTGTGGCAATCATAGCAGGTTGCATTGGTTCGCGACTGATCGTCCATGCTGGGCCTGGCGTGAATGGAGTGCATGTAGCTCTCGATTTTCTCAACGACCACGCCCAGTCTGGTGAATTCCTGTGTCTTGTTTTGTTGTCGCGCGGTGTCCCACATGCTGCGATGGCACTGTATGCAGCCGACCTTTCTGTCGATGCCGAGCCGGTGAGGGATCTCGACAACGTCCTTGTGACACTCGACGCAAAAGCGTTTTCCATGCACGCTCTGTGCGAATTCATCCGACCGGATATGCAGATCGCGCATTTCCCCGTCTGCGCCCGGCATCGCAAACCCGTCCGTGCCGTGGCAGCCCAGGCACAGCTCGTTGTCGGGTTCTCCCAGACTGCTTTCGTCAGAAGTCTCTCCGCCCGCCGCCGTCTGGGCGGCGGCCTGGCGCACCCAATTATCCGGCCCTGCCGCCAGCAGAACAATGCAAGCAAACAACCAGGCTGAGGTCCGCGCCATGCGCATTGTCTTCGTATGCCCCTAAAGCTTCCGCTAATTCATGCTCACGTCTATGTGGAAGCGCATCCGGTGTAATTGAGTCAGATCAATTGGTTCGAATTTTCCCCCTTTGGAGCACTGACCGATACTCTGTCGTCCGGAACGGAAGGCCAATCGGGATCGGTTCGAGCACACCGAAATCACGCGCTCCAGCGGTCAGAAGGGATGAAAGACCACCAGCACGATGACGCCGATCATCACCAGGGTCGGGACCTCATTGAAGAAACGGTAATAGACGTGCGAGCGCACATTCTCGTCGCGCGCGAAGACCCGCACATAGTGGATCAGCATGGCGTGATACAAAGTGAGGAAAATCACCAGCGCCAGTTTGGCCAGGTACCAGTATTGCCCGACCAATTCGCTGCCGGTCTCATCGGGAGCCCAGCCGGCGGGCAGCAGCACAATCGCCCCGCCAAATACCCAACTGGCGATCATCGCCGGCGTGGTGATCTGGTTGAGAAGCCGCCGCTCCATCACCTTGAAGGTCTCCCACGCATCGCCGTCCGGCGTCGCCATGGCGTGATAGACAAACAGCCGCGGCAGATAGAACAGCCCCGCCATCCACGAAATGATCGCCATAAGGTGTCCCGCCTTGAGCGCCAGATACAACATGCTTTTCTCCACTTTCTCGCGTGTTCCCGGCAAGCCGGGCCCGACCGGTATTTTGCGCCAGGCTTCCTCAGAGGCTATCGTGCAGGCCCGTTCGACCGGGACGCCGGCTCCCTTGCAGCCCGCTGGTGCGCGCTGCAGCCGCCGCTCGATCACCCGGTCCCAGTAACGCCTCAAATAACGCCCGTCAGCTTCCAAACTGAGCCTGAACGTCGCGGCGGGGGTGTGGGCAAATGTCGCAGTGCGGACCTTGATTTAGATCAAATCTAGTTCGGATTGCGGTCAATAGCGTTCGGTATCACTTCGATCTCTAATCAAAAAGGAGTCGAAAGCACCGACACAGCAAGTTCACCAGCGACCAGTTTCCCGGGCACGAATCAGTGCACCGGGGAAAGCGCGACCCAATACCGTTCCGCATAAACCGAACAGTTCTCAACCGGATTAACCCGAGAAACCAGAAGCCATGCCGCGACACATCTTTCGATTGGTTCTTCTTTTGGTGGCGTTTGCCGCCATGGGGTATGCGGCGATGGTGTTTCTCACTGTCGATTCGTTTTTTCAATATGGTCACTATCGCGGCGACTCGGTTGCCGAAGTCGCCTCCGACAAGCCGAAATATCAGGGCACGGCGTATTGCCAATCGTGCCATGAGGCGCAATTTGCGGCTTGGTCCGGCGGCGTTCACAACAATCCTGACGCCGGAAAGATTGTCATATGCGAGACCTGCCATGGCGCCGCCGGCGAGCGTGACGACAAGGGCGGGCTTACGCATGTGTCGACGGGCCCGGTTCATCCGGACAATGTGAAGCTGACGGTGCCCGCGGAGACGCGCGCTCTTTGCACCCTTTGCCATGAAAAGATGGCGGCAAGGCCGGCGCAGCAGCCTCAAATCGTCGTCGCCGAGCATGCCGGAGAGCAGCAGTGCGGCCTCTGTCACGACCCGCATTCGCCATTGCTCAATCTGGTCTCGAGCGAACCGGCGGCGGCCGGCGACGCCGCAGCCGGCGAGGCCAAGGCCGCCGAGTGCGCCGGCTGTCACGGGGAGGACGGGGTTAGCGCCGACCTTCCCGGACCGACGCTGGCCGGCCAGAAGGCGGCCTATCTGGTCGAATCCTTCATGGCCTACGCGAGCGGCGCGCGCAGCGACGATATGATGAGCGCCGCCGCCGAAGGCGTCAGCGAGAAGGATGCCGCAGACCTTGTCGCTTATTACGCCAGCCTGACGTGCGAAAGCACTCTGAGCGCCGATAAACAGGCGGCCTCGCCAGGCCGTGCTGCGGCGGCCGCATGCATTGCCTGCCACGGCGCCGATGGCGTGAGCCCCAATCCGGCTTGGCCGAACCTTGTCGGGTTTGCCAAGGAGCATCTCGTTGCCGCCCTCAACGCATACAGAAGTGGCGCGCGCACGGATGCCGTGATGGGCGGCGCGGCGAAGGATTTGAGCGATGCCGATATCGAAAGTGCCGCCGACTATTACGCCGGCGCCAGCTGCAAGTGAGACAGCACCAAACCGAAGCTTGGCCAAGGGGCAGTAAATGGACGAGAAAGACCAGCGCGAGAAGCACGAAAGTGACCGCCGCGAGTTTTTGACTTGTCTGGGAAGTGCCCTTGCAGGCGGTGCCGTGGCGGTGGCGGCCGGTTCCGCCGCGCCGGAGGCCGTAGCGGCCACCGAGGGAGCAGCAAAAGCCACTCCACCGGCCATTCCGGGCTATGACTGGACCGAGCATCGCTGGGCGTTCGGTGTCGATGCAGAACAATGTATCGGCTGCCTGCGCTGTGTCGAGGCGTGCAAGATCGAAAACAACGTTCCGAAAAACGCCCACCAGTTCCGCACCTGGGTGGAGCGCTACGTCTATCTGGAGGGCGACGAGCACGCGCATATCGACAGTCAGCAGGACCCGGTCAATATCGCCGCCACCGGTTCGGAAGAGCATTTCCGTTTCGCCGACCGTTATCGTGACGAGAAGGTCGAAAAGGCCTTTTTCGTGCCGAAACTGTGCAATCAGTGCACCCATCCGGCATGCGTGCAGGTGTGCCCGGTCGGCGCCACCTACAAGGCCGAGGACGGCGTCGTGCTGATCGACCATGACTACTGTATCGGCTGTCGATATTGCGTCCAGGCCTGTCCCTACGGGGCGCGCTACTTCAACGAGGAGGAGGGCGTTTCGGACAAGTGCACCTGGTGCTATCACCGCATCACCAAGGGATTGCAGCCCGCCTGCGTCGAAGTGTGTCCGGTCGGCGCACGCATATTCGGCGATCGCAACGACAAGGACAGCCCGGTCAGCCAGTTTATTCGCGAAAATCGCGTGCAAGTGCTCAGGCCTGAGTCCGGCAATGCGCCGAACGTCTTCTATGTCGGCATCGACAAAGAGGTGAACTAGTGGAACCGCTTCCGAACCTGGCCCCATACACAGGATGGGTCTATCCGAACGAGACAGTTTTCGAATGGTCGGTACTCATTGCCGTCTATCCCTATCTGACGGGTCTTGTGGCCGGCGCCTTTACGGTCTCGAGCCTGTATCAGGTGTTCGGCTTCAAGACGCTGAAGCCAGTGGCGCACCTGGCACTGTTGACCTCGCTGTGCTTCATGGTCTTCGTGCCGTCGCCATTGCTGCTGCACCTGGGCCATCCGGAACGCGCATTCAATGCGACGCTGACGCCACATTGGTCCTCGGCGATGGCCATGTTCGGATATTTCGCGAGCGCCTACGTTTTGCTGCTGATGATCGAAATGTGGTTTGCCTACCGGCCGTTTATCGTCAAGGAAGCACAACGCAGGAAAGACCTGCTGGGGAGATTCTATCGCGCGCTGACGCTCGGCTCCTATGATCTGTCCGAGCATGCAATGAGTTACGATCGGAAGTGGCTGTTCGCGCTGGCCGTCATTGGAATACCGGGGGCGCACGGGCTGCACGGCTATGTCGGGTTCATGTATGGCTCGCTCAAGTCGCGCGAATGGTGGTCCTCCGACCTGATGCCGGTGATCTTCCTGTTCTCGGCGATTATCTCCGGCGTGGCTTTGCTGGTGGTGCTCTACGTCGCGTCGTGCAAGCTGCGCAAGGTCCCGGTCGACGTGGCATGCGTAAAAGGCCTCGCTTATACCATCTGGGGCTTCATCATGATCGCCATCGCCCTGGAGGCCCTGGAATTCGCCAACATCGTCTACAAGGGCCGCGAGGGTATCGAAATGATCATGGAGTACGTGACCGGCCGTCTGCTGATCCCCTATTTCGTTCTGCAATTCGCCGTCGGTGCGATCACCCCGTTCCTCGTCCTGTCCTACATGATTTGGCGCGGCACCACGGGGCAGACGCTCGTGGTCGGCGTCACGCTGAGCGCCTGCCTAGTGCTGTTCTCGGTGTTTATGATGCGCTGGAACGTTGTGATCGGTGGCCAGGAGATTTCCAAGACCGGCAAGGGACTGCTGTTCTATCAGCCGCACATATTCGGCAAGGAAGGAATTCTCGTCGGCGTTCTCTTGACAATCGCTCCCATCGTTATGTTGCTGGGTCTCACCAAGCTGTTTCCGCCCTGGGAAGACGCCGAAACCGCGTCCCCGTCTCCCGCCGACGCGCAATAAACGCCTGACGCGCGCATTCACTGCGCGCGTTGACGGGCGTAATAGGCGGCCAGGTTCCTGATGTCCGATTCGGACATCAGGAACGACATGGCGAACATCATCTCATTTGCCCGCTCGCCACCGTGAAACAGTTTCATGGTCCGGGCCAGATAGGCCTCGTTCTGGCCGGCGAGAATGGGAAAACGCTCATCGCGGCTGTTGCCCTTTGGACCATGGCAGCGGTTGCACCGCTCTTCCCATTCGCCGATGGTCAGGGGTTTGCGCATCGGCAGCGCCTTCGGCTCCTTGGAGGCGTAAAAGGCGGCAAGATCCTTGACATCCTTGTCCCTCAAGGTCGCCACCGCCTCGGCCATTACGCCATGTTCGCGCGAGCCATCCTTGTAGGCGTTGGTCGACAGGAACAGATAGTCGGCGTCCAGACCGGCAAGCCGGGGGTTCTTGGAATTGCCGCTATTGCCATCCCGGCCGTGACAGCCGGCACAGCGTGCGGCAATCGCGATCCCGGCGAAAGCGTCTCCCTCGCCAAGGTTTTCCGTGCGACGCGGCTCCAATGCGGCATAGAAATAGGCCATGTCTTCGATGTCGCTGCGGGTCAGGGGTTCGGCGAAGGCCTGCATGGAGGGCTCCTTGCGTGTTCCCTCGTGATACGCCTTCAAGGAATCCATCAGGTAGGTAAGGTGCTGTCCGGCCAGGCTCGGCATGCCGGGAATGTCCGTATTGCCGTCCTCGCCGTGACAGCCGCTGCATTCCGCCGTCGCCTCCCTGACCGCGGCGAATGGATCCGGCTCGGCGGCCTCGGCGGCCGCGGTCCCGGGCTCCCCCGGTCTTTGATTGAAAGGTTTCAGGCTGGCGTAGTAAGCGGAAAGATTGATCATATCGTCGTCGGCGAGCGCGGCGACGACCGTGTTCATACTTTCGTCCTTGCCATCGCCGGTTTTATAGCGCGAAAGGCCGGCGTGAATATAGTTGGCAAATTGGCCGGCGAGATGCGGAATTCCGGGCTCGCTGGCGATGCCGTCCCAGCCGTGGCAGTCCGCACACAGGGCCGCGATGGCCTTTCCGGCCAAAACGTCGCCGGGCGGCTGTACCTCCTGTGACCACCCCTCGCCACCGGTTGCTGCCAGCAGGGCGAGAGTGAATGCAGTCAGCAAAGTCGAGCGTCTCATGGCATCCTCGAAGGGTTCATGCATTGGTCGGTATCGATAATCGCCGGACGGCGCCGGCCTTTTGCCGGCTCCGATCAGCCGACGGTCGTCTCGCTCGAAGCCTCACGGGCGGTGAATTTATAGAACCAGATCTGGTACATAGAAATAAACCATTGTACGGCGAAGCTCGCCCCATACACGCCACCGCCTACCATCACCGCCCAGGCAAAGGACGGAAAGAACTTGGTCAGGTACCATGCACTAACATCGACCATCAGCGCGAGAAACGGCAGAACGATGATCAACGCCTTGAGCCAGACCGGGCGCACATATGCGTGGCTGAAGATCCATCCCATAATGAAGAAGATGAAGGTAACACCGAACAGGTGGATGTGCGTCACGCGAACCAGCGTGTAAAGGGTCATGCCGGTGTCGATTTCTGCAGCCTTGGCGACGTTCT
>Ga0224512_10005555_pt1 | contig 10339 bp, 7 predicted proteins | sample SF_May12_sed_USG_4_FD_169103 | JGI IMG/M metagenome (GOLD analysis project Ga0224512, IMG submission 169103) | Sediment microbial communities from San Francisco Bay, California, United States - SF_May12_sed_USGS_13 | ecosystem: Environmental > Aquatic > Marine > Sediment | place: USA: California...
GGTGGCTCGATCGACCTTGACGTGGGCGGCGTGAGTGATGAGCTGAGGAGCGAGGAACGACTCAACGCCGATCACGCCGACACACGAGGAGGCGTCCACCGGCGGATTCTCGGGTACGTCGCCGTAGCCTTTGCCGAGGATCGGGTCGCCGTCCCCGGCCAGCTCCGAGATGTCTACTGCCGACGTGGGCGACCCCTTGACCCGGACCTGGCCGTCGACCAGCTCCAGATCGTCCCGGCTGGCCTCGAAATGGATCGAACCGAGGTCGAGCAGACGATCGCGCACCTCCTTCGCGGCCTCGACGACCGCACGGCCGTTGTTGAACGTCGTCTGCGAACCGGACGAGCCCATATCCCATGGGCCGACGTCGGTGTCCTGATAGGAGATCGTGAAGTCCTCCGGCCGCATGCCGAGGACCTCGGCGGCGAGGATGGGCAGGCCCATGACCGCGCCTGTGCCTGATTCCATAGCGCCGGTGATGATGGTGCCGGTGCCGTCGCCGTTCATCTTCACGTAGGCGCCGGATGGCGAACCGAAGCAGGGCCACCAGCCACACGCAATGCCGATCGCTTCGTCGTCCGGGAGGTCCCGGTCGTAGCCGATCATCTCCAACGCTGCCTCGAGCGTCTCTTTGGCGCCGATCCGATCGAACACCTGACCGGTGGGGCCGTGGGCGCCCTCGTCGATGAGCGTCCGGCGCCGCAGCTCGGCCGGGTCCATATCGATGGCCGCAGCCACCTCGTCCATGTGCTGCTCGAGCGCCCAGCACGCCTGGGGCCCGGTCGGAGCCCGGACCGAACTCGACGGCTGATTGGTCGAATAGATGAGGTAGGCGTGGATGTTGACGTTCTCCAACTGGTACGGACCGCACGCGTGCATCGCCGCCATCTGTGCGAAGAATCCGCCTTCGCCGCAGTACGCGCCGCTGTCCAGCACCAGCGTTCCTCGCCGGGCGACGATGGTCCCATCACGCCGGACGCCGGTTTCGAGTTCGATCACCATGCCCTCGCGGCGATGGTCGGGAGCGATGAACTCCTCCTCACGGGAGAACACCAGCTTCACCGGCCTTCGGGCAGCGCGAGCCAGGGCGGCGACGTGGGCTTCGAAATGGAAGTCGCACTTCGAGCCGAATCCGCCGCCAAGCAGCGGCACCACGATCCGCACCTTCGACGCCGGCATCTCGAGGGTCGTCGCCACCCCCGACCGGGCAGCGAACGGCACCTGCGTCGATGACCAGATCGTGACCTGGTCGCCGTGCCATTCGGCCAGGACCGCTCGAGGCTCGATCGGCAAACCCTGAGACGGGTCACTGACGTACCGGCTCTTCACCACCGCATCGGCCTCATCGATGGCGGCGTCGGCATCACCCTTGACGATGGACGAATGGCCGAGCACGTTGCCACCCCGGTTGAGGGAGTCGGCGGCGGAGTACGACTCCCAGTCGGCGTGCACGAGCTGCGCGCCTTGCTCCATGTTCGCGACGAAATCGGACAGTGGCTCCAAGACCTCGTAGTTGATGTCGATGAGCGCAGCGGCCTGGGCAGCGATCTTCGGGGTCGTGGCTGCCACCGCGGCGACGACTTCGCCTTCCCACCTGACCATGTCCTTGGCGAACAGGTAGCGGTCCTGGGCCATGCCGCCATACCGGACGTCGGGGACGTCGCCGTGGGTCAGAACTGCGAACACGCCGGGCACGGCTTTCGCCGCCGCAGTATCGATGCTCAGAATGCGGGCGTGGGGATGGTCGGCGTACCGGAATTTTGCGTGCGCCTGGCCGGTGAGGTTGAGATCGGCCGTGTAGCGGCCGGTGCCCATCACCTTCTCTTTGCCGTCGGGCCGAATGAAAGGTCGATCCGCTCTATCTTCTCCGACGGTCATGTCAGCCTCCCGACAGCGCCAATGTACGGGAATGTAGCCGACCCCGGCTTGCGCGTGCCGCGGGCCGCCTCCGCATCGAGCCTGGGCTGGACGCGTATGCGGCGGTGAGCCCGGTTGGCCCACCGCCGCACTGTCCGGCGAACTCGTGAATCAGCTGTTCAGGTCAAACCGAGCCACGAGCGGCTCATGGTCGCTGGCCACTGTGTCGTCGACCCTCGGGAAGTCGACATTGACATGCACGATATCGAACTGCGCCGTTCCCAGCAGGTTGTCGGTGACGAAGAAACTATCCAACACCTGGGAGTTGCCCTCGAAGTTGAAGGTATACACCGCGTCGTCGGTCAGCCCGTCGATCAGATTGCTGAGCACTCGATCGGCGCCGGTTCCGGGCAAGGTGTCGGTCAGTTCGTCGGTCCATTGCATCGTGTTGAGGTCGCCGACGACCATGATCCGGCCCGCCTTGCTGGCGTGGATGCTGTTGCCGTGCGACCCGGCGATGAGCGCGTCGGTCACCTCGTTGAGGGCTGCCGTCTGGGCACCCCGCTCGACCTCACCGGCCTGCACGAACGGCTGTGGACCGCCGAACACCGGGGTCGATCCGAAGCGCGAGGTCAGGTGATTGTTGATGACCGTGAATTCCTTGCCGTCGAACTTGAACGTCGCCACGAGCGGGTCGCGCGTCGCCGAGAACGCATTGGGATCGGACACGCCCATGTCGGTCAGGACGTCCGGCGTCAACGACACGAAGTCGACCAACTTGACGCGGTCGGCGTTGTACAGGAACGCATTGCGGATGTTGCCGCCGGGCGCTCCGCCCGATGTGTTGTCGGCAGGCGCCACATCGAAAAACGAGTACGCCGGGCCGCCCGCTGCGGCGATGGCGTCGACCAGCGACTGCAGCGTTTGGGTTGCGTCCGTGGTTCCGTCGTCATCGGTGCCGTTGTTGTCCTGGATCTCCTGTACGGCGATCACGTCGGGATTTCTGAGATTGTTCGTGATCTGCGCCGCCAGCGTCGCTCGCTGATTGTCATCAGCGGACGTTGCATCCAGGTTGAGCACGTTGTAGCTGGCAACCGCGACCTCTTTCTTGAGGCCGACGAGATCGGTGGTCTCGCCGTCGAGGCCGCCCCCGCTGAAGCTGACCTGGTGGGTTGCGATCACCTCGAAGTTGCCGAAGCTGTACCCCACCACGCCGGTCACATCGTTGAGGCGGTCGCCCACAGTGATCGCCGGAACCGAGGCGCCGCCGGAAGTGGTCGGGTCGAACTGGATCTGGACTCGTTCCGGGTTCTGGTCGCCGGTGTTGGTGGGTGACGGTTGGAGGTCGATCCCGCCCCTTGCGTTGCGTGCGTCTGCCGGGGCAATGTTGGCGCCGTTGTTCGTCAGCACGAACATCTCGCTGCTGAACGGGTTGAACGTGCGGGTCCCCGAGACCGCAACCGGATCCTCGACCGTGACGAGCATGCCTTCGAGGCTCTCGTAGAAGTCGATACCATCGCTGTCAGGGTTGAACACACCTGCAACGAGTTGGAGGTTCACAGGCTCTTCGTCGGGGCTGATCACATCTATGGCCGGTGGGATCCGACCGCTCGTGCCGATGATCTGTGGTGCCGGCAGCGGGTTGCCTGTTGACAGGATCGTGGTGCCCGGGACGGACATCTGGGTGGTCGAGAGGTTGCCGGTGGAGGCACCACCGGGGATGAACTCCGTGACGGTGTCTGTCAGTTCGACGAGGTCGCCAACCGCCACCAGGTTCCGGAAGTCGAATACGAACAGCCCGTCTGAGGTGGCCTCCGCGCCGTCACCGACGGTGTCCTGTACGTAGTACGAGTTGAATGCGACCGCCGTCACTACGCCGGTGGTGGTCACCCTCACGTTGTTGAAGGGGGAAATGTGGCCGGCGCCCTGGATCTGCATGATCGTGACCGTTGCTTGCGCCTGGGCAGTCCTGGTGCTCCAGAGGGGGAGCAGCGCCGCGACCATGGCGATCACTATCGCCAAAATCGTACGCCGGTTCGTACTCGCGTGTTGCATGGTGTTCGTTTCCTCCTTGCCGGCCGAGCGGCGTCGAGATGGGCATGATGGTCAGACACGGAAGATCCGGGGCCGGCCGCAATTGCCTTGACGCGGCGAGGGCGTTGGCTCGACCGCGTCGATGCTCCGAAGCGGCCACCCTGGCTTTCGTTCTCCCGCGCCTACAGGCGTTTCATACTGTTTGATCCGAGCGTCAGCAGCACGTCGACGACGATGGGTCGCCGACGACGGGCGGTGAGAGCGGTTCACGCCCAGCGATGCGGCAGCTGCATGCGACCGATGTGGCGTCCGCCCGGTGCCTAGTAGAACTTATCGCCTCCCCCGCCCGGACCCGACAGTGTGGGCAACCCGACACCCGCGTCGCGTTGCCGGCTACGGACTCCCGCGGACTCTACTCACTCAATGTCGGGGATGGTCCGGTTTCTGACAAATGGCTTTGGCTACCAGCGATTCACGATCTCCGGCGGGCCGGTTGAGCATGCCCAGAGTCCCCGATGACCGCGAGCTCTCGCCGCGGGTGTGGGAGGTCTTCAAGGGTTGGTGATAGCGAGCCATCCCGACGATTTCGTGTCGTTCATCGAGTCGAATCCCAATCCTCCGGCGCCGATCCTCACCGCCGACGCGCTCAACCCGTGGGCGCAGCTCACGGCGGATCTCGGGCCTCGGTTGACGACGCAGCCCGGCTCGTGACCGCTCGGGTCATCGACCGCCTCGACCGCCGAACTGCGCAGCTTTCGCTCCTACGAGCACCCGGTCGCGATGGCTACCGCATCGCACACCTCGGACATCCGCAAAGGAGACAGTGCCGTGATCCGCCGAGTGAGGTAGCCGCGCTCGACGAGCCCGAGGTTGTCAGCCGTGAGCACGCTGGGCGCTGGCATCCCGTCGTCGCCATCGACCGGCACCTCTGTCGGGATGTCGCGGCGAGTGCGGGTAGCCGGGATGGCGAGGATGTCACTCAGCACAGGAACCAGCTCGTCCCGGGTGAGGACGAGGTGGGGGCGCGGCTTGGCGTAGGGTGGCTCGTACCACCAGACCTCACCGCGCTTCACCATGTGAGACCGGCTGCTTCCTCTTCATCGTCGAGACGGCTGAGCGTGCGGCGAGCAGATTCTCGTCCGAGTTCAGTCACGTCGCCCCACCCGTCGGTGGCGCCCTGGGGCACTGCCGTATACGCGTCGACCAACTGTCTTGCCACCGCACGCTCGCGGGAATCGGCGAGGTACGCGTCAACGGCATTGCGAATCACAGCCGATCGTGACAAGCCCTGTCTCCGGGCTTCGGCGTCGAGCATTTCGATCATGTCGTCAGTGAGTTGAACCATCGTTTGGGTTCGAGCCATATGCCTATCATAGGGCTATCAGCCCGCTTGATCTACCTGTTGGAGCCTTTGACTGCGACCACAGACCACAGCGGGCACAACTCGTGCACGCAGACAGATGGTGGCGAGGACTCGGCGGCGGCGCCCGCGCGTTGCGCCCGGGTCTGGGAGCGGCTTTGGCTCACTCAGCTCGAACCCGGACTGGGCGTCGCAACGCGAAGAAGGCGGAGTAACGCGTCCCGTCATTGGATCCCAGGTCTCCGGCGACTATGGACGAACGTCCCTGGTCGTTTTGGCGGTCGACGCGATAATGATCGCATGGTGACAATCGTTGATCCGCAGCTACAGGTGGAGGCGGTTCCCGACCACCCCGGCAACCGGCGGCTCATCGTCAGCTACACGATCGCGGTGCCGGCCGGGGATCCGGCGATCGGGGATTGGGTCCTCGAGGAAGCGACTGTGCACGCTCGAGATTGCCACGACGCACCGGTCCCGCCTACAGACCTCTCGGTGAAGATGGAGGGCCGCACGCACGTTGATCAGGCCGGGCCCATTCCGCGACGAATTGCGACCGACGTCCACCGCGTCGATCTCGACGTCGAACAGGACTGGTGGCGGACCGACCACGCAGGTGGGGTCGAGCCGATCGCAGAGTTCGTCGATCACCTCGTCGCCGAGGTGGCGCTGAGGCTCGACGCCGACGTGCTGGCGACGGCCGAGACCCCGATGATCACCGGCTCGTGGGGTGCTCTGGGCCGGGATTGACTGCTCGGCTGGAGCGCGACATGTCCACGTCACCGGGCAGCCGCCCGCGGCATCTGACACACTGAACGCGTTCTCAACAGGGAGTGCGTCGTGACGTTCGAGCCGGTGAAGACCGAGAAACGTGCGCTCGGCCGGCGGGCGTCCGTACAGCCCAGCGCTGCGGGTCGGTGATCATCTCTACGTGTCCGGCCAAGTCCCGATCGATGGTGCCGGCAACACGGTGGGCCCCGGTGACCCGGCCGCGCAATGGCGGCAGTGCTTCGAAAACATCAAAGAGCTGGTCGAAGCGGCCGGCGCAACGATGGCGGACATGTACTTCCTCAACATCTATGTCACCGACATGCGTGTGTACATGGACCACGGCGAGATTCGCAAGGAGTACCTGTCGGAACCATATCCGGCGTCGACGGTGATTCAGGTGGGCTCGCTCGCCATGCCGGACTGGTTCATCGGGCTGGAGGCGTCGGTCTACCTGGGCGACTGAGCGGTCGGGCCAGGCTGCAGACAGTTGGTTCACATGTTCCTTGATGCCGAACAGCCCAGGGTCATGGGGTGGTGCCTCAGCTGTCCGGCAATCCGAACGCCGCCGGCTGGTGGTCGTACAGCTCGACGGGGGATGGACCGAAGGGCATGCTGGCCGCGCCGCCAGTGACGGCGTAGTCGTAGTCACCCTTCGTGATCGTCGTACCTTTCGAGGTCGCGGCCCTTTCTTCTCGTCTGGCGCATATGGGTGGGGGTATGACAGAAGCGAGCACGGCTGTCGACCAGGGTTGGTGGACGCCACCGGGAGCGCCTGGCAGTCGCGCAGCGACCAGCTCCGCGCCGCCGTCGATACGTGGTGGCAGGCGATGCGCGTCACGGACGATTTCACAGCTGAACTCGACACGGTGCCGATTTTGGCCGTCTGCCCCTGCCCAGCCGCGACGTGCCGGGTCACAATGACTGAGTCGTTCGCGGAGGAAATCGTGAGGCGTCGACTGGTCGCAGGTGTCGTGCCGGCAGTGGTGGTCGCGGGATTGGCTCACGCGACAGTTCCGGGCGAACCGGGCCGGCTCGTGCTGGAGATCACCGATACCGAGACTTGGCAAACTGATCTCTATTCGATACTCCCTGAGGGCACCGGGCTCGAGCTGATTGCGTCCGGAGGTTCCCAGCCGGTCTCGTCACCGCGGGGCCGCCACGTTGCGCGTATCGTCGGCGGCGAGGACCGCTCGGTTGTCGATGTCGTCGATATTCGAACGGGAGTGAGTTTCCAGCCCTACTGGGTACCGGCACCGATGATGATCTCCGGGCTGGCGTGGTCCCCGGACGCACAGTGGCTGGCGGTCGGGGTCGAAGCCAAAGCCGGCTTCGGTGACGTGGCGTTGGTCCCGTTGGTTGGCGGCGCGCCCCAGCATGTTGTGAGCTTGTCAACCGGTGAGATCGGTCCGCGCGTCGATTGGTCGCCGCGAGGCGACCTGCTGGCCGTCACGGTGGATCCGGCCGCAGCAGGACTGATGATTGCCACGGTGCAGCTCGACGGCTCGGAGCTCAACCTGCTGGCCGAAGGTGGGGATCCCTCATGGTCACCGGACGGCGCCGAGATCCTGTTCGTCGGATCCGGGGGTACGTCGATAATCGGTGCCGACGGCACGGGCTTGCGGGTGATCCCGGGTCTCGAGGTCAACGATCCGCCCGGCGCAGAGTTGGGCGTCGGCTTCTCGCCGGTGTGGTCACCGGCCGGTGACCAGATCGCCGTCACCGGGTTCCAGGGTGTGGGCGCGTTGATCATCAACGTCGGGACCGGCGAAGCGCGAACGCTCTATGAACAGTCCGGCCAGGCCGTCTACGACGTCGACTGGGCCGTCGCGAACGGTACCGGCCCGTTCGCAGACGTTCCCGACACCCACCGGTTCTTCGCGGACGTGGGGTGGCTGTACGCAGGTGCGATAACCGGCGGCTGCAACCCGCCGCTCAACGATCTCTTCTGTGTCGAGGCACCTGCTACGCGCGGGCAGGTCGCCGCGTTCCTCACGCGCACCTTCGACCTCACGGCCCCGGAGGGCGACGATCCGTTCGTCGACGACGATGGGTCGATCTTCGAAGGCGATATCGAAGCGCTAGTGGCGGCGGGAATCACCCGCGGCTGCAACCCGCCGCAGAACGACCGGTTCTGCCCGCAACAGCCGGCCACCCGGGGCCACATCGCCGCGTTCTTGGTGCGGGCGCTGGCTCTCGACCCGCTGCCCGATGCGGACACTTTCATCGACGACGACACCTCGGTCTTCGAAGGGGAGATCGAAGCGCTGGCCGCAGCGGGCATCACCCGTGGCTGCGATGCCTCTGGGCTCCGCTTCTGCCCCACCGAACTGGTGGCCAGAGGACAGATTGCAGTGTTGCTCCACCGTGCACTGGGTGAGCGGTGTGTGCTGTTCGGCGAGTGTCGATAAGAATGAGCAACTCGGCGTGGGTCGGGCCTGCCGCGGCTGACGGTCCGTGTTTGTTCGGGCTTTCCTTCGGAGGCGGACCCATGTCCCGCCTGAGCAGGGCTCCGGGCGCTAGCTTGAGTACCAGCAGGCTTCCGACCATGGAGGGTGCATGACCGTGCACGGCAGACGGATGGTGGTCGCCGGAATTGGCCTGGTGTTGCTCCTGGCCGCGTGTGCCCCGGGTTCCGGCCGGTTCGTGGCCGAGGATCCAGCCGGGTTCTTCAGCGGTGTGTGGCACGGGTGGATTGCGCCGATCACGCTCATCTGGCAGATCTTCAATTCTGACATTCGCGTCTACGAGCCGTTCAACACTGGCTGGTGGTACGACTTCGGCTTCTATATCGCCATCATCAGCGGGTTCGGTTCGCTCAGCTTGAGTCGGACTCGCCGCCGGAAGGCTCGGAAGGCGGAGTAGGTAGACGGCTCCGGCCGGATGGGCGAGATGGCGGTGTGTCTACTCGGTGGCCCGAGACGCCCCACGGAAGTGCGCTTCTATAATGTTCGCGATGAAACGAGAACTGCCTGCACTGATACAGGGCGGAATGGGGGTGGCCGTTTCGGACTGGCGGTTGGCCCGTGCGGTATCTCAGGCGGGACATCTCGGGGTTGTTTCGGGCACCGCCCTAGACGCGGTCATGGCTCGCCGCCTCCAGCTCGGGGACGCTGGTGGGCACATCCGACGGGCTCTCGCCGCGTTCCCTGTTCGCGAAGCCGCTGAGGGAATCCTCGCCCGATACTTCGTAGCTGGCGGCAAGCACGCTGATCAGAGGTTCAAGCGGGCCGCGATGAAACGGGACAAGCCATCTCGGAATCTCAGGGATCTACTCGTCGTCGCCAACTTCGTGGAGGTGTTTCTCGCCAAGGAGGGTCATCCCGGCCCAGTGGGTATCAATTACCTCGAGAAGGTGCAAGCTCCCACGCTGCCTTCCCTCTATGGAGCGATGCTGGCAGGTGTCGATTATGTGCTGATGGGGGCGGGGATTCCGAGGGCGATCCCATCGGTGCTCGACAGGCTGGCGGAGGGTATGTCGGTCGAGCTGAAGCTCGATGTGAAGGAATCGGGAAAGGACCACGAGTTCCTCACCCGGTTCGACCCTGCCATCGCAATGAATGGCGCCGTCTCTACGCTGAAGCGACCGGCGTTTCTTGCCATCGTGTCATCACATGTGCTGGCCACAATGCTCGCCCGCAAGATCGAAATCCCGGTCGACGGGTTCATCGTCGAAGCCCCCACCGCCGGCGGCCATAACGCACCGCCGCGGGGGAAACTTCAGCTGAATGAATCGGGCGAGCCGATCTACGGTGACCGCGACGTGCCGGACCTTGCCGCCATTCGCGAGCTTGGCCTGCCGTTCTGGCTGGCCGGCGGCTATGCAGATCCGGAGCAGGTACGCGAGGCCTTGGAATTGGGTGCGGCCGGCGTGCAAGTCGGCACCGCTTTCGCCTACTGCGAGGAATCAGGGTTCGACCCCGAAGTGAAGCGGCGGGTTGTGGCTCTGAGCCGGCGTGCGCAAGCGCGGGTCTTCACCGACCCCCTGGCGTCGCCTTCGGGCTTTCCCTTCAAGGTCGTGGAGCTGGAGGGAACGCTCTCGGACGCAGACGTGTACGGAACCAGGACACGGGTTTGTGATTTGGGGTATCTCCGCACCGCGTATCGAAAGGACGACGGGAACCTCGGTTGGCGGTGCCCGGCAGAACCGGTGGACGACTACGTCCGTAAGGGCGGCGCTGCGGAGAACACGTCAGGCCGGAAATGCCTGTGTAACGCCCTCATGGCCAACGTGGGCCTTGGCCAGATCCAACGCCAAGGTGCGCCAGAGCCGGTTCTGATCACCTCCGGCGATGACGTAGCAGAAGTGGCCCGATTTCTTCC
>Ga0224512_10005556_pt1 | contig 10336 bp, 5 predicted proteins | sample SF_May12_sed_USG_4_FD_169103 | JGI IMG/M metagenome (GOLD analysis project Ga0224512, IMG submission 169103) | Sediment microbial communities from San Francisco Bay, California, United States - SF_May12_sed_USGS_13 | ecosystem: Environmental > Aquatic > Marine > Sediment | place: USA: California...
TGCCCCGCGTTGACCGCTGCGGGACAATTATCGCAGGCATCGCCCACACCATCGCCGTCGCCGTCCTCTTGACCTGCATTCACAGTGGCGGGGCAGTTATCACAAACATCGCCCACGCCATCAGCATCGCCGTCCTCTTGCGTGTGATTGGCCACCACGGTACAGTTATCACAGACATCACCAATGCCATCCAGATCCGCATCTTCCTGACCTGGATTTGGAGTGGACGGACAATTATCCACATCACCACAAACTCCATCACCATCCTGGTCATTGTTCGGATCGTTGAGGCAGGACGCAGGGCATCCTTCGATCAGAGCCTCGAAAACTCCGTTTTGCACCACCTCAAAGGTCGTGTCAAGATTGATCGAAATTCCAGCCTTGAAAACGACATTCGAATCTTTGTCCACCTGTCCGGCTGAATTTATAATGGTTGTAGTATGATAGGTACCGGATGGAATCGGGCGCTCATTGATAATCAACGTATCGGAGGTGACATAAGGACAACTGTCGCAAAAATCGGGAATTCCATCGCCGTCATAATCCATCATATCATCACCACCGGGACAGATATCATCTTCATCACACACTCCATCTCCATCGCTATCCATGCATTTGTCGTAGATCACACAAAGTCTTGGGCTCTTTTCAGGGTCAGAATCGAACGATCTGGCAACTCTTCGGCCGATACCTTCAATGATCAGTGCGATGGCACTACTCTCTGTGTATCCTGCCTGATTAACCAATTCCTGAATAATCTTTTTAAGGTCGGGGGTTGTTTGCTCTGGACCTGCCAGCGCTTTTACGGTCCAGTTAGGTGGAGACCAAGCTACATTGGCGGCAGTGCGTGGCCGGTTTGCGATGTTGAACATCATAGCGTCAAAGGTTGCCGGATTGGGACTTAACTCACCAAAAATTTGCAGATTACAGGGATCCTGGTCATTGGTTTCATCGACGGTAAATTGCAGGTGAGCACTTAAAATAACAGCGCCTTTCGGAATGTTTAAATTCTGAAACCTAAGTCCCACGAGCTGCACATCTGCACCATCCGTGGTCAGCTCTAGATCAGATCCACCTCGATCCATCGTTCCGGATACCACTTTTTGTTCAGCATCATCGGAAAACAAGCTGATATTGGCGCAGCTGATAAACTGCCCTACTCCTATGGTACTAATCGCTGACTGCGACCTATTGCCATCATTGTCAACCGCCTCGGCTTGAATGGTATAGGTGCCATCGAGAGTGGGTGTCCAGTTTATTGAGTAAGGAGATATCGCATCCTGTCCGATAGAATCTCCATCAACGTAGAACAACACCCTTGATACAACTCCATCTGCGTCAGAAGCATCTGCCGAGAGGGTTACCGTTTGCACCGTATCAAAACAGGCGCCATCGACCGGACTAGTCAAACTGACTTCAGGCCATTCACCAGTTCCTTTTGAAATGGCAAAGTAATCCCGGACGGTCCCGTTCAGATCAATGAATTCCACGTCCATCTCATTACCGGAAACAGAGAGGTGAACCGAGCCTAAGTCCGGCGCCCCAATCTCAGAGACCAGGAAAGGATGATTGGTCAAGGAGGAAGTGAATCTTCCCGCTGAACCTGCTACCACGTAGACTGTTCCGGTATCCGGATTGATCCCAGGACGCTTTTTATAGGCACCATCCTGATCACGCCTGCCATCTCCAGTATCTAATGCCATCGTGGTCGTGTCAAACGTACCTTCAAAACCATAGTGGCCATTCATGAGGAATGATCGCGAAAATAAATGTCTATGGGCATAGAGGATAAGATCTGCACCACCCTCCTCCAAGACCGGCAAAAAATCTTGCCGAAAATCATCAATCGTGTAATAAGGAGGCTTATGAAAGAATGCTACGATCCATTTCTGGGTAGTATTATTGAGATCATTCTCCAACCAGGCCAGCATGGTGGCACGGTTCACATCTTCAGTGTTGAGCGAGATGAAATGGATATTCGCATAATCAAAAGAATAATAGGCTTCAGTTCCAGATGCCACACCACCTGCTTGAGCATTATCCGGCAATGTAAAAATATCGTAATAGGGTCCGGTCTGTGTCATACTGTTAGCACTAATGATGTCTTTTTCCCCGGGACAAGGCCATAGAACTGAATTAATCAGTGTTTTTTCGTACATATTCTGAAACCAGGCCAACTGATATTCCGCATCTGTTCCCGAGTCATATGCATTGTCTCCCAGCAGGATCACTCCGTCAAAATGTTCCCCCTTTACTGCATAAAAACCGTCCCGTACTGCTCTCTGGCTTGCATCTTTCAAGCCGGCATCACCCAAGATCCACATAGACACGGGTTCATCAGATCCCACCGCTGGAGCTGTCTTGAAAAAATGATCGAAATCTCCACCAACTGCTTGGCCGGGAAACTCACCAATGCTATCGTAAAGAAGGGTTCCGACAGCATTGCCAACCGCATAATAGTAGGTTGTATTGGAGACAAGACCTGAAATCTCTAATTCGTGATCAAGTTTCTTCACGGTATCTTCAACCATGGAAAACAAGGTGCCTGGGCTGTTGCCGTATTTCACCCGGCTATCAGTCAATGAATCCGTCCGCCAACGTATTGTCATACTACTTGGTGTTCCCATCTGTAGATATGGACCGCGGAGGACTTGTTGAGCAACAGTATTTTGAGTGGAACTGTAAAGGACTAAAACGCAAATAATAGTGCGTAGAGGATTGACGAGTCTTGGCATTTTCGGGTATTGAGTCTTGAGTTCAAAAAAAGGTTATTGCAAAATACTGAAAAACAGGAATTTTACGCGCAATTTGATTGGTAAAGTTGTTGACTTCATTGACAAATCGATCGATTGTCTCCTGCATTATCGAAGAGTCTGAGCTTCAAGAAGTTTGACATTTTTAGTAAAAAAATCTCCATTGAGGATAAGATCATTTGGAGTTACCCGATATGCAATCTCAACATCGGCTGTACTGAATCTTTCAACCTTGACAAATGGAGGTTTTGAAGTCGCATCTTCCCGATGCGAAATGAGAATTCCCATCTTGCCTCTAGCCAAACGAGAATCAGTGAGCACAAGTGAGATGAGGTCATTTGCCTCCAGTGCCACCGAGGTATTGTGCAGATCTAATCTACTTCCGGTAAAGACACTTTCTGAGTCCAGCTTGATTCCTGATTTCAAGACATGATTCATAAAAACATGGGCCAAATCAATGTCACTGTTCGTACCTTCAATGGCAGACCATCCAATATTTGAAAATGAGGTATTCGCTATCGAACCCTTAGAAGACCTCAAGCCCAATGCCCTGCCACTTATATCGGAGAAAAGACAACCATCGATACGAAATTCAGATTCAACAAATGTCAGGTAATAATCCTCAGGATCTCCTCCTGAGAATGTGCAGTTCTCGAAGTCTGCACCAGATTGCGAAATCGAAACAATTCCGAAGTGATCGTCAGTCTTATTTGGATCTTCGAGATATTGAAATTTCACATGTAAGAAAGTGGACCTTCCCTCAGTTGGGTTGCAAATCTTTATGCTGCCCCCACTTGAATCCGATGAAGAAAATATGATTGGCTGATCAGCATTGCCCTTACATATCAGCGGAGATTGGCTAATCAAGGAGCCTCCATTCGTAAAGTCCAACGCAGCACCCGCCTGAACTTCAACCTTGTGCCCAGGAGGAAATTCTAAGTCGCAAGCTATTGTATGATGTCCAGGGACGATTTCAATTAAATTTTCCTCTAGGCTGAATTTCAAAAATTTATGGTGATGGAGGTCCCTGATCTTATCCACACGAGCCTCCGTTATCTGAAATGCTGGATCTGAATGTTCAGTTTGAATGTATGTTACCCTTGGCTCTGTTTGCAAACCAAGTATTCCATAACTTAATTCCAAATCATACAAATAATCATCGGTGAACCTCAATTGTGGTGGAATCCTAAATGTCGCCAGGGTCAATCCATCATCCCATCTGCGCTCGACTACAACATCACTTTTCGGATAGATCTTTAGCGAGTCCTGCCAACTCAAATGATATATTTCCACCGGAAGATCTTGCTTGTTGATTAATTTCAACACAAGATCGTCCTCGTCCTTCTCTACCAGACTGGCAAACAGAAATGGATCGTCGGGAAACAATTTTGAGCGCATGTATTGCTGATGATCATACAAGATCTGGGTGGGAAAATCATAAAATGGCCACAACCGGTAAACTTTCTTCCTGAGCTGCTCTATTTTGTCTTCATTACGGGTCAAGACGGCATCAAGGAACTCTGTCCGGCACATTATCTCAGCTTCTTCCAGGTAGAACCGCTTGAACTCCAAGTTATCGTAAATGATCTGTAGCACAGGATCTCTCTGTAATCTCAGATGACGATCGTGATCGACTGCCTTTTCAGGGAAAAGTCTAAGATTGGATAACTGGGTTCTTCCCAATAGCTCCCATTCTCTGGCTATCGGTTCGGCTAAACCAGTAACCGGATTAAAATAGAACCTCAAATTCTGGATAGCCAGGGGATGCTTATTGTTCATCAGATCACAGACCACGAATGCCTTAGCCATCTTCCTGAGATCAAAGAATTGGTTTACTTCCATTTCACCCTTTTGCACTTCTTGCCACATGCGCTTTATTCTCAACAATTGAGATCTGGTTTCAGGATTTCTCGCCAACTTGGTCTCCTGATAGGCTGAAAGCCCCCAATCGAGTTTGAAGAGAACACCTTCCCTCAGTCTATTATTCTCGACAAGATGCTTGTCAAAACGCTCCTCCAGATAATAGATTCCCTTGGACTTGCCATTAATCGAGACATCGATGAAGTCTACACGTAAACCCATTAGTCCTGCCTCCTTCATCAGCTCATAGCCCAGCCAATCGGTTAGATATCCCCTTGATGAAGGCAGTAACAATCCAAAGCGCTTCATGCCATCGATCGTATTGTCACCCTTTACCTTTACCTGAAAAGACCACTTATTCGGATTCTTAAGATGTGCCATCGCAATCATTCCGGTCAGGCTGATATCGACATCATATGGGATACCTCTATACGTAATCTGCGCTGGAAATTCCTCATTCTTGGCTTCGGGAGATATGATTCCTGTTTCAAGAGCTTGTTCCTTCAAGTATTCTATCCGGAGCAGATGCTTGAACTTGATGTCGATATTCATCGTTTCAAATTCTTGCACCTGAGCTTCGAGGGTATGCTTGACAAACGAAAAATCCAGATTGACAAGTTGGATGGCAGTTCGTTTGAGATAGGCCATGGTGCCCATTTGCTTCAGTTGAGCTCCATACTTCAAAACTGAGAAAAAAAGCAGGAGTGCTATACCAATGGAAGCAGCTCCCAGCAGAACCATTCTCAGTACTCTGAAAAGGCCAGAGTTCTGGTATCTTCCGAAAGAAAACCAATGGTTAGATTGCTGCTTAACCTTCATATATCAATTGCCCTCGACGAGTGGCAGGGTTTTGCAACAGGGACCAATAGATCTCAATCTTAATAATCTTAACGAACATCAAGATGATCGATGCCATTTACGTACTTAGAATTCTTTGTCATTCGAAATGGGAAATAGCTGCTGATCCGGTCAACATGTTCATCGTGTTCGATATCATATTTGATCTCAATAATCACCTTAGATCGATCAGCCACCCGCTTGAGAAAATAATTATTGCGCTTTGATAAATTGGTAAAAACCAACTTGTGATCAAGAGTCAAGCGAAATTTCCGGTCTGCTGAAATAAAATATTTCCGATAATATCGATTAAGCAGAGTTGGGGTAAGATGCTTTAGATATTCTCTGATCTCATCCGGAATCTCAGATTCGTTTAAGACCTCCCAAATAGCCGTTTCGCTGAAACCTTCCTTAAGTGTAAAAGACGATAGCGGATAATGCATTTTTGTGCCCGCCAAGCCTTCCTTTATTTTCACCTCCAGCACCGGTTTTTCTATGTATCCAAACTGGTCACCATACCAGCGAATTCGGAACTTCTTTCTTGATTTGGAACCTACCACGTTATCACCATAGTTGCGGAATGAGGGGGAGTCGAAGTAGATATTGTTGACATATCTAGGTGGAAAAGGTTTAAAAAACATGGCAGGATGAGCCCGGATCAGGTTTTCAACCACGAAAACATCCACCTCGTAGATTGCATACTTACGTTCTTTCCTAAATACTTTCCGTTTTGCTTTCGCTCCGGTAGTGTCACCGGATTGATTCACAGGTTGGTCACTAATCTTACTTACTACTTTTTCCATATTCTACGCCGTATAATATTTCTTTTACGTTATGCCGATCGGAAAAATACCTTTCCCCCTCAATGAGCAGGGTCGATGATTCTTCAACAAGGAAAGGTATATCTGATTTACTCAAATTAACCTTTTGGATTGATGCATAAGCCGGACCAAATTCTGATTTCTTTTGAAAAAGAGCTACCCCGATTTTATTATTTAACAATTTTAGGTCAAAGACTTCTAATTGTGATCGATCTTTACTTGTTACTCCGATTTCGGCATTTCGAATTTCCACGACATTTGCCACTATCTTACTGTCTTCACCCGCACTAAGTCCTTTGTCACCTATTCCATTCATGTAGACTTCGTTGATTTCCAGGATAGTTCCAGACACATCAATACCATCGTTACCGATATTAACAAAAGAAGAATTGCTCACAATTCCAGTACAAAAGTCAGCGTCAAAAGCATCTGCATTCACATTATTGAATTGTGATTGATCAATAAGAAAATGAGAGCGAATAATATTGAGGTAGTCATCTCCGACCTCATTATTTGAGAATTTACAATCAATAAAATTAACCGGGGATTCATAGAATGTTATTGCTCCGGTCAGTTGCCATCCATCTTCTATGGGTCTCGAGAGACGATCAAAGTAGGTATGTGTCAGTTTTGATAATAACTGAGCTCCCACCACCAACAGTCCTTCTCCCGTAGTATCGGAAGAATATATTTGCACAGGATCCTGCTCAGTACCGTTGCAAAAAATCGGAGAAAAACATATTATCCTTGACTGATTCCTAAGATCTATTTTCGCACCTGCCTCCACAACAAACTCCTTCTCTGGAGGAACTATCAAATCTTTGGTGATCACCCAATTTCCGGCTGGTATGCAAATCTCACCCTTTTCAGGATTTTGCTTAATAAAGTCAAAATCGCCCACATTGGGCTCTTTAGCCACCGGGTTTGCTGAAAACTCATATCGATCTTCGTAGGCCCAGGGAAATACCAGGGTCTTTCTTCTACCCTGCTCCGTGCCCAGTATAGAATAATGCACTTCCAATTCAGGTATAAGACTATCATGCAGGGCAATATTCGCCCCAATTTTGAAATACCTGAGCTCTCCGGATTTGTCTTGAAGAGATTCGAGAACCACTGGTTCCTCCGGATAAAAGAAAATCGAATCTCGCCAACCAACACTTAATATCTCAAGAGGCAGATCCTGCAAATTCTGGAGAAACAGGATGAAACCCTTTTCTTCCTTTCTGGTAAAGTAAGCGGTGAGTTGATCAAGATCAGAAGCAAGAACAGTCTTGAAGTACATCTGATTTTGATAAAGGGTATGTGTGGGAAGCTGGTAAAATGGCCAATCGCGGTACACCTTTCTTACCAGAGCATTCAACTTTTCACCATTCCTGCTCAAGGCATTATCCAGGAAATCAGGATCGGAAATAATCTCTGCTTCTCTCAGATAGTACTTTTTAAACTCAAGATCACTCACGATCAGATTTATGACCGAATCGCTGGCAATCTCCTCATGTTGGGTCCCGATCCTTGGCTTTTCCAAAAACAAGGCAAGATCACTAGGTTTGTTCCTTGACAATGAGCCCCACTCTCTTGCAATTGGCTCAACCAGACCGGTGACTGGATTTAAATAAAACCGCAAATTGGTCCGATACAAGGCATGTTTATTGTTCATCAGATCTGTCACGGCAAACAGAGTGGCCATCTTTCTAAGGTCAAAGAATTTACCTGGGTCGAGGTCACCGGACATCACTTCCTGCCACATCTGCTTCAACTTTAAAAGTTGCTGCTTTGTATTGGGATCCTGCTGCAATTTATCTTCGCGGTAAGCCACCAAATCATTCTCCAATCTGAATATGATTCCTTCTCGAAGGTGATTATTTTCCACCAGTAGCTTGTCAAATCGCTCCTCTAAGTAAAATACACCTAGAGGTTTCCCATTAATAGATACATTTACAAAATCCAGTCTTAATCCCATTAAACCTCTTTCCTTCATCAGTTCCATGCCCAGCCAATCTGTCAAATAGCCTCTGGTATGGGGAAGCAGCAAATTAAATCTTTTGATCCCATCCACGGTATCATCTCCCCGCACCTTTATCTGAAATGACCACTTAAGGGGATCAGATATGTGCATAGGCATCATACCGGTCAGAGAGACTTTGATATCATGCTTCTTACCACGATACATCAGAGTAGCTGGAAATTCTTCAGATTTTAGATCGTCCGAGATATAGCCTTTCTCTAGAGCCTGGTTTCTCAAATAATCAAGACGAAGCAGATGTTTGAACTTTATATCTACTTTCATCTTATCTAAATTGGTGAACTGCCCTCTTAAATATTTCTTCATAAAGGAAAAATCGAGACTGGCAATCTGCAACAAGGCGGGCTTATAATATCGTGTTTGCCCGATCTTCTTTAAGTGGGCTCCATATGCCAATACCCCAAAAAACAATATAGTTGCTATACCTAATCCTACCAAGCTCGACAATAACCTCTTAAGGACTGTGCGATCCCTCAACCTGCGGATGACTTTAAACCTTCCTTCTATTGGGCCTTTTATCTTCATCTCTAGAAAACTCCCTTATGATCCAAGAAATTAATTTGCATTGATTCATCAAGTGCATGCAAGGCATTTCGAACCTTATTCAATTCCCCTACATCATTGAACTCTACCAAGAACGAAGCTTCCAGGAATTTCCCATTTTCATCCAAGCGCTTTAGCTCAATATCCTTACAGAAGGTTGATATTGATTCAACGATCTTGTCAAAGGAAATGTTAGGCTTCTCCGTCAAAATGGTGAAATTCAAATTTGGATAGCTATCTGCCGATTTAAAATAGTTCTTTATCCAAATTACTCCTACCAAAAAGGTAAAACCGATCAATGTAATTAGTCGCTGATCGGCACCCATCCCCAAGCCAATTGCAATTGTGAAGAAAAGGTAAGCCAATTCCTGGGGTTCTTTGATTGCAGCTCGAAATCGAACGATCGAGAGAGCACCAACTAACCCCAGAGACAAAGCCAAGGAAGATTTCACGATCGTAATTATAATCATAGTGGTGATAGCTATTAATTCAAAATTTGAAGCAAACACCCTCTTGTTAGAGAGAGAATTACCGAATTTCGCATACAGGCGACCAAGAATGAATGCCAAAATTGCCGTCAATATCAGGTTGATCAAAAACCCTGTGGGCGATATCTGAGGTACCTGATTGGCCAAAAACTGCTCAAAAGTCTGACTCTTATCCATTTTTATCCTTGTTTATAAAAAGTGCATTTAAATATTATAGTAAGTATAGAATTTTGCTTCATTATTTCTGCAGCGAAGATTATCATCTTGCCCAAATTCCTGCTTCTTTCCCTTGCAAAATCTTCTTGACCTGGATAGGAGAAAGTATCATCAACGGAATCAGGCAGACAATTGTACCTATTTCAATTCCGATAACACCTAGGTCCAATACCCGAGCAAAAAATATCGACAGAGGAATATTTAGGATGCAGGCAGCAATCCAAGTGTACATTTGCAAATTAATTTTTCCCGTACCATTCAAGACCAGATTAAATATGTTAACCCAAGTGGTACAGCAAATAGAAAGCGCTACAATAGTCGATAATAGCATAGAAACTTGCATTTTGTCCTGCAACCACAAATAATAGATATAGGGTGATATCAAGACCATAAATGCAGCTAAAAATAGACTAGCAAACCAAATTTTCTCAACCGCTTTCATTGATTTTCGCATCCAGCCAATATCTCCTTGGTGGTAGGCCTCTATGTTGGCTCCCCAAAGTTGAGCGGTTAGAATATTGAATAAAACCAGAAAAATGTATAGATATTTGTATGCTGCCTGGTACTCAGCTACCAGTTCAACTGACAACAATCCCGCAATCAACAGACTATTAGTCTGGAAGATAACGATCATCGATACCTTGATGACAAAAAACTTTGATCCCAACGAAAACAGACTTGATAATAGTGACTTTTTAGCCCAACGGAAAGCAGGACTGAACTTTTTGAAGCTCCTATTAAAAAAATAGATCCCGACTCCCAAGGGTACAGCGGCAAAGGTAAAAGACTTTACCG
>Ga0224512_10005557_pt1 | contig 10335 bp, 6 predicted proteins | sample SF_May12_sed_USG_4_FD_169103 | JGI IMG/M metagenome (GOLD analysis project Ga0224512, IMG submission 169103) | Sediment microbial communities from San Francisco Bay, California, United States - SF_May12_sed_USGS_13 | ecosystem: Environmental > Aquatic > Marine > Sediment | place: USA: California...
ATGATTTCCTGCGCCAGCGGCGATGGTGTCGTCAACTCCCGTGCCGTGACCGTGACCGCGCCGGAGGCCATACGACCCAGCAGGTTTTCCAGGCCTTCGACGTCCATGATGCCATGCAGGCAATCGATCAGTGTCTGCTGCACCAGCGGATGATCAGGAATCTCACGGTTGCCGCTCAGGTTTTCGGCACAGGCAAGCTGGTCGGGAAATACCACGGCAATAAAGTCTTCGGCATCATTGCGCTGAAAAATCGGTGGCACCTTGCGGCCATTGCGGTTACGCCGCACGGCCAGCGCAATAGTGGCGCTCCAGCGCCAATGGGTCGGAAACATGGGCGCATTCAAGACGGCCTGTGACAGCAGCGCTCGCACGGTATCCTGCTGCAGATAGCCCGCGACTTCATGCAACGGAAAGCTATGTGTCGGCCCCAGCGACAGGACGATGCTGTCTTCGAGGGCGGCCGCCTGCAGCTCGAAATTGAACTTGCGGCAGAATCGCTTGCGGATCGCCAGCCCCCAGGCGCGATTCAACCTCGAGCCGAATGACGAATGAATCACCAGGTGAGTATCGCCAACCTCGTCGAAGAAACGCTCCAGAACGATATGGTCTTGCGTCGGCAACACGCCCAGCGCGGCCTTGGCCGTGGCGAGGTATTCGACGAGTTGCTCAGCGGCCGCCGCGGACAAGCCCAATTCAGCTTGCAGCCACCGTCGGGCCGCATCGATGCCCGCCGCCAGCCGGTCGGACAGCTGCTGCCGCAGCCGCGACACGGCGAAAGACAGCTCGTCCGTGCGGCCGGGCGCTTCACCGAACCAGAACGGAATATTCGGTGGCTGACCCTTTGCGTCCTCGACGTAGACCTTCCCGGTATCGACTTTCAAAATCCGGTATGAGGTATTGCCCAGCTGGAAGATGTCGCCCGGCAGACTCTCGAAGGCGAAATCTTCGTTCAGTGTCCCGACGGAGAATTCTTCCGGCAGCATGATCACGTCATAGTCGAACTGGTCTGGAATCGCGCCACCGTTGGTGATGGCCATGAGTCGCGCGCCGCGTCGTGCGCGGACCCGACCGTTCACCGCGTCGAAATGGATATGCGTGGCTTGCCGCCCGCGCCGCGTCGTGTAACCGTCCGCCAGCATCGTAATCATTCGGTCGAATTCTTCGCGGCTCAGGTCACGGTATGGCCAGGCCTTTTGCACCATCCCGAACAACTCGTCGGTCCGCCATTCCCGCGCCGCGACTTCGGCCACGATTTGCTGTGATAAGACATCCAGCGCCGGACCCTGCAGGCAAATGGAATCCAGCTCTTCACGGCGCACGGCATCGAGCAATGCAGTGCATTCGAGGAGATCGTCGCGCGTCAACGGAAACAACCTGCCTTTCGGCAACGCGTCGACGCCGTGACCGGAACGACCTACGCGCTGCAAAAATGTCGCAATAGCGCGCGGCGAACCCAGCTGGCAGGTCAGATCGACATCACCAATATCGATTCCGAGTTCCAGCGACGCGGTTGCGACCAGCGCCTTCAGCTGGCCTGATTTCAAGCGTCGTTCGGCGTCAAGCCGATGCTCTTTCGCCAGGCTGCCATGATGCGCTGTTACGCTGTTCTCATCGATGCGCTCGGCGATATGTCGGGCCACCCGCTCTGCCAATCGCCGCGTATTAACGAAAATCAGGGTGGATCGATGGGCTTTCACCAGTTCGGCAATCCGGTCGTAGATCTCGGCCCAGACCTCGGTTGCCATCACGGGTTGCAATGGCGAGCCGGGTAACTCGATCCCGAGATCCCGCTCGCGAACAAACCCGGTATCGATAATTTCCGCATCGGCCGCATTGTCGCCAAACAGAAACTCGGCCATTTTCTCGATGGGTTTCTGTGTGGCGGAGATTCCGACCCGGATGGGCGGCTGCGGACACAAGGCGCCGAGACGTTCGAGCGACAGCATCAAATGGGCGCCGCGCTTGTTGCCGGCAACCGCGTGCAACTCGTCGACGAGCACGGTGCGCACCGTAGCCAGCATCTCGCGCCCCGACTCGGAGGTCAGCAAGATATAAAGAGACTCGGGTGTCGTAACCAGTATGTGCGGTGGCTTGCGACGCATCCGGTTGCGCTCGGTGGTTGGCGTATCGCCGGTTCGCACGGCTGCACGTATATCCAGCGGGCTCAGCGTACCCAATTGCTCGCGAATCCCAGCCAGCGGCTCATCGAGATTCCGGTGAATGTCGTTCGACAGCGCTTTCAGCGGTGAGATGTACAGGACCCGAGTCTCGTCCGGCAGACCAAATATTTCGCCTTCACGGACGAGGCTATCAATGGCGGCCAGAAATGCGGCCAGGGTCTTTCCCGAACCGGTGGGCGCGGCCAATAAGGTATGTCGCCCGCTGTGTATCGCCGGCCAGGCCTCGGCCTGCACCCGCGTCGGCTGCGTAAACCGTGACGCGAACCAGGCAGCGACGGCTGGATGAAAAATATCGGTCACCATTTCAGCATTCTACTGCCCGTCTGGCTCACCCAGTGCACCAGCGGAAGGCTGCGTTCAGTCTGCCAATTCCGGCAAGTCCCGGAAATTATCCAGCGCCGCGGGATTCGCCAGGGCATCGACATTTTTCACGGCTTCTCCATGGACTGCCGCACGCACCGCCAACTCGACGATTTTGCCGCTGATGGTGCGCGGAATATCGTGCACGGCAATGATTTTCGCCGGCACATGACGCGGGCTCGCACCGCTGCGGATCGCCGCGCGGATCGCATTCTCCAAGGCTTCATCCAACTCGACACCCTCCCTGAGGACGACGAACAATATCACCCGGGTATCGCCCTGCCAGTCCTGCCCGATAGCGACGCTTTCCAACACGTCGGCAAGTTGCTCGACTTCACGGTAAATTTCTGAGGTTCCGATGCGCACGCCACCCGGATTGAGCACCGCGTCGGAGCGACCATGCATGATCAATCCATCGTGACAAGTCCGTTCCGCATAATCGCCATGCGCCCAGACATCCGGAAATCGCTCGAAATACGCTGCGTGGTAACGACTGCCGTCGGTATCATTCCAGAAACCGACAGGCATCGACGGGAACGGCCGGGTGCAGACGAGCTCGCCTTTCTCACCCGCCGGCAATGCATTGCCTGCGTCGTCAAAAATTTCCACAGCCATGCCGAGACCCAGGCACTGCAGCTCGCCGTGATATACCGGCAATGCAGGATTCCCCAGGGCGAAGCATCCCAGCAGGTCGGTACCACCCGAAATGGAAGCCAGACAAACATCTGGATTGATGTCCGAATACACGAAGTCATAACTCCCCGGCGCCAGCGGCGAGCCTGTAGATAAGACGGTCTTCAACGCATCGAGACGGCATTCCTCACGCGGTGCGAAACCCGATTTTTCGGTCGTCGCGAAATACTTCGCACCAGCGCCGAATATCGTGATGTCCTCTTCTTCCGCAATCCGCCAGAGTGCTCCGGCGTCAGGGCTGAATGGCGAGCCGTCATAGAGCACAATGGTTGTGCCCGTCGCCAAGCCGCTGACCAGCCAGTTCCACATCATCCAGCCGCAGGTCGTAAAAAAGAAAAGTCGGTCACTGCGCTGCAGATCGCTGTGCAGCACGTGTTCTTTCAGATGTTGGATCAAACAGCCGCCGGCGCCATGCACGATGCACTTCGGCGTTCCTGTTGTTCCCGACGAATACATGATGTAGACCGGATGATCGAAGGGCAATGACTCAAACTGGAGTTCACCGCTATGACCCGCATCCAGATCGATAAAAGCCGACCATAGCTCGGCGCCGGGAATGGCGGAGATGTCGGGCGTGCTATCCAGAAACGGTATGACCACCACCTGTTGCAAGCTATCGATTTGCGCAACAAGCTGCGCCGCGGTCTGACGTGAATCGATGCGCTTACCTGCATAGCGATAGCCGTCGGCTGCAAACAAGACTTTCGGTTCAATCTGCCTGAAGCGATCCAACACGCCATTGGGACCGAAATCCGGCGAGCACGATGACCAGATCGCACCGATACTGGTTGCCGCCAACATCGCGACAATGGCTTCCGGACAGTTCGGCAAAAACCCGGCCACCCGGTCACCCGCGGTTATACCGCCCCTGCGCAGTGCTGCGGCGGTTGCCGAGACATGTCTGCGCAGGTCCGCGTAACTCAGCTCCAGGCGTCTGCCCGATTCATCGCGAAAAATGATCGCGGGATGATCGTCATGAAAGCGCAGCAGGTTCGCAGCAAAATTCAGCTGTGAACCTGTAAACCATTGCGCGCCGGGCATTCTATGCCTGTCGACCACCACTGAGCCCGACGCCTCCTGCCAGGATTCGTTAAAAACCATGCCTGTGAAATCGGCGACGGCTGACCAGAATTGCTCGGGAAAATCGATCGACCATTTATGCAGAGCCCCATAGTCGGAAAAGTCGAGTGGATGCCGCTTCCGGCAGTACGCCATGAACTCGAACATCCGCGACGCCTCGACGCGTTCCCTTGATGGTGTCCAGATTGGAGTGCTCTTATCCACTTCTCGGAAGACAATTTTGCGAAGTTATCATGCAAGCTGTTGACGAGACCTCAGGTGGTGCATGCAATGCCGGACGAAAATAACAACCGCCGGCAAGAATCGTCGCTCCCGCGCATCTCTCCTACGAACGGGGACTTTCTGCGGTCGCCTGAACGGGACGCAGGATTGTGCCGCATGAGGGTTTTTCAGCCCCCGATGTAATACATCTCGACCTTGTCGCCCGTCCCGATCTGCAGCGCACGCAGTTCGCTGTATCGATCTGTGCGTTGCTGCCAGATATGGCTGATGATCTCCCGCAACGCCGCATCATCCGCACCGGCGCGCAGCGGCCCCTTGAGATCCGTGCCGCGTGAAGAAAACAGGCAGGTAAAAATCTGCCCGTCAGAGGAAAGCCTTGCACGCGTGCATGAACCACAGAAAGGCTCGCTGACTGACGAAATGAAACCGACCTCACCCGCGCCATCGTCAAATTGATAGCGATTTGCGACCTCGCCATGATAATTCCGTTCGACCGGCTGCATCGGCCATCGCTGACTGAGCAAATGGACAAGATCTGCAGATGGCACTGTTTCACGCTGCTGCCAATGATTAATCGTGCCAACGTCCATATATTCGATGAAGCGCACGATGACGCCCGTGCCACGAAAATGCTCTGCCAGATCCAACGCGGTGTGATCGTTCACCCCACGCTTTACGACCGCGTTGATCTTAATCGGCCTGAGTCCCGCCTGAATCGCTTCGGCGATACCCTCCAACACGCGGTGTTTACCGCCGCGGCCGCCACTCATGGTGGTAAAAACCTGATCGTCTAAAGAATCCAGGCTGACGGTCACTCTATCGAGGCCGGCGGCCTTTAATGCAGCCGCGTGTTGCGCCAGAAGGATGCCGTTCGTCGTCAAGGCAATATCCCGGATCCCGTCGATACGGCTCAGATCACCGATCAGATCCGCCAGTCCCGGACGCAGCAAGGGCTCGCCGCCGGTAATCCGCAGCTTATCCACGCCAAGCCCGGCAAAAATCCGCGCAACGCGCAAAATCTCGACGAAGGACAAACGTTCCGAGCTGTCCAGAAACCGAAAGTCCTTGTGATACTTGTCTTCCGGCATGCAATACGGACAACGGAAATTGCAGCGGTCCATGACGGAAATGCGCAGATCTCGCAACGGACGCTGATGTCTATCCACTATTTCAGCTTGCAGCGGGATCGCAGTGGGCAGATTGACGATTCTTTCTGACATATCTAAGTGCAGCGGCTTATATCGACATCAGGCTAACATACCGCTGTTTTAGGTCAATTGACATTAGTTAACTCGCTATACTTGCCGGATTATTTCTCAGATGAACGAACCTATGCAGGGACTCGAGCTGCCGGAGGATATGGCAGCGGTTGAAATAACCGAGCCAGGGCCACCGGATGTTCTGGCGGTAGTCCGAAAACTCGTGCCAACGCCGGCCAGCGGTGAGGTATTAATCAAGGTCGCTGCCGCCGGGGTTAACCGTCCTGACTGTCTTCAGCGCCTCGGATTGTACCCTCCTCCGCCGGGAGCATCTGACTTGCCCGGACTGGAAGTGGCCGGTACGGTCGTCGCCGGAGGCGCCAATGTGCATGCTATTCGCGTGGGTGACAAAGTCTGCGCGCTGCTGTCCGGCGGAGGATATGCTGAATTTTGCACGGCTCCGGAAGTGCAGTGCCTCCCGGTTCCGAGAGGATTCAGCTTTACGCAGGCGGCCGCGCTACCGGAGACATTTTTTACCGTCTGGGCAAACGTATTTGAACGCGGCCATCTGACGGCCGGTGAAAGCATTCTTATTCACGGTGGCGCCAGTGGCATCGGCACGACGGCGATCCAGATGGCCAATACTTTCGGTGCGCGCGTGTTCACGACTGTCGGCGACGAAGAAAAACGACTGCTATGCGAAAAGCTCGGAGTAGAACGCGCGATTAACTATCGGCAGGAAAAATTTCTCGATGTCATCAAAGACGCCAACGGTGGTCTTGGCGTCGATCTGATTCTCGACATCGTCGGTGGCAATTACCTCGAAGATAACATCAAGTTATTGAACACCGACGGCCGCCTGGTCATCATCGGTCTGTTGGGCGGAAGCAGGGCACCGCTCAATCTTGGTCTTGTTCTGACCCGGCGTTTGACCATTACGGGGTCAACCTTGCGCGCGCGCAGCGCTGCCGAAAAAGGCAAGATCGCCGCAGCACTGCTTGCAAATGTATGGCCTAAACTCGAATCTGGCGAGATTGCGCCGGTCATTCAGGCAAGTTTTTCGCTTGCAGAGGCCGCAGCAGCGCACACGCTTATGGAAGCCAATCGATCAATGGGTAAACTCGTCCTGAATATTGGCGAAATTAGACCATGAGCACGAAAAGTATCATCGACACATTCGATCAGTGGAAGTCTGATGGACAATCGCTGGTGATGGTGACCGTCTATGCGACAGAAGGCTCGACTTATAGCAAGCCGGGACATCGCATACTCATCGCCGCCAACGGCGATTACCACGGGCTGGTCAGCGGTGGTTGCCTGGAAGGTGATCTGGCCGAACACGCGCGCACGGTGCTCGAAACGGGTAAAGCCCGGGCGGTCACTTACGACCTGCGTGATGAGGCCGATGAGATCTGGGGCATGGGCATCGGCTGCAACGGCGTTATAGAAGTGTTGTTGCAAAGACTTGATGCCGGAGCCGACTTTGAACCTTTTCAAACCATCGCGACATGCCACCTGCACCAGCAGTCGGCCATTTGTGCCACGATCGTGCATAGCGAAAAAGCGGATTTTCCCGCCGGCGCAACACTGATTGACTGGGGCGCTGGCCATAGTGCCTGGCAAGTGCCTGACACGCTGCACGAGCCACTGCGACAGCACTGTGCCAGCATGCGACCGGCAAACGCACCGCAACTGGTGGAACAGGATCTTCCAGTCGGGCGCTGCACGGTGTTGTACGCACCGATAAAAACCATACCACGTCTTCTGGTTCTCGGTGCCGGTCCCGATGCAGTGCCGTTGGTCAATATGGCGATGGAGATTGGCTGGCGGGTGACAGTGGCCGATCACCGCACAGCGTACCTGGAAGAACCGGCATTCAGGGATGCCCACGAAGTCATCTGCATCGAGCCGAAGCATTTGGAAAAAACCAAAACCCTCGATGATTTTTCGGCGGTCGTCGTGATGAGCCATCACCTGGAAACCGATCGAACTTATCTCGCGCAACTTGCCCGCAGCCAGATCGCATATGTCGGCGTGCTTGGCCCAAGGGCGCGCCGCGACCGGCTGATATCAGAACTGCATCAGGATCAGCAAAAACTTGCGGAACGACTGAAAGGGCCGGTGGGACTCGGCATTGGCGCCGATTCACCCGAATCCATCGCGCTGTCCATATTAGCGGAAATTCATCAGACCGTTAGCAACGCGAAAAACTGAGATGTCAGAAACGCAGTCAAACTTTCGGATCGACGTGGATGTGGCGACATCGTTAATCGACGCGCATATGCCGCAATACCCAACCGAAATAGTTTCGCTCGAAGCATCTCAGGGATCCATTCTGCGCCAGCAAGTTGTCGCGGAACGTGACCAGCCTCCGTTTGACCGGGTCACGATGGACGGCATTGCAATCCGCGCTTGGTCGCCGGGACCACCAACAAAGCAGCCCGCCGCTGGCGACGGCCAACGAATGTACCGGGTTCGCGGCATTCAGGCGGCCGGCGCGCCCGCGATGGAATTGGGCGACGCCGGCAACTGCGTGGAGATCATGACTGGGGCAATATTGCCGGCAGATGCCGATACCGTGATTCCAGTTGAAAGAATTCGGCGCGACGGCGATCAGGCCATACTCGAACCCGGATATGAGCCGACGCCAGGTCAATTCATTCACCGCCAGGCTTCCGATCATGCGGCGGGGATTCCGCTGCTGGAGTCCGGCATCACTATCGGTGCGCCCGAGATGGCGGTGCTTACGATCGCCGGTTCGGCAACAGTCGAGGTCGCTCGCTGGCCAAAGATTGCGGTCATCTCCACCGGCGATGAACTCATAGACGCCGGCGGTCCTATTGAAAAATTTCAGATTCGCTCCTCAAATGGCCTTGCCATTGCGGCGGCACTGGAAAAAAGAGGCTGCACGAACTCAGAGCGAGCGCATCTGCGCGACGATCCGAAGCAATTGCGCCTCGAGATCGGTCGTCTTCACGAACGAAACGACGTACTGATACTCAGTGGCGGGGTATCCATGGGCAAATACGATTATGTTCCGCAGATCATGCGCGAACTCAATATCGAGCTGGTGTTCCACAAAATCCTGCAGCGGCCAGGTCTGCCGATGTGGTTCGGCGTCAGTGCCGAACACAAACCGGTCTTCGCCCTGCCGGGCAACCCCGTCTCCAGCCTGGTTTGCCTGGCTCGCTACGTGTTGCCGGCGATCCGGAAAGCCATGGGTGCGGTTATTTCGCAGCAGGCCCACGTGCAACTTGCAGAGCCCGTGGACTTCGAACCGGACCTGGCTTATTTTCTTCCTGTCACACTGTCGTTTGACGACGGCGGCGAACTTCATGCACTGCCGAAACCGACCAATACGTCGGGTGATTTCGTCTCCCTGGCGGGAACGGATGGCATCGTCGAGTTGTTACACAGTAGCCAACATTTTCCGCGCGGTTATGTGGCGCCATTCTACGCATGGTGAATTAACCGCGAGAAACCGGGGTCCGGCCTGGTTTCGCCAAGGCAATACATTGTCTTATATGAAAGACGCGCGTAAGCTGTTGGCGCGTCCGGAGGCGCCTTCGCCGTTCGAGATACGATGAAAAAAATACCCAGCATAAAGACTGTTATGACGCCATTCCCGTACTCGATTAAACCCGGGGAACCCGTCACACAGGCGCTCGAGTTGATGGCTGACCATAATATTCACCATCTTCCGGTAATGGACGACGGTGATCTGATTGGCATGGTGTCGAGCCGCGATATCCGTCTGATACTCGATAGCGGCGCACAAGGTCACGCTAAAGAAGCGCTGCAAGTACGCCATATCATGACGGAAGAGGTCTATACGGTAGATTTATCGGAGCGCCTGGACCGCGTGCTGCGGCACATGGCCGAACAGCACATGAGATCGGTTGTCGTAACGCGCAAGGGTAAACTCGCCGGCATCTTCACCGAGGTGGATGCTTGCGGGGCTTTTGCAGAATTTCTTCGCGAGCAAGCAAGACGCGCGGGCGGCGGCGCGGGCGGCGGCACGGCAGCTTAGCTGCATGCCAATGCCCGGCTATCGCACTCAGAGAGGCATCGAGAAGACATTGGCCCACGATTCGAATCAAAACCGGGACTTCAAACCCCTGAACATTGCCGTGCTGACCGTCTCGGACAGCCGTACCGAGGCAACCGACAAATCCGGCCAGGTGCTCATCGGCAGGCTCGAGGATGCCGGTCACAAGCAGGCGGACAAACGCATCGAACCCGATAATATTTACCGCATCCGCGCAACTGTCTCGGCATGGATAGCCGATCCGGACATACAGGTTGTAATCACGAGCGGCGGAACCGGTATCACCGGTCGAGATGGCACACCCGAAGCGATCGAACCATTGCTGGACAAACAGATTGACGGTTTCGGTGAAATGTTTCGCTCTCTGTCTTTTCAGGACATTGGGACATCGACGATTCAATCACGCGCGCTGGCTGGCGTCGCGAATGGCACCTTTGTTTTTTGCCTGCCTGGCTCGACCGGAGCCTGTGCCGATGGCTGGGATAAACTCATAGCCAGGCAACTGGATTACCGCACGCTCCCCTGCAACCTGGTTGAGTTGATGCCACGACTA
>Ga0224512_10005558_pt1 | contig 10335 bp, 10 predicted proteins | sample SF_May12_sed_USG_4_FD_169103 | JGI IMG/M metagenome (GOLD analysis project Ga0224512, IMG submission 169103) | Sediment microbial communities from San Francisco Bay, California, United States - SF_May12_sed_USGS_13 | ecosystem: Environmental > Aquatic > Marine > Sediment | place: USA...
AGGCCGAGTTCCGAGAAACTGTTATCGGTCACTTAAGATTTCCTTATGCGCCAGGCGACGCGGACGGCGTCCTCGACGCGGCCGGGCCTGGCGTTTCGCCCTGCCCCAGGCGCGGCCGGAACGGGAAGATTATTGATTATTGTACCCGGGAAATGGCGCCACCGGTCGGCGGCGCTTCGCGCTATCGCGAGACAATGTATAGCGGACAGATGGCCCCTCTCGCCCGATTTGTCAAGCAAATCAGTTTTTTATGCCCGGCGGCTCGGAAACGGTGGCGTTCCGCGGCGCAGTCCGCGGCGAACGGCGCGGCCCCTTATTGCCCGGCGCCGGCCGGCTCCATGCCGGCGGGCTCGGGGGTGGACCTGTCGAAAGCGAAGGGGCGGACAGGCGGGACGGTCGCGTGCCGCCTCGGCACCGCAGGATCGCGGCGGCGCCTTTGTAGCCGATCATGCCGGGATTCGCCATGTGGAACTCTTGCGGCCGATCGTATGTCGCCCTATGGCTGAAGACCCACCTGCCCCGACCCGGCGTTGCCGGACCCGCCGTGAGCGAAAGGGGACCGGCTCGCATTCGCGCCAGCGAATCCGTGCCTGTCCCCCTTTCGCGGCCCGAGAAGCCGCGGTCTTGTGCAGCCCATTGGATAGCGACTCGGCAGAGTGGGACAGGGTCCGGGCAAAGACGGCCAAGGTGGGCGCAAGCGGCGCGGCCCTGGGGCCGGCTTGGGCGCACTCCGTGGGTGGCCTGCGAACTGCCGCGACACGGCTGTTCGATACGCTTCGTTCGCATCTCTGCACCGCGATCCTCGACCGGATTGAAGATCCCTTGCCGCCGCCAAAAGCCTTATGAATTCGGGAAGCATCGGGACGAGCCGCAGCGCGACAAGCCGGACTTAGTGGAAAGCATTCAACAGGCTTCACGGTAAAACCTGCCGGCTGGTCTATCGCGAATCCACGCAGGTTCTCGCCAGAACCGGGAACTGTGCTATAGTCGTTTCGTGATTAAGTTGACACCCTTGGCCTTCGGCGATTGCCGCCGTCATGCAAGTGTGTTGCGGCGCTACATTGCCGCTAGGCGGTCATTGCCCTTGCCCGAACGCGAGGCATTCGTCTTCGCGATCGATGCTTTGGAACACCTCGGCCATCAGACTGCCCCCGCCGACTGTCGCGACCATGTCGCCGTGCTGCGGCACATCCTCGGCGGCAAGCGCTACCTGTCCCGGCCCGTCCGCGAGGCCGTCGCATCCTCGGTCGGCGCCCTGGAGCAGATCGTCGAGCGGGGCGGCGCGCCTTGAGCGTTTGGAGGTGGGTCTGCGCCAGGATTGGCCACGCGGAAGTCTCGCGGGCGGTCGAGCGTGACGGCGCTGCGAGCAGAAGGGGCGCCTGCAATGGATGGGGACTCTCAGGATCGCAGGTGTAACACCCCCTTGGGCGGATTAGGGTCACCGCTAAGAAAGGGCCGTTCGAGACGCGTCCTATGCAAGCCTGCCACTCGACCCACGGCCTTCATTCAATCGGATCCGCGCGTACCGACAGGTTTCGGCCAATGAACGGTCATTGGTGACGGATGCCGCAATGACCGGAAAGAGCCCAAAGCTGTCTTTGCTTTTCGCAGCGGATTGGATCATATGAGCTCTCCGGTCGACAATGGAGTTCTCCACGCGTGCTAAAGCTTGACCACATCACGATGATAGCCCCGACACTGAGCGAAGGGGTGTCTCATGTCCAAAGTTGCCTCGACCTCGAAGTGCCGTTCGGGACACGCCACGATTACATGGGCACCCACAATCACAGACTTCAGCTCGGAAACTCTATCTATCTCGAGATCGTAGCGCTCGACCCCGACGGTGCCGAACCTGGCCGGCCACGTTGGTTCGATCTCGACAATCAAGAAAAAGTTAGATCGGACTGGAATGAAGGTCGGCGGCTGCGAGGGTGGGTTGCGAGCACGGAGAATATCGACTCCGTTATATCAACCCGCCGGGCTGTATTCGGCGAAGAGGTTCCCCTCCCGCCTGCCAACCCGGCTTTCGCCTTTGCCATTCCCGAAGATGGCTCGCTCCCTCTCGACGGCGCGGCCCCCTATCTTATCGACCATCGGGGCGATCCGACTTCGATGGCCGATATTCCTGATTTGGGTGCGCGCCTCCGGTCGCTCACCCTCGAACACCCGAATCCTGCCGCAATCGAGACGCTGTATCGCGAACTCTTCATTGATCATCCGCCTGCGATCGTCCGTGGCCCCAAGGCCCGCTACCGGGCACAGATCGAGACGCCGACCGGATTGAAAGAGCTAACTTAGTTGCGGCGTCCGCTTCGTCCGCTTCTCGGCCGTTCGTGTCTTCCAAACCCAAGGACTCCTTCGGGTCGATTGCAGCCATTAAGTTCGAGCGCCGCGACCCCGACAAAGCCCCGCGTTTACCCCCGCCCCCCACGCGCCCTTGGGTGCGCCCGCTCGTAGACCCGCATCAGCCCTGCCACGTCGACCTCGGTATAGCGCTGGGTGGTCGAGAGCGAGGCGTGGCCGAGCAGCTCCTGGATCGCGCGCAGGTCGCCGCCGCCGGCCAAGAGGTGCGTGGCGAAGGAGTGGCGCAGCGCATGCGGCGTCGCGCCCTCGGGCAGGCCGAGCAGCAGCCGGATCTCGGCCATGCGCTGCTGCACCTGGCGCGCGCCCAGCGGCCCGCCGCGCTGGCCGCGGAACAGCGCCCCGTCGTCGGGCAGGGCGTGGGGGCAGGCGGCGATATAGTCCCGGACCGCCTCGCTCACCACGGGCAGCAGCGGCACGACCCGCTGCTTGTTGCCCTTGCCGGTCACCGTCAGCGCCTCCTGCCCCGGCCGCGGCGCGTCGCGCCGCCTCAGCGCCAGCGCCTCGCCGACCCTGAGGCCGCAGCCGTAGAGCAGCAGCAGCACCGCCGTGTCGCGCTTGCCGCTCCAGGGCTGGCGCGCGAACTCGGCCGCGGTCTCGACCGTTTCCAGCGCCTCCTCGGGGCTGAGCGCCCTGGGCACGGGGCGCGGCAGCTTGGGGTTGGCGACCGCCGCCAGGGCCGGGTTCTCGGCCAGGCCGCGCTTCTGCAGCCAGCGGAACAGGTTGCGCAGCACCGAGAGCGCCCGGGCGCTGGAGGCGCGCGCCACGCCGCGGCCGGCGCGCGCGGCGAGCCAGGCGCGGAAGTCGGCCGGCTTGAGCGCCTGCAGGGCCGCCAGCGACGGCGGCGCGCCCAGGTGCCCGGTCATGAAGCCCAGGAAGTCCTTCAGGTCGCGGCCATAGGCGGCCACGGTGTGCGGCGAGGCGCGCCGCTCGGCCGCCAGCCATTCCAGCCACGCCGCCAGCGCGGCCTCGAGGTCCGGTGCCGCTTGATAGCCTATCAGTCGGGCAGGTCCAGCCATGTCCGGATAGAGAGCTCCAGGGCGTCGGCCAGGAAGGCGAGCAGCTCGGTGCCCTGGCCGGGGTGGAACTGCTCGGGCTTGCGCGAGCCCAGGGCGAGGATGGCCGGCGGCGTGACCGGGCTCGCCTGGAGCCGGATCAGGGCCTCGGAGGCGACCAGGCCGGCGGCCGCCCCGTAAATTGCCGGATCGCCCTCGATCTCGCTGCGCAGCAGCACCTTCCGGCCCTTGCCGATCGTCGAATCGACCGTGTCCGGCTCGAGCTGGAACAGGCCGCCGAGGCGCACCGGCGGCAGGTCGAGCGCCGCCTTCTCCACGCCCAGGGTGACCGCGTCGAGGTCGAGCATCACGGCCAGGTCCGTGGTTACGATCTCGATCAGGTGCTCGAAGCACTTGGCGGCGAGCAGGGCCAGCACCGCCTGGTGGATCCGTGCCTGGGCGGCCATGTTGCTGCGCCCGGCGCGCACCAGGTCGTCGCGCGCCGTGGTCATGTCCTGGACCTCGTCGCGCAGCCGCTCGACCATGTAGCTCTGCAGGTCGAGCACGCCGTCGCCGCGCGGCCGCGTCGGCGGGGTCAGCACCTCGAGCAGGTCGGGATGCTCGGCCAGGAAATCCGGGTTGCGCCGCAGGAAGCCCGCGACCTGGGCCGCGCTCGGCGCCACGTCCGCGTCCTTTCCGGCCGGCGCCTTGCCGGCGGCGCCTTCAGACGCCGGGTCTTGCCGGTTCCGCGGCATCCGCCTGCTCGTCCTTTGCCTGTTTCAGGATCGACTGGCCGGTCCTGGCCCAGTCCTCGAGGAAGTCCGCGAGGCCCTTGTCGGTCAGCGGGTGACGGAACATGGCCCGCAGCACGCCGGGCGGCACGGTCGCGACGTCCGCGCCCATCTTGGCCGCCTCGATCACGTGCATGGGGTGGCGCACCGAGGCGACCAGAACCTCGGTCTCCAGCTTCGGGTAGGCCATGTAGATCTCGACGATCTCGGCGATCAGCCGCATGCCGTCGCTGCCGACGTCGTCGAGCCGTCCGACGAAGGGCGAGACGAAGGTGGCGCCGGCCTTGGCGGCGAGCAGGGCCTGGGCGGCCGAGAAGCAGAGCGTCACGTTGACCTGGGTGCCTTCCTCGGTCAGCGCCTTGCAGGCCTTGAGGCCGTCCGGCGTCAGCGGCACCTTGACCGCGATGTTGTCGGCCAAGGTCGCCAGGTGCCGGCCCTCGTCCAGCATGGTCGAGAAGTCCGTCGCCGTGACCTCGGCGCTGACCGGCCCGGGCACGATGTCGCAGATCTCGCGCACCACCTCGAAGAAGTCCCGCCCGGACTTGGCGACCAGGGAGGGGTTGGTGGTCACGCCGTCGACCAGGCCGGTCGAGGCCAGGTCGCGGATCTCGGCGACGTCGGCGCTGTCGATGAAGAACTTCATGCCCCGAAGGCGGCTCCAACCGTGTCTGTCCGCGCCCCATGGTGAACGGGTCTAGTGCCCCGGGGGCGCGGCTCCGGTAAAGTGTAGCCGATGCCACAGCGCCGCGCCAGCACCGCCCGTTCCCCCGCCGGCTCCCTCGCCGGGGAGGCCCCACCGGCCGCCGAAACCGGGCGGGTCGCCGTGCTGCTGCCGCTGCCGCTCGAAGGCGCCTACGACTATCTCGTGCCGCCGGGCCTGACGCTCGCGCCGGGCGACCTGGTGCGCGTGCCGCTCGGCAATCGCGAACTGGTCGGCGTGGTCTGGGAGCCCGACCCTGGCCGCGCCGAGGTCGCCGCGGGCCGCCTCAAGGCCGTCGCCGAGCGAATCGACCTGCCCGGCCTGCCGGCGAGCGAGCGGCGTTTCGTCGACTGGGTCGCCGACTACACCATGACCGCGCCCGGCGCCGTGCTGCGCATGGCCTTGAGCGTCCCGGCCGCCTTCCACCCGCCCCGGCCGCGCAGCGGCTACCGCCTCGCCCCAGGGCTCGGCGACCTTGGGCAGGACGGTCTGGAGGAACTCGAGGCGCGACTCGCCGGCCAGGGGCTGCGCTTAACCCCGGCGCGCCGCCGCGTGCTGGCCGAGGCGCTCGAGGCGCCGGCCCGGCCTGCGGCGGAGCTGGCCCGGGCGGCGGGGGTCGGGGTCGGCGTGGTCAAGGGTCTGGCTTCCGCCGGCGCGCTCGAGGTCGTCGTGCTGCCGCCGCCGGCCAGCTTCGGGACGCCCGATTGGCGCCGGGCGGGACCCGAGCTCTCGGCCGACCAGGCCGCCGCCGCCCAGGCCCTCGGCGACAAGCTGGCGGCCGGCGGCTTTTCGGTCACCCTGCTCGACGGCGTGACCGGCTCGGGCAAGACCGAGGTCTATTTCGAGGCGGTAGCCGCGGCGCTGGGCGCCGGCCGCCAGGCGCTGGTGCTGCTGCCCGAGATCGCGCTCTCCGCCCAGTGGCTCGAGCGCTTCACCCGGCGCTTCGGCGTCCGCCCGGCGGTCTGGCACTCGGACCTCAGTGCGGTCGAGCGCCGGCGCACCTGGCGCGCCATCGCCAAGGGCGAGGCCCGGGTCGTGGTCGGCGCCCGCTCGGCGCTGTTCCTGCCCTATCAGGAGCTCGGCCTGGTCGTGGTCGACGAGGAGCACGACGCCGCCTACAAGCAGGAGGAGGGGGTGATCTACCACGCCCGCGACATGGCCGTGGTGCGCGCCAGCCTGCAACAGGTCCCCATCGTCCTGGTCTCGGCGACGCCCTCGCTCGAGACCGTGGTCAACGTCGGCGCCGGGCGCTACGGCCACCTGCACCTGCCCGAGCGGCACGGCGCCGCCGAGCTGCCCGCGGTGACCTTGATCGACCTGCGCCGGGACCCGCCGCCGCGCCTGGCGGGGGTCGATGGGGGCATGGGCCAGAGCTGGCTGTCGGCGGCCCTGCGCCGGGCCCTGGCCGAGACCTTCGAGGCCGGCGAGCAGGCGCTGCTGTTCTTGAACCGGCGCGGCTTCGCGCCGCTCACCCTCTGCCGCCTCTGCGGCCACCGCCTGCAGTGCCCCAACTGCACCGCCTGGCTGGTCGAGCACCGCCTGGCGGCGCGCCTGCAGTGCCACCACTGCGGCCACCGCGAGCGCCCGCCCCGGCACTGCCCGGACTGCGGCGGCCAGGACAGCCTGGCCGCCTGCGGCCCCGGGGTCGAGCGCCTCGCCGAGGAGGTCAGGCTGCTGTTTCCCGGCCTGCGCAGCGAGATGGTCTCGAGCGACAGCCTGTCCGGCCCGGCCGCCGCCGAGGCCCTGGTGCAGGCCATGCAGGCGCGCGAGATCGACCTCATGATCGGCACCCAGATCATCGCCAAGGGCCATCACTTCCCCTGGCTCACCCTGGTCGGCGTGGTCGACGGCGACCTCGGGCTGGCCGGCGGCGACCTGCGCGCTGCCGAGCGCACCTATCAGCTGCTGCACCAGGTGGCCGGCCGCGCCGGCCGCGCCGAGCGTCCGGGCCGGGTGCTGATCCAGTCCTACGAGCCCGAGCACCCGGTCATGCAGGCCCTGGCCTCGAGCGCGCCCGACGCGCGCGACCGCTTCCTGGCGATCGAGGCCGAGGCGCGCCGGCGCGCGGGCATGCCGCCCTTCGGGCGTCTCGCGGCGCTGATCCTCTCGGACCCCGAGGCGGCCCGGGTCGACGACGCCTGCCGGCGTCTCGCCCGCGCCATGCCGCGCTACGAAGGGGTCGAGATCCTCGGCCCGGCGCCCGCGCCCTTCGCCGTGCTGCGCGGCCGCCACCGGCGCCGCTTCCTGGTCAAGACCCCGCGCGAGATCAAGCCCCAGCCGCTGGTCGAGGCCTGGCTCGCCCGCGTCGAGCTGCCGCCCCGCGTCCGCCTCCAGATCGACATCGACCCATATAGTTTTCTGTAATCGGGCCTCAACCCGCTGCCGCGAAACCGTGATTGCCATCGGGAAGGAAAATCGTCAGCGTTGCCATGGCGATCTCCTCGCCGCGCGTCACGACAAAGGTCCAACACCACCCTGTCATGGCCGGACGTGATCCGGCCATCCAGGAAATGCCCGCCACTCGCAACGCTCTGGATCGCCGGGTCAAGCCCGGCGATGACATGGGGGGTATCTTGGCATCTTGCTGTCGCGGGCAGCAGCTTGACCCGGACACTAGGATTTGGCCTCAGTTCGCCTCGATCAGGCCGCGCAGGGCCTCGCGCTGGACCTGGAGCAGCCGGTCCAGGCTGGTCTCCTGGGTGTAGGGCGCCTGGATCATGAGCATGACAGGGCGCTCGCCGACCTTGGTGAAGCCGTTGACCTTGAGGCCCGGCCGGCCGCCCTCGACCGCGTGGACCGGCGACAGCGCCGCCGCCATGGAGGCGGTGTAGCCGGCCAGCTCGTCGTCCTGCTGGTCGATCCGCAGCCGCACCGTGGCCGCCCCGGCGGCGAGCACTTCGGCGGCCTCTTGCGGGCCCGGCAGGCCCGGGCGCATGGAGGTCGCGCCGATGCGCCGCACGAAATCCTCGCGCGTGGCGCGCCGCAGGGCCTCGTTCTCGCCGAGGTCGTAGTAGGCGGCGATGGCGTCCAGGCCGAAGCCGCTCACTACGCCCTCGCCCTCGCCCTCGCTCGCCGTGTCGCAGGCGACGAACCACTCCAGCAGCTCGCTCTTGGCCGAGAGCTGGCTGAAGGTGTCGATCCACAGGCCCATGACCTGGCGCCAGTCGTGCCAGGCGACCCGGCAGTAGCCCGCGGGCGGCGGCAGCACCAGCGCGTCGCCGCTGTGGCCCTTGCCGGTCCAGGCCTGGACGCCGAGCGGCACGCCGACCATGAAGCCGACCACGGCGGCGGAGAAGATCAGCGACCAGCGCAGCAGGCGCAACCCGTGGCGGATTATCTTTGGCATGGCTCCGGCCCGACGGTCAGTTGACCGCCGCGTTGGCGGTGACGAAGCGAGCCAGGTTCTGTCGCTGGAGCACGAGCAGGCTTTCGACCGTGCCGCCGTCGCGGAACGGCGCGAAGAGGTTGACGCTGACCGGATGGCCCTGCACCAGGGTGATGCCGGTGATCGCGACCACGCGCTCGCTGCTGCCGTCCGCCATGACCAGGCTCTGGATCACGCCGGTGTAGACCGCCGTGTCGTCCTGGTGGATCAGCCCCAGCCCGGACATCTCGCCGACCTCGAGCGCCAGGTCGGCCCGCTCGACCCGCTCGCGCATCTCGCCCTCGATGGCGGCCACCGGGTCCTGCTGGGCGACGGCCTGGGCGATGGCGGCGAGGAATTGGCTCCGCGGCATGGCGAGCGGCTCCAAGCCGGCGGACAGCGGGGCGAGATAGCCACCGTAGTTGTCCAGCGCCCGGCCCTGGCGGCGCAGGGACTCGAGCTCGGCGCAGTCGGCGAACATGGCCATGACGAGGTTGCGGCCCTGGTTGATCTGCCGGGTCAGCTCGATGATCTCGCGCTCCGCCGGGTGCTGCTCCGACATGGGGCAATGGCCCTGAGGGACCGGCAGGGCGACCCCGAGGTTGAGAGCCGCGCTCTGGGTCTTGTCTTGGGACGTTTGGGCGGCCGCAGGGGAGGCGCCCAACACGGCGGCGCTCAAGGCGGCGGCGAAGAGAAGCGGCAGGGGTCGCATGGCGGTCTCCTTCGAGGCGGTCGACCCCGTCGCGCTGACTGGCGCAAATTCGAAAAGGTCGTGGCGGAAGGGCGCCCTCGCCGGCGCCCGGCTTGGACGCCAGCATGGTTTACGACCCATGAAGATTTGGTTACGAGAGGCCGCGCCGAGCTCGCTCCCGGGGATGTGAATTCCGCGCCAGGGGCGGCGGCGTTAGGCTCACCGCTCATCCCCGAGACCAGTCACGAGGGAGGCAAAGCATGACCGAAGGCAACGAAGCGAAGTCATCGGCGATCCGGTCGGTCACACCGCACCTCGTCGTGTCCGACGGGCCGGCGGCGATCGCGTTCTACCAGCGGGCTTTCGGCGCGGAGGAGCGCTTTCGCATGCCGGCGCCGGACGGCGAGCGGATTCTCCATGCCGAACTCCAGATCGGCGGCGCGCCGGTCATGCTCGCCAGCGAGTTCCCGGAGTTCGGCAGCAAGGGCCCGAGCACTCTGGGCGGCACGCCGGTCGCCATCCACCTCAACGTCGACGACGTGGACGCGGCCTACGATCGGGCCGTGCAGGCCGGCGCGGCGGCGACGATGCCGCCGGCCGACATGTTCTGGGGCGACCGCTATGGCCGCCTCACCGATCCCTTCGGCCATGTCTGGTCGCTGGCCACCCACATCCGCGACGTGACGCCCGAGGAGATGGCCGAAGGCGCGAAGCGGGCCTTTTCCGGACCGGATTGAAGGCCCCGTGCCGCTTCCGCTGGACCTGCGGCTACCGCGGGCGACGAGACTTCGCGGCGGCACGGCTCAGTTCGCCTCCACCACCCGGCTCAGGCTGGCGCTCTGCAGCTTGAGCAGGCGCTGGATCGTGGCCTCGTCCTCGTAGGGCGCGCCCAGCTTGAGCGCCACGAAGCGGCCCTGGACCGTGGTGTAGCCCATGACCGAGACCCAGGCCCGGTGGTTGCTGCGGTCCCGGTGCAGGTAGCCGATATAGGTGGCCGCCTGGTCCCGGTGCAGCACGCCGAGGTTGACCACGTCCTGGCCCGGCAGCAGCACGGCGGCGGTCTCGCTGATCCGCGGCGGCTGGGCGATGCCGAAGGTCTGCTCGATGCGGTCCAGGAACGCGGGCCGCGGCAGGCTCGCCATCTGCCGTGCGTTGGGGTTCTCCAGATAGAGCCCATAGCCGGCCGAGCAGTTCCTCTGGGCCGGCCACTCGGGGCACTTGGCGCAGTCGGCGAAGACCGCGAGCTGGCGCAGGTTGAGGTTCGCGGTGGCGAAGTCGTCGCCCGAGGTCGTCATGAGGCGCGTGAAGTTGCCCTCCGACAGGGCGCAATAGCCGCTGGGGATCGGCAGCTCGAGCTCGGCCGCGGCGGCGGGCTTCGGGCCGGCCGCGGCAAGCACGCCGGCGAAAAGAATCAGGGCGGGTCTCAGTTGGCG
>Ga0224512_10005559_pt1 | contig 10333 bp, 10 predicted proteins | sample SF_May12_sed_USG_4_FD_169103 | JGI IMG/M metagenome (GOLD analysis project Ga0224512, IMG submission 169103) | Sediment microbial communities from San Francisco Bay, California, United States - SF_May12_sed_USGS_13 | ecosystem: Environmental > Aquatic > Marine > Sediment | place: USA...
GACCGCATCATCGGCACGCCGATCTCCGAGCAGGGCTTCACCGGGCTTGCCGGGGGCGTCGCCATGGAAGGCCACTACCGGCCCGTGGTGGAGCTGATGTATCCCGACTTCACGCTGGTCGCGGCCGACCAGGTGTTCAACCAGATCGCCAAGGCGCGGCACATGTTCGGCGGCGAGACGCGGATGCCGCTGGTCGCCCGCACCAAGGTCGCAATCGGCGACGGCTATGGCTCGCAGCATTCGATGGACCCGGCGGGGCTGTACGCGATGTGGCCGGGCTGGCGCATCGTCGCGCCATCGACGCCGTTCGACTATGTCGGTCTGATGAACAGCGCGCTCCTGTGCGAGGACCCGGTGCTGGTGATCGAGAGCACCGGCCTCTACGGCACCACCGGGCCGGGGCCGGTCGAGGATTTCGACTATTACATCCCGCTCGGCAAGGCCAAGGTGGTGCGGCCGGGAACGGCGTTCACCGTGCTCACCTATCTCGCCATGACGCCGAAGTCGATCGCGGCGGCCGACCAGATGGGGGTGGACGCGGAAATCATCGATCTGCGTTCACTCGATCGCGCCGGCATCGACTGGCAGACGATCGGCGAGAGCATCCGGAAGACCAACAACGCGGTGGTGGTCGAGCAGGGGCCGCTCACCGCCTCCTACGGCGCGATGCTGACCGACGAGCTGCAGCGTCGCTTCTTCGACTGGCTCGACCAGCCGGTCAAGCGCATCCACGGCGGCGAATCCGCGCCCAGCGTCTCGAAGGTGCTGGAGCGCGCCGCAATCGTCGACATCGAGGAAATCCAGGCCGGCTACCGCGCACTCATGGCCGACAAGGGCGATGCGCGGTTCGCCGCCGAATAGACCGGAAGAGGGGGCACATGTCCGAAAACGGCCTGCCCGGCCTGCGCGGCACCGACCATATCGGCTTCACCGTGCCGAACCTCGACGAGGCCGTCGACTTCTTCGTCAATGTCATCGGCTGCGAGCCGTTCTACGATCTCGGGCCGTTCCGGTTCGACGACGACTGGATGCAGCGGCAGCTCAACGTGCATCCGCGGGCGGTGATGCGGCGGCTCAAGTTCCTGCGCTGCCGGCACGGCTCCAACTTCGAGATCTTCGAATACGAGGCGCCCGACCAGAACACGGCGCAGCCGAAGAACAGCGACATCGGCGGCCACCATCTCGCCTTCTATGTCGACGACATGGACGCGGCCCTCGCCTGGCTGCGCGAGAGGAACGTGCGCATCCTCGGCGCGCCGGTGGTCCGCACCGAGGGGCCGAGCGCCGGCCAGACCTGGGTCTATTTCCTCACCCCCTGGGGCATGCAGCTGGAGCTCGTCTCGTTCCCCGGCGGCAAGGGCTACGAGAAAGAGACCGACCGGCGGCTCTGGCACCCGGCGCGGCCGGAGGCGTGAGGGACTTTCCAGCCGGAAGGGAGACGGTAAATGACCAAGCAGAGGATCGGCTGGATCGGGCTTGGCAAGATGGGTGCGCCGATGGCCCGCAATCTCATTGCCGCCGGCTTCCCGGTCACCGTTTACAACCGCACCGCGGCGCGCACCGCCCCACTGACCAAAGCCGGTGCGATGGCGGCGGCGTCGATCGCCGAGCTTGCCGCCGCGTCCGACATCGTCGTCTCGATGATCGCCGACGATCCGGCCCTCGAAGCGGTGGCGGCCGAGGTGCTGGCGGCGGCAAGGCCCGGCACGATCTACACCGATATGAGCACGGTCTCGCCGGCGGCCTCGTCGCGCGTCGCGGCGGCGGCGGCGGACAGGGGCATCGCCTATGTGCGCGCCCCGGTGTCGGGCAGCACCGGCTTTGCCGCCGCGGCGCAGCTGATCATCCTCGTCTCCGGCCCGGCCGATGCCTGCAACGCCTGCGGCGCCATGTTCGAGGCGATGAGCCGCAGGATCGTCCCCATGGGCGCGGGCGAGGAGGCGCGGGCGATCAAGCTCGTCCTCAACATGATGATCGGCACCACCGCTGCGATGATAGGCGAGGCGCTGGCCTTCGGTGAGCGCGCCGGGCTGGACTGGGAGACGATGATCGACATCATCGCCGACAGCCCGGTGGCCTCGCCGCTGGTCGGCTACAAGACGCAGATGCTGAAGGACCGGAATTTCGCGCCGGCCTTCTCGGCATCGCAGATGGCCAAGGATTTCGACCTGATCCTCGACACCGCCCGCGAGCGCGACATGCCGATGCCGGTCAGCGCGTGTGTGCGCCAGCTGTGGAGCGCCATGATGGCCGGCGGCAAGGGCGAACTCGACATGTTCGCCTGCGTCATGCTGCTGGAGGAGATGGCGGGGCTGGATGCGCCGTCGGAGGGTCAGGATTCAACCGGCTGAGCCGGCACCAAGCGACCTCGCCCTTCGAGACGGCTGCTGCGCAGCCTCCTCAGGGTGAGGGCACAAGCGTTCGAGCCTCATGCTGAGGAGCGGCAACGCCGCGTCTCGAAGTATGAGGTGGCGCCGCACCCCCGATCTAATGGAAGTGGATGGAGCGGTGCTTGCAGTAATCGGGGAAGATCCGTACCCGCCTCACACGCCCAGATAATACTGCTTGACCATGTCGTTGTCCTGCAGATCGGCGGCGCTCTTGCCTTCGAAGGCGATCTCGCCGTGCACGATGATATAGCCGCGGTCGGCGATCTTGATCGCCTGGTTGAAGTTCTGCTCGGCCATCAGGACGGTCAGGTTCCGCCGTTCCTTGAGCTCCTTGATCCGCGCGATCATGCGGCTGACCAGGATCGGCGCCAGGCCGACCGACGGCTCGTCGATCAGCAGCACCTTGGGATCTGACATCAGGGCGCGGGCGACCGCCAGCATCTGCTGTTCGCCGCCGCTCATGCTGCCGGCGATCTGGTCGCGCCGCTCGCGCAGCGGCGGGAACGCCTCGAAGCAGGCCTCCATGTTGTGCGCGATCCGCGCGCGCGCGGCCTTGCGGAACGCCCCCAGCATCAGGTTCTCCTCGACCGTGAGGGCGGGAAACAGGCGCCGGCCTTCCGGCACCAGGGTGATGCCGAGATCGACGATCTGCTCCGGCGTCCGGCCGACGAGGTCGAAGCGCTCGCCGTCCGCCTCGAGCCAGATCGCGCCGGCCTTCGGCTGCACGATCCCCATGATGCAGTTGATCAGCGTGCTCTTGCCGTTGCCGTTCGAGCCCAGCAGCACGACGGTTTCGCCGGCCTCCACGGTGACCGAGACGCCGTGCAGCACCTGGACCGTGCCGTAGCCGGCCTCGACGTTATCGACGACGATCCTATTCGCCAAGGTAAGCCTTCTCCACCAGGGGGTTGCTGACGATCTCGTCGGGCGTGCCCTCGGCAATCTTGCTGCCGGCATCGAGCACCACGATGCGCTGCGAGAAGCGCATCACCGCCTTCATCACGTGTTCGATCATGATCACCCCGACGCCCCGCTCGTTCAGCGTGAACAGCCGGTCGAGGATCTCGTCGACCTCCGAGCCGGACAGCCCGGCCATCGCCTCGTCCGAGATCAGGAGGTCCGGTTTGGCCGCCATCGCCCGCGCCAGCTCGAGCTTGCGCATGTCGATCTGGGTGAGGCCGCCGGAATGGTCGTCGGCCTTGTCGGCAAGCCCGATGAGCTCGAGGATCGCCATTCCCTCCTCCCGGCGCCGGGCCATCGTGCTGCGCTGCCTGGTCGCGTATTCCAGCGGAATGCACAGGTTTTCCAGCACCGTCATGCTGGCGAACGGCCGCGGCAGCTGGAAGCTGCGGGCGATGCCAAGGCGGGTCCGCTGGTGCGGCTTCAGCCCGCTGATGTCCCGGTCCTTGAAGACGACCTTGCCCGTTTCGTTGGTCAGCGCGCCGGAGATGCAGTTGATCATCGTCGTCTTGCCGGACCCGTTTGGCCCGATCAGCCCGAACCGTTCGCCCTTGCCGACCTGCAGGCTGACATTGTCGAGTGCGGTGAAGCCCCCGAAATGCTTGGAGAGGCCCTGGACGTCAAGCAGCGGCGCGTCCATCACCCTGCCTCTTTTCCCTGTGGGCCCGGATCCACGCGCCGAACTTCTGCGCCAGCCCGACGATGCCCTGCGGCGCCAGCGCGACGAACCCGACCAGCAGCACGCCGACGATCAGCAGGTTCAGTTCCGAGGAGATGTTGACCTTCGTCCATTCCTGCACCGAGCCCAGCAGCAGCGCGCCGATCACCGGGCCGACCCAGGTCGCGGTGCCGCCGATCATCGGCATGGCGATGGCGTTCACCGCGACGATCAGGTTGAACGCCGACAGCGGCTCGACGAAGGTCACGAAATACGGGTACAGGGCGCCGGCGACGCCCATCATCGCGCCCATGATGGTGGTCGAGATGAGCTTCAGGCGCAACGTCGGCACGCCGGCGCATTCGGCCGCGACCTCGTCGTCGCGGATCGCGGCGAGACCGCGTCCGATGCGCGAGTAGTTGAGATAGCGGGCCAGTCCCACCGAACCGATCGCCAGCGCCAGCATCAGGACGAACATGAACGCATTGTAGGACGGAAAGAACTCCGTATCCGGCGTGATGATGAACGCGCCCGTCGCGCCGCCGACATAGTCCCAGTTGACCATCAGCGTCTCGAGCACGATGGCGAGCGCCAGCGTGGCGATGGCGAAATAAACCCCGCGCAGCCGCAGCGTGAGATAGCCGGCGCCGAAGCCGAGCAGCCCGCACACCACGGCGGCCGCGACGATGGCCACGAACACCGGCGGATCGATCGCGGTGTACAGCACCACCGAGGTATAGGCGCCCATGGCGAAGAAGCCGGCGCTGCCGAAATTCACATAGCCCGTGAAGCCGCCGAGAATGTTCCATGCCGTGGCCATGATCAGGCCCTGCAGCACGATGTAGCCGGCGACGAAGTAGTACTCGTCGACGGCGAAGGTCGACGCCGCGCCGAGGACGAAGAGGAGGGCCGCGGCCGGCCAGAACGGGGCAATCTTCATCACAGCCTCCCGTACAGCCCTTGCGGCCGCAGCACAAGGGTCAGCAACAGCACGCTGAAGGCCACGGCATCGGCCCAGGACGGGCCGATGAAGGTCTGCACCATGCTCTCGGACACGCCGATCAGCAGCGCCGCCAGCAGGGTGCCCTTGATGCTTCCCATGCCGCCGAGGATGACGATGGCGAACACGCGGCCGATGTAGACCCGGCCGAAGGACGGCTCGACGGGGCCGATGATGATCAGCAGCGCCCCGGCGATCGCCGCCGTCGCCAGCCCGATGCCGAAGGCGAGCGACTTGATGCGGATCGGATTGGCGCCCATCAGCTCGAGCGCCAGCCGGTCCTGCGAGACCGCCAGGATCGCCCGCCCGGTAAAGGTCCTTGACAGATAGAACGCGATCCCCCCGGTCATCGCCATCGCCGCGAGGAACGGCACCAGCATGCGGTAGGGCAGGTCGATGATCCCGACATGAAGGGTATGGCCGATATAGGCGGCGTCGACGAGGCGGTAATCGACGCCGTAAATGAGGATAATGGTCACCTCGACGATGAACATGACTCCGAAGAAGAAGGCGAGCCCGGCCAGCGATTCGCGCCCCGTGCGCTCGAACCCTGCATAATAGATGCGGTAGACGACGACGCCGAGGACAAAGAACAGCGGTGTGAACAGCAGGCCGGCGAGCACCGGATCGAGCCCGTAGGCGGTGTTCATCATGTAGACGACGTAAGAGCCCAGAATCACGAACGCCGGGTGGGCGATATTGACGATGTCGAGCTGTCCGAAGACGATCGACAGGCCGAGCGCCACCGCCGCGTAAAACCCGCCCAGCAGGAGACCCGCCACGAGCGCGTTCGACAATAGATCGATCGAGAACACGGTCGCGCGGGTCCCTGTCCTGTTCGCCGTGCGGCGGGCCTAACGGTCGTTCATCGGGCCTTGTTGTACGGGTAGATGAACTCGCCGGATTTCACTTCGCTGGGATAGAGGACGACCCGCTTGCCCGGCTTGTGAAACTGTTCGACGTTGTTTTCTTCGAGGTCCTGGAACTGCACCATCAGAACGCGCGACTTCGACCATTCGCCGTTCTTGGCGAAACTGACCGGGCCGACGACGGTATTGAACGTCGTGTCGTGGATGTAGTCCGCAAGCTTGCCGTGGTCGTCGAGGCTGCCGACGGCCTCCACGGCCTGGGCGAGGATTTCGAGATAGGCGTAGGCGTAGGGCGGCAGGTAGTGGCCCAGCGGGTCGACGCCGGCCTCCGCGGCCCTGGCCTGGTACTTCTCGAGGAACTCCTCGATGCCCGGGAAGTTCAGGGTCGGTTCTGGGGCCCAGAAATCGTAATTGACCATGCCGTTGAGCTGCGGTCCAAGCTTGGTCAGCAGCGCCGCGTACTGCAGGCCGACCATGCTGCCGCCGAACATCTTGGCCTCGAGGCCGAGCTCGTTGGCCGCGCGGACGATGCCGGCGGCGCCCGGGGGATAGCACCCGACATAGACAAGATCGGGTTTGGTGGCCTGGATGGCGCGCACGATCGGGCTGAAATCCGCCGTGCCGGGCTTGAAGGTCTTGTCGTAGACGATCTCGAGGCCGGCCTTCTGCGCGTTGGTCCGCGCGCCTGCGACGGCGTTCTTCGAAAACTCGGAATCGGTGGCGAGCAGCGCGATCGACTTCGGCTTGTCGTTCTGCGCCATCGCCAGCTCGAAGAAACCGCGCGACCAGTCCGTCTTCGGCTCCGGGCCGGAGGGCATGATCTGGAAAAAGCGGTCGTAGTTGAAGCGGTCGTTCACGGCGAGGCCGAACAGCGTCATGAACACCAGCTTCTTCTTCATGATGATCGGCATCGCCGGGGCGATCAGGTTGGTGCCGTAGCTCGACACCACGAGGTCGACCTTGTCGACGTTGAGAAGTTTGGTGTAAATGCCGGGCACGTTCGCCGGATTGGTGGCATCGTCGTAATAGACGAACTCCACCGGCCGGCCCAGCAGGCCGCCCTTCTTGTTGATGTCGTCGCGCCAGATTTCCATGGCCACCAGGGCCGCCTTGCCGTTGCCGGCGAGGCCGCCGGTCAGCGTCATGCTGAAGCCGATCTTGATCGGCTCTGCGGCGCGGGCGGCGCCGGGGAAGGCCGCCACGGCGGAGAGCGAAACCGCAAGGACACCGGCGAGCGCCCATGCGCGCAAACACGTTAGCCTGATCCGAAGCATTATCGAATCCTCCCTGTTTATTGTTTTGGACGTCATTGAAACGCCTTACCGTCGGGACGTTCTGTGCGCCCACGCGGTTTTCTTTAGCATATTCCGCCGTGTCCACAAACAGCTTATCGGGCGCTCAATGCGCGCCGTAGCGCCGGCGGCGACCCGCAACTGCAGCGGGCCCGGGCATCAGGAATGGCGATGCCCGGGCCCGCTGCAGGGGCAAGCCCCCGAACTGAGATCGACGACGCCGCCGCGTCGTTGATTCGCGCCGCGCACCGCGATGCGCGAGACGACCTGGCGGGTGACGCGGCCGGACCCGCAGGCGGCGCATGCGACCGCCTCGTCGTGCGACAGGGTCAGGAACTCGAACGAACCGCCGCAGGCCTCGCAGAGATAATCGTGCACCGGCATGGTGTCTCCTCGCGCTTGTTACGGTCTCTCCGGCCGTCCCGGCCGGGGAGGCGAGTTGTCGCTGCCATGGTCACATCGGGATGACCGTGATCTCCTTGATCGGCCATTTCGAGAGAATCTCGACACCGGTCGCGGTCACGTGGATCACCTCCTCGATGCGCACGCCCTGGCCTTCGCCGTCGCCTTCCTGGGTCTCGATGGCGAAGCACATGTCCTCTTCGATGACCATCGGATGGTCGAGCGAGCAGCCGCGCCACACCAGCGGCGGTTCGTACAGCGTCAGGCCGATGCCGTGGGCCCAGTTGTTGCCCGCCGTCTGCTGTTCGCTGACGACGCCGATATCGGCCCAGACATCCGGCCCGGCCGGCCATTTCTCTGCGATCTCCTTTGAGGTGACGCCGGGCTTGATGACGCTGATGGACTCGTACAGCCACTCGTAGGCGCGCTTGTAGGCGGCGACCGTCGCCTTGGACGGCTCGCCCATGCTGAAGGTGCGGTAGTAGCACGTCTTGTAGCCGTTCCACGAGGTGTTGTAGACGTCCATGTAGATGACGTCGCCCGGCGCGATGCGGCGCCCGGTCCAGTGCCGCAGATTGGGCCAGGAATAGGGGCCCGACGTGCAGAACACGCCGGAATGCACCTCGCCGCCATTGGCGTAGCAGGCCTTGAAGGCCTCGCCGAGGATCTCGTGCTCGCTGATGCCGGGCCGGGTGGTTTGCAAGAGGGCATCGAACATGGCGTCGCCGATCGAGCAGGTGTTCTTCAGGCAGTCCACCTCCTCGGGCATCTTGTGCTTGCGGGCATCCAGCAGGGCCATATAGCCCTCGCCCGATGTCTTCACGCCCTTGGCCTCGAACGCGGCGCTGATGATCGGGTCGGCGAAGTCGAGCGCCAGCACCTCTTTCATGACGCCGCCGCGCTTGAGCTCGTCACAGATCTGGTTGACAAAATTCTTGACGCCTTCCATATGCGCGGATTCGCCCATGCAACGGGCGATCCAGCCCATGCCGGTGGTCGCCCATTTGACGTTGCCCGGCGGCAGCCACGGCGAATTGCGCTCGGTGTGGTAGCCGATGTCGCCCTGCTCGTAGATGATCGGCTGGTCGTCGCCCTTGACCAGAAGCGAGTATCTGAGGCCCGAGCTCGGCGTCGTCCACTGCGGCGTGTAGGTGCTGGTGATGTAGCGGGTGTTCCACTCGTTCAGCGACAGGAATGCCCCGAAATCGCGTTTCTCGAACAGTTGCGTCTTGGCCCGCGCGAGGCGCCCGGTGCGGAGCCGGTCCATGTTGATCCCGTCGATCCAGTCGGTAGCCTGGAACGGAAAGGACCTGCCGTAGGCGTCGGTCATGGCAATACCTCCCTGTTTCGGTATGGCCACCCGCCGGATGCTGCGTGGGTGCGCCGGGAAGCGGGCCGCCGATTCCGCGGCGCGCGACCCGGAAACCGGGGGACGGCCGAATACGCTTGTGATGTCGACCGCCCATAACAATGTCAGATAGAAGATGCTTTGAAAAATAAGGATTTCTTATAAACGATATCAGAAAATCGTTTGGCCTGCGGGGCGGTTCAGGCCGGGTCCGCGTGGCGCAGCACGGTCGACTCCCAGGCGTCGGTATTGGCCCGGGCGGCATCCTGGAGGGCGCCGACGAAGCTTCGGGTCGCGGCCGAAAACGGGCTCTGCGTCAGATGGGCGAGATAGAAATCGGACTTGATCGACGGCTGCGCGATCGGGTTGAGGCACAGCTGGTCGGAGTCGAGGTCGTTGACCACTGCCGTCAGCGGCAGGATCGTCGCCCAGTCGGTTCTCTTGATGAACTCGAATGTGCCCTCCATGGCGTCCATTTCCAGCACCCGTTCCAGCGATACGTTGCTGACCCTTATGCTGCGCTCGATATTGCGGCGCAGGCCGTGCCGCATGGTCGGCACCACAAGCTTGAGCGGCGGCAACTCGGCAAGCCTGACGGGCCGCCAGGGTCTGAGCCCGAGGGCGCGGCCGGTGATCAGCACCATCCGCTCCTCCGAGAACCGGATGATTTCGAGGCCGTCCTGCACCGACGGCTCGATCACCAGGGCGAAATCCAGTTTCCCGGAATGAAGCCATTCGATCAGGGTGCCGCTGTAGGCCTGCATGATCCGCAGGTCGATCCGCGGATGCGCGTCCAGGAATCCGGGCAGCACGGCGGGCAGGAGGCCGCGCACGGCCGACGGGATCAATCCCGCCCGCACGGCGCCCGAAACCTGGCCGCGCATCTCGGCGATGTCGAGCTCGGCGGTGTGCACCGAACGCAGGATGGTCACCGCGTGACTGTAGAAGCGCCGGCCTGCCGCCGTCGGCGTGACGCCGCTGGCCGATCGCTCGAACAGCGGCTGCCCCAGGGTTTCCTCGAGATTGCGGATATGCACGCTGAGCCCTGGCTGCGCGCAATTCTCGCGTGCGGCCGCGCGGCTGAACCCGCCCTCCTCGAAGACGGCGATGAAATAGCTTATCTGCCGCAAGCTGACCGACGGCATCGCGAGGGCTCCTCCCCGTGCCATCCTGCCGCAGGGCGCCGCAGCAATCAACTGGTGGCGATCCCTCCGCCCGGCTGGAAAATAGTCCGGACGGCGCCGGATTCGGCGGCCCGGCCGGGCCGAGGGGTAGGGCCAAGGATCGTTGCTTGGACTGGCCGCTGCGATTCAGGAGCCTGTTTTCTGCGACCATCTCCCCACGCATGCCTCATCCTTCGACAGGCTCAGGATGAGGCATGCGTGGGTAAGAATTCACAACAAAGCCGTGGGGG
>Ga0224512_10005560_pt1 | contig 10332 bp, 8 predicted proteins | sample SF_May12_sed_USG_4_FD_169103 | JGI IMG/M metagenome (GOLD analysis project Ga0224512, IMG submission 169103) | Sediment microbial communities from San Francisco Bay, California, United States - SF_May12_sed_USGS_13 | ecosystem: Environmental > Aquatic > Marine > Sediment | place: USA: California...
CGGGCAATGGGCATTACCACGGGGTCGAGCGAGTCGGGATCGACGGCGGCGATGGCATTGAGCCCTCCAATCGTTCACCCAGGCCGTTTCGTCGGAGCTGGGCCGAGCGCCTGCTGGAACGGGAAACGCGTCGATGGTCAGCCCCTCGGAAGCGCTGATGTCAACGGCGATGGTCGATGTGGTCGACGGAGGAACGGTTGCTGCAGCATCGGCTCAAAGCGTGCGGCGGCAACGAAGAACAGAGCCAGAAGCGGGCACAGCGATCAGCGGATCGGGCGGGTCGCCATCAATACCGACTTTGGCCGGCTGCCGGACAGGCTCGGCCGCAATCACGAGTATGATCTTCAACCCGCAAGCGCTACATTGATAAGCCTTGCGGACGTAGTTCAACGGCTAGAACCTCAGCCTTCCAAGCTGATGATGTGGGTTCGATTCCCATCGTCCGCTCATATGTGTTCGGTCCGGGCCTTGGACAGGCCCAAGGCCAGCCACAGCCCGGCCCCGAGTTCGAACGGCAGGCCAGGGAGGAAGACCCATAGGGGCACAGCGGTTCCCATCATCTCCACGACCGTGCCGGCCACGGCCAGGGGCGCGGCGATAAGACCAAGCCCGATCAGGGGCCAGGGCAGCACACGAGTCTGAGCCAGAAGCACGTAGAAGATGGTGGCGCCGACGGCGTAGAGCAGCATATGGAGCGAGTAGGCGAAACTCTGCGACTGGTACAGCAGGTTGGCCTGGTCGACCATGGTTTCCACCGTGCCGGTGCGGACGGCGTCGTGGCTGGTCCACCACAGGCCATAGACCACGGTTTCCCGCACGGCCAGCATGGCGACCTCCACCAGATACAGGGCCACGGCGATCCGGGCCAGGATGTGGCCCCGGTGCCGAACCACGCTGAACAGCAGCACCCCCAGCGCCACGATTCCAACTGCCGTGACCATCTCACCCACGATGCTGGCCCGGGTCTGCCACTCGTTGGTCGCCAGGTCGGCCATGGCCCCCGCCATGTCGTCAGGAGGGGCGGAGGCCAACAAGTCGATGGGCGCCAGCAAGAGGCCGCTGACGGCCGAGGCAATGGCTTGCAGCAAGAAGGCCCCTCCTAGCCAGCGGTAGGTCCGGGAATCAAGGCGGTTCCCGGCTCCCAAACCCGGCTCGGATCGGAAATCGAAGCGACCGGCAGTTTGGCGGATCGTGAAATCGGTGGACATTGTTCCCCCTTGTCGGGTGATGGAGGTCGATAGGGTGCGCGTCCCATTCGATCGCAGACACAGCCGCGGCGCTGACGATGGGTCGCAGCCTGCTCTCAGCCTGATCGAGCGGCGGGGACGTGGGCTAGAGGCCGAGGTCACTCCCCCCCAAGGTCCCGCCTTCAGGATCGGCGTTCGGCCCGACCCGTCGAGGACCTTTGCCTCTATGCGCTCCCCGTTCGAGGTAGGACGTTGAGGGTGACGAGAACCGGGCGCGGGCGTCGCGGACAAGCCGGTACCGCCGTGCGTGACCAACGAGACAATCAACAAGGCAGGCTCTGGCTGTGGCTGCTGATGTTCGCAGACCAGCAGGGGCGTGTCGCTTGCCGCCGACGCCTTCGGGCGGGAGCTGATCTAGATCGACAATTCCGCCGGCGTGTTCGAGCTGGACGTCTTCGTTCCGCTGAACGCCACCGGCACCATCTACCCGGGGAGCCGCGACGCGTTCGGCTGGCTGACCGTCGTCGGCTTCCTCGGCGTGATGATCGCCACGTTGTTCAGCCGGCCCAGGGTGGCACCTCGAGAGCCGTCTCCGGCCCGAGCGAAAAGCTGCTGGCCCGAGACGGCCGGGATCAGGCGGTAACCGCTCGGCGACGATTGAGGATCTCGGACTCTGGCCCGGAGTTCGCCACAAACAGGATGATGTGAACGATGACGACCAGGTGGACGCAAGGCGGCGCTCGGCGCTCCTGTGGACGCATGGCCTTCACGCTCGCTCTCGCCGGCGTTGCGCTCGTGGTCGGCAGCGCGATGGCCTGTGGCTCGCCGAGCGAAGAGACGGGGTCCAGTGCACCCGTTAGCACGACCGACCAAGGCAACTGGTATGACCGGGCGCTCTGGCCCCACGACGGCGAGCGCATCGAGACAGCGAACTTCCTCGTCTACAGTGACTCCGCCGACATCGATGCCCGGCGGGAGGCTGCAACCGTGGCCGAGAGAATCTGGGCTGAAGTCGTCGACGAGTTCTCGGTGGAACCGGAAATGCTGAAGTTCCCCGAGGGTCAAGCCAGGATCGATCTTCTCACCTATCGGGACCCGAACCTTCGGGATTGCACAGCGTGCGCCGACTACGGCTACCTGGTGATCTATTCGCCAGATCACCCGCAGCAGACCACCTGGGCCCAGTACTACCGCGCCACCATGAAGCACGAACTCGTCCACGTCCTTCAGGGGCTTCTCACCGGCAACCAGGGTCGCTTCGACATCTGGTTCATCGAGGGTCTGGCCGAGGCCGTGAGCGGGGGCACGACCGGCGGCGCCATCAGGGGGCTCGACCAGCTCGAGGATCTGACCTCGAACTACGGGGCCACGAGCCCGATCGCCTTCAAGCACTCCTCCCAGATCTCAAACCCAGAGCCGAGGAATCAATTCCAGTATCCGATGTTCCAACTGGCCGTCGAGTATCTGCTGGACGAGGACGGCCTCGACCGTTCGGTCGACGACATACGGAACCTGATCATCGACGTGAGCGAGGGCTCGACTTTCGCCGGAGCCTTCGAGAGCCACATGGGGATCAGTCTCGATGAGTACGAGACCCGGTTCTACGATCTCATGGACGAATATCTGCCCCAGCACCGATACCCGCTGTTCACTCCGACATCGTTCGCAATCCTCTCGCTTTTCGTCACGGCCCTGGTGCTCGGTGTTCCCGCGCTCGCCTATCGGCAGGCCAGCATCGCCGACGGCGAAGAACCGGCGAAACCGGCGTTGATCGGATTCCACGCCGGCATGATCCTCTCCTCGGCCCTGCTTCTCGTCGTCTTCCTGATCGGCCTGTTCGACGTCGGCACCAACTACAAGCTCAACAACGCCGCATACGCCGCAGGCCGGACCCGGGCCTACTGGATCCTGGTCGGCTTCCTGGCCCTGTCCGTCGGGTTCATGTCGTGGGCGGTGCGTCGTTGGGCCCGTCGGTCCCGTCTGGCCTACCTCATCGCTCCACTTATCCTGGTTGCGTCGGTGGTCACCAATGCGGCGGTCGCAACCTCGATCTCGACCTAGACCGCCGCCACCGACCTCGATCACCCGAACCTCATCGCCGTCGACGTCGATCGACGTGGCTGAGCATCGAACAGCGGGACGGCTGGGACTTTCGGCCCCCACGACCCCTCGCGGGAGCGATCGCACAAGGGGGCGGTAGCGGCCGCTGGACCGGAGGACGACTAGAGGGAGTTGTCGTGACTGGCTCAGACTGGCCCTGGCGCCGAGTAACTGGAGCGCTGGGCATTGCGTTCTCGTCGGTTTTGCCGAGCTCATCGGTGATCGACGGGGGCGTGACCGGGGTCATCGTACGCCCGTGTCGTGGAGACGTCATTGGGCAAGCGCTGTTGTCTTTCGGCGAATCTCGCAAGGCCGTCGAGGATGAGGTCGAGGGCGAACCCGAACTCGTCGTGAGTGGAGCGGTCGGAACGGTGGAATTCGACGTGTTCGGCGACGCGTGGGTACTCGCCCCGGGCGAGCATGGCCTCCAGGCGATCGCCTGAAGCCTCGGCCCCTGAGTTGAGTTGGTGATAGGAAATCCGCTGCTGAGCGAAGCCCTGAATGTGGTTGGTCACGGCATGGAACCCGAGATCGGCAATGTCCGGTGGCAGCTCGGCGTCGGCCAGCGCCTCGAGGAGTTGTTCAACCAGATCGAACCGGTACGGACCCGGCCACGTTGTCGACCAGACGGGAATCGCCCATGGGTGTCGGAGCAGTGCCGCGAGGGTCGACTCTGCGATGTGCTGCGCCGCCGTGCGCCAGGCGAGACCGGCGGTAGGCGGCACGACCTCGCTGGCAACCTGGTCGACAAGTGCTTCGACGAGTGTCTCCTTGTCGGTGATGTAGTGGTAGAGCGACATGACGCCGCAGTCGAGTTCGGTGGCAAGCCGTCGCATGCTCAGCTGTTCGATGCCGTCGGTATCGGCGAGCCGCATCGCGGTGGCGACGATGTGCTCGCGGGTGAGCACGGCGTCGCCATGGCGTACCTTCTTGGGCCTTCCCACCGGACCTCCTTGGGTGGTTCGCAGGTCGAGTTTGATATTTCCGTACATCGTACTACAATCCACGACATGAATAATCGTACACCGCACGAAAATACCCAACCGACATCGTCGAGTCGGCCAGGGACGAATCGCTTCGTCCCAGCCACCGACACGCCAGCGCTACTGTCGACGATGTGGATCGCGGTGTTGCTCGCCAGCTTGTTCCGCGACATTCACGAGGTCCTGCGGCCAGGTTTCGTGGACGAACTCGCTCACTCCGGAACGGTGTACGGCACACAGGTAAGCGACAGCACCCTGCTCGGGTCCGGGCTCGTGCTGCTGTTTCTCGTTTCGATGGTCGTATTGGCTCGGGTCTTGCCTCGTCGGTGGAATCGGCGTCTCAATGTCGTTGCTGCCGGGCTGATGGTAGTGGGGGTGCTGGTCAGTTGGCCGAAAGACCCCGACGACTTCTTGTTCGGAACGTTTCAGCTCATCGGGGTGGCCCTGGTGGTGACGGTCTGCGCTCACTGGCGCGACGACATCGGCTCGTCGGCCGAAAACACGGCACCAGGGCCCGTCCCAGTGTGAGAGGGTGACCTATCGACGAGTCGGGCGACGGTGACACCGTGGTCACCGGGAAACATTGCGGCGGATCGGTCCGGCCTACATCGACCAGGAGCGGGAGTCGAGCAACTCCCCCAGAAGCCGCCCCCGATCGCTGCCATCGGGGGAGTTACGACCTATGGCCATCAGCAGCAGCGCCGTACCATAGGCGTCGGACAGGGCATGGTGAGGCCGGGTCGGCGGCAGGCCGTACCGTTCCATCAGGCGGTTGAGGCGTACCTTCTGGCCGTCGCCGTGTTCCAGCAGTCTCCGGGAACGGTCGACGTGCCATTGCATCGTGTCGACCAGCTGCCACGGCCAGAACCCAATCCCCCACCGGTCCTGGCAGATACGGCCGGCGAAGCCAAGTTCGATCTGAGCAAAGTGGCAGACCAGAACCCGACCCTGGAGGTCGTCAACGAGGGCCTCGACGACCTCCTCCGGCGACGAACCTTCCCGGGCCTCGGTGTCGGTGATGTGGTGGATCACCGCCGATTGTCCGACCCCCACCTCCTCCGGAGGGCGCACCAGGTGATGGCGCGCCGTTCCGGCCTGGATCGCCCCCTGCTCGACACACACCCATCCCATCGACAGTAGGTGGCCCTGTTCGGGATCGACGGCGGTGGCCTCGACGTCGAGCACGAGGTAGTCGGCCTCAGACCACGGCAGGGTTGGATCGAAGGCCACCGGACGACGGTAGTAGTCGGCCAGCGGCCCCGGGCTCGATGCGATGAAGTCCGCCACCGTTCGCCGTCGCCCCCAATGTCGCAAGCCCGACATGCCTTACCGATCCGCCCGCTACCCCATGGCTCCGGTATCGAAGCGCCGACGGAGGCCATCCTGGTGGGCGGCGATGGTGACAAAGGCTCGTTTCAGGTCCTCCCGCTCGAGGCGACTCAGATCATCTGGATTCAAGAAGTTGTCGGCCGGCCGGCCCGCTGCGATCTGGCGCCTCTGGTGTTGCAGCCGGTAATAGCCGATGTGTTCCAGAGCCTCCAACAGGTCGAGGGCGTCCTCGGGGGCTAGAGCCGACGTCGGTCCCAAAGCCCGCAACCGGTCAAAAGTGTTGGTGGCCTCGATCCGATGGGCCAACGCCAAGACCCGGGCCAGTTCGATCACCGGCGTGACCCCCCGACCCTTCAGATCAAGCCGGTCCCGGTGTTCGCCGTCCTTTTCCACCACAAACCGCCGGAAGAAACCGATGGGCGGCTTGAAGGCAACGCCCGCAGCAGCCAGGTGACCAAGGAAATTCGGGTGGGTTGCCGCCTGCGACAAGCTCCAGTCCCGATACTCGGCGGTGACGTCGGCTCGACCGCAGAGGTGTCGAACGTCGAAGAATACGGCGGCGTTGAGCACGGCGTCGGGGCTCGGAGCGTTCACCCAGGAGGTCACGAAGTCCTTCCACGTATCGAGACCGGCCACCCAGCGGGGGTTGGTCGCCATGATCTCACCGGGACAGTGGCGGTAGCCGGCCGCCGCCAGACCGTCGCAGACGAAATCGGCCCACTGGGCAAAGTAGGCCCGTTCCTCATCGGAGGGATCACGGGCCAGAATCAGGGCGTTGTCCTGATCGGACAATGCCGTCTGCTCCTGCCGGGCCTGGGAACCGAAACAGACAAAGGCGTACTCGACCGGCGGGACACCGAATTTGGCCTCGGCCAGGTGGGCCAGGCGCCGGCTGGCGGCGTCGGTCACCGAGGTGACCAGGCGGCCAACGGTCTCGGCCAGGGCGTCGGCCTCCATCAACTGCTGGATCATGGTCGGCACCCGAGCCGTTGCCGCCATCACTTCATCAACCGAACAGGCCTTCGAGACCTCGCCGACCACAAACACCGGGTCGCTGGTGGAGGCCATGTGCAGATCGGTTGAGGACACCATTCCCCTGGGCCGACCGTCGCCGTCGATCAGGGGCAGATGATGCACGTTGCGTTCGGTCATGGCCAGCATTGCCTGGTAGGCCGGGGTTTCCGGCTCGATGGTAAGGGGGTTGTCGGTCATGATGTGAGCAACCGGGGTGGCGGGATCGAGACCAGTGGCGACAACCCGTTGCCGCAGATCCCGGTCGGTGACAATTCCGACCAGCCGCCCATCGTCGTCGACAATGAGCAGAGACGACACCCGCCCGGCGGTCATGATGTTGGCCCCCTCCGACACCGTGGTCGACGCCACCGCCGTCACCGGCTCCCTCCGGCTCAGCGTTCCGGCCGCCACCGACAACGTGGTGGGACGGATGTTTCTCAACGAGCCTCGGTCGGCCCTTTCGGTCATTGCCCGATCGTCGACGATCGAGATCAGGCGTTGGTCGAAGGCCGGCGAACGGTGGCGGAGGCGGGCAAGAGTCGTCCAGTCGAATCGGGCGAACACGCTGTCTTCGATGAAGACAGAGGTGTTTCGGGCCGGTCGCCCGGTCGACGCCGACACCAGGCCCATGACGTCCCCTTCGGCGTAGCGGGCCACCAACTCACCGTCGGCGTTGCGAAGCTCGGCCGCCCCCTTGATCAGCAGGAAAACTTCGCCGTTGGTCTCCCCGGCCCGGACCTGCTCGAATCCTGCCCGCTGATACTCGACCGAACAGCTGGTCGCCGCCTCGGTCAGAAGGGAGTCATCGAGGAGTCCAAACAACTCGGACTGACGGAGGGTCTCGACCAACTCGGAGATCTCGACCATGCCAACGAGTCCAGCACGAGTCGATCATCGAGGCAACATCGCTCGACCCAACATCGGCGGCGGCAGTCGCAGCTCGATACCCCTGCTGCTACGTTCACCCTAATGGCCGACGACATCGACCTGACCATCATGAGCTGGAACCTGGCCATGTTCGAACGTTCGGCCGATGCCCCCACCTACTGGGGCCACTCCGACATCGAGGCCGCAGTGCGGGGCGCCGTGCTCGACCTGGAACCTGACATCGTGGTGTTCCAGGAACTGCCCGGCCTGGTCCCCTATGTCGAAACCCACGACATGGTGAGGTCGAATCCCCGCAGCCACAGCGGCAACCTGGCCACCCTGGTCAGCCACACCCTGATGGCCACCAACCGACCCAGACCGTCGGTGGTCAGCCGGGCGGCCCTGCTCACCGTCTTCGCCAATCTCGACTTCACCGTGGCCAACGTCCACCTGGCTCCCGGACGGGGTGGGGCCGAGGAGCGGCGGTCCCAGCTGGCCGCCGTGGTCGAACAGTGCCCCACCGAACGACTGGTGATCATCGGTGACACCAACACCCGCCTGTCAGAGGACGAGGCCATCGCCCGATTGGGATTGACCGTCGAACGTCCCCCGGCGCCGACCTGGGACGGTCACCGCAATCGGTTCCGCCATGACGGCGCTCGGTTCCGAGCCTACTTCACCCGGGCCTTCACCGCCGGTCCGGTCTCGCTCCGCTCACAAACGGTGCTGAGCGACCGGGCGATCGAGTTGGACGGATCACGTTTCCACGTCAGCGATCACTTCCCGCTCCTCGTCGCCGTCCGGGGCGGGCCGCCGGAATCCGGTAGTAAGCACCCCTAATACCGATCCGAAGGCCGCGTTTATGGCATAAGCCACAATCATGAAGCGTGGCCGATAGGCGGTCGTTATAGTTGAGGTATGTCCCAGTACACCTCGCCCGAGCACCACCCGGCGTTCGAGGAATACTGCGAAACGATCTTCGAGCTGGCCGAAGACGGCCTGCAGGTCATCCAGGCCCGGATCGCCGAACGGCTCGATGTGTCCCGCCCGGCGGTTTCGGAAATGGTCCGCCGCCTGACCGAGGAAGGCCTGGTCACCAACGAGGACGGCGAGATACAGCTGACCGAACGGGGCTCGAATCTCGCTCAGACCATGGTCCGCCGTCACCGGCTGGCCGAGCGCTTCCTGACCGACGTGCTCAACCTCTCGTGGGCCGAGGCTCATCACGAAGCCGGAAAATGGGAGCACGTGATCAGCCCTCGGGTCGAGGCGGCCATCGTCGAACAGCTCGGCGATCCCACAACCTGCCCCCATGGGAACCCCATCCCCGGCTCCAACTACGTCGAACCGGAGCTGTTCTCCCTGGCCGAGGCCGAGAAGAACAAGGCCTTTGTCATCACCCGGATTCCCGAGGAGCTTGAGTTCACTCCCGGTCTGCTGGAGTTCCTGGAGGAGAACAACGTCTTACCGGGGACAACGGCCACCGTTATCGCCACCGCCCCGGACGGGGCGACCACCATCGACGTGGACGGCCAGGTGATCGGCATCAGCGCTTTCACTGCCGAACGCATCCTGGTTCAGCTCCCGGCCGGCACCGCGGCACTCGCCGACTGAGACGTTTCGGCCGATCGGCCGACTCAGATACAGCGGTTGGCCAGACGGCCGACCCCGTCAACCTCGGCGACGACCTCGTCGCCTGCACTGAGGAACTCGGGAGGATTGCGGGCTGCCCCCACCCCACCGGGTGTGCCGGTGGCGATGATGTCACCAGGATCAAGGGTCATGGCCCGGCTGAGATCGGCAACGATGTCGACCGGCCCGAACAGCAACTGATCGGTGGTGCTCTCCTGCTTGACCACCCCATTGACCAATGACCGAAGTGGCAGGCCCCGACCGTCGCCCAACACGTCGGCGGTCACCATGACCGGACCCACCGGCGTCAGACCCTCGAAGGTCTTGCCGATGAGGAATTGGCTGGTTCGGCTCTGCCAGTCGCGAACGCTCACGTCATTGAGGACGCAGTAGCCGGCGATCGCGGCCAGTGCTTCAGCCGGTGAGGCGTTTCGAACCGGCCGGCCGATGATGACGGCCAGCTCGACTTCCCAGTCGATGCTGGTGGAGACGGCAGGGTCGGGCAGCACGATGTCGTCGTTGGGACCGATCAGGGCCCGCCGATACTTGGCGAAATACGTGGGGAACTCCGGGGCCACGCTCCCCATCTCGGCGATGTGGTCGGCGTAGTTCACGCCGACGCAGATGATCTTGTCGGGATTCGGCACCAACGGGGCCAGCTCGGCCTCGGCCAACGACACCACCGGTCCGTCGTCGGCCGAGCCAGCCCGGGCGAGCCCTCCCACCTCCAGTACCTCACGAACCGAGGGCCAGTCGAGTAACACGATGTTGTCACCCTCCACTCGGCCGGCCCGCGTAGCACCCTCGTACCTCACCGTTGTCAGTTCCATAGTCTGCTGAGCGTAGCGCCCGCGTGCTGTGGAGAGAAACCGAAAGGGCACCGCCGGGGCCGGGGTCCCGGCGGCGGACGGCGAACCGGGCCGCCGCTGGTCGCCATCGCCCCCGTGGGCCATACTTGAGCGATTCAACTTCCTCTCCGGCAACGCCGGACCCACTCGCAACGACGGAGGTGGAACAGCAGTGGGCAACAAGATCTCTCGAAGTCTGAACCGGGTGCAGCAGAGTCTGAGGGAAAAGGGCGGACACTTCGTGCGAGCGGGCCAGGAGACCCACCACCTCCATGTGGGACCCGGACCCCAACTCGAAGCTGAATGGCAGGCGGCCGGACTGACCCTCCCCGATCTCGACGCCATGCGCCACTACCGAATCGATCGGATCCG